>Ga0307423_1000356_pt1 | contig 30936 bp, 26 predicted proteins | sample SalMarWE160310MG_FD_202154 | JGI IMG/M metagenome (GOLD analysis project Ga0307423, IMG submission 202154) | Salt marsh sediment microbial communities from the Plum Island Ecosystem LTER, Massachusetts, United States - WE1603-10 | ecosystem: Environmental > Aquatic > Marine > Intertidal zone >... | reverse complement strand
AGATAAAGACATAGTAGTTACAATGGGTGCCGGTGATATATGGAAGTTTGGGAATAAGTTCGTGGAGATGATGGAGAAGAAAGCAAAATGAAGGAAAAGTTCGGAACGCTAACGGGTATAGTTTTATTCTTACTAATTATTGCAGGAATTTTTTACGTGAGTGCTTTCAAATCAGAAACAAAAAAGAACGACTTTACGGAAATATTAATCGAAGGAAATAAAATTCTACCGGCAATTGATTATTTGAAAGCAACTGATTTGAATAATGCCGTGGAATATCCTGCGTTGACCTTACATGATATAAAGACGAGAATAATGAAACATGCTTATGTAAACAAAGCTGAAATTCAACTGCAAGGAACTGATAAAGTTGTAATCAGGGTTTTTGAAAAAGATTTTATGGCAGTTTTGCTTACTGCGAATAATCCTTACCTGATAACAAACAGTTTTGAACTGGTGAAGCTAGAACCCAATTCCGATATATCAAAAATGCCTGTGATAAGTAACGCAAGTTTAACAAAAGCAGAAATTAATTCGGGACGTATTAAAAATTCAAACTTATTTAATGCTTTTAGAATAATCGATGCAGCAAAAACAGTAAGCGAAACAATGCTGAATAATCTTACGGGAATTAACCTGAGATTCGGAGGAGATATCATACTTACATTTTCTCACATAAAATGTCCCGTGATATTCGGCAAAGGTTTGGAAGGAAGTAAGATCGTTGCTCTTTATTCAATCTGGGAAGGATTGAGAAAACAAAAAGAACCGTTTAAGAACACGAGCTATGTCGATTTAAGATTTAATAATGAAATTTTTATTGGTAAAACTGAATCTTCGGAAACAAACGGATGAAAAAAGACATAATAGCAGGATTGGATTTAGGTACTACTAAAGTATGCGCGGTTATTGCTGAACGTGATAACGAAACAAATAAATTCAACATTCTTGGATTTGGTGTTGCTCCTTCTGAAGGACTGCATAAAGGATTAGTCGCTAACATTGGTAAAACTGCTGAGGCAATAAAAGCAGCTATGTCCGTTGCAAGCAACCGCGCAGGTATAAATGTAAATACGATAAACGTTGGTGTTGCCGGTGAACACATTACAAGCATTCGTCACCGGAATTATGTTACAATAACAAGTGAAGAAAAAGAAATCACAAGAGAAGATTTGAAAAGGCTTGAGGCTGATGTACGAACAATTCGTATTCCTTCCGATCGCCAGATACTTCACATTATTCCGGAAGAGTATTCGGTTGATTATCAAAATGGAATAGAAAACCCTATCGGAATTTCCGGTTCAAGGTTGGAAGCAAGCAATCATGTTGTTCTGGCTTCTGTGCCTGCAATTCAAAACATAAAAAAATCCGTTGAGCGTGCGGGTTTAAGAGTTCACGATTATATCCTTCAGCCGATTGCTTCCAGTACATCTATACTTGAAGAAAATGAAATGGATCTCGGTGTGGCATTGATAGATATTGGCGGCGGAACAACCGATATAGCGATCTTTCATAAGAAAGCTATTAAGCATACAAAGGTAATCGGTATTGCCGGTAACCAGGTAACAAACGATATACGTGAATCGCTCGGTGTTGTTTCTGAAGAAGCGGAAAATTTAAAAAAAGAATTTGGATATGCAACTGACACAGCAATTATAAGAGATGAGGATATTCTTATAAAAGGTGTTGGAGCAAGAGGAAATACAAAAATCCCGATCAGTCTGTTAACGCAAATAATCGGACTTAGAATGAAAGAACTGTTTACACTGGTAGATAATGAAATTCGAAATGCAGGATTTAAAAATAAAATCAAAGCGGGAATAGTTTTAACCGGAGGTGGATCTCTGTTACGTGGTACCACAGATTTAGCAAAAGAAGTATTTGGTCTTCCTGCAAGAATTGGTGTGCCGCAGGATTTAGGTCAGGGATTGGCTAATGAAATTGAGAGTCCTGAGTTTGCTACTGTTGCAGGACTAATCAGGGGTATTCCCGGTGAGAAGTCGAGTGAGTTTCAGACTCTCATCAGGAGTAAAAGAAAGAAAACAAAAATAAAAGATATAGTAAAAAGAGTACAGGAATTTTTTGATGAACTATAAACCCTTAAGGAGGAAACATGATTAAATTTGCCACACTCGATCAGGATCAACCGATGTCTGCAGTATTAAAGGTGGTAGGTGTTGGTGGTGGAGGTTGCAATGCAATCGATAGTATGATCGAACGCGGATTGGATGGTGTTGAATACATTGCAGTGAACACTGATGCACAGGTTCTAGAAAGCAATAAAGCAACTCATAAAATCCAGGTTGGAACTTCAATTACACGTGGTCTTGGTGCCGGCGCAGATCCGAACATAGGAAGAAAAGCCGTAGAAGAAGACCGTGAGAAAATTGCCGAAGTTCTGTCACAAAGTGATATGGTTTTTGTAACAGCCGGAATGGGCGGTGGTACTGGTACAGGTGGTGCCCCGATTATTGCTTCCGTTGCTCAGAGTATTGGTGCTCTTGTAGTCGGTATTGTTACAAAACCATTCAGATGGGAAGGCAAGGCAAGAATGATGAATGCTGAACAGGGAATCCAGGAATTCAGAAAGCATGTGGATAGCTTAATTGTAATTCCGAATGAAAGACTGCTTTCAATCCTTGATAACACAACAAATGCATTTGCAGCTTTCGATAAACCGAATGAAGTGCTGTACGAAGCAACAAGAGGAATAGCGGATATAATCACTGTTGAAGGATTGATCAACGTTGATTTTGCAGATGTTCGTGCGGTAATGAACCAGAGTGGTGAAGCATTAATGGGATGCGGAATTGCAAGCGGCGAGCATCGTACAATTGAAGCTGCACAAAAAGCAATTTCAAGTCCGCTGCTTGAAGGCTTGAACATTAAGGGTGCAAAGAGCGTTCTGCTTAATGTTACAGGTTCCAGTAATCTTACTATGCAGGAAATTAATGAAGGTAACAACATTATCTTCGAAGCAGCTGGTGAAGAAGCTAATGTTATATTCGGCTGCGTGCGTAAAGAAGAAATGAACGATTACGTTTCATATACAGTTATTGCCACCGGATTTGATTCTGCAAGGAAATCATTCAAAGTTGCTGAACCTAAACAGCAAACTAAAGGTTCTCAGGAAGCACTTCAGTTTAGAGGCGGATTTAATTTCATGGATACGGATAACATCGACAAAGAAGATCTCGAAGTCCCGACCATTCTCCGTGTAAAAAGCCCGGAAACAAGTATGGACGAACCGGATGAGCAGAACGAAGAAAATGATCCTGAAGAAAAAACATTTAGTATCGATGCATCGCGGTATAGCTGGGCAAAGCAGAAAATGGAACAAGATAATCCTAAGAAAAAGAAAGACAATGATGATGACGATGAAGGATCATCGTTTTTAAGAATGATTATGGATTAAACTAAGGATAAATATTCTATAATGTAGAATAAAGTTGAAATAATTAAGTTCAAGGATGAGCAGGAAGTTACCCGGAAGAATTAATCATCTGTAAGCATGGCTGTAACAAGGAGTCCCTCTCCCTCCTGAATTGGTGAAATGACAATTCTGTTCGGTCTGCAACAGACACTGCAATCTTCAATGAAGTCCTGCTCATCCCCTATTGTAAAATCGACCCACACCTCATTTTCCTCACCACAATACTGGCAAGTCCATTTTACAAAATCATCTGTTTGCATTTCCCCTTCTCCTAAAATTAATTTTTTAATCGTTATTAATAAAACAGAATTTTTATTAATGGCAAGGGGAGAATTCTTAGGGGTCAGAAGTCAGGAGGTAGAAGCCGGAAGTTTTACTCAGATTATTCTGTTTTTTCTCTGTTTACTCTGTGGTTAAAAACAATGTTAACATTAATCTAACAGTTTTATATCATTATAATTGATATTTTTAAGACAGAGAGATAATATTATTTAAGGACCATCTTGAGAGTATCATATAATGATTAGTTATCAAGGTAGTGTTTATAGTTATGACGATTATTCGTCTGATATAATTATGCTGATGGAAAACCAAACATCTTAATTGGATGATAGACACAAATTGACATATAAAGAAAAAGGTAGAACAACAAAGAAAGCATTAGGGAAAATTCAAGAAGATTATACACCAATATCAAATGTATAAATACAATGACGAACAATGATATTAATAATTTACTGTCTGGTCTAGTTTTGTTGTTAATTAGTTTTTTAATGTTTGATTTTAGAAAAAAGATTGTCAAGAATGCTTCCGAAAAGAGTAGCATATGGCATTTTAGTAAAGAACAACGAATAAACAGATTGATAATAGGTATCATTTTCGCATTTATTTCAGGTATAGTTCTAATTACTATTGCACTTTTTTAATTCATGGGTAAAAAATATTAGGCAAATATGGCTTGGTTTTATTTATTTATAGCGGGACTCTTTGAAATCGGCTGGGCTGTGGGACTTACATACTCCGCCGGTTTTACAAAGCTACAGCCAAGTATTGTTACAATTGTTGCAATGATAGCAAGTTTCTATTTTTTAGCAATTGCTGTAAAAACTATTCCGATTGGTACGGGCTACGCTGTGTGGACAGGAATTGGTGCGGTAGGTACTGCAATAGCCGGAATGATCCTGTTTGGAGAATCTAAAGAGTTGATAAGAATATTTTGTATGCTATTAATTATAATTGGAATTGTGGGATTGAAGATCTTCTCAAAAACAACTGCTTAGTAAAGAAATAACTGTTTTGTCATTCAGTAAGAATCCTGTCTATATAACATTGCAATCTAATTAACAAGATTCCATCTGAATAACATTTAGTAAATAAACCTTAGCCTAAAGTAGCAACCATAACTGCTTTAATTGTATGCAGCCTGTTTTCTGCCTGATCAAAAACAATAGAATGCTTTGATTCAAAAACTTCCTCGGTTACCTCCATTCCATCCAATCCGTATTTCTGAAAAATATCTTCACCAACAGTTGTTTCCCTATTATGGAATGCGGGCAGACAATGCAAAAATTTTACTTTACCATTTCCTGTTTTCTTAATTACTTCCATATTAATCTGGTAAGGCTTCATCAGTTTTATTCTTTCTTCCCATTTTGAGGGATCTTCACCGAGAGATAACCAAACATCAGTGTAAAGAAAATCAACTCCTTTAACTCCTTCGTCTACATTTTCAGTTAAAGTAATTTTAGCACCTGTTTTTTTTGCAATCGATTTACATTCTTTCACTAAGCTTTCTTCCGGGAAATTTTCTTTTGGCGCACACAAGCGAACATCCATACCCATCTTTGCACCTCCTACCATTAAAGAGTTGCCCATATTGTTTCTTGCATCGCCCAGGTAACAAAAAGAAATTTTGTTTATCTTTTTCTTTGAATGTTCTTTCATTGTGAGAAGATCAGCAAGTACCTGGGTTGGATGAAATTCATCCGTTAAACCATTCCAAACTGGAACACCGGAAAACTTTGCGAGCTCTTCCACTCTTTGCTGTGCAAAACCACGATACTCGATTCCATCATACATTCTACCTAAAACTCTTGCAGTATCTTTCATCGATTCTTTATGTCCTATTTGCGAACCGGTAGGACCTAAGTAAGTTACATTTGCTCCCTGGTCAAATGCGGCAACTTCAAACGCACAACGAGTTCTTGTGGAAGTCTTTTCAAAAATTAACGCAATGTTATTTGCTTTTAATTTCCTTTTTTCTTTTCCTTCTTTTTTGGCCTTTTTTAATTGTTTTGAAAGTTTTAGAAGGTAATTAATTTCTTCGGGTGTGAAATCTAAAAGTTTTAAGAAACTCCTGTTTTTGAAATTGTTTTTCATAATTCGTCCTGAAAATGCTGATTAATTGATTAAGATTGAGTGTTAAAAAAGTAATTATGGAAACTTAAACCTTAATTCTCAATTTTTGAAATTATACTTCAGTTATTCTTCAGATATTGTAACAAACAGATATGAGAGTAACGGAAATAAAACGATAGTTCCTTATACAAGCCTAACGTGTTTGATTGTGTCTTTGTAGAAGGGAAAGTATTAAAAATATTTAATCTTGTCGGGGTGGGGAGATTCGAACTCCCGACCTCTTCGTCCCGAACGAAGCGCGCTAACCGGGCTGCGCTACACCCCGAAAAGAGGTTAAATGATTTTGAAATTTTTATGTGTCAAATTTGGATTATTATTTAAATAAAAACAAATGGTTTTTGCAGATGTGCTAGAAACTAAATCAATGTATTATAATACTATTTATTACCTGCACGTAAATATTACTTACTATAAATTATTGTTTTTAACCTTTATTAATAATATTTTTCATCAATAGGTTAATGTTTAATCCTTACATAAAAACATTTAGGAATAATTTATTATTTAATAATATTTACAGTGAGGGAAGACATATGAAGAAGTTTACTAGATATATTATAATTTTGTCATCATTGTTATTGGTAGGTAATACACTTGCTCAATCCCGTTATGTTGCTGAAGATGCCTGGGCTTTGGGTTTTGGTTTTACATATCCAAGGTATATATCAATTAATGATGCTGTAGTGCAGAGTTCAAATTTTTACGGTGGGCATATTTCAATTCAAAGAAATTTTTCAGAACATATAGGAATCAGACTTAAAGGGGCTTATAATCATGTTGAAGCTACATATCAGATAGCTCCTAAATTTGGACAGGTTGTTAAAAATAATATGATAACTGCGAGTATGGATTTATTATATTACTTTGTCCCTTGTGAACCGTGGTCACCCTATATGGTATTTGGAAGTGGTATTAATTTTCATAAACCTGAAAATGCTTATGTAGCATCTATTGACCAGGAAAGTAACGTTGTTGCGCAATTCAACCTCGGTGCTGGTATGACAATCAGAATAAGTGAGGACTGGAGAATTAAACTTGAAGCATCATATCACTCGATGTGGAATAGTAAAATTGATGGAGAATATGGTCCTAGCACCGGATTATTTGGCGGACAGGCAAATGATACTTGGGCAAATGGTGATGTTGGATTAGTTTATTATTTCAGCAAAGGCGAACCTTCCAAAATTTGCGAATTGTATACAGGTATAGCTGAAGTAGATTATGATAAAATCGAAGACATAGTGAGAAGATACCAAACCGAACCTACGGAAGTTGATTACAGCAGGATTGAAGATATAGTAAAACGATACAGCAAGAAGCCTGAAGTTGAAAAATGGACACTTGTTGGTATTAACTTCGATTTCAATAAAGCCACACTCAGACCAGAATCGTATCCTATTCTTAGCAATGCTGCTGAAATTTTGTTAGCCCATAAAGATGTTAATGTAGAGATAGTCGGACATACAGACCAGATCGGTTCTGATAAAGCGAATGATAAGCTTTCTCTTGAAAGAGCAGATGCAGTTAAAAAGTATCTGGTTGCTAAAGGAGTTGATGCAAAAAGACTTACTACAAGAGGTATGGGTAAGAGAGATCTATTATTCAAAGAAATGGATCCTGTTAGCAGATTTTATAACAGGAGAATTGAATTTATAGTAAAATAAATATTGATAATTCTTGGTATTTCGGGGATCTCTCATACAGGATCCCCTTTCTTTTTTAAGCTTCTTGTTAAAACCCACCACCGGACTTTAAAATAACAGAAAATTAGTTTATGTTTACTCCATATTAATTAACCTTTAATTCTATCCGGAGAGGTGGAAAAGGATGAAAATAGATAATAAAATGAAATTGAGAACCTCCACGGAATTTTTCCAAGGAGGATTTTTTGTATATGCCTGATCAGATAAAAGTAATAGATAAACAAGCACTTGACCGAATTCTCACCCGAATTTCGCATGAAATTCTGGAAAAAAATAAAGGTTCTGAAAATCTGGTTTTAATGGGTATGCGTACGAGGGGAGAATTTCTTGCCGCAAGAATAGCAGAAAAAATTAAACAAATCGATGAAACTGAATTACCACTTGGTATTTTAGATGTAACCTTGTACAGAGATGATTTCAGAACAAGTCTTAAACAGCCGCAGGTTTCTGTATCGAATATTACATTCGATATAAATGGTAAAAATGTTATTCTTATTGATGACGTACTCTTCACCGGGCGCACAGTAAGATCAGCATTAAATGCCTTGATGGATTTTGGACGACCATCTTCTATCCAATTATTTATCCTAGTAGATCGTGGTCATAGAGAATTACCAATCAGAGCAGATTATGTCGGGAAAAATATTCCGACTTCAGTCTACCAGGAGATAAAGGTTAAAATGGAAGAAATAGATGGAGAAGATAGTATTTATTTAATCGAGTTAAACAAAAAGTAAATTTAAAACGAAATGCCATTATCGAGCAGACATTTACTTGGATTACAGGCTGTACCAAAAGATGATATCCAATTAATTCTTGAAACTGCAAATACTTTCAGGGAAGTGCTGGAAAGACCAATTAAAAAAGTCCCAACGCTGCAAGGAAAAACTATAGTGAACTTGTTTTATGAAAATTCAACAAGAACCAGAATATCTTTTGAGCTTGCTGAGAAAAGATTATCATCTGATACCATAAATTTTTCACACTCGGCAAGCAGTGTAAAAAAGGGTGAAAGTCTTAAGGACACAATAAGAAATATTGAAGCAATGAAAATTGATATGATAATTATAAGACATTCAGCAGCAGGAACACCTCTTTATCTTACAAAGATTTGTAGTGCCAACATCATTAATGCTGGCGACGGTATCCATGAACATCCTACCCAGGCTTTGCTGGATATGTATTCGCTGAAAGAAAGGTTTGGAAAACTTGAAGGACTAAAGGTTTGCATAGTTGGAGATGTTGCGCATAGTCGTGTTGCATTATCAAATATATATGGATTAAAAACAATGGGTGCAATAGTTTCAGTATGCGGACCGTCTACTATGATACCCAAATATATTGAAAAGTTAGGAGTCAGTGTAACGTATGACATCGATGAAGCTATACGAGAAAACGATGTTCTAAACGTTTTAAGAATTCAACTTGAAAGAAAAGCGGGTGGGTACTTTCCATCGCTAAGAGAATATGCAAAATATTTTGGCATAACGCGGGAAAGATTGGACAACAATAAAGATATTACAATCCTTCACCCCGGACCAATCAATAGAGGTGTTGAAATCTCATCAGAAGTTGCAGATGGGAATAATCAAATTATTTTACACCAGGTTACAAACGGAGTTGCAATCAGAATGGCGGTTCTTTACCTGCTTGGGACCCTTAATTAGGATATACAATGAATCTAATACTTAAAGATGTTAATCTTTTTAATCCGTTCAGTAATATCGATCAGAAAAAAGTATCAGTTCTGTTGAAGGATGGGACAATATCTAAAATTGGAAATATAGATTCAAAAGAATTTGAGAATGCAGAAATATTTGAGCTGGATGGCAAATACGTTGTGCCGGGATTTATGGATATGCACGTTCATTTAAGAGAACCCGGCAGGGAAGATGAGGAAACCATTATAACCGGAAGTAATGCTGCCGCAAATGGTGGCTTTACAGAGATTGCTTGTATGCCCAACACATCACCGGCAATTGATTCTGCGGAAATTATTAATTTTATAAAAAAGCATTCAAAAAAACACCTTGTTAATGTTTACCCGATAGCCGCAGCATCGATGGGAAGAAATGGGGAAGTACTTTCACCTATTGCTGAATTATTTGAAGCTGGCGTTGTAGGTTTATCCGATGACGGAGTTGCGATCAAAACTGCATCGTTGCTAAGAAAGGTTCTTGAATATTCTAAAATGTATGGTCTTCCGATTATTGAACATTGTGAAGATGAAACACTTGCAGATGGTGCAATGAATGAAGGAATTAATTCTACCCAGCTTGGTTTGCCTCCTTTGCCATCAGTATCTGAGGATTTAATAGTAAGTCGTGATATTTTAATGGCTGAATATACAGGCGGAAAAATACACATAGCTCATATCAGCACAAAAAAATCCGTTCAGCTTGTAAAAGAAGCCAAACAAAACGGAATAAATATTACTGCTGAAGTTACACCACATCATTTTACTCTTACGGATGATTCTTTGAAAAGCTATGATACTAACTATAAAATGAATCCACCTTTACGAACAGAAGAAGATGTAAATGCGGTTATCGAAGGTTTGAAGGATGGAACTATCGATTGTATTGTAAGTGATCATGCACCTCATTCAATTGAGGAAAAAGAGGAAGAATTTCAATATGCACCAAATGGAATAATCGGACTTGAAACAATGATAGGTTTATCTTTATCAGAGTTGTACCATAAAAAAATATTAAGCTTAAAAGAAATAGTTGAAAAATTATCGATCAATCCCCGCAAAATTTTAAAAATATCGGTTCCTCAATTTTCAGTTGGTGAACTTGCTAACTTTACAATAATCGATCTGGATTCCGTCTGGACAGTTGATATAAGCAAGTTCAAGAGTAAATCGCGTAATACTCCCTTCGATAAAAAACTTCTTAATGGACAATCCGTTGGTGTAGTAAACAACAAGCAAATGTTTATCGATGGTGCATTTGTAAACATATGATTGTAATTCTATCTGTGTAATTTCAACCATTCAAATCCAACTATTTGATAAATTCTTGCCTCGACAATCATAGTATCTCATTAATTCTCACGTATTATATCTGAATAATTAAATTATTCGGATGTACATTTTATTATACACAATCTCCGTATTGTCTTAGAAAAGGTGAAAAAAACAAAGAAAAATAATGGCGTGTAGATTGGCTAATCATTATCGAACAAATTATGAACACAAAATAACGGTGCTAAAATGAAAACCAAAATATTATTTATCGCAACATTTTTTTTATTGATATTACAAGCCTGTGAAGTTTATGATCCTTATCATGATGTAGACTACAATCCGCCCACAATACCTAAAGGAGTTGTGGTTGAAAATGGCGATAACAGGGTTGATATATATTGGGACAATAATCACGAATCCGACCTTGCCGGATACAATATATACTACAGTTTTAGTTATGACGGAGAATATACTTTGATAGGCTCTACTTCCTACAATAGTTTCATTGATTGGGATGCGCAGAATGGTGATCTTTATTACTATGCGGTTACTGCATACGATTATAACGGTAATGAAAGTGAATTAAGTCTCGATGTAGTTTATGCCACACCACGTCCCGAAGGATTTAACCAGTCCGTATTTGATTATCTGGAATTTCCTAATAATTCCGGTTATTCTTTTTCCAATTATAGAGTTTATCCTTACGATAGTCAGAATACTGATTTCTTTTTCGAAAATTATAATGGAGACTTTTATCTTGATGTTTGGGATGATACTGACATCAGGGATATGGGCTCGACAAATAGTATTTACGATATACAATATGCTCCTTCTGGTGGGTGGTCCTCAACTAAGGATGAAGTTGCTGTTGTAGGTCATACTTATGTAATCTGGACATGGAATAATCATTTCGCCAAAATAAGAATAGCTGCAATTACTAATGAAAGGATAGTATTTGATTGGGCTTACCAATTAATAGAAGGCAACCAGATGTTAAAAGGAAAAAGAAATAATACTGGTAAGAGAAATGAATTAACAAGAACCTTTACCCGGTAATTAAAAGTTATTTGTTTATTTATTTAGCAATGTTTTAATCTTGAAATTTATTATGCAAAAAGGGGATTGTTGATAAAATTTCAATAAATCGTCAGAGATTAGAACATTGCTATTTTTATTACTTATAGATTTCAGAATAATAATTTTTTAACTTAAGATATGATGAAGAAAATATTATTGCTTTGTGTATTTTTATCCGGTATTGTAGTTAGCAACACTAGGGGGAATCCCGTTAATTACTTATCGGACTCAACTGCAAAAGATGTAGAAATATACGAGATGATCAAGCAGATAGAAAATGGTTTTGCCCAAAGCGATGTTTCATTTATTTCACCTCATTTGGGGTCACAGGTATACCTGAGTTTTTTAAATGATGTTTCAGGTTACTACAGTTCGAACCAGGCTTACTATATTCTTGAAAAATTCTTCAAAGAGTACATTGTGATTTCATTCAGTTTTGATAAAATTAAAACAGATACAACTACCCCGTTTGCCACAGGAAGATATTATTATGAACATAGAGGAAACCGTGCAGAGGCAAAAGTTTACTTATCGCTGAAGTATTCTAACAATTCATGGGAAATAACGCAGATCTCAATTGATTAATTGATGATTAAAAAACTAATCAACAAAATAAAAGGTGTTGGGAAATATTTTACCACCGTCTTTGTTCTTCTCTTCATTATTATACTTTCCGGTTTAATAACACCGATTATAATTAGTTACGAAAAAAATCACTGGGAAACAGATCTTGCAAATAAAACCGCACAAATTGAAAGTTCTATCAAAAAGCTGTTCAAACAAAAAGAAGCAAGACTTTTAGAAACAAAAAACTGGTTAAAAGATAATCTATCCAGTACACTTAAATCCGAATCATATCATTATAAAGAATTAATTGAACTTGTAAATGATCCTCAAAAGAGTAACTATTCATTAGAGATTATTGCCCCTAATGGAAAGTTGATTGCGTGGAATGAAAATATTGCTATTCCTCAGGAAGATATTTTCCCTTTGGCTTATCCGATTAATGAGACTTACTTCCATACAAACGGTCTTCTTACATATTTAACCGTTTTGGATACTGTGAATGTACAAAATGATGTGTTCTACCTGATTACAAGCGAGGAAATAGAAAAATCTTATCATATTCAGAATGAGTTTTATAAAGAAGAAAGTTTTACAAATGAAATTGCCAATAAGTTTTTAACGACCTGTTTCGTCGATTATAATCCATTTACTGAACCACCAAAAGATGGCAGAATTTATACAACATATCTCATTAATTATAAAGGGACTAAAATCGGGCAGGTTAATTTTTACAAACCCTCATTGAATGTTAGCATCAGTAGTATAAGGGAAATTACCTCGAAGATACAATCCACATTGATCGTGCTGGTTTTAGTTTTTCTAGGTCTTGGATTCAGAAAAGAATTTAGAAAAATAGATTCTAAAATTATCAGGTTTGGTATTCTTGTACTTTATCTTTCCTTATTCAGAGCACTAATATTTCTTGTTGATTTTCCTTCGATGTTCTTAACCGGACCGTTAGTTAATCCTGCAAATTTTTCCTCGGTTCTTGCCTGGGGACTTGTGAAATCGCCAATGGAATTTTTTGTGACAAATCTTTTCTTAGTGATAATCGGGACACAATTATTCAGATATACATTTCAATATGTTAAATCAGGTTATTCAAAAAAATGGTGGATATTAAAAATACTTTCAGTTCCTTTCTTAATATTACTATTCTTCTTGCTGCTCAGAGGATTAAGTGCTTCAATTAAAAGTGTTATTTTCGATTCAGCAATCAGGTATTTCAAAGAACCTACACCTATACCAAGCAGCGACATTTTATTTATGAATTTGAACGTACTCGTTCTTGGTCTTTCTATCGTGCTTGTAATGTTGTCATTCATATTGATCAGTAGTAATTATTTACGATTACTCCAATCGGATTACAAATTATTAAGGTTAACTATCTTATTTCTTTTAGTACAGGTAATCGGATATTATCTTATAGATTATATTAAAGAGCCTCTCATCACTCATTTCCTTGCATACATTTTCATTACCCTTTTGTTTGGTTTGGTTTATATAATTTTTTACCGCTCTAACAGTATTTCACAATCTCTGGTTTACTCAACAATTATTGCGTCTGTTATTTCGGTTGTTTTGATGAACTATTTTAACCTGGAACTTGAAAAACAATCGTTGAAAAGAGTCGCATTTGAAATTATTAGAGCAAATGAAAACCTGTTAAACTATATGTGTGATGAAACTTTGCGCGGTGCATTAAAAGATGAAGAACTAGTTACAAGTTTTTCAAGGTCAAATGTTAATTATGATGCTCAGGCATTCAGAGTCTGGAGTCAAAGTCCACTACAGAGAGAATCAATTAGTTCCGGAATTTTTCTTTATGATATGGAACAGCGGGAGATCGGCAGTTTTTCCGTTGGTTTGGAAAAAGAATACAATGTGATTAGCTATTTTGATACCATTCAGGTTGGTGAATCAGTCATTAAAGAAGTACCGGATTCCACAGGGAGCAAAGCTGTTGCGTATATAGGAATTATACCGGTGATAAAAAGAGAAATAGCAATTGGTTTTATTGCGGTTGAGATCGATTTTAATATCAATAATTTTGAATCTAAAAATATTCCTGATTTTCTGAAATCAAATTCAGCTCTTCTCGGTTCCGTAATAAACCCTTCACAGCTAAAAATATTTGAATTCGATAATTCTGAATTAACGCAGGTTTATGGTGATATTTATCCGTCTCGTGAACAAATGATCCCTATCTATAATACCAGTCTTTCCAAATTCAATGATGCATGGACTGCATTTTCAATTTACGGGGAAAATTATATTGCTTATATAAATAAAATGGAATTTAATGGCGATGAAAGATTAATTACAGTTGCAGTTAAGGAAAAGGAAATTTCCTGGAACTTGTTTAATTTTTTCAAAATGTTTTTAATACATTCCATTTTTATAATTATAATCTTTCTCTTTTTACTTGTTACAAAACTTCTGAGAATACAATCTTCTTTTCGCACAAAGCTGCTATTCACATTTTTATTAGTATCTATTGTCCCATTGGCAATACTGGCAATTTATAATCGTGAAGTTGTTGCTGAAAGAAGTGAGCAGTTTATTTACGATGAATTAAGCAAACGAACTGATTATCTTGAAAAAAATGTTGATGCCCAATTAACTAATCATAAAGACCGGGGTTTGGCTGAAGCTTTTTCAAACGCCGGAAATGAATTGGCTATCTCCTTTGCTGTTTATCAGAACACTGATCAGGTGTTTAGTTCTAAGGAAGAAATTTACCGAACTGGTTTATTTCATTATAAATTGAATTCACATGCGCATTACAATTTAAATTATCTCAGCTACCGTGAATTCTTTTCTCATGAATACATAGATAACTACAAGTATGATGCTTATTATAGAAAGATCAACATTAATGGAGTTCCTTTAATCATAGGTGTGAATGATGCATTCAACAAAATAGAACCGGCATTTTCTACGGCAGACATTGATGTGATTTTATTCGGTGTTTATGCATTTGCTATGATTCTGATTATAATTGTTAGTACTTTATTAGCTAATCAGATTTCAGCTCCGATCAGGAGATTAACTAAGGCGACTGAAGCGGTTGCTCATGGTGATTTGAATGTGGAATTGCATGGGCCTAAAAAGGGTGAGGTAAGTGAATTGTACGATGGATTTAATTTAATGACTAAGGAACTTCAGAAAAATCAAATAGAACTGGCAGAATTGGAAAGAGAAGCTGCCTGGAAAGAAATGGCAAAGCAAGTCGCACATGAAATTAAAAATCCGTTAACACCCATCAAACTAGCAATCCAGCAGTTAATTGCTTCACAGAAAGAGAAAAGTAAAGATTTTGATAAAATTTTTAAGAAGGTTACAAAAACTACCTTAAATCAGATAGATAATCTAAGCCAGATTGCGTCCGAGTTTTCAAGCTTTGCTAAAATGCCGAGCTTGAAGTTGGAAGTAATGAATCTTACACCTGTCGTTAAAGATACAATTAATCTTTTTACGGATGATAAAATTGATATCAAGTTCAACAACCTTGTTTCTAATCCTGTGATAGAAGCTGATCCATCACAGTTAAGGAGAATGATAATTAATTTGATCAGGAACTCGATCCAGGCAAAAGCAAATCAAATTACAATTACATTAAGTGAAAAAGACGAACATTATTCTTTAGTAACGGTAGATAACGGTGAGGGAATTAAAGAAAGCAATAAAAGCAAAATTTTTGATTCAAATTTTACTACAAAAAATAAAGGTATGGGTTTAGGTCTGAAGTTAACTAAGCGATTTCTTGAAAGTATTAATGGTTCTATTACTTTACTGGAATCAACATCTGAAGGAACATCCTTTGAAATATTAATTCCAAAGCACAATTCTGAAAAAACTGTTTAAGGGGGAACTATGCCGGAGTTGACACCTCATCAAGCTAAAGCTCTGGATTTTGAACATTCAATTTCATTAAAGGCAAATGCCGGCTCCGGTAAAACTTCGGTTCTGTCTAAAAGATATCTACAAATAGCTGTTGAGGGGAATGTCTCTCTTCAAAAGATTGCTGCCATAACATTTACTGAAAAAGCCGCGGGAGAATTGTACAAACGCATATCGGATGAAATAAATTCAATGATGCAAACCGTAAGTAATAAGTTAGTAATTAATAGATTGAAAAAAATAAGAAGACAGTTGGTTTCTGCAAACATTTCTACAATTCATTCCTTCTGCATAAATATTTTAAGAGAGTTTCCTATTGAAGCAGAGTTAGATGCAAATTTCACCCCAATCGATCAAAACATATCACAGGAATTGCTGGAATTATCCATTGAAGAAACTTTAAGAGAACGAATTGAACAGGAACCGAATGATGAAATTAAGCATTTAATCAGGTTATTCGATTCAAAAAGTAATCTAATTAAACAAATACTAAAACTAATTGAAAAGCGAAAGACTGTATTACTACTCGAAGATAAGGTATATAATAAAAGTGTCGATGAGATAGCTGATTTTTTTAGGAATTCATTCAAAGAATATTTTAAGATCATCTATTTGTCGCAGGTTGAAATACTTACTAAAAATTTAAGTGAAATAAATAATGAAGTGATTCGAGATAATCCGGAAAACAAATCCTGCAAGATTGTTAAAGATTTGGTTGGAAAGTTGAACAATAATATTGAAACCGAAGAAATTATTAAAGTAATAGGTGAGTTAATTAATCAAATATTTACCAAAAATTTAACGCTAAAGAAAAGGGAATATTTTAAAACAGAATTAAGAGATGGTTTCGAGTCAAAAATTGAAAATGTGGAAAAAATAATTTCTGATTTCAGCAAGATAACAATAGATAAAGATTCTACTAACGTTGAAAAGCGCTTAGCAGTAACCGGAAAACGGCTTCTGAACATTTTTAACGATACTCTGTATTTATATGATCAGAAAAAAAATGATTCCGGTTATATTGATTATGAAGATATCCTGATAAAAACAAAAAAAATATTGCAATCAAAAAATGTAATTAAAATTTTGAATGAAAAATATTCATACCTGATGGTAGATGAATACCAGGATACAAATGAATTACAATACGATATATTTATGCCGATACTTGATTATTTGAAGACAGGCAATCTTTTTATTGTTGGAGATGAAAAGCAAAGCATTTACAGGTTCAGAGAGGCCGAGCCTGAAGTATTTAATAAAACAAATAAAGAGATCAGCAACGCAAACGGTAAGGAATATCTGCTTACATTGCCAGACAGCTTTAGAATGGATCCGGCACTTTGTCTTTTTACTAATGTACTTTTCAGAAAACTTTTTAAAGAACCAAATGATCTATTTAATGAAGTTGAACATACTGATATTATCTGTGCTAAAGAAAATTCACAAACGGGTAGTATATCGATATTATTTGCCGAAAAAGATTCAAAAGTTTCGGAAGCCCGAATCGTTGCATATCAAATAATTAATCTGTTGAAGAGCAAAACCAATAAAATATATTGGAAAGATATTGCAATACTCGTCAGGAAGCGAAGCTGGTTCAGGGAATTGGAAAAGGAATTTACCAAACTTAGAATTCCATACAGAATAATCGGTGGGAGAGGATTTTATCAACGGCAAAGCATCTACGACGTTTACAATTATTTTTCTTTTCTGCTGGATATTCGTAACGACGCAGCTTTGGTTGGGATACTGAGATCACCATTTTTTACTCTAAGTGATGTTGAAATATTCGAGCTATCGTTGAGTCACGGATTTTACTTTTGGGAAAAACTGGTAACAAAAGCAAAAGATGAAAAAAAATATTATGCAATCAAGGAAACGATAAAAGAAAATATTGAGCTTGCTAGTAGAATAGATTTTAATAGTCTGCTGAGAAAAATACTTGAGGAGTCGGATTTTATTTCTGTTTTAGCTTCACGCCAGGATGGAGAACAGGAACTGGCAAACATTGATAAATTATTAAGAATCACCAACTCTTTTTCGAACCAGGGATTTAAAACACTTTACGATTATGTTGCTTTTTTAAAAGAAGCAATTAATAAACTCGAAGACGAAGCTCAGGCCGGACTTACAGATATCTCTAATGCTGTTAATTTATTAACGCTTCATCAAGCAAAAGGATTGGAATTTCCTGTCGTGTTTTTATATAAATGTGATGATAGTTCACGCACTGAAACTACAAAATCAAAATCTATAAATATTGATAAAACATTTGGACTTCTGACTAAAGTGCCTGTTTGTGATGATTATTTCAGCGATTACAAATCTGCTCCGGTCACTCTAATTAGTGATTACATAGAAGACAGAAAAAATCTTGCTGAAGTAAAAAGATTATTTTATGTCGGTATAACCAGGGCAATAAATCATCTTTTTATAACAGCTACAGCAAACAAAAATGAAGTGTACAACCCTGGTTCTTTTTTAAGATTATTGTACGAAGGATTGAAAATTCTTCCCGGTGCAAATGAAATTATACTGAATGACGATTTGTCATTCCTTGTCAAAGTAAATGGTAGTTATAGAAATAATGTAAAACAATTGAATATACGAATTCCAATACACCGTGAAATAGAAAGAATAGATGAAGAAGTGGCGGTTGAATCGGAAAAAATAGGCGCGAGAGATTTTTTAATAACCAAAATTGAAGATCGGGCTGAAGGTGAAATAATTTCTGCTACAAAGGTTGCAACCTATAGCCAGTGTCCATTAAAGTACAAATTGATCTATAAATATGGTTATTCGGAATTATATTCTGAATTCAAAAACCTTAAGAATAATAGGACTTTCTCATCAGATTATACCGATTATTCAAAAGAAGATGAGAAGCTTAACGACGAATCGGAAAAACAAATTTTCAGAGCTGATATTAAAGGAGCACTGATTCACAAAGCACTTCAGGAAGAAGTTGAAGTGGATAATTTGCAAAGTTTCTTTAACAGAGAATTAACTACATCATATTCGCGTATTCTTGATTCTGAGGAAAAAAGAGCTTCCTTTATTAAGGATGTTTTGGAACTGCTCGTAAATTTTTATAATTCAAAAGAATTTAAAGACCTAAAAAAGTTCCACAATTATAAAAATGAATTTGAGGTTTATATCCGGGAAAGCGATCATTTTTTATACGGGATAATGGACAAATTCATCAAAGAAGGAAATAAAATTATAATTATCGATTATAAAACGGACAATATTAAACGAAGTGAAATAATTGAGAGAGTAAATCTCTACATAAACCAATTAAAATTTTATATTTATATTATCAATAAATTGTATAAAAACATTAGCGAATTTGAAGCCCAGATAATATTTTTGAAATACCCTGATAATCCTTTTAAAATAAATTATTTAAATGAGGATTTAACGATTATAGAACGGGAGATTAATTCGATAATTAAAGGTATCTTGGTGGAGGATTTTTCAAAGAATATATCCCATTGTATGCAATGCAATTTTTCCATCAATACCAAATGTATCATTTAACTTAAATATTAATGCAGATAAAAGTAAAGAAAATAAGACAGCTCGATATAATCGAAAAAGAACTCGATTCGATCAATTCCGGTGTAATTGCTTTACCGCTGGAAGAAGATTTTGCACAGATGGCAACAAATTTTGTTTATCACGATAAGAATATTTATCTATTCATTCAGGACAAAGAGTTATACGAGGATCTAAAGTTCGGTTCATCGGCTAAGTTTACAGCAATCAAGGATTCCTCTTTCGATAAGAAATCAAAGGGTGAAAATATATACAGACTGTTTTACATCTCAGTAAATGGTATTTTAAAAAAGGTGGAAGAAAAAAAACTCAGAGATAATATTAAACAGGGTTTTGTTCAGAAATATTCCGGTCAATTAATTGAGTCGGAGGGTAAATCAAAATCATTTTCCAAGCTTGTTATTATCGATTCTGAAGAATTGATTGCAACGGAGGAAACCGGAACGTAAGTATTTTATTTCTTTCTCGACCTGCTAAAGTTCACTAAAGGAGCAACTAATTGCTTAATTATGTTTGGCTATCTTTAATAATACTTGGGGTTGGCACTGCTCTCTTCATCGATCTTTCTGATATTTCCATGGACAAATATCATAACGGCGAAAAGATAGAAATCTCAGTTGAGCTTTCTAAAGATTTTAATCCGGATAGCACGGCGGTTTATAAATCTGCAACATTGATTGTTAACGCAAAAGATTTCAACGCTGTTTATAAAACCAATTTAACGAAAGATATTAATTTATCTGCTCTATTCTCTTACAATATAGCAGATAAATCATCTCTTATCACAGTTGTGGTTAATGATCATTCACCAGAAATTTGGAAGGAGATTGCCTCATCATCCGGAGAGGGAACTAAGTTTTCTGCAATTGTATCAAATATTAGTCTGGACAATCCACTCCATATTAATGCAGAAATGGTGATTGATGAAGTAAATTTTGTGATGATGAAAAATGTTACAAACGATGTAATAGACAAAGCAGGTACAGCAGTTACAATTTCATTAGGATTGATTGGCATTATGGCTTTATGGCTGGGTGTAATGAAAGTAGCTGAAGATGCAGGATTGATTACAAAACTTGCTAACCTTATAAAACCGATCACAAAAAAATTATTTCCCGAAATTCCTCCAGATCATCCTGCAATTGGGGCAATGATAATGAACATCTCAGCAAATATGCTGGGACTCGGAAATGCTGCGACTCCTTTTGGATTAAAAGCTATGGAAGAATTGGACAAGCTGAACCCGGAAAAAGGTACAGCTACAAATGCGATGGTTACATTTCTTGCAATCAATACGGCGGGATTGACTTTAATTCCGGCTACTGCAATTGCAGTTAGGGCAGCTGCAGGCAGCACCGACCCTGCAATAATTATAGGACCATCAATATTTGGTGCATCGTGTGCAACATTAACAGGAATTATTGCCGCAAAATTGTTTGAAAAATTCCCAATTCGCAAAGGAGAATTTTCAAATTGGTTTAAAGAAAACTGGAAATTGCCGGTTGCTATCTTAGGTTTGATGTTTATTTTTCTGATTGCGACTGTCTCCGGTTTATTGAGGGCGTTTGGATCTCTTTTTTCTTTCGTCAATCCAAATGTGTTAAAAGATATTGTACAAATTGCATCAACAGTAGCAATCCCGGTTTTGATCTTTACTTTTATTGGCTATGGGGCAATTAAGAAAGTAAAAGTTTATGAACAATTTGTTGAAGGGGCAAAAGAAGGATTTAATATTGCAATAAGAATTATTCCATATCTTGTTGCCATGCTGGTTGCGATTGGAATCTTTCGTTCAGGTGGCGCATTAAAATATTTGCTGGAACCTGTGATGAGATTTGTTACCGATCCAATCGGAATGCCACCTGAGGCGCTACCTATGGCTTTGATACGTCCTTTATCAGGGAGCGGTTCACTTGGTGTTATGGCTGAAATTATGTCTGTCCACGGACCCGATTCTTTTATTGGGGTGCTCGTCTCAACATTTTTTGGGAGCACTGAGACAACATTTTATGTTCTTGCAGTTTACTTTGGTGCTGTTAGCATTCGCAAAACACGGCATGCTGTACCGGTTGGGTTATTAGCTGATGTGGCTGGGATTCTGGGTGCCCTATTCATTGTTAAATTAATGTTCGGTTAAAAATTTTTATTATGAGGATATTTCTTACAGGGAAACTTCCCCCTATTGCCTTTGAATTACTTGACAAAAGTAAGTTTGATTATGATTATCACAAAAAAGATACTCCCATACCAAGAAAAAAATTATTGAAAGAAGTTCATGATTGTCACGCTCTTATTTGCATATTAACGGAACAAATCGATAAGGAAGTAATAGATTCTATGGATAGATGTATAATCATTGCCAACTATGCCGTTGGTTATGATAATATTGATGTTAAGTATGCAAAAAAGAAAAAGATAATAGTGACCAACACGCCGGATGTTCTTACAGATTCTACTGCCGATTTAGCAATTTCTTTACTTTTGGTTACAGCAAGAAGACTCATTGAAGGAAGTGAATATCTTCGGGCGAGAAAGTTTAGAACCTGGAAACCCGAACTTTTTCTTGGTATGGAACTAAAAAATAAAACGTTGGGAATAATAGGGGCTGGAAGAATAGGAACAGCAGTGGGAATAAGATCGAAAGTATTCGGAACAAAAATAATTTATCATTCCAATCATCGAAATTATCAACTTGAAAAAAAGACCGGAGCTAAAAAGGTATCAATACAAAATCTTCTTTTTAACTCTGATATGATTTCTGTTCATTTGCCACTGAACAAAAATACATATCATTACGTCGATGAGCGTAAGATGAAACTAATGAAGCGTAATCCGATTCTTATTAACACTTCCAGGGGGGATTTGATAGAGGAAGAGTCATTAATCAAATATTTAACTAAAAATAAATTCAGGGCTGTTGGATTGGATGTATTTAAGAATGAACCTTTTGTAAATCCGGAATTACTGAAATTTAAAAATGTATTTATCCTTCCTCACCTTGGCAGTGCAACCATCGAAGCTCGCAACGGTATGGCAGAACTTGCAGTAAAGAATGTAATAAATGTTTTGAAGGGAAAACCACCACTTACACCAGTAATATAAATTTAACTGATTGAATATCTATACCGGATTAGGTAGTTTTAAAAACAAAAAATAATAAGATATATGAGAATAGGTATACCAAAAGAATCTCTTTGGGAAGAAAAAAGAGTAGCACTTGCGCCAGCGGGTGTTGATGCCCTGGTAAAGGCGGGTCATACTGTTTATATTGAAAATGGAGCAGGAGAAGACTGCCATTTTACAAATGAAGAGTATACCGAAATTGGTGCAAAGATAGTTTACAGTGCCGAAGAAGCGTTTAAACGTGCTGAGTTAATTACCAAAGTAGCTACAATAACTGATGACGAATCGGAAATGCTGCAGGATAATCAGATACTTTTTTCATTCTTACACCTTTCTGTTGGGAAGAAAAAAGTAATTGAAAATTTATTGAAGAAAAAAATCACTGCTGTGGGTTTGGAACTGATCGAAGAAAATTCTGAATTACCTGTTTTGCATTCGATGAGTGAAATCGCCGGACAGCTTGCCATACAGGTTGCGGGAAAATATCTTGAAAGTAATAGTAAAGTCGGGAGAGGAATTCTTCTCGGTGGAATCACGGGTGTTGCACCGGCGGCTGTAGTTATCATTGGTGCGGGTGTAGTGGGAATATCTGCCGCCAGAGCTGCAATTGGAAGAGGTGCACAGGTTATTATCATCGATAAAGATTTAAAACGGTTAAGATATATTGATACAATCTTTAATAAACAGGTTACAACTGTTGCAGCTAATCCTTACACTATTTCCCGTGGGGTGAAATTTGCCGATGTGCTTATTGGTGCGGTATTAATTAAAGGCGAAAAGGCACCTCACATAGTAAGCGAAGAGATGGTAATACAAATGAAAAAAGGTGCGGTAATAATCGATGTTTCTATTGATCAGGGTGGTTGCATTGAGACAAGTAGAATTACGACGTTGTCCGATCCGGTTTATACATTGCACGATGTCATTCATTATTGTGTACCTAATATGCCGGCTATTGTTGCAAGAACTGCAAGCTACGGATTAAATAACGCTTCAATCGGTTACATTTTAAATATTGCCAACAATGGTTTGGCAAGCACCTTAATGACCAATGAAGGTCTGGCAAAAGGTGTTTGTACTTATAGGGGAGCTTGCAGTAATGAAATGCTTGCTGAATCTTTTAATCTTGAGTATAAACCATTCAGGGTATTTCCAACAAATTAATTAATGGATTTAATAATCAGATAGCTGTGATTTATGTAAATGGAAATTTTTGACGACATAAAATTAAAAGCGATGCCCGGTAATATTCTGAATATCTATAGCAAAAAATTAGTTTCGGCAGGAGAAGCTGTTAAGTATATAAAATCTGGAGATAATGTTGTAATTCAACCGGGCTGTGCAGCACCAATGAACCTTATAAAAGCAATGGTTGATAGGAAAGATGAACTGGAGGATGTAAATATATATCATATACTGGTTGTTGGTGATTTGCCGTATTTAAAGCAGGGGATGGAAAAACATTTCAAGCATAAAGCTTTTTTCATAGGAGCAAATGCCAGAGAAGCTGTAAATGATGGTCGCGCAGAGTTCATTCCGATATTTTTATCGGAAGTGCCATTGTTATTTAAAGACGGACACATCAAAACGGATGTTGCTCTTATACATCTATCCCCACCCGATGAACATGGTTTTTGCAGCTACGGTGTTGATGTAGGAACGATAAAAACACCTGCTGAGAATGCTAGGATTATTATAGCACAGATAAACAAAGAAATGCCGAGAACCCTTGGTGATAGTTTCATTCACATAAACAAAATAAATTTCATAGTTGAACACGATGAACCGATAAAAGAATTACCACAAATAGATCCTAAGACAAGTAAAGAAGTTTTAGAAATTTATGATAGAATTGGATTGAACATTGCGGATTTGATTGAAGATGGTTCTACTTTACAGATGGGGATTGGCGCTATTCCCGACGCGGTTATGAAATATCTATCGGGTAAAAAAGATTTGGGTATTCATACAGAAATGTTTTCTGATGGAATTATCGATCTGGTAGAGCAGGGAATTATAAACGGTGAGAAAAAAACATTACACCCGGGAAAAATCATTGCAGGATTTGTACTTGGAACAAAAAGAGTTTATGATTTTATCGATAACAATCCTATAATAGAATTTCATCCGCAGGAATATGTGAATGATCCTTTTATTATTTCAAAAAACAAAAAGATGGTTGCAATAAATTCTGCAATTGAAGTTGATCTCACAGGTCAGGTTTGTGCAGATTCGATGGGAACAAAATTGTATAGCGGCATTGGCGGTCAGGTTGATTTTATAAGAGGTGCAATTCATTCGGAAGGCGGTAAAGGAATAATTGCCTTGCCTTCTGTTACAAAAGATGGAAATATTTCGCGTATTGTATCGAAGTTAAAAAGTGGAGCAGGCGTTGTTACTTCCCGCGGCGATGTGGATTATGTGATCACAGAATATGGAGTTGCACAACTATTTGGAAAAAGTATACAGGAAAGAGCAAAAGAATTGATTAATATAGCACATCCCAAATTCAGGGATGAATTAACAAATTTCGCAAAAGAAACTTACAGAATATAATATGGTTGCAGTAATTGGGGATATCCATGGATGTTACAATACCCTTGTTAAAACCTACAATGAAGTAAAAGCCAAGTATCCGGATATTGAAATTTATTCAGTTGGTGATCTTGTTGATCGCGGTAAGTTCAGTTTTGAAGTTGTGGAATACATAAAATCAAAAAGGATAAAATTTACCGCCGGTAATCACGACCTGATGTTTTATTTTTTTATTACTCAGCCTACTAATCCAATCGGCAAATCGTGGATTTATAATGGATCTGAATCGACGATGGAATCTTATAGCAGCCATATGTCAAAAATGAGAGAACACCTGGCAATTATTAAGAAAGCCCCCTTATTTTTTAATATAGATGATTGCTTCATATCACATGCAGGAATTTCCAGTTTTTTAAAAAGATCCATTAAGAAAAATATTCTAGATAATCCTGAAGAATTAGAAGAACTATTGCATGATGATTTAAATAGCTTACACAGTGTAATCTGGTCACGTGATGTACTAATGAATATTGGTAAACTTCAGATAGTCGGACACACGCGGTTTGATAATGTTTACCATGATACTTCTGCTGACGCACTTTATATTGATACCTCTGCTTGCGGCGGCAATAAGCTTACTGCGGTTATAATTGAAGATAATAAATTGATCGATACTATTTCGGTTGAGACTGAATTAATTGATATTGAATAAAAAAAGGGAGTAGCAACATGAAAAAGTTATCTTTATTTCAATTGCTAATTATTATTGCGTTAGCTGTTTTCTTATTTTTGTATGCAACTAAACGTGAACCAAACACATATAATGAAATAACTCTTTATAAAACTTTCTACTATGTATCGTTTCCAGATAACGAAGGCGATAAGGTAATATTGTCGGATAAGTACGAAACGAGAGATGCAGCTTATCGAAAGATAAGAGAACTTAACATACCAAATTTGCTTAATGGAAAGCCAAGAGTGAAGGGGGAAGTTATTGAGCGTGAGGAGAAAGTGCCAGCCTTATTAAACACAAAAACTGGGCAACTAATTATCTTTGAACCAAGTGGAGAGAAATCGTTCATCGATCTTGAAGATGCCGAGGATTTAATCAGACAAAATCTAAGTGACAGAATAGATAGTAGTAAACAAAATGATAATAGAACTCCATAAGAGAATTAAAAAAGGCGAGCATTGTAAAATACTCGCCTTATCCTTCGTCAAGCTCAGGATGAAATACGGGAATGTTTGTTAATACATTCCGCCCATATCACCCATACCACCACCGGGCATTGGAGGCATTGGTGGCTCTTTTTCTTTCTTCTCAAATACTACTGCTTCAGTTGTAATTAAAAGTGAAGCAACAGAAACGGCATTTTCCAAAGCTGTCCTTGTAACTTTTGTAGGATCGATTACACCGGCTTTTACGAGATTCTCATATTTTTCTATAGCAGCGTTAAAGCCGAAATCTGCTTTTCCTTCCTTAACTTTTTGAAGTACTACTGAACCTTCGAGACCGGCATTGTTTACAATTTGTCTCAATGGTTCTTCAAGAGCTTTCTGAACTATTTTAACACCGGTTGTCTGATCAACGTTATCACCTTCTAATTTGTCAAGTTCAGCTATCGCTCTTACTAATGCAACACCGCCTCCGGGAACTAATCCCTCTTCAACTGCAGCACGTGTAGCATGGAGAGCATCTTCAACTCTCGCTTTCTTTTCCTTCATTTCAACTTCTGTAGAAGCACCGATCTTCAATACTGCAACACCACCGGAAAGTTTTGCTAATCTTTCCTGGAGTTTTTCCTTATCGTAATCGGAAGTAGTTTTGTCTATCTGTGCTTTTATTTCATTAATTCTTTTCTTTATATCATCGGTTTTTCCAGCACCTTCTACAATCGTTGTATTATCTTTATCTATAACAATTTTTTTAGCTGTACCGAGATAGGAAACGGTTGCATTTTCAAGTTTGAATCCACGCTCTTCTGAAATAACTGTTCCCGCTGTAAGTACTGCTATATCTTCCAGCATAGCTTTTCTTCTGTCGCCAAAGCCCGGAGCTTTAACAGCAGCAACTTTAAGAGTACCGCGAATCTTGTTTACAACAAGAGTTGCTAAAGCTTCACCCTCAAGGTCTTCAGCAATAATTAACATTGATTTACCCTGCTGTGCAACTTTTTCAAGTATCGGCAAAAGATCTTTCATTGCTGAGATTTTTTTATCGTGGATCAGGATCATCGGATCTTCAAGAATAGCTTCCATATTTTCTGTATCAGTAACGAAATAAGGAGAAAGATATCCGCGATCAAACTGCATACCTTCAACTACTTCTAAGGCGGTTTCGGTTCCTTTAGCTTCTTCAACAGTTATCACTCCGTCTTTACCTACTTTTTCCATTGCATCTGCAATTAAACCACCGATTGATGAATCGTTATTTGCAGAAATAGAACCGACCTGTGCAATGTCCGATTTACCTTCTATATCTTTGCTGATTGATTCTAAATATTTAACAACCTTACCGGTTGCCAGATCAATTCCTCTTTTAAGGTCCATTGGATTGGCCCCGGCAGTAACGTTCTTTAATCCTTCTCTATAAATTGCCTGTGCAAGAACTGTAGCAGTTGTTGTTCCATCGCCCGCAACATCACTTGTTTTTGATGCTACCTCGCGAACCATTTGCGCACCCATATTTTCAATAGGATCATCAAGTTCTATTTCTTTTGCTACAGTAACACCGTCCTTAGTTACAGTAGGTGCACCGAATTTTTTTTCGATGACTACATTTCTACCCTTAGGACCAAGGGTAACTTTAACTGCATTAGCCAGCTTATCAACACCGGCTTTAAGCCCGGCGCGTGCATCGCTGTTATATTCAATTAATTTAGCCATAATATTACCTCAGTTTTATTCATATTTATAATTTATTTTACAATTGCAAAAATGTCGCTCTCACGCATTATCAAATACTCTTCCCCTTCTATAGTAACTTCAGTACCGCTGTACTTACCGTAAAGCACTTTGTTTCCCACTTTTACTTCCATCTCCATAAGTTTACCGTCATCGGATTTTTTTCCCGGTCCGGCTGCTACGATAGTGCCCTCAACCGGTTTTTCTTTTGCTGTGTCAGGCAGAATAATACCGCCTTTTGTTTTTTCTTCAGCTTCCATAGGTTTTACAACAACTCTGTCAGCCAAAGGTTTAATTTTTAAGTCGCTCATATTTAACTCCTGGTTTATTTGTTTTTAAATTATTAGCACTCTATAAAAGCGAGTGCTAATATAATATAGTTGGACTTTTTTGTCAATAAATTCATTTTTCTCCTCAATTTAGAACGATAATATGCTTTCCAAATCACATCCCTGGATTGTTATATTTGTAGGAACCTTATAAAACGTTAAATATTATGGCACCAGTCAGGAAAAGACTAGAAGTAAAAAAGGAATTAACCAACCTGAAGAATATAATTCTATCTCTTGATAGGAAGGTTGTTATTATATTTCTATCTATTGCGGTTTTACAGACTATTTCCTGGTACATCACTTCCCGAAGCTTTTTCCGCTACAACATTTTCCCTTCGTATGAATCGAATCCGGATATTTATTTGATTGAATATATTTACTGGTTCATTGGGGATTTCATTACGTTTTTAATCCTGCCGGTACTTATTATCAGATTCGTTTTGAATGAAAAAATTTCAAGCTATGGTATGAAAGTAGGAGATTGGCAAACAGGATTAAAATTAGCTTTGATATTTTTTATAATAATGCTTCCGTTGATCTGGTTCTTCTCCTCTTCAGCAGATTTTGTTTCTGATTACCCTCATCTTCTTTCAGTAAGAACAAGCTGGCAAACATTTTTTATTTATGAAACCGGAATGTTTATCTACATGTTTGCATGGGAATTTATCTGGCGTGGATTTACACTTTTTGGTCTCGAAGAGAAGTTCGGTTATTATGCCGTTCTTATCCAGATGATCCCATTTGTAATTTTACATAATGGCAAGCCAATGGCAGAAACTTTTGGTGCAATTTTAGGTGGCATTGCATTGGGAATTCTTGCATTCAGAACACGATCATTCTGGTATGGTGTCATTGTTCATATAGGAATTATGTTTTCAATTGATTTAATTTGTACTTTAAGATTCAGAGCAGATGATTATGGTGTGGGATTAAGTTCAATTATAAAAATCATTAGTAAAATTTTCTAAGGATAATTGAAATGAGATTTTCATTAAATGTAGATCATATAGCCACATTAAGAAATACGCGAGGGGAGGATCAGCCTGACCCGGTTACTGCTGCTCTAATTGCCGAAGAAGCTGGTGTTGATGGAATCGTAGTACATTTAAGAGAAGACAGAAGACATATAACTGAACGTGATGTAAGGCTTCTTCGGGAACTCGTAAAAACAAAGCTTGATCTCGAAATGGCAGCGACTGAAGAGATTATAAAAATTGCGTGTGATGTTGGTCCTGAACTGTCAACACTTGTTCCTGAAAAAAGACAGGAACTAACCACGGAAGGTGGTTTAAATGTTATCGATAATATTTCTTTGATAAAGGATACAATTAAAGAATTGCACGATTCAGATATTGAAGTGTCCTTATTTATAGAACCGGAAATAAATCAAATTGATGCGGCAGCAGAGATAAATTCTGATTTTATAGAAATTCATACAGGCGTATTTGCAAATGCAGTTTCGGAAGAAGAACAATTTGATGAATTAGAAAAAATAAGAACAGCTGTTAAGCATGCTAAAAAATTAGGAATGGGTGTGAATGCTGGTCATGGTTTAGATTATCAGAATATAAAAATTTTCAGAGAAGTACCGGATATTGATGAAGTGAGCATCGGGCATGCAATAATAGCCCGGGCTGTGGTAGTTGGAATAAAAGAAGCTGTTCAGGAAATGATAAGGCTTATCAGGAACTGATAAGCCCTTAATTTATGATTCATTAAAATGAATAAGATGTGGTTTCCCGATAGGATAGACGTTAAAACCTATTTCAAATAATTTTTGATGATCTAGAATATTTCTGCCATCGAAAATGAATGCCGGTCTTTCCATGTTGTTATAAATCTTTTCATAATCCAGTTCTTTATATAAATCCCACTCCGTTATAATTGCAATGGCATGTGCCTGATGTGCAGCTTTGTAAGGATCGATTTCATATTCGATTTTATTGTTAAAATCCTTTAGATCAACCTTTGCATTTTTTATTGCTTTTGGGTCTGAGATAACAACGTGTGCTTTTTCTTCCATCAGTTTCTTTGTGATGTAAAATGCAGGAGATTCGCGTGTGTCACTGGTGTTAGCTTTGAATGCAAATCCGAACAGAGCAATTCTTTTATTTGTTACGGTATTGAATAGAGCTTTGTTTATTGTTTGAACAAACCTTGTTTCCTGGTATTCATTCATTTTAACAATACTTTCCCAGTAAGCGGCAACTTCATATAATCCGAATGTTTCGCAGAGGTAAACTAAATTTAAAATATCTTTTTTAAAGCATGAACCTCCAAAACCAACACTCGCGTGCAGAAATTTGTTTCCTATTCGTGAATCTTTCCCAATTGCTCTGGAAACTTCGGAAACATTTGCATCTACTTTTTCACAAAGTGCGGAAATACTATTAATGGAAGAAATGCGCT
>Ga0307423_1000355_pt1 | contig 30971 bp, 35 predicted proteins | sample SalMarWE160310MG_FD_202154 | JGI IMG/M metagenome (GOLD analysis project Ga0307423, IMG submission 202154) | Salt marsh sediment microbial communities from the Plum Island Ecosystem LTER, Massachusetts, United States - WE1603-10 | ecosystem: Environmental > Aquatic > Marine > Intertidal zone >... | reverse complement strand
ACAGATACTATCTTTGGAGGTTTTTCTCGTTTCACGATGTCTTCCATTTTTCCCATTGTTTCAGAAAACGAGCCTTGAATTAACGTTCCAAAAGGTTCCTTAAGTATTACACGTAGTTCTGGAGTAACACTGTAGGCAACGGTCATTTCTTTCGACCTTTAACTGGCACAGTAAACACAGTACCTGTTCTAATGTTAAGCGTTAGCCTTGTAAAGTTGGCTGTTAAGTGTTTATCTTACTTTTAGCGCGTAGCGCCCTTTCTCTTTTATGCTCATAGCTTTTGCTATAGCTGAGTTTTCAGGGTCAAACATTATAACTATGCCGCTGTAGTCTTCGCTTAGGCTCGTTGACTTGCATTTTGGGCATATGTTTTCTTTTGTTATGAAATGGCAGTTTGCGCATGCTTTCTTGTTCGTTTCTCATTACTCCTTTGGGCTTGTTTTTTCTTCTCCGCTTTCCTCTGCCTTATTCTCTGGCGCTGTTTTGGAGGCGTCTAGCTTGAGCCATTCCAGCTTGCCTAGAAACGGTTGTCTGGCTGTTACGCCAATTTTTCCTGAGCTTCCTGCTCTGCCGAGAGAAACGGCTGTTATCCTCACGCGCAGTTGGTCTCCAGTCGTCAGTTTTCTTTTGGTTTCTTTTCCCAGCAGCACTCCTTGTTTCTCGTCATATGACATGTAGTCGTCTATGAGCTGGGACACGTGCAGTAACGCGTCCACTGGACCTATACGCACGAATGCTCCGAAATCTGCGATTTCCACTACGTCTCCTTCAACTATCTCTTGGATGATAGGATAGAAAGTTAGCAGGGAAAATGTTACTCTGTGGTAGGTGGCGCCGTCTCCGGGAATTATTTTTCCGATGGGGCTTACTTTGACGTTGGTTACGGCTATGACGTAGCCTAGTTCTTCGTCTACGATTCCCTCGTATTTGGTTTTGACTTGGTCGCGACCTACTTTTTCAAGAGGGCTGCCGAATGTTTCGGGCGGAATGCGAATGGTGTCTTGCAGCGTTATAAGCTTAAACATCTAATTATATCATCCCGTCAATCTCTAGACGCGATTTTTGTCTCACATAAATCACTGGCACACTTATATCTCTTAGCCTCTTCTTCAATTGTCTATCGTTGGTGAAAACTGGGCTTTTCCACTCTTCAGCTACTTTCACTATAACGTCGTCGGCAAGGGCTGAGGCTGGTGCGTCAACTTCAACATATCTGCATTTTTCTGCAAGTTTCAGCGCGTACAACGCGTTTTTGCGCATTTTCGGTGAACCCTTTTTTGCGAGTGCTTCTAGTTCCCTTTTCACTGGAGAAAGCAGAATCAGTTCATGGTTTCTTTTCAACAGCTGCTTTAGGTCTGTAAAGATGTCGATTTTGAATTGAAGGGGGACGAACAGGGCGTTTGAGTCAAGAATAACTTTAACAGGTTCTCTTTCCGCATTTGAAAACCCCATTGTCTCTATGCACCTCTGCATAGTTTTTTCTCCGCGCGTAAACTTAAGTTATTTGCTTTTTGCTTTCTCTTTCGTTTTGGCGGGGTGGTGACAGACTCAACGTTTAACTGTGTATTCGTAAGCTTCCGTATCACTTTTAAATTACCCATGTGTATAATGAGCCAAACGAAAAGCGGGTTTGGTGAAGGGCTGTTGTTTAATGAGAAATCTTGTGGTGCTGTGGTGTTTCTGAAAAGCAGTGAGGTGAAGTATCTTCTTCTTCGTTATGGTGCTGGTCACTGGGATTTTGTGAAAGGTAATGTTGAACCGCACGAAGGTGAGAAGGACACGGTTCTCAGGGAACTTCAAGAGGAAACAGGGATAACTGATGCCCATTTCGTAGGCGACTTCAGGGAGAAAATTGAGTACTTCTACAGAAGACAAGGCACAACTATACATAAGCAAGTTGTGTTTTTTCTAATTGAAACTCACACGGAAACGGTGAAGTTGTCTTTTGAGCATGTGGGGTACACTTGGCTGAACTATACGGATGCCATGAAAAAGCTCACTTTCAAAAACGCGAAAGACGTGCTGCTGAAAGCGCATGACACGTTGACTAATCACGGATTAATTGGTTCTTCCGAGTAATTTCGCTAGGTTTCATCTATCATTATTCCGTATCCGATGAGTCTCCAGCGGGCAGTGACTTTTCTGCTTATGGAAACTCTTGAGTTTGGTTGTGCGCAGATTGGTCTGGTTAACTTGACTTTGACGATGTCTTTCTTTATGGAAATCACTTTGCCGAGGTCCACTGCGGCGCCGACGTGAAGGAGCAGTAGTTCACCTGGGTTTATTCTTTCCACTTTCAGGAGTTCTTTTGTTCCGACAACTCTTTCTAAAATGTGGGTTTCCATAGTTAATTCTGTTAGTGTGGGTGGCAGCATTCCTGTTTTTCCGGCTATGTTTCCGTTTAAGCCGTCTGCTTTCGAGTAGGATGGGTCTAGCAGGGTTCCTACGCCGACTAGTCCTCCACATGTGGCTTCTTTTATGTTTTTTTCGCCTGCGTGTAGGCTGACTATTTCGCTGATTAGGGGGTTGTAGACGGTTTTGCCTTCTCGTTCGCTGCTTATACCGGGTCGTATTTCTATTTCTTCTCCGACTTTGAATTTGCCTTGAGCTATGGTTCCGCCGATTATGCCGCCTTCAAGTTCTTCGATTGGGGTTCCGGGTTTGTTTACGTCGAAGGAGCGGATGATGTACATGAGTGGGGGTTTGGTTTCGTCTCTTTTGGGTGTGGGTATGATTTCTTCTATGGCATTGAGGAGTACGTCGATGTTGATTTCGTGTTGTGCGGAGACTGGGATTATGGGTGCGGTTTCTGCGATTGTGCCTTTGACGAATTTTTTGATTTCTTCGTAGCTTTGGCGTGCTCTTTTCTCTTCGACGATGTCGATTTTGTTTTGCACGATGATTATGTTTTTTATGCCGATGACTTCCGCTGCTGCCAGGTGTTCTCGGGTTTGTGGTTGGGGGCAGTGTTCGTCAGCGGCTATAACGAGGATTGCGCCATCCATTACTGCGGCTCCTGAAAGCATGGTTGCCATCAAGGCTTCGTGTCCTGGTGCGTCGACGAAGCTTATGGCGCGGACGAATTCTGCTTTGGTGTCGCAGTTGGGGCAGACTGGTTTTACGGTGTAGTTTCGGGGTGGTGGACATTTGGGGCATTTGTAGATTGCCATGTCGGCGTAGCCTAAGCGTATGGTGATGCCTCTTTTGAGTTCTTCGCTGTGCCGTGATGCCCAAACGCCAGTTAACGACTGCACCAAGGTGGTTTTTCCGTGGTCTACGTGTCCTATGGTGCCGATGTTGACTTCTGGCTGCTTAGGCAAGGCTTTACTTTTGCTGCTCATGCTCTTCTTATCCACAAATGCTCATGAATTAGTGAAGAAAGTAAATTATGGGAGTTAATAAGTCTTCCAGAAAACGCTGAACTCTAGCGCTTGGAACAGTCTATACCCCCTTATATAAACTACAAATAGCTCCGAAAAAAGCAGCGCGCATTTTCAACATGCTATTGACGCCGAAAAACGCCAATAGCGACCTACCCCCCCATCATTTTCTGCGCAGGGTAGACACCCTATAGGTTTTTTGCAACGAACCACTAATAGGCTCCAAATAGGGTTTGGTTTATTTCTGAAAGTGAAAAATTAAGTTGTTATTCTTCGTTTTTCTCTGGGGTTGGTGCTTCTGGTTTCTGGTTGGCTTGTTCTGTTTTTGGTTTCTGTGGGTTTTTGGGTTTTTCGGTGATTTTGGTGTTTATCTGGACGATTTCGTCTGTTATGATGTTTCCTCGGACGGTTTTTCGTCTTCGTTCGCCTTTGCGGTGGGGGTTAAAGCCGACTCCTCCGCTTAAGATGACTTTTTTGCGTACTCCGCCGTGAACGTTTGGTCTCATGGGGACGCCGTCTCTGTCTGAACCGCCCGTTATCCTCAGTTTATGCGCTGGCAAATCCACTACCGCGCCGTCTACTGATTCCCCGATTTTCCTTCCGATGAACGGGGCTGCGCGTGCTTCTTCAAGCTCAACTATCTTTGAGGTTCCCGCCTCAGGATCGGACACTATTACCTTGAACTTAGCCATTTGCTGATCAACTCCAGCGAAGTATCAAGTTAAGCATCTCTCTATTAAGGATTTATGAAAAAACAGCTTTTCCCGCTACTTCAAGACACAACTTTTTAATTACTCTGGCAAGAGCTTGTTCGCCTAAGAAAAAGTGAAAAAAGAAAAAGAGAGTTTTTTCGCATGTGATTATTCTGTGTGTACTCTGAAGAGGTCGATGTCTTCTCGCATGCTCGGCGTCAGTTCCAGGAAGTCTCTTACTGCGCGTTCGATGTCTTTTGACTGGGTTATGTATCTTCCGACGATGAGTATGTCTGCGCCTTCCGTTAAGGCTTCTTTGGCTGTCTCTGGAACTATTCCGCCTGCGACGGCGATGAGGAACTTTTTGCCTGAGAAAGCTTTGCGTATCATTTGTATGCGTTCTAGCCCGCATGTTCTTCCGCTTTCCTGGTCAATTCCTCGGTGCAGTATGACGATGTCTGGGAGGTCTTTGAGCGATTTCAGTTTTTCAAGAACGTCTTCCACGTTAAGCATGTCGATGACTGCGTAAATTCCGAGCCGTTTTGCTTCATGCACGAATGCGTCAAGAGTTTCAGGCGGCGCCAGTCCGGCAGCTACAACCGCGTCTGCCGTGTCCTCGTAGGCTATGTCTGCCTCAACTTTCCCAACATCAAGCGTCTTGAGGTCTGCAACCATGAAAGCGTCTTTAGCTACTTGCCTCAAGTCGCCTATGACTCTGGTTCCGTAGCGTTTGATAAGCGGCGTGCCAACCTCGATGATTAGCCTGTCGCTGCCTGGAAGCTGCGAGATGACTTTCTTGGCGCCTTCCAGCGACGGGGCATCAAGCGAAATCTGCAGGTACGGCGGTCTCCACAACCTTGGAACCTTGAAGCCCATTATCGGATGCTTTGCCCTGTCCTTGTCATAGTTAATTTTCTCAAGCGACGGGTACTTCTTCAAAGCCCTCTGCAGCGCCATCTTTGTTGCGCCGTAGTTGTACTGGTATATACGGCGGTAATCGCTTGCTTGCGGATGAATGAACACGCTACATATGATTACCCAATCATCCACCTTGTCCGCGGGTATGACCCCCTGCTCAACCGAATCAGCCACAGCCTTCGCAACCGCAGCCTGTGCAGGACCAAAGATTTTACCCGTGTCCTCCATGTTCTTCACAGTAACCTTCGGCACAAGCAGCGTGTGCGGCTTCGGCGGAAGATTAGGCCGAATCACAGCAAGCAAAGGCGTGTGACCAGCAGAAAGATTTGATAACCCCGTAGCAAAAGCTTTCCCAACAGGACCATCTTTATCCCCTACTAACAAGTCTATATGCGCAACCTCGTTTCCTTCTCCGACAAGTGCTTCACCAATCAGATACGTACTTCCCAACATTTCGACATCATTTGAAATATTTGTCGGCATCAACTCTGCGATCTCTTTGAAATCGACATTAAATTCTTTTAACCACGTGTAAAGTGTATCCCTGTGAATGTTTAGCGCCTTAGAAGTCCCCGATATTGTCGGTTTAGCCGTGCTCCGACTCGGCGCGCGTCTAGATTTAACGGATTTTTGGGCAGCTTCTGCCACAACTCTTACGAGTTCTTCTCGTGTTTCAGGTTTTTTAGTGTCTGTACCCGACATTTTACTGTTGCCTCTTAGCTCTCAGTACATCCTCTTGTATATAAAAGTGTCGGAACACCCCTGTCTCTTCCGTAAGGACTGCTGGCGTCTTTTCATACTTCGGGTGTTTTGTCGGTGTGTTGCTCAAAAACTGGTTTTCACGGGTATGCGTTTCGGTGCTGCGGCGGATTTTGTTATTTGCCGTGCAGTTTTTTCGATAATTCTTTATATTTCAGCGTGCACTGTTACGTTAAGCTTGTACAGGTGATTGGATGTCTCGGATTAATTTGGCCTGTTTAGTCGCGGTCATATTGGGGTTTGTGCTTTTTCTTTACGGTGCCAACGTCTACAATGCCATTGTCGGATGGCTGGGTGTTTACCTTTTCTTCGGCGGCATACTCATTTTTCTTGTCCTCTACATTTACGGCGAGTTAACGAAGAAAGAGCCAGCTCAGAACGTTCAGAACCCGTAGAGTCTACTATACTTCTCCCTGAGATATTCCAAGTATGGTTCAGCGTCTAACGCTTTTCCCGTTATCTTCTTCATCAAGTCAGCAGCGTCGTATAGGTCCCCGTTGCGGTGAACATTCTGGATTAGCCATGCTCTTATGTTTTCCAAGTTGCCTTGTGCAAGCTGACTGCGCCAGTCTCGAATGTCCCCTGCGAGAGCCGCAAGCATCTGCCCGCTGTAGATGTTGCCTAACGCGTACGTCGGGAAGTACCCGTACAAGCCGCTTGCCCAATGCGTGTCCTGCATGACGCCTTCAGAATCGTTTTCAACGTTCACGCTCAAGTATTCTTTGTACTTCTGGTTCCACGTTTCAGGCAGTTCGCTGACGCTTATTTTGTCGGCGAACAAGTCTTTCTCGATTTGGAAGCGTATTATCACGTGCAGGCTGTAGGTTACTTCGTCGGCTTCGATGCGGATTTTTGAGGGCTCAACCTTGTTCACGGCGTGAACGAACTGACTCACGTTCACGTCGGCGAGTGCGGGCGAGGCGATTTGCTTCAGTTTAGGCAGCATATACGTCCAGAACTCTTCGGAGCGTCCGATGATGTTCTCGTACAGGCGCGATTGGGACTCGTGGATTCCGAAGGAGCACGGCGCGCCTGCAGGCTGGTACTTCCACTCGGGGTTTATGTTCTGTTCGTATATTGCGTGGCCTGTTTCGTGGAGCACGGAGAATACTGCGCTGGCGTAGTTGTCAGGGTGGTAGTGGGTGGTTATGCGCACGTCGTCGTAGTATCCGCTGGTGAACGGGTGTTCGGTTTCGTCGATTCTTCCACCCGCCGTCTGAGAGGCAGTGTCGTAGCCAAGCGTTTTTGTAAGCGCCTGAGCGATTTTGCGTTGCTTCTCCACTGATATGGGGATGCGGAGTACGTCGGTGTCAGGCTGTTTCTGGGTGCTCTGGATTTTCTCCAGCAACTTCACGAGTCCACGTTGGAGCTGGCTGAACGTTGCCGCGACGGCGTCGGCGGTCATCTTCGGCTCGTAATCATCCAAAAGCGCATCGTAAGGCGTGGCTGCTTCCTTCACCTTCATCAGAATCTGTGCCGTCTGCTTGCTTAACGCTACGAGTTTTTCAAGTTCAGGCTTGAGCATGGCGAAGCTTTGCGCCTTTTTGGCTTTCTTCCAAGTGTTCACCGTTACAGCTTGTTGCATGGCAATTTCGGAGACAAGCTTCTCAGGCAACGCGGTCTGCTCATCATAGTTTTTCTTGATAAGGAAAACATTCCGTTTCTCCACTTCGCCGAACGCGTCGTATTGCGGGCTTGCCGTTATCTCTTCGAGAAGCTTGCCGATTTCTGGTGCCGTGCTCATCCTGTGACCAATGCGGCTTAAAAGCGCCAACTGCTGGCTACGCTGCTCAACAGCTTTCGGCGGCATCATCGTTTCCATGTCCCAGTGAACTATGCCTTGCGCAGACGACAGCAAGATAAGGTCTTTAGTTATGTCCAAAAGACGTTTGTACGCTGAAAGAGTGTTATCCGTCATAAATCTCGCCTTGATGTTCCTGAGTTTATTAGCCGCTGATGTTATATGCGTTTTTGAGAGTAGACCCCCCTCCTCCTTTTCTGCAACGATTTCCTATTAGAATCCAAATATGCTCGTGTGGACCTTGGTTGTGCAGTGGAACAAGTTGGGGTTTGCTTTGAAAAGATGTGTGTGGTTGGTGCTCCGGCCGGGATTCGGACCCGGGTCTTCGGCTCGAAAGGCCGGAATACTTGACCGGACTATACTACCGGAGCGCTTTTCTGATGAAGCATCATGCAAATGTGGTTTCCTTCGAATAAACCTTCCCCTTTTTTCATTGGGCAAATCCGTTCTCCCTTTGCGTTTTTGGGGGTGTCATGTGAGAATGTGTATGGTGTGCAGTTCTGTTTTAGACTTACACATGTTAAATAGTGTCTGCGATACTACACTGGTCAGCTGAGTGGTAATGCGCGAAGAAAACGTTGAAAGCGTCTTGAAAGGTAACACGCTGCGTGTCTACTGGTTTCTGCTTCAGTCTCCCACGGGAGTGGTTGGTGCGAGAGAAACCCAGCGAGCCTTAAGGTTTTCAAGTCCAGCTTTAGCCGTGTACCACTTGGATAAGCTGACCGAGTTGGGTTTGGCGGATAAAACGAACGGCGAGTACCGCTTGGTTAAAGCCGTAAACGTGGGCGTTTTGAAACAGTTCGTGCGTTTCGGCGCGTTCATGCTTCCAAGGCATTTCCTGTATGCCACCATGTTCACGACCCTTCTGATTTTTTATTTAGTGCAGTTCAAGCAAGTAAACTTCTACAGCACCTTTGCTTTGGTCTTAGGTCTACTCGCCACAGGAATAATGTGGTACGAGACGGTTAAAGCTTGGCGGCAGAAACCGTGAAAACAGGAAAAATAGATAGTTTGGTTGGCTGGCGTTCAAAAGTCTGGTTTGAAACGTTTGTCTGATATCCCTTTTTAAACGCGTTCACGTATTCAGCGAACCTGAACTGTTCAGTTTTAATTTTTACCAGACCCCCAGTATTCATGTGCAGGTTCTTCATGATTAAGATTTCAATGAACTGAGCGCCTGCCCCGAACATTTCTTTAAGTCCTTCTTGAAACTCTTGAAGCTTTACCGGAATTTCGTCTTTGACAATGCCGAATTTATCTTCGATATGGAAGTAAATTGATTGGCTTACTGACTCTCCCATGGAATTTAACGCTTCGTCGATAGAGCGAAGCAGCAGCGTATCGAAAGAGGCTATTGTTGTCAACATTTTGGTTTCCACCATTTCACTACGGCTTGGGCTACGGCACCACCGCTTTAATCACTGGGCGCAAATTCAGGCTGTGGCTTACAGCTATGGCGTTTAGGTCCTCTGGTTGAAGGTCAATTAACACCGTCATTTGACCACCGTCCTCTAAACTTAGGTGTGGTTTCAGAACCACCTTGATTGTGTCACTTGGCACTCTGAGGTCCGCAACGGTGCCATCTGGGTAAGTTGCGTTGGCAGTTAAAACATGCATCCGAATCATGGTGTAGTTGCCCGCTGGAAGCTCGGTTTCAGAGAGCGTTTCAGAAACGTTTTGCAACGATAGCAAATCGAAATAGAATGGCTCCGTCTTAAGCGTTAAATTATACCATATTTCGTTTTCATCTTGAATTCTGACCCAATCTATCGTCATGTTCAAGTGGTCAAGCTCGACGGGTTTATCCGTTATCAGTATCGTCAAGTTGCTTTTGCCTGAAACCTCGAAAACGCTGCCTCCAATTACGAACCCTGCGATAATCAGCGCAGCCGCCAGAATGCCTGCAGCACCAAATAACCCTACTTGCCGAATTCCGTTTCCCATATCGATTTCACTATCCAAAGACAATGGCAGACTCGAATTTAATACATCACTTTTGAACGGCATGGTTCAAAAACTTGAACACCACGCTCACAAAGGGATTCCACATTATCTAGTAGGATATTTTTGCGGTTGTCGGGATTCTGCCTAAGATTTTTGCTGTTGCCTGTTCTACTTTTTCGCGGTCCGCGGGGTTCGTGTAGACGCGGAGTATGTTGATGAATCCCTTTAAGTTCTCAATTATCTTTGATATGTCACTCAGGCGATACGTTGCTTTCCTGCCTGTTTGGCTTCTGCTGAACACGGGTATCTCCATAGCTTCCATGAGTACCGCGTGGTGGTAAGGCACTGAGGGGACTGTTGGCACGTCAATAACCACTGCTTCAGTTTCTACTCCAGCTTCCTTCGCGATTTCCCTCTGCATCTGCTGGCGGTACGCTTCTCGCCCAAAAATGTTCGACACCATAGTGTCTTTCTCTATGAAAGTTCGCTCGTACGCGCACTTCAGCATCCTCCGATGCTCCAAATCGTCAATTATGGGTTTTGACAGCTCGCACTTCTTCAGCGCCGCCCAAACGGTATAGTCATCCATCTCCAAGTACTCTTCAGGCGTCTTGAACGCCGTCAAACCAAGCTCCTCGTCCGCTTTCTCCATAGCCATAGCCAGCATTATCTGCGCAGCCCTGCCGACACGATGGAAATAAATGCTTTTGAACGATTCTATGCGAGCAATCATGAAGGCTTCCAGCGCCGAAAGCGCGCCCAACTCCACCGCCAAGTCCTCGCCTAAAACGTCCAAAGCGTGGATCAACCTGAACACGTCAATGAAACCGTACTCCGCGCCAGTATGAAAAGTGTCTCGGACGATGAAGTCTTGCTTATCCACGTCCACGGCGCTGCTTATAATCTGGTCCAAAAACGCTTTGCCCGGCTTGTGAAGCTTCCCAACCGCCAATTTCCCCACTTCTTCAGGCTTATACCCCATCTTCGCTATAGTGTCGCTTACTTCGCCTTTCTCAATGATCCACGACGTGATGTCCTCATGGGTCTTCTCGAGGTCTCTGATTAATAGCTGCTCGAAAACGTGTGAAAACGGGCCATGCCCAACGTCGTGAAGCAGCGCTGCAACCCTAGCCATGTCACACTCTTCGTCGCTGACTAGCCGAGAAATGTGCGGGTTTTCAACAGCCTTGCCCGCCAAGTACATGACGCCGACGCAGTGCTCAAATCTGGTGTGGTTCGCGCCTGGATAAACGTACTCTGAACCCGCCAGCTGCCGCAGCCTACGCAGTCTCTGCATTGGATACGAATCAATAATTTCTTTTTCTGCCTCGTTGATGTACACGTAGCCGTGCACTGGATCCTTAATTTCGCCCCAATAAGCCTTTGGCATTCCTGAACCAGCTCCACAGTTTGCAAGTTATATTTATGAGTCTCCCTATAATGTGTAACGCTAAGCCAGCGTAAGGTGAACAATGTTGAGCAAGAAAGGCGCTTTCATATGCATCGAAGGACTAGACAGCTGCGGAAAAACCACCCAAGCAAAACTGCTTGCAAAAAAACTTGGTGAAAGCCACCGAGCGGTCTACACTGCAGAGCCCAGCCGAGGCAAAATCGGCACTTACATAAGAAACAGCTACCTCTACGGCGAAAAACGTCTCTCCATAGTTCTTGAAGCGTTGCTGTTCGCGGCAGACCGCATCGAACACTTAGAAAACGAGGTCATACCCGCCTTGAAAGAGGGGCGGCTTGTGATTTCTGACCGCTACGTTTACTCTTCTCTGGCTTACCAAGGCGCCGCGGGTCTCAGCCTCGAATGGATAGAAAAGGTAAACGAGCATGCGCTAAAGCCCGACTTGGCAGTTTTTGTTGATGTGGACTTGGAAACCGTGATGCTTCGCCTGAAAGATAGGAAGTCGGTTATGGAAAAAGCGGAGACTCTTAAGAAGGTGCGTGATGTTTATCTTGAGTTTGTGGCTAAGGGCGAGTTGGTTCGGATAGATGGAAATCGCGGGAAGGCTGAAGTGGCGGAAGCTCTAGCCGATGTGGTTTTGAAGTTTCTGAACAAGTAACCTCGTTAGTCTTCTCTCCACTTGAACAGTTTCACGGCTGCGGCGAATATGATGACCGTAATTACCCCGACTACCGCGAGGTCTATTATTGCTCCATTGTAGTTTGCGTATACCATGACGTTGTTTAAGCCTTCAACTATGTAGTATAAGGGCAGAACGTGTGCTATGCTCTGCAGGTACTGGGGCATGATGCTTATGGGGAAGAACGTGCCTGCGAGGAACATCATGGGGAACGTCACTATGTTTCCTATTACGCCTGCCGTCTCAGGGTTCTTGGTTACTGTGCCAACGAGCATGCCTAACGAAGCGAAAAGCATCGGACCCAGGACGAGGAAGGGTATGAGCCAAACCGTTAACGTGACGTGCGCGCCGAACGCCAAGACGCCTACGGTAACCATCAGCAGGAAGCTGACAGTTGTCAACACGATGTACCAGAGCACTTTTGAGGCGAGCCACTCCATCTTGGTGAGCGGCGTCAAGCTTAGCTGTTTGAACAGTTTTGTCTTCTTATATTCAGAGGATATGTTTACGAGAGAGAACATCGGGCTGACGAGTATGGAGAAACCTATGAGTCCTGGAATCAAGAAATCAACATACTGTGTTTGCTCAGTGTTCACTGTTGACGATGATACGCTTATAACGGGCGAACCTTGGAAGCGTTCAAGGTTGAACAGGTTTGCCACGCCGTTGACGGTGCCGCTTACGATTCCGCTTGTGCTTGATGTTGGGTTACCGTAAACTGTCACGTTTACCATTTGAGCCTCAACGTATTTCGCTGAGAAACCGTCTGGAATGAGAATTCCGTCCGATGCTGAATGGTCAGCAAGGTATTGCGTGAAATTTTCTGAGGCATCAACCAGCTCCACTCGGATTGGCCATGTGTCACTGATTCTGGTGCCGTCAGGCAACGTGCCGTTAAGTGCAGACACGAACTGCGAGGCTACATCTGCTTGTGGCGGAGGAAACGGACCCGTATCCTGGTTTTGCGTGTAAACTGTTATGGTTCCTGAAGAGTTACCTGAGAAGATAGCGCCGAAAATCAAGATAAGAATCACAGGGAATATCAGACCGAAGAACAATCCAAACTTGTTCCTTAAGTATCCGCGGCTGAAAACTAGAAAATCAGACCAGATTCTTTTTCCACTAACCACCTTTTAGTCCTCCGTTTTGCTGTTTAAATTATTCGTTTTGCTTGCAGCAATGATTTCGCCGTGCTCATCCAGTTCTCCGCTTACAAGTTTAACGAACACGTCGTCTAGGCTGTCGCGGCGCGTGTGGATTTCGCCCCAATCAAGCTTGGATTGCTCGGCAGCCGCTAAAGCCGCTAAAGCGTCAATTTTCTGTTTGAGCTGTATGCTTATCCTCCCTCTGCGGTAATCCACTTGCAGATCGGTGTTTGCTTTTATGTAGTCTGCCAATTCTTTGCTTCCGTGGATGTCCAGTCTTTCACCTGAACCATTTTGCGCGATAATTTCGTCTACCGTTCCTATAGCTGCGATGCGGCCTAGGTTCATTATAGCTACGCGGTCAGAAAGCTGCTGCGCCTCGTCAAGGTAATGCGTAGTCAAAATGATGGTTTTGCCCTTTGCTTTTAATCCTCTGATGACTTCCCAAATCGCCCTTCGCGCGTTAGGGTCTAATCCTGTTGTGGGTTCATCAAGGAAAAGAAGCTCAGGCGTATTCACGAGTGCAAGTGCAAGACCAGTTTTCTGTTTTTGTCCGCCTGACAGGTTATCGAACATGACTTTGGCTGAATCTTCCAGCAAAACTTCCCTCAATATTTCATCAGGGTCTACTTTGACACCGAAAAGGTCAGCGTAATAGATTATTGCTTCTCGAGGGCTTGTTTTTTCAAAGAAAGTAAACTCTTGCGGTATGACCCCGATTTTCTTGTGCAGCTTATAGCCGTCTTTCCACGGGTCAAGACCAAGCACCTTAACGTCTCCCTCATCCCTTTTTCGCAAACCCTCCATAATTTCTATGGAAGTGGTTTTTCCTGCGCCGTTCGGACCCAACAGACCAAAGATCTCGCCTTCGTCCACGGTAAAGGATACGCTGTCAACCGCTTTTATGTCTCCGTAGTATTTTTTAAGAGAAGAAACTTCAATCGGAATCATGTCTTTTCTCGCTCCGTCCATTCTCACCTGTAAGTTGTTAACTGTTCATTAAACTGCTATCTTTACGGATAGTTTCTTACAGTTATAGCTTTCGGCTATAGACGCTTTAGAGGTGTACCCCATTCTGTTTTTAGGCGCCCGCGGTTTTCAGAATTTTTCTCGTCGATGTCTCGTTAACTTTGTTAACAAAAAGCGCAACTAAATCTTCTGGCGAAACGTAGCGTGGGCCGCGCTCATGAAACACCCTGATTTCCACGGCGTTCTTGCCGAAGGCGATTCGCATCATGTAGTAGTCAAACCTTAACGGCTTTTTCTCCTCGGCACCTTTGTAGTAGCGTACAGCGCAAAACACGTCCATTGTTTGAAAGGGCGTTTTCCTTAAGGCACGCAGCACCTTCTTTGTTTCTTCTTCGTCTATGTAGTTGAAGCTTCCTGCATCAGCTAAGCCTGCCTCAAAAATTATGGTGCATTTGGGCACTGTTGGGCAGGAGACTTCTTCGAAACTGAATTTTCTTCGGTTCACGTCATGGAGAACCTGTATTAGCTTTCGCTGTAGCCTCTTGCTTGAAAGCGGCGTCGTAAACGTTTCTATTCGATGAATGTTCACGGGGAAATTCTCGTAAAACCCAAGCATCTCTCAGGGTTCCTATGTTTTCATTTTCTTAACCTTTTCAAGGTTGCCCAGCAGCTCAGACAGCGTGAGGCTTAGTTTCTGCAGTTCTTCCACGTCCTCGGTGTTTTGAATCTTTTCTTGTATGCCCTGCACCTTGGCTAAGAGCGTCGCCTCAAGCTTGTCGTACGCGCTTGCTTTTTCCGGTTCTTCCCCCTCTTTCACTACGACTACTTTCTTCTCGTCTTTCGCACACCACAACGTGCCATTTTTCAGCCTGAAAAGCGGCGAAGCACACGCTGGGCATGACAGGTCGGTTAAGGTGGCGCCTTGGCGCAACAGGTCAGCCATGCGTTTAATGGGTTTATCGTCAGCTTTTCCTTGCATTTAAGAACCCCAACATAAATACGTGTTAAAGCTTATATAACTTGATAACTGCGACATTGGATAGGTGGACATTATGGTGCGGAAGAAAAAAGCTCAAGAGTACGAGGAGAAAATACAGCAAGCCTTAATGGTGCTTGGCCAAGTCTCAGAAGACAGCACGACCCCTAGAAACATCCGCCGCGCGGCAAAAGACGCCATGGGTTCCCTGCAAAGCCCCGAATACACGCCTGCAGTTCGAGCTTCAAACGCCGTTTCACTTTTAGATGAAATACTCCAGGACCCGAACATGCCGCCTTACACGCGAGTAAAACTCTGGAACGTCATGAGCCTAATAGAAGCCATAAAAGACTAGCCACGAGCATCTACGACTCTTCTTTTCTTTGTCCATCATCTTACCCTTGTTTTACAAAAATGAAATTCTAGACCAAACGCAGCCAACCCTTCGCTTACGAGGTCGCTACGTTTTAGTCTATGTATCATCAAGTACTATCTGCTTCGCGAAACGACGCCTCGCAAACCTGAAAAAGTGTGTTTTCAACACGTCGGTTATGGAGAAACTTAGCAGTGCGTATCCCCATACGAAGCCTGCTAAACCCCAACCGATGGGCGTCATGAGTATGCCGTAAACAGCTATCAACGTTCCTATCAGCTGAGTGATTTCAGCGGTGAAGAACAGAGCGCCTGATGGAAAGGGGCGTTCCCAGAAGTGATGTACGCCAGTGCGTGCAAGGTAGATTGTCATGTGCCCCGCCACGGTCATCTTGAGAAAGATTAAGGTCTGCATGGTAGCTGGGTCCAAGTTAAACACGTACGTGCCTATCAGGAAAAGCAAGAAGCTTGAAACCACGCCAGTAGCGCCCAGCAGGGAAGACACCGTCAACACGCTGCGCATGTTCCATCGGACAGGCTTCTCTCGAATCTTCACGTTATCGTAAGCAATCATCATGATAGGCAAGTCGTTAAGCAACGCTAGAATAATTATCATCACAGCCGTCAACGGGTAGAAGTCAAAGGCTATGATCACAAGCGTCAAGAAGATTAGCACACGGACAGTTTCGGCGATGCGGTAAATCGCATAGTTGTTCATGCGCTGAAAAATCTTCCTGCTTTCCTTGATGGTGTCGATAATAACTGAAAGTCCAGGCTTGGTGAGCACAACGTCTGCGGCTGACTTTGCCGCGTCCGTGGCTCCCGCCACCGCTATACCAGCATCAGCCTTCTTCAACGCAGGTGCATCATTCACGCCGTCACCCGTCATGCCCACAATATGACCTTTCTCCTGAAGCGAATGCACGATTCGGTACTTATGCTCAGGGAAAACTTGGGCGAAGCCATCCGCCTTCTCAATAAGGTCTGAGGCTTCATCACCTGCTTTTTCTGTAAAGTCTGAAGCGGTGAGTATGTCTTGACCGAGGTTAACTTCTCTGGAAATCTCTTTAGATATTGCGATGTGGTCGCCTGTGACCATTTTAACGGTTATTCCCATGTTTTGGGCAGTCTTTATCGTTTCTGCTGAGTCCTCGCGTGGTGGGTCGTAAACAGCAAGCAAGCCGACGTATTGCCAGTTGCCTTTGCCGTCAGATTTGGCTACGCCTAAGGCTCTGTAGCCTTTGCCTGCGAACGTGTTTACGGTTTCGTTTATTTGTTTTTCAATTTCGTTTTTGTTTGAAATTAAGGATAAGTAAACTTGGGGTGCACCTTTGGACACCTGACTTTTTTTGCCTTCCGCAGTTTCAACTGTGGCTTCGGTTCTTTTTGAAACTGGGTCAAACGGCTTGAAATCAAGAACCTTGTAGGTGCTTAGTGAAGCGGCAACGTTTTTATGTTCTTTCGCCTTGGCGATAACGGCGTCGTCAATGGGGTCTTTGTTTTCTTCTCTGGAAGCTAACGAACCAAACAGCAGTATGTCATCTAACGTGAATTTTCCAAAGGTCTGTGCTGTTACAACGGTAAGCTCGTTTTTGGTTATGGTGCCTGTTTTGTCTGAGCATAGCACGTCTACGCCCGCCATCTCTTCGATGGCGACCAGTTTGCTGACTATAGCTTCCTTCTTTGCGAGGGCAACCGCGCCGATAGCCATGGTGACAGTCAACACTGCAGGCATCGCCACGGGTATGGCAGCCACAACCAAGACCAGCGCGAACTGCAAAATTTCTAGAGGGTTAACTGACCGGAATAGTGTGATAGCAAACATGATTGAAACCATGATGACAGCTAACGCGATGAGGTAGTTTCCTATTCGGATGACTGCCTTTTGGAAGTGGCTGCCCGCTTTGGCTTCTTCAACAAGCTTCGCGGTTTTACCAAAAAAGGTTGTGATTCCAGTTCCAACAACAGAAGCGTTCATCTCACCTTGCCTAACTATTGCACCCGAATAAGCGATGTCGGAGATGTGTTTTTCCACTGGAAGCGACTCGCCAGTCAGTGCCGACTCGTCCAGAAGCAAGTAGTCGCCGTTCATCAGCTTAACGTCTGCGGGAACCGTGTCCCCCAAGCGGACTCGTACCACATCGCCTGGAACCAGCTCCTTAGCGGGAATCTCCCGCCATTTTCCATCGCGCAGCACGCGTGCTTTGGGCGCCAGTCTCTTCTTTAACAGTGCGATGGCGTTGTCTGCTTTGTGCTCCTGCCAGAACCCCACCACAGCGTTAACAACCAGAAGCGTGAATATTATTGCGAAGTCTTCCCAGTGCTGTATCGCTACGGATAATCCTGCTGCGGCTTCAATCATCCACGGGATTGGACCCCAAAAGTAGCTTAAGAACTTCCTGAAAGGATTAACTTTCTTTTCGGGAATTTCATTAGTGCCGAAATACTGTAATGCATGCTCTACTTCTTCGGAGGATAGTCCCATTCTAGCATATTTTTCAAACGGAGTTTCTTCGTCAGAAACCTTTTTTTGTTCGTCAGACTTCACTAAAAAGCCTTCTATTTATGTAGCGGAAATTCTTGGGCGCAAACTGGCTTTTAAGTATTATCCTGATTTTTTTTCAAAAATCCTTCTTAAACTAAGCTATTTCATCAAAATTATCCCCTGCCACCAGTTTTGGAAGAAATTACAGTGCAGTGTAGAAACAACTTTGGGCTTGTCTTAAACGCCAAAGACTGCGTAGCAAAAGAATTTATGCAAAGATGGCAATGTTGCATAAAACTTTTATCTCCATTACATGTTCTTCTAGAAATAATGGCAACTGTAAAGGACCTTATGACGAAAAGGACCCTAACCATAGACTCACAGGGCACGGTTTTTGAAGCTGCTCAGCTGATGAGCCGAAAAGGCGTGGGCGATTTGATAGTTGTAGACAACGAAATGCCCGTGGGCATAGTGACGGAAAGGGACTTCGTGAGAAGGCTTGTAGCCAAAGAGCGACCATACGACACCAAAGTATCAGACGTTATGACAAAACCCTTAATCACCATCAGCCCAGACACGTCAATTAAAGAAGCAGCAAGAAAAATGGTTAAACACGGCATCAGAAGACTTCCCGTCCTAAAAGACCACAAGCTGATGGGGATACTCGTAGTTTCCGATTTTGCACGACACCTCGGCAAAAAAACCCTAACAGAAGGCATCTTAGAAGCAATATGGCGCCAACCCGTAAACCAAGGCTAACAACCAGAGAATCATATTGTTAGTTTCGTCACTTCACTCTCGTGAAGCAATAACAAATAGTTAGGAATCCGCTCAACTCGTTTCCAGCAGGTTCTTTTTTACGTGGCTTTTTTGGCGAGTTGCTTGGTTTCTTTATAGGATCGAGCGCAGTGCATGCAGCAGAAGGTTAGCTCTTGTCCGTCGATGGTTTCTCGGTAGCCTCCCTCGTAGACTTTGCAGCCACAGTGGGCGCAAACGTACAGGCTTGGCTCAATGGCTATTGAAACGAGTTCCGCGAAGCGCTTGAACAAGCCAGTGCACAGGACTCTGCCTTCTTCCGTCAGTTCGAAAACTTTGCGTTCTTTCTCGCCTACCGGCTTTTCGGTGTGCTTCACTAAGCCTTTTTCCTCCAGCTGCTGGAGAAACGGGTAGACCAGGCTTGGGCTTACTTTTTTATGCACTCTTTTTTTGAAGCGGCTGATTATGCTGTAGCCGTGGGCGGGTCCCTCGTAGAGTATGGTGAGTATGTAGAAGCGTGAGAAGTCAGAAATTAAGTCGTCTATGTTGCCGTTTTTTTCTGTTGCCATCAGCGTTTCCTTAGAACTATGGAGGTTTTGCGGTGTTATAAATGTTCTTGAGATATATCTCTAAAAGACATTCAACATGTGGAAACCAGTGACTTGGTATGAAAACAGAAGCCAGCCTTGCTCTTTCCAGAAGAAACACTCACTAACAAATATATTCCAGTTATTACATCTAACTTTGGGTTCTAGGGGGAAAGTGCCCTTTGAAATACGACGTGATAATAGTCGGTGCAGGTCCAGCGGGAATATTCTCAGCGTTGGAGCTAACAGAAAAAAACAATCTTAACGTGTTGATACTTGATAGAGGTCCAGAAATCGACCAGCGTAAGTGTCCGTCAAGCCGAGGGTTCGAATGTCGACATTGCGAGCCGTGTTCGGTGCTTTCGGGATGGGGCGGTGCAGGCGCTTACAGCGACGGTAAACTCACTTTATCCACGGAGGTTGGCGGCTGGCTCAACCAGTATGTTTCTCCAAAAGACCTCCAAGCGCTTGTGAACTACGTTGACAGTGTCTACTTGAAGTTCGGCGCAAGCGAACACGTTTACGGCGGAGACCAAGAGAAAGTGGACGAAATCGAACGCAACGCGTCCTTAGCGGGGCTGAAGCTGGTCCGACAAGAAGTCCGCCACATGGGCACCGAAAAATGCGCTGAAACCCTGCGGCAAATGCGCCGCGAACTGAACAGCAAAATCACTTTTCAACCCAAAACCGACGTGAAGGGGCTCATCGCCGAAAACAACACCATACAAGGCGTGGAAACCGTGAACGGCGAGAAGTTCATGGGCAAATACGTGATAATCGCGCCGGGCAGAAGCGGAGCCGAGTGGCTCCAAACAGAAGCGCAAATTCGCGGCTTGAAAACCGTGAACAACCCTGTTGACGTAGGCGTAAGAGTTGAGGTCTTGGCGTCTGTGATGGAGGATTTGACTAAGGCGCTTTATGAGCCGAAACTGGTGTATTACTCGCGGCTTTTCGATGACATGGTGCGAACTTTCTGTGTTTCGCCTTACGGTGAGGTCACAACCGAATCCTACGACGGCGTATTAACCGTCAACGGGCAGAGCTACGCTGAAAGAAAAACCGAAAACACAAACTTCGCAATTCTTGTGAGCACCTCGTTCACGGAGCCTTTCAGGGAGCCTATAGCCTACGGAAAATACGTGGCTCGGCTTTCAAACTTGCTAAGCGGAGGTGTAATGGTGCAGCGTCTAGGCGACCTTGTTTCTGGGCGGCGGTCAACCCCTGAACGTTTAGCCCGAAGCGTTGTGGAGCCGACGTTGAAGAACGCTACGCCCGGAGATTTGAGCTTCGTGCTGCCCTACCGTTACTTGTCCGACATAAGGGAGATGCTTCAAGCGTTAGACGTTATCGCGCCTGGAATACACTCTAGAGATACGCTTCTTTACGGTATAGAAGTGAAATTCTACTCTTCGCATCTGCAGCTGAACAACGTTTTGGAAAGCAAGGTTCAGAACATGTTCACCATAGGCGACGGCGCAGGCGTAACCCGAGGCTTAATTCAAGCGTCAGCTTCAGGCGTCATAGTAGCTAGGGAGATCCTTAAGAGGGAAAAAATGAAGGCATAGACGATGGCTGTGGCTCAGAACATCAGGTGCTCGCACTGCGGCGCGCCAGTTGAGTTCAAGCCTGGCGAGCTTATAGCCACCTGCAAGTACTGCGGCTTCACCACCGTAATTGAGACCGGGGCACCCTTCAATTTTGAGCATTCATTGCTTCTGAACAAGTTTGACCAGAACCAGGCGGACACGCTGATACGAGATTGGATGCGGTCAGGCTTCATGAAACCCGGCGACCTCGCCAAAAAATCCAAAATCCTCGAGAAAAACCTCGTTTATTTGCCTTTCTGGGTTGTTTCCGTCGAAGCTAAAACCACCTACAAAGGCGTATTCGAACGCATAACGCCGCCGATTGTGAAGGACGGGAAAATCGAGAAAGAGTACAACTGGCTTGTGCTGGCGCGGGAGGCAGCAGGGTTTCCAGCAAGAGAATACGATGTTCCTTTGGAGGGCAAGATCCCCTTTGACTTCAGGAAGATTGAGGGCTTCGCCAAGGTTTTGAACAGTGAAATCACCCGAGACGAAGCCTTGTTTTTTGCCAAACAGCAGATTGAGGCGCTTCACCGCTTCCTACTCAAGCAGGAGGTAGACAAAATCGTTGAGGTTTATACTGACATCAACGTGAAACAAGCGGTCTACTTGCATGCGCCCGTGTGGTTCGTGAAGTACAAGTATAAAGGTCAAGCTTACCAACTGATACTTGATGGCGCCGCTGGCATGGCTATCAAGGGCGACATCCCTTCATCCAAGTTTTAAGGCTGGGTAAGAAAACTTTAAAGCATCAGTTTCTATAATCGTTTTAGAGATTGTTAAGGCGTGAATTGAATTGAGTGAAAAGAAGGACGTTTATGCTGAAGCAAAAAAGCAAATGCGCCTCAGCGAACGTATAGTCGCGGCTATCCCTGGTTTTCGCGGGTACAAAGAGAAAGAGTTGCGTCGCGAGTCTGACAAGCTTATCCGCAATCATCTTCACCGTAAACTTGTAGGGTCAAAAGACGACCTGAAAACTGTATTTCAGAAGCTGACGGACAAGCGTTACTTCGACGTTTTAACGGACATGGATCGGCTTGTGGCGAAAGCTGACCGCGTAACCGAGAAGGTTAACCATGCGTCTTATGGTTACTCGGGCTTTTTTGATGTTGTAAAAGTGACGGAACCAAATCTTGACCGCATGATTGAGTTTGATAACAAACTGGTTGACGAAGCCGACGGCTTAGCCGCTGACGTGGATGCTTTCAAGGCTGAAGTATCGCGGGGCGAAACCAAGGATGTGAAGGAAAAAGTGCAGAGTATAGCTGACAAGATGGAAGCGTTCGAGGAAACTTTTGATAAGCGAACTGACGTTATATTAGGAGTGACATAAAGATGCCACAGGTTATAGAATGGAAAAACGCGGGTTCCGAAGACATAGTCTGGCGGTACCCCAACGAGGAAATCACGTGGGGCGCACAGCTCATCGTGCACGAGTACGAGATGGCTGTGTTCTTCAGAGACGGCAAAGCCTACGACGTTTTCGGTCCCGGCAGACACGTGCTTACCACGTTAAATTTGCCATTGCTGACCGGATTGCTTTCGCGCATCGCAGGCTACGGCGAGAAACCCTTCAAAGCCGCTGTCATCTTCATTTCCACGAAGGTTTTCTCTGGCAAATATGGCACCAGCGCGCAGACCACCGAGTTGGCGCCGCTTAAGGTGTTCGGTGCCTTCTGGTTCAAAATCGAAGACGCTCAATTGTTCGTGAATGAAGTTATCGGCGGACAGAACGCTTACACCACAGGAGACGTAAACGATTTCCTGCGAGGCTTCCTGAACGAGAAGATAATTGATGAGCTTTCCCACTACGATTTGGTCACCGTCTTCACAAGACTCGACGAAACCTCAATAATCGTGAAAAACTCTGTTACCGACTACTTCAAACGGTTAGGCATAGAACTCACAGACCTGCGCTTCGAAGGCATAGACACAACGCCAGAATACCGTGAACGCTTGTTCTGGCTTAAAACAGGAAAAACCTCGGCAGACGAGGTGTTGCGCATGGAAACCATGAAAAGCGCTGCTGAATCCCTCGGCAAGTCAGGTGGAGGCGGCGCAGCCCTAGGTACAGGCATGGTGCTTATACCGCAAATCATGACGCCCACAGGCTACGCTCAGGCGCCAGCGGCAGCGTTGGTGATTTGTCCTAAATGCGCCTCCAAAGTGCCCGCAACATCAAAATTCTGTCCTGAATGCGGAACGCAGCTTACGCCTCCCTCAGAGGGCGCAATCACCTGTCCAAAATGCGGCAAATCTATTCCCGCAGGCTCCAAGTTCTGCCCTGAATGCGGCGAAAAAATATCTTAAACGAGGGTTGCCATGGCTGAAAGCAGTCGGGACACGCTTTCCATAGGTGTTTTCCTAATAATCATCGTAGTAGCGATAGTTCTCTACGCGGCACAGGTGATTACCGACTGGACACTAATCATCCCCATAGTCCTGGTGCTTTCAGGCTGCTGGACACTGGTTTTAGCTGGCATGCGCGCTTCAAACCCGCAAAAATACGAACGCGGCGCCTTCAGCACCATGAGCTTAGGCTTAATCCTAATTGCCGTAGGAGGAGCTTGGTACTTGTTCCCAGTTAACGCACTGTACTCGCTGGCTCTGGTGCTGCTGGTTTTCGGCGCCCTGGCAATAGCGGCGGCATTAAGGCGCAAATAACATCCGGGTTTTTGTAAACGTTTTTTTATTCCACCGTGCAGACATTGTGGCAGAGACTGAACGGTTATGAGCGAAAAGGTCATCGGTCACGGAACATGGTACGATAAGATGGCTCGGAAAGTGGTTAACCGAGAGCGGAAGCTGGGCAGAAGCCTGGACAGGGTCAGGACTGAGATGGGTCTCGGCGCTTCTGGCTTCCCCCACATAGGTAGCCTCGGAGACGCGGCGCGTTCCTACGCGGTTACGCTAGCGCTTAGGGAAATGGGCTTCAAATCTGAACTGGTCGCCTACTGCGACGACAAGGATGGCTTGCGGAAGGTTCCTGCTGGATTGCCCAAATCCTTGGAGAAGTATCTGGGGTTTCCAGTTTCCAGCATTCCCGACCCGTTCGGCTGCCACGAAAGCTTCGGGAAGCACATGAGTTCGCTTCTGCTTGATGCCTTAGACAAGTGCGGCATAGAGTACAGCTACTTTTCCGCGAAAGAGGTTTACGAGAAAGGGCTCCTGCTGGATGAGATTCGGACGATATTGTTGAACGCGGAGAAGGTCGGCGAAATCGTCAAGGAAGAAGTGGGGCAAGAACGCTACACTGAAGTTTTGCCGTTCTTCCCAGTCTGCAGCCAATGCGGGCGCATTTACACCACGAAAGCCTACAAGTTTGAGCCCGAAACCGACAAAGTCCTCTACAAATGCGAAGGCTTAGAAATCCGCGGCAAACACATCACTGGCTGCGGTTACGAAGGCGAAGCCGACATAACCAAGGGCGAAGGTAAACTTACTTGGAAGAGCGAGTTTGCTGCCCGATGGAAAGCTTTAGACATACGGTTTGAGGCTTACGGCAAAGACATCGCGGATTCCGTGAAGATTAATGACCGCATCTGCCGTGAGGTTCTCTGTTTTGAACCGCCGTCTCACGCAAAATACGAGATGTTCTTGGACAAGGGCGGAAAGAAAATCTCCAAGTCAGCTGGCAACGTGTTCACGCCGCAGGTTTGGTTCCGTTACGGTTCGCCGCAGTCGCTTTTGCTGTTGATGTTGAAGCGGTTTGTGGGCACCCGCACGCTTGACGTGTCCGACATTCCCTCCTACATGAACGAGTTTGATGAGCTTGAGGAGGTTTACTTCGGCAAAAAACAGGTGAACCCTAGAGATGTTGCTAAGCTCAAGGGCTTGTACGAGTACTGCTGGGTCATGAAGCCCCCTGCGGAACCAAGCGTCCATGTGCCGTATAACCTGATGGCGTTTCTGGTTAAAATGGCACCAAAAGAATGCCTGAACAAGTTCCTCACCGAAAAACTTCAAAGCTACAGTTACCTGCAGAAAAACCAGCAAGTCGACGCCGAACTGGAAAAGAGGGTTGAATACGCACTCAACTGGGTCAAAGACTTCGAGGAAATCAAAGAAACACCCATAAACCTCACCGAACCAGAAAAAACAGCTGTCACAACCCTGCTTATTTCTCTGGAATCTGCGGATGAACCTGATGACATACAGAATGCTATTTTCAGCGCTGCTAAAACCAACGGTTTGAAGCCAGGCGCGTTCTTCAGGACTTTATATTTGATTTTGATGGGTGCTCCTCAGGGGCCAAGGCTGGGACCGTACATTCTGGCGATGGGCAAACAAAACGTTGTTGCTGCGTTGCGGAGAGCGTTAAGCAAGAAGTAGTTGTGCTTAGAGTCCTTTCACTGCCATTCTTACGATGAGTACGTAGAGGATTAGGAGGAACAGGATTGCCATGCCTGCTCGCTTTGCGAATTCTCTTAGTTTTTTGAAGTTTTTGGGGGAGGCGTCTTGTGTTCGTTTCATGAAGTATATTAGGCAGGGAACCAGGAATGCGAAGGCTATTAGGTACCAGTCGAGGAAGGGAATTAGTGACAGGTTGAGAAGCTCGAATATTATGGGAAGGCTTATGGTGGTCAGCAGTAGACCAGACGCGAATCTTAAGGAGGTTTTTTTGCCGTACTTCACGGCGAACGTGTTAACGTTTGCCAAGGCGTCGGCTTCGTGGTCTCCGATCACCTGGTAAACTTGACCGGCACATTGGATAAGGAAAATGGGTATTGCCGCGAGAATGGTGTCTTGGTAGCGTTGCGGCATCCATGGCAGTTCAAGCTGTAGCGTTAGCAGGGGCGCGGTTTGTACTCCGATGAGAAACGGGATTATACCTGCTCCGACGCCGCAGACGATGATGTCGAGGGGTGCCCTGTTTTTGAAGCGCACAGGCGGCGTAGAGTAGCCTATCCCGAGGATCATGAATGTGAGGAGTAGAAGGAAAATGCTTATATCCGTTAGTAACGCGCAGGTCAAGCTGACCGCGGCGAACACGAAAAACAGTGTAAGCGCAGTTTTCGGTCGCACTTCTCCAGCTGCAACGGGCAAATCTTTCTTCAGGTTGTTGTCTCTGTCGTTTTCGCAGTCGAAATACTGGTTCAGAATGAATATGGCGCTTGTGGCGAGCAAGAAAGAGGTCAAAACCACGGTGAAACGCTCCACCGTTGGGAACTCAAACATGATTGAGCCTAGTAAAAAGTTGAAAAGCCACGCTTGCCAACTGTCAAAGCGCACCAGCTTAACGTAACTGCGGAGTTTACTCTTAACGGGCATATGTTCTCTTTTTTATGCTGAAAACCGTTATAAACGTATGTGTGAAACTGACGTGTTGCTCAGCATTTATATTATGCGAACAGAATAATCTCGCGCTGAGGGCCCGTAGTCTAGTACGGATTATGACACCTCCCTGCGGAGGAGGAGGCCCTGGGTTCAAATCCCAGCGGGCCCGCCATCCTTTCCACCCGATTTTTGAGTGCTTTTAACCCGTTAAAGCCGCCGCTATCTCTCTTTGGGCGAGCAAGTTAAATTCTTAAGGGCAGCGAGTAATACTAAAGTGGCTTCGGGAAAATGGATAAGACAGACATCGTGCTTTGTCAGCTATTGTTGGGAAATTCTAGGCGTTCTTATCGCGAGTTAGCGGACACGCTGAACCTGTCAGTTACGACAGTTCACAAGCGCATTCAAGATTTGATTGAGTTGGGGATTATTCGCAAGTTCACTGCCAAGCTTAGTCTCTTTCAACTTGGCGCGGTTCACGTTTTGGTTTTCGGCAGTTCCAAGCTTAGCTCGGTGCAGGATCTGCTTGGGAAACTTGAATCAAACGGTTTGGTCTATTGGCTTGCAGTGGGCGGCGGAAACTACCTGTACATAGGCGCTTACCTGCAGAACATAGGTCAGCTTGAGGGTCTCGTGAACTTCGTGAAGGAAACCGCGGAGATTCCTGAGCCAACGGTTGGCTTAACCACTTTTCCTATGCTGCGCGGTGTGGTTCCAGACTTGGAAAAGCGAACCCTGTACCCTCTGGACTATCAGATAATCAGTTCGTTGAAAGATGATTCTCGCAAGGCCACTTCAGAGGTTGCGGATGAGCTGGGTGTTTCTGCCAAAACTGTTCGCCGCAGGCTTGCGCAGATGATGAAGAATAGCCTTGTTGAGTTGTCGATGGAGTGGTACCCTGACGCTTCAAACGACATACTGAGCATTTTGCACGTTTATCTTAAGGCAGACGCTGACAAGAACGCCATGAACGTGCTGTGCCAAAAGTACGCGCCGAACATTGTGTTTTACTGGGGTTTCAGCAACATCCCCCCCTGTCCGTCTCGATTGTTTGGACCAGCAGAGTGAGAGACCTTCACAGGATACGGGAAAACTTGGAAAAAGAAGCCAGCGTGGAATCCGTCGCGCCGAACATATTGTACACTGGCTATATTTTCAAGACTTGGCGGGATTATCTTCTTGAAGAGAAAGCGGGCATGTCTCTTTCTTAAACCTGTCAGCGTAAAAAACGCCCTTTTTGAGGGCTGCGTTTGTCTCTTTTTTGAAACAAGCCGTTAACATGAAACTAAATTCTGCTACGCCTACTAACAAACTAAAAAAGAAAAGGAGTGAGTGAAAATGAACGAATCAGCAATAACCGTTGAAAACCTCGTAAAGAAGTTTGAAGACGTTACAGCCGTAGATGGCATTAGCCTGCAAGTCTCAAAGGGTGAGCTTTTCGGTCTGCTAGGTCCGAACGGCGCAGGCAAAACCACAACCATAAACATTCTTTGCGGCTTGACGAAACCCACAAGCGGCACCGCCAAGGTTGGCGGCTGCGATGTTCAGAAGGAAACAGGAAAGGTCAAGGAGTTGATAGGCGTTTGCCTTCAAGAGACCGCCATATACCCGTACCTGACAGGGGTAGAGAACATAGAGCTTTTCGGAAACCTCTATGCCATGAACAAAGAAACATTGCAGAAGAGACGTGACGTGCTCTTGGAGAACATGGGTCTTACGGGTGACGCTAAACGGCGTACGGCGAAGTACAGCGGCGGCATGAAGCGCAGACTAAGCCTAATTCTCGCCTTGATTCATGACCCTCAAATAGCGTTTTTGGACGAGCCAACAGTGGCTATGGATCCGCAGTCGAGACGTGCTGTCTGGGACTTCGTGAAAGAACTGAAAAAGGAAGGTAAAACCATCATTTTGACTACGCATTACATGGAGGAAGCGGAGGAACTGTGTGACCGAGTAGGCATAATTGACCATGGAAAGCTGATTGCGCTTGGTTCACCTGACGCCTTGATTTCGAAACACAAGGTCAAGAATTTGGAAGAGGTTTTCATTGAAATAACTGGAAGAAAAATACGGGAGGAAGTGTAAATGAAGTTTCAAAGAGTCTTAGCTTTAACCAAAAAAGAAATAAAGAAAACAATCCGTGAACCCGCCGTTCTGTTCATGATTTTCCTGTTCCCCATAGTCTTCGTCTTCGCGTTCGGAGCTTCCTTCGGCGGAGTCGGAGACAGCCAAACCGCCTACAGCGTCGGCGTCGTCAACATGGACCAACCCGGCTCAGTGAACGCGTCACAGATACTTCTAACAGCTTTGTCAGACACTAAAATATTGACTGTGCAAGCGTACGTTGACAACCAGACCGCCCAAACTGACCTGTCACAGGGAACCGTTCAAGCCGTAATGGTGATTCCAGCTGATTTCAGTCAGAGCTTCGCTTCGTATCAAGCAGCACCAAACGACCCAGACACATGGACTAACGCCACAGTCGCCCTGTACTTGGATAAAGGCTCACTGGTTGCAACCCAAGCCATACCGCCAATCATCCAGCAAGTCTTGTCAGCCCTCGCAGGTCAAAGCCAACAGGCGCAGTCAAGCCCGTTCAGCTTGGAAACCGCGTCTCTGGTTGAAGTGACCGCTCAATCAGCATTTGACTTCATGGCGCCAGGCATGTTTACCTTCGCATCCATATTCCTCATAATGATGGTTGCCCAGTCGTTCACGCAAGACCGAGAGAGCGGCATGATGAAAAGAATCCGCATCACGCCAACATCGCCCACGGAATTCATGACCCGCCAAGTGTTATCCTACATGCTGATAGCGCTGATTCAAGCTATCCTTGTCTTCGTCATGGTGTACTTCATGGGCTTCAAACCAGACGTAGGCATACCCATCTACGCATTCGCCTTCGCCCTGGTACTGCTATTCTCACTGTCTAACATTGGATTCGGCTTAATCACCGCCACAATCGCCAAATCTTCAGGCGCCGCAACAGGACTCTCCTTTCTCTTCGTGCTACCACAACTGTTCCTCGGCACCTTCGTCGGCACATCCCTCTCATCAACAGCCCAAATCGCAGGCAAAATCATACCCAGCTACTACGTCACAGACGCCTTAACCTCCCTGTTCCTAAGAGGCGCCGCCATCACCAGCACCGCCATACTAGTGGACACCGCGGCAGTCTCAGTATCCTGCATAGCCATCCTAGCAGCAGGCATCCTCCTATACGGCAAATACTACAAAATCTAAGCAAACACAAGCTGAACACGGCAATCCAAAACATGCGAGGAGTAAAAAATGAACAAAACTAAGCCCTTAGACACCGCGGAAATACTGAAAGAAGCGAAGACTTCCGAGCACGGCGAAGCTTACCGAACACTCGACAAAAACCAAAACTTCAGAATAGGCGTCGGCGTAAGGCTGACGCCGCCCAACCCGCCTTCCTTCTTTGTTGAAATTCTGATTTACTTATGCCCCAGCTTCAGAAACGCTGACTTAACTGTTCTGGAGAAAAGTTTGACCTGCCTTAAAGAGTTGAAAGCTAAAAACTACACCTTAACGTGCCAAGACGGCAACTGCGTATCCTGCGAGGCAACAGTGGATTCTGAGAGTTTGGCTGAGGAATACGGCAAAGTGAAGGCGTTGATGAACGCAAGTTTCGGGTAGCTATGCGCCAGAGCCCTGCTCAAAAATAAAGTCTTATGTATTCCTGTGCTGGACATAGAAGAGGAGTTGGACCGTTATGCGAGACGGAACAGACGAAATAATAAAAACCAAACTGTACGGCGAAATCGAGACCTTAGAAAAACAGTACCGCGCCCTTAAGGGTTATCTTGCGGGCGAAGAAGCAGACCGACTGGAAATAATCGGCACCGCCAAGGGATTCAGAGACACATTAAACAAGATCAGCACGCACATCCTCACGTTGTACACTCTGGAGGGACAAAAAGCCAAAATCACCTGGGATCCGCTTCTCACCAACATAGACAACGCCTTGGAGAGGCTACAGTCTTCAGCCAGTTCTAAGCCTGTCCCCGCAATTCAGCTTGCCCTAAACATTTCTGAACCCAAAATCGAAGAAGTCATGAGCTACCTGCTGAAACTCAAGAAGTCCCTGCAGTAAGCAGCATCTTACTTCACGATTTTTTCCCAGTTTTTAACCAAATCCAACACTTCTTGAACAGGCTGACCACCATAGCTTTCCAAACGCTTGCGCAGCGCCATCTTGTCAACCGCTGCCTTCTGGAAATTCCTCATTTCGCCGGCGCCATTCGCCAAGTATAGAATGCCATCGATGCCTGTTCGCGCGCAGCGGACGCTCACGGTCAGTAGTTCAGAGGCTGTCGGCACGTCTTGCGCGGTGTCGCCTGGACCGTAAACGTACAGGCTGATGTACACTGGCTTCTTAAGCAGCTTCTTGAAGCCGCGCGCCAGCATCTCCCAGTACCAAGGAGTCGCATAATTCTTGCTGAACATCACCACGTTGAAGGCGTCAGCGTACTTAGCAAAGTCATCAAGGTCAACGCCGTAACGCTCAAGTGATGTTACTGGGTCAGGCTGAATGCTCATAACAAGCTCCTTCTTTACGCGCTCCCTGATCTGTGCCATGTAGTCGGTGACTTCTTTTCTGCGCCATTCAAGCCAGCCGAGTCCGCTTTTCTTCCAACGCTCTTTGCACCGTGGGCAGGTGCAGTGGCTGTGGTCTGCGAAGTACTGGCTGTTCAGCCACACGCCCATCGAGTGGCGGTCAACATCCTCAATGTAATCCAGTTGTTCCGCCCTGTGCTCAGGCTGCGTGGCACACACGACGCTCCAGTAAATGTTAAAATTGTTGTTTCCCATCCGCGCGGGACCGAGAGGCGACTGAGAAATCCAGTCAGGATGACTGCGGACAGCCGCGTTATCAGCGAAAACGGCAACGTTACTGTACATGTCCCGAACAGGCGGAATCCTATCCCCAGTTTCCACCTTAACACGCAACAAGTGAAAATCAAAACCCGCAGCCTTCTCCGGCTCATACACAAAAGCCCCAAACTTCAAATCGCACACCTACGTCACGCAAACAAAACGGCAATCAATTAAGCTTTCGGAAAAACAGCACCCACACCAACAAAACCACAACAAGCAACTCTCACTAAATGCTTCTTAACAAGAATATTTTGATCCTATTAGCAGTTCTTTGCAGAAAAGATAGAGGGGGGTAGGTCGCTATTGGCGTTTTTCGGCGTCAATAGCATGTTAAA
>Ga0307423_1000354_pt1 | contig 31004 bp, 24 predicted proteins | sample SalMarWE160310MG_FD_202154 | JGI IMG/M metagenome (GOLD analysis project Ga0307423, IMG submission 202154) | Salt marsh sediment microbial communities from the Plum Island Ecosystem LTER, Massachusetts, United States - WE1603-10 | ecosystem: Environmental > Aquatic > Marine > Intertidal zone >... | reverse complement strand
GCAGCTGTGATGGCTTCACGACCGGATTCATCCCGATGCGGGTAAAGTCATCGCGGTAGAAGGAAATATCCAGGCTGCCCGGTGAGCCGGCGATATCGAGACGCTGCTGCAGCTCGCTGGCAATCCATACCCCGCCGGTATGGATGCCGACCATGGCCAGGTCGGTACGGCCGGTACGCCTGATCAGCTCCCTGAGCTGCTCCGCCATCTCGTCGAGGATGGCCGGTATGTCGTCTGTGTCAGTCATTATTTTCCTGAATCCAGCCAGTCCTGCAGGATAATCCTGGCGGCAATGGCATCAATGCCCCCTGCTGCGCCGGGTGATTCCCGTTGCAGCAGTTCACCGGCGGCATGTGAACTGAGACGTTCGTCCATGGTATGGACCGGCAGCCCGTAGCGCGCTTCCAGCTGCCGCGCAAATTTGCGAGCAGCATGCGTCATGTCCGAATCGCTGCCGTCTGCGTGACAGGGCAGACCGACCACCAGTGCCTGCGGGCGCCATTCCCGGACCAGTCCCGTTATGCGCTGCCAGTCCGGGGTGCCATCGCTGTATGTCACGGTGCACAGTGCGGTGGCGGTACGTGTAACACCCTGGCCGACGGCAATACCGATGCGTTTTTGTCCGTAGTCAAATCCCAGCAGCGTCTGCAAGGTTATCTGCCCAGCCCCGTGCCGCCTGTGTTTGCAGGCAGTACCTGCATTCAGGCATGCCCCGGTTCGCTGCTGAGCAGGTGTAAATCGACACCGATCAGCTCGGCGGCGGCCAGCCAGCGGCGCTCGATCGGTGTGCGGAACACGATATCCGCACTGGCCGGCCCGCTCAGCCAGGTGTTCGACGCCAGCTCCTGTTCCAGCTGGCCGGCACCCCAGCCGGCATAACCGAGTGTCACGAGGGCGCTTTTCGGTCCCTTGCCTTCGGCGATGGCCGCGAGGATATCACGCGAGGAGGTGATGCCGATCTCGTCGGTCACCTTGAGCGTGGCCTCCCAGTCACCAGGTGGTTCATGCAGGACAAAGCCGCGATCGTTCTGCACCGGGCCGCCCATGTAGACCGGCTGTGATGCGATCTCGATGTTATCGGTGCGGATATCCATGTGCAGCAGTATTTCGCCGAGCTGAATATCCAGCGGACGATTGATAACCACACCCAGTGCGCCGTTTTCGTCGTGCTCGCATATGTAGGTCGTGGTGTGATGAAAGTTGGGATCTTCCAGCGTCGGCATGGCGATGAGGAAGTGATTGCTGAGTGAGCCAGGATAAGTCATAACCATAGTATCAGGCAGAGTGCCCGTTGCCTTCAAGCCTTGCGGAGCAGTAACAGAAATTTCTGACCCGGGCTCCTACCGGCTTTTCATACGGTCCGTGGAAAATTCCCAGGTGCGCGTGATATGGAGGATGTCGGCATTCTTGAGTATTTCGGGCGGGAAGGGTGGAAAAGGAGCAGCGAGGTTGACGATCCGTATGGCCGCCTCGTCGATGACCGTGTGCCCGGAAGGCCGCAGGATCCTGATATCGCGTACCGTTCCGTCGGCATTCAGTGCCACATCCATCATGAGCTTGCCGGATATGCCGGCCCGCCGTGCCTCGTCGGGGTAGTTCAGGTTGCCGACCCGCTCCACCTTCTTGACCCATTCGGTCATGTAATTTGCATACCTGAATTCCTGGGTGCGCGCAGAAACAAAGATCTGCCTGGGTCGCTTGGCATAGGCCTGCATGGTCTCGCTGAGTTGTTCGCTGAGGTTGACCATTTCCATGCTGCGATTGATCAGCTCGGCCGCCGTGAGCTCGGGGTGTTCGGTTTCGGGTGTGTCGGTCTTTTCCTGGTGGACCTGGATATCGGACTTTGTCGCAGTCAGCACCTGTGTGGGGGAGGCTTCCGGCTGCTGAGGCCTGACCGCCGGCGCCTGCTCCGGAACGGCAAGTACCGGTTTTACCTTTTCGCTTACATTGCCGCCTCCATCCTGGCTGGTTTGTGCCAGGTATTCCGCCTCTTCGGGTGGCGGGGTCTTGCGGTTGGATACGGTGATGTCCAGTGTCGGCAGGATGTTTTCCGGGTGCGGGTCGTCGTAGAGCCCGAAGGTAATCCCAAGGATGATGATTGCATGTATCGCCAGGGCAAAGAACAGGGTCAGCGCGAAGCGGTCCGCGGTGGTAACGGATGAATCTGCGATCAGTGGCGCGTCTATGTCCTGCATGCCGGATCCGGGTCACCAGTAGGGCTGGCAATTATACCGCTGATGAGTGGTAGTGGTGTGCCGTGATCGACAAGCTGGCTGGTCATCTCTGGTCGTGAAGGTCTCGCACAGGGCAGGTGCATATTACCAGCAATTCCGGCGCAGGTAGGCAGAGACCGCCTTGCGTGCCGCGTGGCTGCCTGCGTCACGCTGCAACGCGCGGCGCTCCCGGCAGTCCCTGCGGTGTTCCGCCACGGCATGATCATTGCGCTGGCGTGCACGTTGCGAGGCATGATGCTGCTGTTGCCGGCGCTGTTCGATGGCCTGCAGGGTGGCCCGCTCGCCGGGGCGTAAACCCTGTGCAGATACCGTCTGTGCGGGCATGGTTTGCAGTTCGCGGCTGTCAGATGCCGGTTCGGGCGGGGCGGTATCGCTGAAATGCGTGACACCCGCGGCGTCCGTCCACTGAAACACCGTCCCCGACATGGCCGGCAGCGACACGCCGCACAGCAGTACCAGTCCGGCAACCTTTCGATGCACGGTTGCGGGTATATAACTCGTTGAATTTACATCAATAGAATCCATGTATCACACCGTGTGTACTGGCAGTCTGGTACTTGCAGTCTGCCGGGTCCGTGGCAAGGCCGGGATCGTCTCCATCCCCGTTATTCGGTCAGAAACCACTGATTTAAAGGGTAAAGTGCCACGAGCTTCAGCCGATAGGATCCCGGTATGTGACAAGTAGTGCGATCCGGCAGGATCACCCACCCGGGAACCCACGAGTGCTGCGGCGGCCACGCCCGCCAGCCGGCCCGCTAAAAAATCAGGTGTGTTCAGGTTAACCGGACGATCAGGCCGGTGCCGGGGATTGATAAGTTCGAGGCGGAAATCAAAACAAATTTTTCAGAGCCCCGGTTCATGTACGACAAGCTGACATGCGAAGCAGCGCAAGGCCGTATACGGAGCTGCCAGCAAGATAACCGGACATCGATGGTGCGGAAAATGATCGTCAGGCCATTGTCCTCGGGTTGACGGTAATCCGGCTGGATCTGGACATTACAGGAGGGACGTTTTTATGAGGAAGCTTGTTGCCGGAATTTTCACGGCTGCCATGTTGTCACTTTCAGCACTGCTGGTGCCCGTAAACGCATTGGCCGTTGACGTGATGCTGACAGATTATCTGGCTTACCTGGAGGTCAAGCATGACGGTCAGCCGGTGCGGATCGAACGCATCCAGGACCAGGAGAATGTACTCAACGACGGTTTTGCCAGGACATCGCGAAAATGTCCGCCGTTCTGTATCCAGCCGATGAAGGTTGCGCCCGGCGTCACGACAGTGGGTGAAGCCGAGATCTTCCGCTTCATGGAGCGTCAGCTGGCAAAGGGCACAGGCATGCTTATCGATGCGCGCACACCGTCCTGGTATGAAAAGGGCACCATCCCGGGTTCTGTTAATATGCCGTTCACAGTGTTCACCGCTGATGCCGATGCACCGGAAACCATAGCTGCACTGGAAATGATCGGCGGAGTGCGGCGCGGCGAGGTCGGCACGCTGAACCGCAAGTTCGAACAGGCGATGGCGCCGCTTGGCCTGTTCGGCGCGGCTGCAAAGACAGACAGCTGGGATTTCTCGAACGCGAAGGAGCTGTTGCTATGGTGCAACGGGCCCTGGTGTGGACAATCGCCGCGCGCTATTGAGGGGCTTATCGGTCACGGCTTCCCGCCGGACAAGATTTTCTACTACCGCGGCGGCATGCAGATGTGGAAGATTCTAGGGCTGACCGTGGTGGTGCCGGACAGCGAGAAGGCAGTCGCAATGAAATAGACAGACTGCGCGTGAACTGCACAGGGGCGCTGAAGCGCCCCTGTTTATTTGCCTGAGCAGACTTGCATTCAGTCCATGTCGAGCACGTGATTGATTTCCGTGAGTATCCGCTGAACGCACTTATGTCCTTCCTCGATCGCCTCGCCCGCACGATGAAATTCCAGCAGGCCGATATGCGCAAGTCTTGGCGTCAGCAGGATATCAGGTGGATCGCCGGCCATGCGGCTGCGCGTGATCCTGTCCTGGGCGATATTGACGGAGCCGGCAATGGCGTCGAACAGGCCTGGCGGCTGGTTCTTTTCCTCGGTCGGTGAAAACAGGTCGCCGGTGTATTCCCTGACCAGGTCAGTCAACAGGACCGCAACACTGGTCTTCTGTGCCGGCTGTTGTTTTCGGTGCTCAAGGTGTTTGCCGGCAATATTGCCGTTCAGGTTCACCGCGATGACGACATCGGCGCCCAGCGCCCTGCAAACCGATACCGGTACCGGGTTGACCAGTCCGCCGTCGACAAGCCATTTACTGTCGTTTCTGATGGCCGGGAACAGGCCCGGTAGTGATATCGAGGCCCATACGGCCTCGATGATCGGGCCCTCTGTGAACCAGACTTCCCTGCCCGTTCCCAGGTCTGTCGAGACGGCTGCATACTGTTTTTCGAAACCCTCTATCTTTGCATCATCCCTTGCAACGTATTCATTCAGAAAACCGTGCAATCGCCTGGTGTTGACAAAGCCATTCATTGCGGAGCTGATTTCGAAGAATCTGGCTGTTTCCATCTTTGTCAGCGAGCGTACCCAGTCTTCCAGCTTTGACAGATTGCCTGCGACATAGGATGCGCCCACCAGCGAACCAATGGAGGTGCCGCATACTATATCCGGCACGATCCCCAGCCCGGCCAGCGCGCCAATGATTCCAATATGCGACCAGCCGCGTGATGACCCGCTGCCAAGGGCCAGTCCAATTTTCAGTTGTGAATCAGGGCGTGGAGTTTTTTCTGTCATGGCATGCCATGCTAGCAAACCTGTTGCCCGAGGTCCGGCTATTTTTCCAGTTCGTAGGCCAAATCTGCCATAACGCCTGTTTGTTGCCTGTGCGTATCGCGGCGTCGTTATCGGGTGCCGGTTCGACGATCGATTGCATGGCCGGGGTCATATGGACAGTGTTTCGCTGCCGGCCAGCTTGCGTGCAATCGCATCCAGTAACTGGCCTGCTATATCGGTGTTGTATTGCGCATCGAGTTCCCGGATGCAGGTCGGGCTGGTCACATTGATCTCGGTGAGATAGTCGCCGATGACGTCCAGCCCGACAAACATCAGCCCCTGTTCCCGCAAGGTCGAACCCACCTGTGCGCAAATCCATCGGTCGCGCTCACTGAGATCAACACCGATACCTGTGGCGCCCGCCGCGAGGTTGCCGCGGTTTTCGCCGGCGGCCGGAATGCGCGCCAGTGCGTGCGGATATGGTTCGCCGTCAATCAGCAGTATGCGCTTGTCTCCGGCACTGATTTCCGGGATATAGCGCTGCGCCATTGCGCTGCTGCGGCCGTTGTCGGTGATGGTCTCCAGGATCACGTGCATATTCGGATCCTCCGGGCGCACCCTGAATATCGAAGCTCCGCCCATCCCGTTCAGGGGCTTCACAATGATATCGCCGTGTTTTCGCAGAAAATCCTCCAGCATGCGCTGGTCGCGGCTGACCCGCATCGGTACGCAGCAGTGCGCGAACCGGGCAGTATAGAGTTTTTCATTGGCGTCACGGATGGCGGCCGGCCGGTTTACCACAAGCACGCCATCGGTTTCGGCGTGTTCGAGCAGGTAGGTTGTGTAGAGGAACTCCATGTCAAATGGCGGATCCTTGCGCATCAGAACCACGTCCAGCTCGCCGAGTGATGCAATCCGCGCATCATGCAGCGAGTACCAGTCCTGCGGGTCTGCACGTACCTCGAGTCGGGCCATGCGCGCATGGCAGTGGCTGTCCTCAAGGAACAGGTCGGCCTGCTGCATGTAAAACAGTTCCCAGTCGCGCTGTTGTGCCGCCAGCAACATCGCCAGTGTGCTGTCCTTTTTGTAGTTGATGGACCCGATGGGATCCATGACAACGCCGAGTTTGATGCCCATAAATGTCCTGTTTATGTGTGGTTGCAAGTCCCGTCGACGCCTTTTGCCAGGTGCATAAAGTTTGTTCCCACATTGACGATAAACCGTTGTATCCGAAAGCCAATACTAAAGTAATTTGCGGTTACGGGAACAATCGGCATGCCGCGAAGCGGGCTGACCGGCGGCGTTACTGCCGGTATTGACATAAACATCATATGAAACATACAGATAGAGGTTGTCATGCAGAGTAGCGTACCGGCAAATGAAATGGTCGAAACCGGCATGGGTGAGACATCCGCGGCGCCCGGTGCAGAGGGCGTCCGCGGTATCAAGATCATGGTGATCGACGACAGCAAGACCATCCGCCGCACGGCAGAGACGCTTCTGAAGAAGGAGGGCTTTGACGTGATCGTGGCCAATGACGGCTTCGAGGCGCTCAGCATGGTCGCCGACCACAAACCCGACCTGATCTTCCTCGATATCATGATGCCGCGTCTGGATGGTTACCAGACCTGTGCCCTGATCAAGCATCACCGGGTGTTTCGGAATACCCCGGTGGTGATGCTGTCCAGCAAGGATGGCCTGTTTGACCGTGCTCGCGGCCGGGTTGTGGGTTCCGATAACTACATAACCAAGCCATTCACACGGGAAGAATTACTGGGAGCGATTGAGCAGCACTGCGTAACAGCAGGGTAAGGACACCTATCGAAAGCGTTGATTATTCCACGAGGCAATACCGATGACACGAATAATGATTGTTGATGATTCACCTACCGACGCACACGTACTCAAGAAGATGCTCGAGAAGAACGGCTACAGTACGGTACTTGCCACGGATGCCAACGAGGGTATCGAGCTTGCCAGGCGCGAGAAGCCCGATTTGATTCTTATGGATGTTGTCATGCCGGGCCTCAACGGATTCCAGGCCACGCGTGAACTGACATCCGATCCGGAGACGGCGGGCATACCGGTGATCATCGTAACGCGCAAGGACCAGCAGGTCGACCGGGTCTGGGGTATGCGCCAGGGTGCCCGTGACTACCTGACCAAGCCGGTAAAGGAAAATACCCTGCTGAGCCTGATCACTCAGGCGCTGGCTGCATAGCATGGGCGAGGTGATCGCAACGATCGACCCGGTATCCCTGCTGAGGGAAATCGAGGAACTGTGCCAGGCCAGTGCGGTCGGCATGGAACGGCAGGTCGAGACTACCATTGAGTGGTCGGGTATCGCCTATCGTGTTGGAAACAACCTGCTGGTATCGAAGCTTGGCGAGGTGGTCGAGATCCTTGAGTTCCCGGAGCTGTCCACAATTCCGCTGACCCAGCCATGGGTGCGTGGAATTGCCAATGTGCGGGGCAATCTATTACCGGTTATCGACCTGAATGGCTACCTGAACGGTCGCGTAACCGAGGTGACAACGCATACACGTGTACTGGTCATCGATCACGACGGCCTGTATTCGGGGCTGGTCGTAGACGAGGTGCTGGGTCTTAAGCATTTCACCGATGACGAGTACTGCGAGGATGATGCCGGGGTCGAGGAGTATCTGCAGCCATATATCCGCAACGGCTACCGCCGGGGTGATCAAATCTGGGCAATATTCAGTCTGTATGCGCTGGCCGAGACGCCGCAGTTCCTGCAGACCGCTGTATGACGATGCGTGACTGAAGACGAGAAGAAGCGTTTAAACAATTTTGCTATCTGGATTAACCGGTCAGGAGACGGACCATGAAAAAGATGTTTGACATGAAAATGTTTGGTGCAAGCGGCAGGATGAAGGTGCTGACAATCCTTCTGCTGGTCGCGGTCTGGGCCATGGTCTGGACGTTCGTGCAAGTTGGCGAGCAGGCGGCGAGGGACCAGACGCGCCTTGCCGACGTCGGCGAACAGCTGGTGCTGTCACAGCGCCTGGCCAAGTATGCGCTCGCGGCAAGCACGGGTGATACCGAGGCATTCGAGAGCATGGCAAGGTCCAAGAAGGAATTCTCGGCAATCATCGAGAAACAGATAGCCGATTACGGTACCAACCTGGGAGAGGGCGACACACCTGAAAGCATCGCGCTGACAGACATGCACAACATATGGAGTGGTTTCCGCTACAGCATCGACGGGGTTCTTGAAGGACAGTTCCTGATCATGGCGATGGCGGAAGCCACCACTCTCATGAGCGAGGTTATGCCGCAGCTTATGGAGCATACCCAGGATATTGCCGACACCCTGGTCAAGAACGGTGCAACCGCCGAGCAAGTGCGCCTGGCCAGTCAGCAGGCGGTGCTGGGGCAGCGCATCCTGAACAGCCTGAATGGCGTTATGTCGGGCAAGGGTACCGAATCCTCCGCGTTGCTGTTCGCTGCCGATACCAAGGAGTTCGGCCGGGTACTGGATGGTTTCATGCGTGGCACCGGTGGTATAACCCAGCTAAAAGGCAAAGAGCTGCAGGACAAGCTGCAGAAGATTGCATTGTTATTTACCCGGATCAGCGATAACGCCGGGTCCATCGTGGAGAATGCCGACGAACTGGTCGCCATCCAGACTGCCGCCGCAAACTTTACCACGCAAAGCGAGGCATTGTTCAACGCTTCACACAACCTGAAGCAGGTACTCGAAACCCTGCAGGATAACCGCCTTGTCAGCAACGAGCTGGCCTACCTCCTGGGTGCAGTGGCGTTGTGCATGCTGCTGTTCATGGGATTTGAAATACTGCGCACGCAGCGCTCGCGAAGTCACATGATCGAGGACGAGAATACCCACAATCAGCAGGCCATCATGCAGCTTCTGGATGAAATGGGAGACCTGGCATCCGGTGACCTGACAGTACATACCACGGTTACCGAGGACTTTACCGGTGCTATTGCAGATTCCATCAACGTGACGATTGATTCACTGCGCGGACTGGTAAAGACGATCAATGACACGTCCACACAGTTGTCTACATCGGTATCGGAGACTGAGGAAATAGCCAACAAGCTGTCATCTGCGAGCAAGCAGCAGTCACAGGACATCACCGTTGCCAGCAAGTCAATCGCCGAAATGTCCGTGTCAATGGAAGGGGTGTCCAACAATGCCATCGAATCGTCCAAGGTCGCAATGCGATCGGTCGAAATCGCCAAGAAAGGCGGTGAGGCGGTTAAACGTACCATGTCCGGCATGGATACGATCCGTGAGCACATACAGGAAACCTCGAAGCGTATCAAGCGCCTCGGCGAAAGCTCGCAGGAAATCGGTGACATCGTCGAGCTCATCAATGACATCGCCGAGCAGACTAACATTCTCGCGCTGAATGCCTCCATTCAGGCAGCTATGGCAGGCGAGGCAGGACGCGGGTTCGCGGTGGTCGCGGACGAGGTGCAGCGACTCGCGGAACGCTCGGCGAATGCAACCAAGCAGATCGAGGCGCTGGTGAAAACGATTCAGGCGGATACGAACGAGGCGGTAATCTCCATGGAGAAGAGCACCTCCGGTGTGGTTAACGGTGCACAGATTGCCGAGGATGCCGGTGGAGCGCTGGAAGAAATCGAGAGTGTGTCCGACCAACTGGCTGGCCTTATCAAGGACATGTCCGGAGAGGCACGCCAGCAGGCAAATGTTGCTGTGCAACTATCGACTACGATGAATGGCATTCAGGAATTGACGACGCAGGCGACAGCCGGTGCCGAGCAGACTTCGCGTTCTATCGGCAATCTTGCGCGCCTTGCCCAGGACCTGGACAAGTCAGTCGCCGGCTTCAAGCTGCCGCAATAGTACAACCGGATATTCATACTGGACAGTTCACGGTATCCGATTTGATGCAGGCGGTATACGGGCGCCCGGGAATCCGGTGCATCCCGGGTGCAGGCGTCGGCGGGTATTGATTGTGGCTTGCAAGGAACAATTATGCGTGAAGCGATAGATTACAATGCCCTGAGCTGGATTCGGCAGGAGGTGGGTGTAACCCTCAAGCAGGCACGACTGGAGCTCGAGGAATACGCCGAAGGCGAACGGCGCAAGGAACTGCTGCAAGGCTGTGCAGCACACTTGCATGAGGCACGCGGCCCGTTGCAGATGGTCAACATCAAGGGTGCCGACATGCTGGCATGCGAAATGGAGGAGGCGATCGCCGACCTGCTGCTGGAGACAGTCGTCGATGCAGATACGCTGCTCGAACAGCTGATGCAGGGATTCCTTGAACTTTCCGACTATCTCTCCAACTTGAGATCCGGAAAACAGGATAACCCGAGACTGCTGTTTCCTCTCATTAACAGCCTGCGTGCCAGCCGTGGCCTTCAGCCTCTGAAGGAAAATGCAGTCTTTTCTCCAGATCTCTCGGCCCGGGTGCCGGTATCGGTATTCAACGAGCAAGCGGATCATGGCGGCCATGATGTCGCCGCACTGGCTCGCACGGCACGGGTCCGTTTCCAGAGTGGATTACTGGAGTGGTACCGTGACAGCGGCACGAACCACGGATTGCAGACGCTGGTCGAGGTTCTTGAGCATCTGCAGGAGACGGCCGGCAGTGAGCCCGCCGCCCGCCTGTGGTGGGTGGGGGCGGGCGTTGCCGAGCTGTTGCGTGATGGTGTGCTCGATGCAAAACCTGCAATCAAGCAGCTGTTCAGCCAGCTTGATCGCCAGATCAGGCGCCTGATGGACTCCGGTGAAGGGGTGTTTGACGACTTGATCAGCGATGATCTGGTAAAAAACCTGCTGTTCCAGCTGGTTGGAGTCAATACGGATTCCAGGCGTATCGCGACCATCAGTTCTACCTTTGGCATTCCGCTAAGGGATGCGACCAGGCCAGACGGCGGAAATGAAGCTATCCCGGAAATCGGCAGCGAGCTGCTGCAGACCGTTGCTGCGGCAGCGCGTGACGATATAGAGCGAATCAAGGAACAGCTTGATACGATTACGCGTTCATCGGATGCCGGTGACGATGCTATCACCCCCGTCGCAGACGGTCTGCACAAGCTGGGAAATACACTTGGGATGATCGGCATGGAAGGCCTGGCTGACCGAGTTGCAGCAGAAGGACAGCAGCTGGGTAACCTGGTCGTCGCAGACGGCACGAATTTCACCAACCTCGCGAATACGCTGATTGCTGTCGATGACGCCCTGAGCGACATTACCGCGCATGCAGGCAACGGCGAAGACGGAGAGGAAGCCGACACAGCAGTCTTCAGGCAAGGACAGCAGGCTGTAGTCAATGCCGTCATTGCAGATATTGCCACCGCCAAGGATGCAATCAACGAGTTCCTTAAATCATCCGGTGAATTTGACTTGATCGAGCCGGTGCCGGTACTGCTGAACAAGATCTCTGGCGGTCTCGAGATGGTTGGTGAGGAGCGACTGGCTGTTGCGGCAAGACAGGTCAGGAGTTTTATTTCCACCGAGCTGCTGGAAAAACATCGCGACCTGAATGATGACCAGCTGGACAGCCTGGCAGATGCAATCTGCAGTATCGAGTATTGCGCCGAGGAACTGAGCGAGAACCACACGTTCGGTGAACGTGCAATCGGAGTTGCCATCGAAAGCCTCGAGAAGCTGGGTTATACCGATGCAGGCCTGTTTGCAGTCGCACCGGAAACGACAGCAGAAAAAGAACCCTTCGATGACGGTGTTTCCGAAGCCGCCAGCGAGGCGGTTGTGGTATTCACACCGGAACATCAGCCGGCCCCGGCCCTTGAAGAATCACAGCACACCGAGCCGTCCACGATCGAGGCTGCTGCGATCAAGATGTCCGGCATCGCCGACCTGCAGGTGGTAGCGCCGGACGCAGACAACGAGATAGTCGAGATTTTCATAGAAGAGGCGGGCGAAGTGCTGGACACGCTTGCCGTACATATACCGGCCTGGATCGCGCATCCGGAAAATCATGACACGCTGGCAGAGATCCGTCGTGCCTTTCACACTATCAAGGGCAGTGGCCGCATGGTTGGTGCCATGGCGGCGGGCGAGCTGGCATGGGCTTTCGAAAACCTGCTGAACAAGGTGATCGAGGGTGTGGTACCGGTCGATAGCACGGTAATCGAGCTGGTTGGGCAGTCAATGCCGGCACTAAAGGATCTGGTGGCACAGGTCAGGAATCCGGATACCATTTTGCTCACCGACGTCAGCGCAATCGGACGCCAGGTGGCGGATATCAGTCAACCTGAAGTGGTTAGCAGGCCGGAAGCGCCCGGATTTGACGGGGATATAGAACAACAAGCGCTCGTTGCAGAAGACCAGGCATCCGATGTCCAGGCCAGCGGGTTGCACGATGTTTCTGAAGCCGGGATGCCAGAGCTCGATACGACGACGATTGCTGGACCTGAAGAGTGGGTTGAAGCTGTCACGGCCTCTGTGCCGGAAGAGTTTGATGCGGAAAGTGAGCCCGCTCGTGCAAGCGGTGAATCAACCGCTGAGCACGAGGGACAAGTGGAAACCGGAGTCATGCAGGGTGTAGCTGTATCTCCTGCCGGGCAAGCAGAGCAACTGGAAACCGAAGACGTTCAGGCAGTAACAGAAACATCATCCGGGCAAGACGAACCAGCAGAGACTGCTGGCATGGTTGCGTCGGAAGCGGAGGAATTGCTCGAGAACGCAGTACATGCCGATGCTTATGCCCCGGTTGTCACAGGGGTTGAAGATCTGCCTGTCCTGAAGCAGGATGCAGACCCCGAGATTGTCGAGATCTTCCTCGAAGAGGCGAATGAGGAGCTGGCTTCCATATCGCTGAAGATACCGGAATGGATTCAACAGCCGGACGACAATGAACTGCTGAGTGACATCCGCCGAAGCCTGCATACCCTCAAGGGCAGTGGCCGCATGGCGGGCGCGATGATCATGGGTGAATTCTCCTGGTCGATGGAGACTGTGCTCAACAAACTGGTGGAAGGTACGTTGCAGGCCGGTGGGTCATTGTTTGGACTGTTCTCACAGGTGCCGCAGGCGGTATCCGGCTTGTTGCGCCAGCTGCAGGACGGTACCGCGCCAGACGCAGATATCAACGGCATGATGCAGAAGGCGGCAGACCTGGTGAGTGATGACCAGGCCGAGCCGGCAGAACTGCAGGCCGCTAATAATCAGGAAGTAGCTACCAGTGCTGTGGAGTCAGATGCAGGGCCTGTTGATGAGGACGATGATACCGTCCTGATGGAGCTGTTTTCCGCCGAGTGCCAGGAACACCTTGATACCTTGTCCGCCAGTGCTGCGAATACAGGTGTTTCCTGTATGGTCACTGATGCGCACTATCGGGCATTGCACACCCTGTCCGGCATCGGCGAGTCTGCCAGTGTGCATGGCATTGGGAGACTGGCCGCGGCACTTTACGATTATTTCGGCGAATACTACCAGGAAGGACGGCCTGCCGTTCCGGAAGCCTTCACTGTGCTTGGAGACTTTATTCTCGAGATGTCTTCCCAGCTGCAACGCCTGCCGGATCAGCACTATGATGAAGCTGTTGTATCCGGTTTGCTCGGACGGCTTGCCGAACTGCCGGTTGCAGCCACGGCGGCAGAGCAGGCGCCGGAGCAGACGCAGGAAATGGACGCTACATCTGCGGAAGTCCCTCCTGGAGAACCTGCTACGCATGAATACGATGCCTTTGACGAGATCCCGGAGCTGCCCCTTGTTGCATTGTCTGCACGGGATGACCGGGCAGAGTCATCAGAAGCCCTCCTGGAAGGCACCGGTCAGGAAGCTGCCGATAGTGCGGATGCCGAGACAGTTGATGAAACAGTTGCTGCGGCGCCTGGCATCGAGGTGGAAGCTACGGTTCCGACGCAAGACAAAGACGAATTGTATTCCGGCATGGATCAGGAACTCTTTGAGATCTTCGTCGAGGAGGCCACAGAGATCATCGATAGCAGCGAAAGTGTGTTGCGCAGCTGGTCCAAGGCGCCGAATGATCATGAGTTGATGGCGGATTTCCAGCGTCTGCTGCATACCCTTAAGGGTGGTGCACGCATGGTTGATATCAATGCCATCGGCGACCTGAGTCATGCCCTCGAGTCACTGATTACACAGGTGGCAGATGGTGTGGTGTCATCCAGTGATGACATGTTTGCCCTCTTGCAGGAGTCGCATGACCGTCTCGCGGAAATGGTGGAAAAGGTCAAGTTGCGCAAGAATATAGTCGCTGCAAATGATCTTGAAGAGCAACTCGGTGCATTTGTGCGCGGAGATACCGGTGTCTCCGCGATGCATAACCACGTTGCATTTACAGAAAAGGGGGAACAGCCGGAGAGCCATTCTCCGGAGAAAGCATCGCCCGATACCAGCGATGGCTTTGGGGACAAACAGGATCATGACGGGGGCGATATCGAGGGCGCTCCCGTTGCATTCGGGCAAGCACTACCCGAATCTGATGCCCGCGCTAGTGATGCGGGCATGATGGTGCAAGCCATGGCCGGGCAAACGCATAATGTCGAGCGACGCAAGGAGGGCCGTCCGCGCAGCGAACTGGTCAGAGTCCAGTCTGATATCCTCGACAACCTGGTCAATAATGCCGGCGAGATCAATATCTACCGTGCCCGCATGGAACAGCAGATCAGCAACTTCCGCTTCAACCTGACCGAGCTGGACCAGACAATCAATCGTCTGCGTGACCAGCTGCGCCAGCTGGAAATGGAGAACGAGATGCAGATTCTCTTCCGTTACGAGCAGGAAACGGAGAGTGGCAATCAGGACTTCGATCCGCTGGAAATGGACCGCTATTCAAAGCTTCAGCAACTCTCGCGTTCACTGATCGAGAGTATCAGCGACCTGCGCAGCCTGCAGGGCCTCATGGAATTGACCACGCGTGATTCCGAAACCCTGCTGTTACAACAGTCGCGTGTCAGTACTGATCTGCAGGAAGGCCTGATCCGGACGCGAATGATACCTTTTGCGGGACTGGCGCCGCGCCTGCGGAGGATCGTACGCCAGTCGGCCCGCCAGCTCGAAAAGAAGGTCGATCTGCACCTGCATGGCGCTGACGGCGAGATGGACCGTGCGGTTATCGAGCGTATCGTGGCGCCATTGGAGCATATGCTGCGCAACGCGGTGGCGCATGGCATAGAAACGCCGGACAGGCGTAAGAATGCGGGCAAGCATGTTGCCGGCTCGATCACGATCGATTTCAGCCGTGAGGGCAACGAGATCGTGTTGCGTATCACCGATGATGGTGCAGGCCTTGATGTCGATGCCATACGTTCCCGTGCAATCGAGCGCGGTCTCATGAGTGCTGATATAGACCTGCCGGATACCGATGTCATGCAATTCGTATTGCAGACCGGCTTCAGCACAGCCACAGAGGTGACGCAGATTTCGGGCCGTGGTGTCGGTATGGATGTGGTCAACAGCGAGGTCAAGCAACTGGGCGGGTCGCTGCATATTGCCTCGGAAGGCGGCAAGGGTTCAGTATTCACGATCCGGCTGCCGTATACACTGGCCATCAACCGTGCATTGCTGATAACCGCTGCCGACCAGATCTTCTGCGTACCCATGGGCAGTATCGAGGGCGTCGTAACGGCAACAACTGCACAACTGAAGACATGCTATGAAGACGGCACTGAGGAATTCGGGTATGCCGGAAATACATACCAGCTCATGCACCTTGGTACTTGCCTGGGTCTCAGCAGCATGGATCTTGAAAGTGCCAATATCCAGATTCCGATACTCCTTGTTCGTACAGGTGACAAGCGAATCGGTATGCAGATTGATACCTTGCTCGGTAACCGCGAAGTTGTCATCAAACCGCTGGGTGCCCAGCTGAGCATGATCGATGGCATCTCCGGGGCAACCATTCTGGGCGACGGCAGGGTCGTCATGATCCTGGACATGTTTGCAATTTCACGCATGAAGGCACGTGAGCAGCTACCGATCAGAACGGCGAGCTTGCAGGAAGACAGTCGTCTCCTGATGATGGTTGTCGACGATTCAATTACCGTCCGCAAGGTTACCAGCCGGCTCCTGGAGCGCAGTGGCTTCAGGGTCATGACGGCAAAGGACGGCGTCGATGCCATGGGTCAGCTGCAGGAGGCCGTGCCTGATATGATGTTGCTGGATATAGAGATGCCGCGCATGGACGGTTTCGAACTGGCAACACACATGCGCAATGACGAGCGGCTGAAGCATGTACCGATTATCATGATCACTTCGCGTACCGGCGACAAGCATCGCGACCGTGCCTTCGAGATCGGTGTCAATGATTATCTCGGCAAGCCTTACCAGGAGTCGGAGTTGCTTGAATCAATAAATAATATTATCGGCGTCAAAACACGGGCAGTCGGGGCGTAGCGCTTCGCTGCCAGCAGGGGTTATCGATGGAAACTTTTCAGGACAAGATTCGCAGCCTTTGGGTCCCATTGCGGAAACTGAATCTGTTGCTGCCCAATGTGGCTGTTGCCGAGATCGGCAGTTACCGTACGCCCAAGTCAGACCCGGACATGCCGGACTGGTACCTGGGTACTGTCCGTTGGCAGGGTCAGGATATCCCGGTGATGTCGCTGGAGTCGCTGTGCGGGATCAGCGTGCCATCCAACCCTGTGTTTTCAAGGCTCATGATACTTAACTCGGTGCATCCCGACAGCAAGGTGCGAAACTATGCGATTGTGACAGCTGGCCTGCCGGGACTTATCCATTTCGCCAATGATACGGCCAGTGAATTTCACCCTCTCGATGAGCCGGGGTTGAAATGCATTGTGCGAATCGGCAACGAAGAGGCGGTGATCCCGGACATGGATTACCTCCAGTCGCTGCTCGAGGAACAGGTCGCCAGGGCAGCATGATTGAGCGATAACAGCCCTCGCGCACAACTTTCACACGCATGGGTGTATGCAGGACGGTTATTGAAACTGCGGGCCCATGACACTATCTGCTGGTGGTAAACGGCCTTGCTGACCGGCGGTCCGCCCGCCTGACTCATCCGAAGTCCCCCCAGAGCACCTGTAAACCCGCAATGGCAGCCAATGCCGCTGTCTCGGTGCGCAGGATGCGCGGTCCCAGCCTTATACCGGTGAAACCGGTCGAGCAGGCGAGTGACCGCTCGGCCGCATTCAATCCACCCTCGGGGCCGACCAGCAGAATGATATCGCCGGCTGGCCTGGCAAGTGTAATCAGTGTGTCACTGCTGTCAGGTTGCAGCAGCAGCTTCAGACCGGACGGGGGCAGTGCGGCTATCCATTCCGGCAAGCCTGCTGGACGCAGCAGTCCCGGCAGGGTATTGCGCCCGCACTGCTCGCATGCACTGACCAGCACACCCTGCCAGTGTTGCAGGCGTTTTTCCAGCCGCTCGCCCTTCAGGTGTGACTGGCTGCGCTGCAGCCAGAGCGGTTGTACGGTGCGCACGCCCAGCTCGACTGCCTTCTGCAGAATCAGGTCCATGCGGTCATGCCGTGCGATACCCTGGGCAAGGGTAATATGCAGCGAGGATTCGCGATCGACCGCGATGGCGGTGCCTATTTCAAGCGTGATCCTGGCGCGGCCGACGTCGGTGAGAATGGCATGATGCTCGGATCCCGCACCGCTGAATACCCTGAGAGCTGCCCCACTGCGCAGGCGCAGGACATGTGTGACATGGTGTGCGGGCTGGCCTTCGACAGTTATCCTGTCGCCCGCTGAAAATGGCTGTGGAACGTACAGACGCGGGTTTGTCATATCTCAGTCGCGTGTAGCATGATCGATGCCTGACAGCGCGGCTTCTGCCATCACCCCGATTTCCCCTGGCGTAATCACGTAAGGTGGCATGAAATAGATGACGTTACCGAGCGGGCGCAGCAGCACACCGCATTGCAATGCGTGCTGGTAGACCCGCAGGCCGCGGCGTTCCTGCCACGGCCACGGGCTGCGGCTGGCCTTGTCCCTGACCATCTCGATGGCCAGTATCATGCCTGTTTGCCTGACTTCACCCACGTGCGGGTGATCATGCAGGGGCGCTGCGGCCGCGCGCATGGTGGCTGCGAGTTGCCTGTTGTTCTCGATGACATTCTCCTTGCTGAACAACTCAAGCGTTGCCAGTGCAGCGCGGCAGCCCAGTGGATTGCCGGTATAACTATGGGAATGCAGAAACGCAGACAGCTTGGTGTAGTCGTCATAGAAACAGTCATAAATGTCGTTGCTCGTCAAAACCACCGAGAGTGGCAGATAGCCCCCCGTCAGGCCCTTTGACAGGCAAAGAAAGTCCGGTGTGATACCGGCCTGCTCACACGCGAACATTGTGCCGGTGCGGCCGAAACCGACGGCGATCTCGTCGGCGATGAGGTGCACCCCGAAGCGGTCGCAGGCATCACGCAACAATTTCAGATAGATCGGGTCGTACATGCGCATGCCGCCGGCGCATTGCACCAGCGGCTCGATGATCACGGCGCAAATCTCGTCTGCCTGCTGCTCGAGCACGGACTCCATCTTGCTGAATTGCCGCATACTGTAGTCGTGCCAGCTTTCACCGCTGTCGCGTTGATAACAGTCAGGCGATGCGACACTGATGGTCTCCATCAGCAGCGGGGCGTAGGTGGCCTTGTACAGCTCGACGCAGCCGACGGCCAGTGCGCCCAGCGTCTCACCATGATAGCTGTTTTCCAGCGTAACGAATTTCTTCTTGCCCGACCTTCCCTGGTTAAGCCAGGCATGGAAGCTCATCTTGAGAGCGACCTCGATGGCCGAGGAGCCGTTGTCGGCATAGAAGCAGCGGTCCAGGCCCGCGGGTGTGATGGCCACCAGTCGTTCCGAGAGTTCTATAACGGCCTCGTGCGTGAAGCCTGCCAGCAGCACGTGTTCCAGTGTTTCAAGCTGCGCGCGCAGCGCAGCATTGATATGCGGGTTGCTGTGACCAAACAGGTTTACCCACCATGAGCTGATGGCGTCGAGATATCGATTGCCTTCGAAGTCTTCAAGCCAGACACCCTTGCCGGAGCGGATCGGGATAACCGGCAACCATTCGTGGTCCTTCATCTGTGTGCAGGGATGCCACAGGACGGAGAGGTCGCGACTGGAAAGTGCGGCGTTGGACATACGGTGAAGATACTGGAAACAGAGTGCGATTGACCATAGTGAATTTTTCGCACGGGGGTACAGTTACACGGCTTGCTGAAGCGGGAAGCTGCCTTCTCGGGACTGCTGTTTACCTCCACAGCATGGTCCCTGAATACAGGATGAGGGAAGGATCGAACTGGCGGTGCCTGACAATGACTTGGCCCGCTCTACCCTTGCCGTTCTCCCTTCATGGCAAGGGGGCTCCTTGCCTGCGACCAGCGAAAAAACCCGCGGGCTGATGTTCGGCCGAACGCTTCCGCGCGTGGGGATAGGTGGATATCAGCACATCGCAAACCGCACTTGGACGGATGTTATGCTCCCTGCAGTGGTCAGGGTTTCGACTGTGCGGAGGCGGGACTTGCCGGCGGCGGGGGAGGTGGCGGCGGCATTCTGGTTGCCGGTGGCGGCACGCTGGCCGATGTGGGTGCCGGGGTCAGGGCATACTTGAAGCAGTGTATAAACGGAGAAGTTCCCTCCGTGCTGACGTAGGATATCAGGCATTCCTCCTGATTGGCCTCGTCCAGGATCTTTCTGACGACCAGGTCGCCTTCCCGCAAATAACCCTGTTGCGAGATCCCCCCCTTGCCGTCGCCCTTGCTGTCATAGCAGGTCAGCGTTGGATTGGCGCTGCCGATGCTGACAAATGCGATCAGACAGGTCTTGGTGCTGTCGGCATCGAGCACGCGTTCAATTTCCAGGTCGCCCTCGCGCAGGTGCCCGGAACGCTGGATTTCGTCCTTGGAAGAGGGACTGCTCCGGTAGCAGTTGATCGCCGGTGAGGTGCCGGGTTCGCTGACATAGGCCACCAGGCAGGAGACGTTATTCAGCTTGTCCTTGATCTTGCGCACGACCAGCTTGCCTTTCTTGAAGTGGCCTGTCTGGCTGACAGCGGAGCGGAAGCCCGAGTGGCTGTCATAGCAACTCATCGTCGGGCTCGTTCCCGTGGTCCTTATGTAGAAAGCCAGGCAGATCTTGTTGCTTTCCAGGTCCGTGACAGTGCGCACGATCAGGTCACTTTCGCGCAATGTACCGGTCTGCACCAGCAATGTGGATTGATAATCTTCGGCCGCCGCGAGTATCGGCAGGCCTGACAACAGCAGCGCGAGCAACCTTTTCATTTTTCTCCTCCAATTATCTGGTTGATACCGCTACCCTGCCGGGTATGACGGTTGTCGCTTCGCCCGGGCACCGGACGGGAAATATTGCATAATCTTGTATATAACGATATGACAGTAAATAATTGTAAACCGCAAACTATGTCGCTATACGTAATTATATGTAATACAGATTGTGTATACGGTGTTTTTGACATAGGTCAGGTAAAGTGGAAATTACATATGGTTTTATTGAGACTGGCCTGAAGGTTACGCCCAGTGAGGGATAATACGGTCTAATTGCATAACATGATAAGACTAAAGGAAAAAATGGAGGTAATGGTATGATGAAGCGTTACACAATTATGCTATTTGCAGTGGTCCTTGCCATGGGGATGAGTGCTGCGCAGGCCTTCAATTTTATGAATCCGGGTAGCTGGTTCGGTAATGACCACGATCGCTATGACCGTGGCTACTACGGTGGCTATGGTCCCTACGGCTGGGGTGGCGGTCCCTACGGCTGGGGGGGCGGCGGTCCCTACGGCTGGGGGGGCGGCGGTCCCTACGGCTGGGGGGGCGGCGGTCCCTACGGCTGGGGGGGCGGTTATGGTGGGCAACCGAGCACGATAGTCGTTAATCCGTCAACTGAAAGCAAGGCTGCTACCCCCGCTCCCAAAGTACCCGAGTAAGCTCCGGTAGCCAACCTGATGGGACCGGGATTTCCCGTACCCCGCTTAAGACAGGGAGCGATCTCCGACCACCCGGCGCCGTGCAAAGTCGAGGGATTGACTTCCCTGTACGGCTAGCGCAATTCTGCCCTGTCATTCAATCCCAGGTTTTTCCAGATCGCCAGTGCCGGTTCTGCACGGTTCAGCGTGTAGAAGTGCAATCCCGGTGCGCCGTGTGCGAGCAGGCGCTCGCATAGCCGGGTAACGACCTCCTCGCCGAAGGCGCGGATAGACGCGAGATCTTCACCGTAGAATTCCAGGCGCTTGCGGATCCAGCGCGGTATTTCTGCGCCACAGGCATCCGAGAAGCGGACCAGCTGGTAGTAGTTGGTGATCGGCATGATGCCCGGGACGATCGGTATGTGGATGCCGCGCTTCACGCAGCGATCGATAAAGCTCAGATAGGCATCCGCATTATAGAAGTACTGCGTGATGGCGCTGTCGGCGCCGGCCTCGGCCTTGCGCTTGAAGTTGGCCAGGTCACGGTCCGGGCTGGACGCCTGCGGGTGATATTCAGGGTAGGCGGCGATCTCGATGTGGAAGTGGTCGCCGGTGGTTTCACGGATGAAGGCAACCAGTTCGTTGGCGAAGCGGAATTCGCCTGCCTCGACCATACCTGACGGCATGTCGCCGCGCAATGCAACGATGTGCCGGATACCCCGTTCAATGTAGCCATTCAGCATCTCGCGGATGTTGTCGCGTGTTGAACAGATGCAGGACAGGTGCGGCGCGGTCTCGATACCCGATTTTGACTGGATGTCGATAACGGTTTCGAAGGTGCGATCCCGGGTGGAACCGGCGGCGCCAAAGGTGACCGAAAAGAAACGCGGTTTGACCGCGGCAAGCTTCAGGCAGGTGGCTTCCAGCTTGGCGATCCCCTCTGCAGTCTTGGGCGGGAAAAACTCGAAGCTGAAGGTGGCGCTGTTGGTATCCATGGCCTGTACGATCTGTTCACTACAGCGCAGGTGCGCAGCGTGTGCAATGTGTTGCATGTCGTCATTCCCGCAACAAACGGAATGACGATATGCATATTATGTTGATGACCGTTAAGTTGCCCTTGCCGATAGACCCGGATGGTCTATCGGCAGTCTCTGGAAATTCTCAGTAACGATAGTATTCCGGCTTGTACGGGCCTTCCACCGGTACGCCGATGTAGTCGGCCTGCTGCTGTGTCAGTTGTGTAAGGTTCGCGCCGATCTTCGACAGGTGCAGACGCGCGACTTCCTCGTCCAGCTTCTTCGGCAGGGTGTAGACCTTGTTTTCATACTGGTCGGTGTTGTTCCACAGCTCCATTTGCGCCAGCGTCTGGTTGGTGAAGCTGTTGGACATGACGAAGCTGGGATGGCCAGTGGCGCAGCCAAGGTTCACCAGGCGGCCTTCCGCCAGGAGGATGATGCGGTTGCCGCCGGGCAGGATGATGTGGTCTACCTGCGGCTTGATGTTGTCCCATTCGTACTTCTTCATGCTGGCGACGTCGATCTCGTTGTCGAAGTGACCGATGTTGCAGACGATCGCCTGGTCTTTCATTTTCAGCATGTGATCGTGGGTGATAACGTGGTAGTTGCCGGTTGCCGTCACGAAGATATTGACCTTGTCGACCGCTTCTTCCATGGTGACCACGCGGTAGCCCTCCATTGCGGCCTGCAGGGCGCAGATGGGATCGATCTCGGTGACCCAGACGGTGCAACCGAGACCTTTCAGTGATTGCGCGCAGCCCTTGCCGACATCACCATAACCGATGACAAGGGCAATCTTGCCGGCGATCATCACGTCGGTGGCGCGCTTGATACCGTCGACCAGGGACTCGCGGCAACCGTACAGGTTGTCGAACTTGCTCTTGGTGACCGAGTCGTTCACGTTGATGGCGGGGAACGGCAGCTCGCCGCGATCCTGCAGCTGGTAGAGCCGGTGCACGCCGGTGGTGGTTTCCTCGGTGACACCCCTGATGTTGTCGTGGATCCTCGAATACCAGCCGGGCTGGCTGGCCAGTCTTGACTTGATGCTGTTGTAGAGCGCGACTTCCTCTTCACTGGTCGGGTTGTTCAGGACGGAGGGGTCCTGTTCCGCCTTCTTGCCGAGCATCACCAGCAGTGTGGCGTCGCCGCCATCGTCAAGGATCATGTTCGGTGTGCCGCCATCGTGCCATTCCATGATCCTGTGCGTGTACTGCCAGTAGTCGTCGAGTGACTCGCCCTTAAGCGCATAGACCGGGATACCGCGCTCGGCGATGGCAGCCGCGGCATGGTCCTGGGTGGAGAAAATATTGCAAGATGCCCAGCGTACCTCGGCACCCAGCTCGACCAGTGTCTCGATCAGCACGGCGGTCTGGATTGTCATGTGCAGGCTGCCGGCGATGCGTGCCCCCTTGAGCGGTTTCGAGGAGCCGTATTGCTGGCGCAATGCCGTCAGACCGGGCATCTCGGTCTCGGCGATGGCGATTTCCTTGCGACCCCAGCCGGCAAGTCCGATATCCGCGACCTTGAAGTCAGGTTTTTCCTGTCGGGCGGCTTGTGTGCTCATGAGTATACCTCTCGTTGTCGTGCGTTAGCGGCCGGCCTCGTCGCGCAGGGTATCGGCCAGGTCGGTATTTTCCCAGGAAAAATTGCCATCGGTACGGCCGAAATGGCCATACGCGGCCGTTTGCCTGTAGCCCGGCTTGAGCAGGTCTAGCATCTTCACCATGCCGCGTGGCCGCAGGTCGAAATGCTTGCGCACCAGGGCCACCATGCGCGGTTCCTCGATCTTGCCTGTTCCGAAGGTATTGACGCTGATGGATGTCGGTTCGGCAACACCGATCGCGTAGGAGACCTGGATCTCGCAACGCTCGGCAAGACCGGCGGCGACGAGATTCTTGGCGACATAGCGCGCGGCATAGGCCGCGGAACGGTCTACCTTGCTGGGGTCCTTGCCGGAGAACGCACCACCGCCGTGCCGTGCCATGCCGCCATAGGTGTCGACGATGATCTTGCGGCCGGTCAGGCCGCAGTCTCCCATCGGTCCACCGATGACGAAGCGGCCGGTCGGGTTTATATGGATGTTGTCCTGTGTACACTGGTCAAGCCACTCTGCGGGGATGACCGGCTTGATGATCTCGTCCATGACCGCCTCGCGCAGGGCCTTCAGGCTGATGTCCGGGTCATGCTGGGTCGACAGTACGACGGCTTCGACGCCGACCGGGCGATCGTTTTCGTACCTGAAGGTGAGCTGGCTTTTGGCATCCGGACGCAGCCACGGCAGCGTGCCGTTCTTGCGCACTTCGGACTGACGCTTCACCAGCCGGTGTGCATAGGTAATCGGTGCCGGCATCAGCACGTCGGTCTCGTTGCTGGCATAGCCGAACATCAGGCCCTGGTCGCCGGCACCCTGTTCACGGTCCCCGGTCTCGTCCACGCCCATGGCAATATCCGGTGACTGTTTGCCAATCGCGTTCAGCACCGCGCAGGATGCCCAGTCAAATCCGATATCCGAACTGTTGTAGCCTATATCGCGTATCGTGTACCGCACGATTTCCTCGAGGTCCACCCATGCCGAGGTGGTGACCTCGCCGGCGATGATGACCATGCCGGTCTTGACCAGGGTCTCGACGGCGACGCGGGCATGCGCGTCCTGTTCCAGAATGGCGTCGAGAACAGCGTCCGATATCTGGTCGGCCACCTTGTCCGGATGGCCCTCGGACACGGATTCTGATGTAAATATATGAAAATTAGACATAAATTAGGTTTTATAGGTCATGGTGAGCGGGCAAGTTTACCCTACGTTGGTGATATTTTCATCAGTCGGGCAGTTGCATAGAGTACAACCTTACCGGATCCATGAGGATTGTACTTTGGTTCAGACGGAAACACCGCTTTGCGAATTCGGCACGCCCGCCATCGATTTTTCGTTGCCGGGCACAGACGGCAATCTATGGACGCTGGCGCAGTGCCGTGGCCCGCGCGGGTTGCTGGTCATGTTTATCTGCAATCATTGTCCCTTCGTGCAGGCAATCCGTGAAAGGCTGGTGCGGGACACACGCGAATTACGGGAACTGGGCATCCATAGCGCGGCCATCATGTCAAATGACCCACAGCAGTATCCGGAAGACAGCTTCGAGAACATGCGCAGGATAGCTGCTCAGTACGACTTCTCCTTTCCGTACCTGCTGGACGAAACCCAGCAGGTCGCGCGTGCTTACGGCGCCGTGTGTACACCGGATTTCTTCGGATATAACAGTGAGTTGAAGCTGCAGTATCGAGGGCGGCTCGATGCCAGTGGCAAGCAGACGGCAGCACCGGGGGTGCGCCGCGACCTGTTCGAGGCCATGCGCCAGGTAGCGGAGACCGGGCAGGGGCCAGGGGAACAGATAGCCAGCATCGGGTGCTCCATCAAGTGGCGTGACGAGGCATCTGCCGGCTCTTGACCCAAGTCAATAACTTATTGTTATACAGTGATAAATAATCCCCCGGCGAATCGGCAAGTGATGGAAGCGGCTATTGCCGTCGCGATCAAACTAGGGGAAAATAGCGCGCCTTGCCTCTAGGCAGGCATCCGATGGCCGGCGGAAGCTCGATTTCGACGAGGCCTGCGAAGACGATACGAATATTGCCTCAGTGCAAATGAACTGGCACTGGAGGCTTTTTTTTCGCTGAACCCGAGTCGCGTGCAGACAGGCACGCGCGGCGATTCAAGCCTGTAGCGGGGGCGCGGCGACAACGTTGACAGTATTCAAATCAGAACAGGAGAAAATAATGGCTCAGCGTAAAGACCTTGCCAATGCCATCCGGGCCCTCAGCATGGATGCCGTGCAAAAAGCCAAATCAGGTCATCCTGGTGCGCCCATGGGCATGGCCGATATCGCCGAGGTGCTGTGGAACGACAACCTCAAGCACAATCCGTCCAATCCGAAGTGGTCAGACCGCGATCGTTTCGTCCTCTCCAACGGACACGGTTCGATGCTGATCTATTCCCTGCTGCATCTCACCGGCTATGACCTGACGCTGGATGACCTGAAAAACTTTCGCCAGCTGCATTCCAGGACGCCGGGTCACCCGGAATACGGTTATGCGCCGGGTGTTGAAACCACTACGGGGCCGCTGGGTCAGGGCATTACCAACGCCGTCGGCATGGCAATCGCCGAGCGCGCGCTCGCTGCGGAATTCAACCGTGAAGGGCATGACATAGTCGACCACAACACCTGGGTGTTTCTGGGTGACGGCTGCATGATGGAAGGCATATCCCACGAGGCCTGCTCGCTGGCCGGTACGCTCGGCCTGGGCAAGCTGACTGCGTTCTGGGACGACAACGGTATCTCTATCGACGGGCACGTGGACGGCTGGTTTACAGATGACACGCCGAAGCGTTTCGAGGCCTACGGTTGGCACGTGGTAGCGGATGTTGACGGCCACGATCCGGCTGCCATCCAGAAGGCCATCGATGCCGCACGCAAGGAGACCGGCAAACCGTCGCTGATCTGCTGCAAGACCATCATCGGGTACGGTTCTCCAAACAAGGCAGGCAGTCACGATTGTCACGGCGCGCCGCTGGGTGAGGATGAAATTGCGCTGACACGCAAGGAGCTGGGCTGGGAGTACGAGCCGTTCGTGGTGCCGGACACCATCTATTCTGCATGGAATGCCCGTGACAGGGGCAGCAAGGCCGAAGCCGAATGGAGCAGGCGATTCGCCGCCTACCAGGCCGCCTACCCGGAACAGGCAGCCGAGTACGAGCGCCGCATGGCCGGTGAACTGCCGGCGGACTGGGCCAGGAAATCCGCGGCATTCATTGCCGACGTCGACAAGAAGGCCGAATCACTGGCGACGCGCCAGGCGTCCCTGAAATCAATCGAAGGTTACGCGCCGCTGCTGCCGGAGTTATTCGGCGGCTCTGCCGACCTCGGTTGTTCAAACCTGACCGAGTGGAGCGGCTACAAGCCGATGCGCGCCGCCAGCCCGAATGCGAATTACATCAATTACGGCGTGCGTGAATTCGGCATGTCCGCCATCGTGAACGGCATTGCCCTGCACGGCGGTTTCATTCCCTTCGGCGCCACCTTCCTGATGTTCTCGGAGTATGCGCGCAATGCCCTGCGTATGGCGGCGCTGATGAAGATACCGAGTATCTTCGTCTATTCCCACGATTCCATCGGTCTCGGCGAGGACGGCCCGACCCACCAGGCGGTGGAACAGATCCCCACCCTGCGCATGATTCCAAACATGTCCGTCTGGCGTCCCTGCGATACGGTCGAAAGCGCGGTGTGCTGGAAGCTGGCGATCGAGCGCAAGGACGGCCCGAGCTGCCTGATCTTCTCGCGTCAGGGTCTTCCGCACCAGACCCGCAGCAAGGACCAGATTGCCGCGATCAGCCGGGGTGGCTACATCCTGAAAGACTGCGATGGTACGCCGGAAGCGATCATCATCGCGACCGGGTCCGAGGTGGCGCTCGCCACGGGCGCGGCCGAAAAACTGGCTGACAGGAAGATCCGCGTCGTGTCCATGCCATCGACCACGACTTTCGATGCACAGGACGCCGCCTATCGCGAGTCGGTGCTGCCGTCGGCAGTTACGGCGCGTGTTGCCGTCGAAGCCGCCGTGACCGAGGGGTGGTATAAGTATGTCGGCCTGAATGGCAAGGTCGTGGGTATCGATCGCTTTGGCGAGTCCGCGCCTGCTCCGGTACTGTTCAAGGAGTTCGGCTTCACGGTTGAGAATGTCGTCAAGGCCGTCAACAGCGTCCTTTGATCCTATCCGTTTTCTTCGCCCCGCTACGGGGCGAAATTATTTTTTATAACATGCAGGAGAACGATTATGTCTATTAAAGTCGGTATCAATGGCTTCGGCCGTATTGGCCGTATGGCGTTCCGCGCCATCTCCAGGGATTTCCCGGATATCGAAGTGGTTGGCATCAACGATCTGCTCGATCCCGACTACCTGGCCTACATGCTGAAGTATGACTCGGTGCACGGTAACTTCCAGGGTGACATCGCTGTCGACGGCAACACCATGATCGTCAATGGCAAGAAGATCCGCCTGACCGCCGAACGTGATCCGGCCAACCTGAAGTGGAACGAGATCGGCGCCGACCTGGTCATCGAGTGTACCGGCTTCTTCCTGACGGAAGAGACCTGTCAGAAGCACATTGCCGCCGGGGCGAAAAAGGTCGTGCAGAGCGCGCCCTCCAAGGACGCCACCCCGATGTTCGTGTACGGCGTCAACCACGGTACCTATGCTGGACAGGCCATTGTCTCTGCCGCCTCATGCACCACCAACTGCCTGGCCCCCGTTGCCAAGGTGCTGCACGACAACTGGGGCATCAAGCGTGGCCTGATGACCACCGTGCATGCCGCCACTGCCACCCAGAAGACCGTTGACGGCCCGTCCATGAAGGACTGGCGCGGCGGCCGCGGCATACTGGAGAACATCATCCCGTCCTCAACGGGTGCCGCCAAGGCGGTGGGCAAGGTTCTGCCAGACCTGAACGGCAAGCTGACGGGCATGGCCTTCCGCGTTCCGACCTCCGACGTATCCGTGGTCGACCTGACCGTTGAACTGAACAAGGACGCCAAGTACGACGACATCTGTGCCGCCATGAAGGCTGCCTCGCAAAAGGGCGACCTGGCCGGTGTGCTCGCCTACACCGACGAGAAGGTGGTATCCACCGATTTCCGCGGCCACAGTACACCGTCGATCTTCGATTCCGGGGCCGGCATCGCTCTCGATCCGACCTTCGTCAAGGTGGTGGCCTGGTATGACAACGAGTACGGTTATACCTGCAATATGCTGCGCATGGTGCAGCACGTCTCGAAGTAAGCTGCCAGCGGCCGGCAACCAGCCACGGGTACAAGTGCTGGTTGCCGGCGGCTCGCTGGGTGACTTCAGGCTGGGCCTGCCCTGGTCCTGAAATCTTTCAGAATATTTCACAAGGAGATCACATCATGTCCTTCATCAAACTGCCCGACCTTGACCTGGCAGGCAAGCGCATCCTGATTCGCGCTGACCTGAACGTGCCGGTGAAAGACGGCAAGGTGACATCCGATGCGCGCATCACTGCTTCCATGCCGACCGTCGAGCACTGCATGAAGGCCGGCGCAAAGGTCATGGTCATGTCGCACCGCGGCCGTCCGGTGGAGGGAGAGGTCGACGAGGAAAACTCGATGCAGCCGATCGCCGATGACATGTCGGCCAGGCTGGGCAAGCCGGTGCGCCTGATCAAGGACTATCTTTACAAGACACCTCAGGTCGGCGACGGCGAGGTGGTGCTGTTCGAGAACGTGCGTTACAACAATGGCGAAAAAAATGATGATGAGGCGCTCGCCAAGAAGTATGCCTCCCTGTGCGATGTGTTCGTGATGGATGCCTTCGGTACCGCGCACCGCGCCCAGGCATCGACCCACGGCGTGGGCAAGTTTGCCCCGGTCGCCTGCGCCGGCCTGCTGCTGGCACAGGAACTGGACGCACTGTCCAAGGCGCTGGCAAAACCGGCGCGCCCGATGGTGGCCATTGTCGGCGGCTCCAAGGTTTCCACCAAGCTGACCGTGCTCGAGGCACTGTCCGAGAAGGTCGACCAGCTGGTGGTCGGCGGCGGTATCGCCAATACCTTCCTGAAGGCTACCGGCAAGAACGTGGGCAAGTCCCTGTGTGAGGAAGACCTGGTGCCGACTGCACAGGCACTGATCGAGAAGATGAAGGCGCGCGGTGCCAGTATCCCGATCGCAGTCGACGTGGTGTGCGGCAAGAATTTTGATGAGAACGAACCGGCCGTGCTGAAGAACGCGGATGCTGTCGAGGATGACGACATGATTTTCGATATCGGTCCGAAGTCTGCGCAGGAGCTGGCCGACATCATCGGCAAGGCAGGGACCATCGTCTGGAACGGTCCGGTCGGCGTATTTGAATTCGACCAGTTCGGTGAAGGCACGAAAACCGTATCCATGGCCATTGCCAATGCCAAGGGATTCAGTCTGGCGGGCGGCGGCGATACCATTGCCGCTATTCAGAAGTACAATATCTACGACAGGATTTCCTACATATCCACGGCAGGCGGCGCCTTCCTTGAATATCTGGAGGGCAAGACGCTGCCGGCGGTCGCCATGCTGGAAGAGCGGGCAAGCCAGAAATAACCCGCCGATTTCGACACAGGAATCCTGACTCGCAGCTATGGCAAGACGCACCAAGATTGTCGCGACACTGGGTCCGGCCACCGACAAGGATAATGTGCTTGACGACATGATCCGGGCCGGCATGGACGTGGTCAGGGTCAATTTCTCCCACGGTTCCCATGAAGACCACATCAGGCGTGCGGAGACGGTGCGTAACCGTGCACGCGCGCACGGTCACCAGGTCGGTGTGCTGGCGGACCTGCAGGGTCCGAAGATCCGCATCGAGCGCTTCGGCGAAGGCCGGATCCTTCTGGAAAAGGACGACCACTTTATCCTGGATGCTGCGCTGGGCGCGGAAGCCGGCACCAGTGAGCGTGTCGGCGTGACCTACAAGGGTCTGCCCGGCGACGTGTCGCGAGGCGACACACTGTTGCTGGATGACGGCATGGTGGAGCTCTGGGTGGAAGACGTGGTAGATGCCGAGGTGCGTTGCCGGGTCGTGGTGGGCGGCTACCTGAGCAACAGCAAGGGTATCAACCGGCTGGGCGGAGGCCTGTCGGCGAAGGCATTGACCGACAAGGACCGCGAAGATATCCGGTTTGCCGCGGAGATGGACGCTGATTACGTGGCGATTTCGTTTCCGCGTTCGGCCGATGATATACACCAGGCACGCGAGTTGCTGCGCGCGGCCGGCGGTCACGGCGGCATCGTAGCAAAGATCGAGCGCGCCGAGGCGCTGGACGTTCTGGAAGAAATCATCAGGGCCGCGGATGTCGTGATGATTGCGCGCGGCGATCTGGGTGTCGAGATCGGTGATGCTGAATTACCCGCTGTGCAGAAGCGCATCATTTCCATTGCGCGATCCATGGACCGGGTGGTTATCACAGCCACGCAGATGATGCAGTCGATGGTGGAAAGTCCAATGCCGACTCGCGCCGAGGTGTTCGATGTCGCCAACGCCGTGATCGACGGAACCGACGCGGTAATGCTGTCGGCCGAGACCGCTGCCGGCCGCTATCCGGCCAAGGTGATCGAGGCAATGGACCGGATCTG
>Ga0307423_1000353_pt1 | contig 31153 bp, 16 predicted proteins | sample SalMarWE160310MG_FD_202154 | JGI IMG/M metagenome (GOLD analysis project Ga0307423, IMG submission 202154) | Salt marsh sediment microbial communities from the Plum Island Ecosystem LTER, Massachusetts, United States - WE1603-10 | ecosystem: Environmental > Aquatic > Marine > Intertidal zone >... | reverse complement strand
GCACCGAAGGCCGCACCGAATCCTCGCTCGGTGCTCCAGCCTCCCCCAGCCTCGAGTGTCCAGCGCCGTTTCTCGACGACGTCGAATTCCACGTCGACCTGCGAGTTCTGGACAGGCACCGTCTCGACGACGGCCCTTTCCACCGGAGAGAAGTTCGCGATCTGTGAGGCGGATTTATCGAGGTCCACATCGGTCAACACCTCCCCCGGCGCCAGCGTCACCCCTTTCAGGAGCACCTTTTCGGAGACGTCGCGGCGGCCTGTGAACCGAATCTCGCGTACCGTCCGTCGGCGACCCGGTTCGAGGAGGATCTTCGCGTGCCAGGACCCACCCTCATCGCCTTCAATCGACGATCGGACACTTGCGTCACGGAAACCCTCCTCGACGTAGGCGTTCCTGAGGTTGCGGGTTGCCGAGTCAATTACGGGTCGGTCCAGCGGCATCCCGGGCCGAACAGCAAAGTCTGCAGCCGCCGCGAGACCGAGCGGATCGTCGCCCACGATTGCGACTGACTTCACCAGCGCCCGCTGTCCCGGCTCGACCGCGATATGAACCTCCGCCTTCCCGGCTGCGACCGGGACCATCGACACCTCGAGGACCTGCGCCTCGAGGTACCCGGCGCTCTTGAGCATCCGTTCGACGACCCGCGAAGCCCAATCGGGCCGGTCGACAGCGATCGCCAATGCCTCCGCCGAGCCGAGGGCGCGGGTCGCCGGAACCACGGTGTCGGCCGGCATGCCGTCGAAGAAGGGACCCTGGAGCTCGGTCTTTTCGCCTTTCCGGACGTCAACCACGATGGCCTCGCCCCGCCGCTCGACTGTGATGTTGGGCGATGTGAATCCCTCTACCGCCACGTGGCGCCTGGCCACCGATTGCATGTTGGCGAACGAGTCACCCTCCGGCGCCCGAGGCTCGTAAAGGGCCGTCACCTCGCGACGAACGGCGCCGGGCAAGGAGTCGCCCTCAAAGGTGACGGGCTGCGGATCCCCCGGATCACAGGTGAACACCAGGGTCGGTGACGCCGGCGCGCCCTCCTGCACCCCTGAGACGCGTGCGTTCTGATAGCCGTGCTCGGCCAGCATCCGCTCCATCCGCACTGCGCCGACAAAGAGCAGGAATGGATCGAACGGTTGGCTTCGTCGGAGTCGGGTCGCACTGCGGAGGCCGCGCTTTGACAGCGGCCACTCTCCATCGAGACGGACGCGATGGATCTCCGGCCTGTCGGTGAGCTTTCGAGTGCCTCCCCACTCGAATCTCTGGAAGATGTTCGAGCCGAAGTTTTCTTGCGCGGTCTCCTGATAGGCCTGGAACGCGAGGCCCTTGAGCCGCGGAATGTTCCAGAACTGGAGCATCGTCATCCGATCCTGGACATCGGTGAGGTTGGTAGCGAGGAAGAGTGCGAGTTGCCGGCTCAAGCGCTGGCCCACCATGAAGCGAACGCTGGGATCGCTCTCGGTCTGCACCGCGATCTCGGCCGGACGCAAGGTCTCGTTTTCAAAGCCGAGCGCGCTGGAGATTCCCTGCGCCAGGCCACGGGTCGCCAGCTCGGCGGCGTTGAATCCCTGACCTCCACCCCCGACCAGCGTGGTGTCCGATTCGGGCACGATCTCCATGACCGGGTCGATATCGGGGTTGCCCGTGAACTCGACGGTCCCGCGACGGATTCTGAACTCCTGGCCGGCAATACTGAGGACTCCGCCCGGCGCAATCCTCACCTCACCTTTGAGAACCGGCACAGCCGCTGTGCCACCCACACGTAATTGGTCCCAATTGACATCGAACCGGCCCAGGTTGTTCTCGACCCTGATTCCCGCAAGCCCGCGAACCGTCAGGTCGAGACTGATGTCGTCGAGGAAATCGTCTTCGGACGTCACCGTCGATTCGCCGGCGAGAACAGCGGAAGCGAGATCGAGACGTTCGTCCCAGAGACCCGCAACCAGGGTGAGGTCCCCGGATATCTGCGCCAATCGATCTTTCTGAGGTTCGATTGCGATATTCCCATCCCACTTGGTGAGGATGCCGGCCACCATCGTCGTCACATCGTCAAGCTCGAGCACCAGCCCCTGGCCGGACTCAGGGTCCCACCCTCCCCCCAGATCGACCCGACCGCGGTTCACCTCCGCGCTGCCTTCGACGATGCTCATGACACCGTCATCGAGGGACGCCACGACGTACAGGTCCCGAATCTCGACCGGCGGATCTCGCATCACCATTCGTCCGTCGCGATGTTCGATGGTGAACGTCCCCTGGACCGCCATCAAGGAAACCGCTCGATCCGCCGGCACCTCGAGATCGGCGTTGACCGTGATCGGCCCTTCGATGATGAGCGGAATCGGCAGCATCCCAGCCACTTCGGGGGCCAGCCGCGCACGCAAACGGCCATCGATGACTTCCGCCGCCGGGTCGTAGACTGCAGATGCCTCAATGCGGCTTCCAAGGCCCACCAAGACCACAGGATTCAGCTGGAGACGGCCGCCCTCGAGGGAGACCACGAGTGGACCCTCGGCAATGAGGTTGCCGGCCGGATGGAGCACGCGGAGGTTGTTGGCTTCCACCAGCACGCTCGGCCTCTCGGGTGTCAGCGGGTCCCAGTCGACCTCTGCACGGAGGTCGGCCTCAACCTCCGCCTCGATGTTTTCCAGTCCGAGGGCCTCCATCAATGGCGCGGACTGGAAGCCGGGGATCTCCGCCGTCGCTCGAACGGGCCCCCCGGGGGCCTCCGGCCACAGCCATTCTGGAAGTGGAAGGTCTCCGAGGGGCATCGCGACCTCGAACTGCGCGGGGCCCCCTGCGGTCTCGATCCGCTCCGAAACGACCCTCAGCCGACCTTCCGTGAGATCCGCGGCCAGATGCGCCTCTCTCACGAGGGGAGTCGTCGCGGCAGGAAGCCACGAAATCTCGAGATCGCCCTCGGGACGGGCCAGGCTCCCGCCCGCGCGCAGCCGCCCGGTCACCAGCCCGGCTGCCACCTCCGGTATAGCGACCGGAAGGGAGCCCAGATCGACGTCACGCCACCGGAGATCTGCGGTCGCGGGCGCCGACATGTCGGCCGGCGACACCGAGAAACGTCCCTCCACCACCCCGGTATATGCGTCCGCCTTGAAGCTCCTCGCCACGACTTCACTCGGAGTCGCGCTGAAGACCGCCTGAAGATTCCCGATTGACCACTCCCCAGCTGCGATGGAGGGCGCCGAAATTTCACCCTCCACGCGGAGGTCGCTGTCCGACGCAGCAAAGCGCCCGTTGGCCTCAACCTGGCCTCGAACGGCAATATCGAGTGGTACCGCCAGCTCTGCCAGAAGCTCTTCGAGATCTTCAGCGTGCACCTCCCAGACGCCTTCGATCGCTCCTTCCCGGGGGAGGGCGGAACCCGAAGCGGCGAGCGACGAACTCCGCCCAACAGCCAGATGAGCGGTCCAATCCAGGGCGTCGAGCCCGCCCGAAGCGTCAGCCTCCAACCCCCCGATGCGCCGACCGCCGATCACCGGGTCCGCCCACCGGATCGTCGCGGTCAGTTTCGGTGCCGCGATCGCACCGCTGACCAGCAGCCGAGCCTCGACCGGACCGCCGCCAATCGCCAACCGCGCGACTGCGGGCAACCAGCCCTCGATGTTTGCGGCGACCCGACCCGGCTCCGTCGCGGCCAGCAGCGCCTCGGCCGAAACCGTGCCGTCTTCTTCGATTTCTCCGCTCGCCCGCAAGGTGGCGCCCACTGCTCGTGCGTCGAATCGGGCCACCCTCCAGGAGGATCCGGAGCCCTCCGCCGTCACCGCAAATCGCCCGAGCGGCGATCTCATTTCCAGCTCGACGCGGCCGGAGAGGAACTCCGGCAGGATCGGATACGAAACGGTGCCCTCGATCTCGCCGGTGAGGGTCGCCGGCTCGCCAACCGCAGCGGCGATGCTGGGTGCAGTAAATGCCACGACGCGATCGACCGGCGCCTCGTCGAGGTTGGCCGAGAGATCGGCCACCCCGGGGGCGGTCATCGTCACCGTTGCCCGGCCCCAGCTTGGGTGAGCCACGTGGACGCTCGGACGGCCATCATGAAAGGCGAGATCCAACTCCTCGATGTCATACCCGGCAACGCGGATGGGCTGGCCGCGGTGCGTGAGCTCCAGCTCCAGGCCCCCCGCTTCCGTCGTGCCCACGTGGCCTTCGAGCTCCAGACGACCCGATGGTTCGAGCCCGGTCACGAGATTCGGGTCCCACCAGCGAGCGAGGGTCTCGGTGTCGATCTCCGCGCTGACCTCGAAGCGACCATCGATGGCCGGAGAGAACTCGATCTCACCCGTCACGAGCAGATCGGCCGCCTCTGATGTCAACGCGAACCGTTCAACCCGGAGCCCGTTTTGCGATCCACGACCCTCGATGTCGACGGATCCAAGGTCGAGAAGACGACCGTCCCGTTTCATCGACAGCCGCCGCGCCGATATCCGGGCCGTCGCCAAACCGGACACCAGCCGGCCATCGATGTTCAGTCCGTCGACAACAACCTCGACCCCTGAAATGGACTCGGCTCCGCCGACCCCGAGAACTCGGAGTTCTCCAATCTCGACCAGCTGCCACACAGGCGTCGCCGAGTCGTCGGCAGTGGTTGGCCCTTCGGGCAACGCGTCGGAGTCGACATCGACCCCATCGAGAAGCAGCGCATCGAGTCTGTGCGGTGCTCGCGCAACGCGCAACCAACCCCAGCGCGCTTCGAAGCGGTCCACGGTCGCCACCGTGCGGCCACCGTATGCGACCGTGACGCCGCTCGCACGCAATCGCGCCGGCAGCGCTCGGAGGGCGATGTCGTCGATCGCGATCTGCCAGCCGCTGCTCGCTTCGATCGACGCCGCCATCCGGTTCCAGACAATCCGTTGAACGGCGGGGAGATGAATGACGGTTACCGCCACTACGGTCAACGCGATAACGGCGGTCACGATGATCAGGAGCTTCCGACGGTTGAACTTCACCAACAGAGTGTACATGTGTGCGGTTCTTCACCGCACCCTGGAGGAGCTGGTCCAGCAAGAGCTCTCGAAGCCATCAGTGATAGACTTGAGCTGGTGGGCAGATGCCGGATCCTGTGCCGAAGATTAGCTTTGGCCAGGATTCCGCTGTCCGATCAAAAGAGGTGCGATGGCCCCATTTCGTTTCGATTTTTGGCGCAAGCGGAGCGACCCTCCCGTAGCGGGGGGCCTCACCACGCCATCCCCTGGTGGGGGGCGGCGAGAAGTACTCGTTTGTACTCGGGACGCCGACCTCGGCAACGATCTCTGTGGCCTTCTCAGCGAGCGGGGTTACACACCGGCCATCCACCGGAATCCCTGGGCTGCTCGCTACGCGGCGCGCCGCAACCTACCGGACCTCGCGATCATCGACTGGCACCTCGGTGAGCAGAGCGCATCCAAGCTGGCCTCGACCCTTTATTCTTCGAATGGGACGCGGACGTGCTCGATCCTCGCCCTGGTCCCTCAGGGACAGCCCGACACCCTGGTCAAGATTCTCGAGCTCGGTGTCAACGATTTCGTCATGCTGCCGCTCGACCGCCCCCTTCTCGCTACTCGTCTGAGCCTGATCGAGACCCGCCTGCGCGAACTCGAGGACATGCGATCCCTGCAAAACGAAATCAGGCAGGAGTATCAGCGTTTCCTGATCGCCACCGGTGGCATCGGAGACGGGGTTTGGGATCTCGATCTCCTGACCGAAACGGTTCATTTCTCAGATCGATGGAAAGAGATGCTGGGGTACGGTCCGGATGAGATCGAGGACGATCTCGAAAGCTGGTTGAGCCGGGTCCATCCGGAGGATCTGACCCGCCTTCGCGCGATCGTCGACGCAAGTATCGCGGGCGAGGTCACCGTGATCGAACAGCGTTATCGAATTCAGGTGAAGAGCGGCGAATACCGCTGGATGTTGACCCGGGGCGAGGTCGTCAAGGATTCGGAAGGCAAAGCAACCCGGGTCGTCGCCCGGCAGACCGACGTCGACCAGGAAGATGAATCGAGGGAAGCCGTTCGGACCTCAGGCCTCCAGGATCCACTCACCCGCCTTCCCAACCGCGCGGTTCTCGTGGATCGGCTGCGCCACGCATTTGCGCGGGCACAGCGTGATCCGGAGCAGGGCTTTGCGGTCCTCTTCTTCGACCTCGACCGCTTCAAGAACGTCAATGACTCGCTCGGACACCTCCACGGGGACCAGCTCCTGCGGGCGATCGCCGAACGGGTCGAAAACGCCTGCCGACCCGGTGACACCGTCGCCAGATTCGGCGGTGATGAGTTTGTGATCCTGGTCGAGGACATCAAGGACATCCGCGGGGCGACGGTCGCGGCCGAACGAATCCAAGACGAGTTCAGAGTCCCGTTCGACCTCGACGGCAACGAGGTTTTTGCCACCATCAGCATCGGCATCGCCTTGTGGAACCCCGAGTACAACCGCGCTGAAGACCTGCTTCGTGACTCTGACACCGCCATGTACCGCGCCAAGGCGTTGGGCCGCAACAGCTTTACCGTTTTCGACGACCGCATGCACAAACAGGTGGTGGCCACTCTTCGGCTCGAGAACGATCTCCGTCGCGCGTTGGCGCGCAATGAATTCCGGGTTTTCTACCAGCCGATTGTCGCGATCAACGATGGTCACATCGCCGGTTTCGAGGCCTTGGTTCGCTGGCAGCACCCGGAGCGGGGCCTGCTCATGCCGGGCGACTTCATCATGGTTGCCGAAGAAATGGGCGCTATTATCCAGATCGACCGATGGGTCGCCGAGGAGGCCTGCAAACAGCTTCGGGTGTGGCACCAGAAGTTCCGTGCTCACTCGCGTGCCACCATGTCAGTGAATCTCTCCACGACCCAGCTCATGCGACCGGATGTGGTCGCCGGAATCGATCTGATCCTCCGCAACAGCGGGCTCTACGGGCAGAGCCTCAAGCTCGAGGTCACCGAGAGTGTGCTGATGGAAAACGCACAGTACGCATCGGCGGTGCTCGAACAGCTGCGGTCGCTCAGCATCGCGATCAGCATTGACGACTTCGGCACCGGCTACTCGTCCCTCGCCTACCTGCGCAGGTTCGAGATCGACACCCTCAAGATCGATTACTCCTTCGTGTCGCGGATGCTGGACGACGAGGAAAGCTCCGAAATCGTACGAACGATCATCACCCTGGCCAAGAACCTCGGCAAGGATACCGTTGCCGAGGGCGTCCAGACCCGTTCCCAGTTCGAGGCCCTGGTCGCGCTCGACGTCAACATGGTCCAGGGTTACTTCATCGCGCCGCCACTGCCGAAGGAGGTCGCGGAAAGCCTCCTCGAGAGGACCGCCGGCCATCCGAATCACCTCGCCAAGATTCTGGCCGACCGCATGCAGGGCTCCGCTGCTCGCCCGGGCGCAGCCTCATAAGCTATCAGCTATCAGCTGTCAGCTCTCAGCTCTCAGCTCTCAGATCCCCCATCCACCTAAGATAGACGTGCTGAAAGCTGATAGCTGACAGCTGACTGCTGATTGCTGCGTCCATCCCTGATACTATTTTCAGCCGATACTGAAACACGTTCGCCATTTTTTTTGTTATCACCGGGAACGCCGTTGAGGCGGGGCTCACGAATTCAATCCTGAGGTCATTATGAGCGATACCACTGCGCGAGGTACCACGCCCGAAAACATCGACGCGATCGAGACCCGGGAGTGGCTGGAGTCCCTGGACTGGGTTCTCGACCACGGCGGCCCGGAGAGGGTTCGCAAGCTCCTCGGGGACCTCCAGACCCACGCCCGCATGGCGGGAGTCGAAATACCATTCGACGCCACCACGCCGCACATCAACACCATCCCGGTCTCGCAACAGCCGCCATATCCGGGAAGCCGGGAGATCGAGCGGCGCATCAAGAGCCTGGTGCGATGGAATGCGATGGCGATGGTGGTCCGCGCCAACCACGAGGAGGACGGTATCGGGGGTCACATCTCAACCTATGCCTCGGCCGCGACTCTGTACGAAGTCGCGTTCAACCACTTTCTCCACGGCAAGGGCGAGCACTACGACGGCGACCAGGTCTATTTCCAGGGCCACGCCTCGCCCGGCATCTATGCCCGCGCCTTCCTCGAAGGCCGGTTGACCGAGAAACAGCTGTTCAACTTTCGCCGCGAGCTTCGCGACGGACTCGGTGGCGGACTCTCGTCCTATCCCCACCCGTGGTTGATGCCCAATTTCTGGGAGTTTCCGACGGTCTCGATGGGGCTCGGGCCGATCATGGCGATCTATCAGGCGAGGTTCAACCACTATCTCGAGGACCGCGGCCTCCATCCGAAATCAAACCACAAGGTGTGGGCCTTCCTCGGTGACGGTGAGACCGACGAGCCCGAAGCGCTTGGCGCGATCTCACTGGCCGGCCGCGAGCACCTCGACAACCTGATCTTCGTCGTCAACTGCAACCTGCAGAGACTGGACGGCCCGGTACGCGGCAATGGCAAGATCATCCAGGAGTTGGAAGGCCATTTCCGGGGCGCCGGTTGGAACGTCATTAAGGTGATCTGGGGCGAGGATTGGGACCCGCTGCTGGCCAAGGACACCGATGGCCTGTTGGTTCAACGGATGGGTGAGGTGGTGGATGGCGAGAGTCAGAAGTACTCGACGTCGGACGGCGCCTACGTCCGCGAGCACTTCTTCGGCAGATACCCCGAACTCAAGGAAATGGTCGCCAACCTCTCGGACGAGCAGCTCCGACGTCTGCGGTTGGGTGGCCACGACCCGGCAAAGGTCTATACCGCGTTCAGGGCGGCAGTCGAGCACAAAGGCTCACCGACCGTGATTCTGGCCCGCACGATCAAGGGTTACGGGGTCGGCGAGTCCGGCGAAGGACGCAACATCACTCACCAGCAGAAGAAGCTCAATCAGGACGAACTGATCGAGTTCCGCACGCGCTTCGGCATCCCCTTGTCCGACGACGAGGCTCGCCAGGCCACATTCTACCGTCCGCCCGAGGGCAGCCCGGAGCTGGTCTACATGCAGGAGCACCGGGCAAAGCTCGGCGGCTACTTGCCCACCCGCGGCGTCCGCTGCGAGCCGCTCAATAGCCCACCGGCTTCCCTCTTCGAGGAGTTTGCCGCGGGCTCGAACGGCCGTGACATTTCCACCACTGGAGCCTTCGTTCGCATTCTCACGAAGCTCCTCAAAGACCCCCAGCTGGGCAAGCTGATCGTCCCCATCATCCCCGACGAGGCGCGCACCTTCGGCATGGAGTCGCTCTTCCGCCAGATCGGCATCTACTCCCACGCCGGACAGCTCTACGAGCCGGTGGATGCCAACACCTTGATGTACTACCACGAGGCCAAGGACGGCCAGCTTCTCGAAGAAGGCATCACTGAAGCGGGGTCGATGAGCTCCTTCATCGCCGCCGGTTGCGCCCACGCGACCCACGGCATCAATACGATCCCTTTCTTCGTTTTCTACTCGATGTTCGGCATGCAGCGCATCGGCGACCTGGTATGGGCGGCGGGCGACATGCGCAGCCGCGGCTTCATGATCGGCGGTACTGCGGGCCGGACGACGCTCAACGGAGAGGGACTCCAACACCAGGACGGCAACTCCCACCTGCTTGCCTACACGGTGCCCAACCTCAAGGCCTACGATCCGGCCTTCGCTTTCGAGCTGGCGGCCATCATCAAGGACGGCATCCGCCGCATGTATGTCGAGCAGGAAGACGTCTTTTACTACATCACCGCTGAAAACGAGCCCTACCCCATGCCCGCCCAACCCGAGGGCTCCGAGGAAGGCATCTTGCGCGGCCTGTACCGCTTCCGCCCTTCGGGCAACGACGCAGCGGAGCTGCGCGCCCAGCTCTTCGGCAGCGGCCCCATTCTCAATCAAGCCCTTCGCGCCCAGGAGATTCTCGGCGAGCGTTTTAACGTCGCCGCCGACGTCTGGAGCATCACCTCCTTCAAGGAGCTCTTCATGGACGGCACCGACTGCGACCGTTTCAACAGGCTCCACTCCGATGACGCTCGCAGAGCAACGTGGATCGAACAGTGTTTGGGAGACACCGATGGCGTCTACGTCATCGCCTCAGACTACGTGAAGGCTCTACCCCACTCGATCTGCACGTGGTTTCCCAAGGCCCCGGTGGCCCTCGGCACCGATGGCTTCGGGCGCTCCGAGAGTCGCGCCGCACTGCGCCGCTTCTTCGAGGTCGATGCGGAACACATCGTCGTCGCCACGTTGAACGCCCTGGCTGCCGAGGGCAAGGTCGGACGCGAGGTCGTGGACGCCGCGGTTGCCGAGTTCGCCATCGACCCCGATGCGCCGAACCCGGTGACGGTCTGAGGAGCGAGCGATGGCGAGCACCACCATCAACCTGCCCGAGCTCGGCGAAGGCATTGACAGCGTCGATGTTGTTGCAGTCCTGGTCTCTGTCGGCGAAAGCATCGAGGTGGATCAGGGGCTGATCGAGGTGGAGACCGAGAAGGCTTCAGTCGAGGTCCCGTCCACGACCGCCGGCGTCATCACCGAGATCCACGTCAAGGCTGGTGACGTCCTGGGCGAAAACGCCCCGATCGTGACGTTGGATGCCGTCGAAGATGAGAGCGCGGTCGAGTCCGATCCCGTTCCCGTCCCCGTACCCGTTCCCGATGCAGACGAAGCCGTAACGGAAGAGGTCACAACGGAAGCCCCAGTTACCGAGCCCACTTCGCCAGCCTCTCCCCCACCCCCGATGACCCCGCGCACCGCCCTCAAAGCCATTCCCGCCGCCCCCAGCGTGCGCCGATTCGCACGCGAAGTCGGGGTGGATCTGACCACCATCCAGGGCAGCGGTCCCGGCGGCCGCATCTCGATCGACGACGTCAAGGCCGAGGCCAACCGCAGGCTCTCGGGAGGAGCCGCGACCTCCGGTCCTGCATTGGCCTTCGAGCTTCCGGACCTCGAACGCTTCGGCCCCGTGCATCGGGAGCCCATGTCAAAAGTACGGAGGCTCACGGCCGAGAACCTCTCGCGAGCCTGGATCACCGTCCCTCAGGTCACCAACCACGAGATTGCCGATATCACCGACCTCGAGGAGTTCCGCAAGGCCTACAAGGAGAGGGTGGCGGCCGCGGGCGGCAAGCTGACGATGACCGGGTTGTTGGTCAAGATCGTTGCCACCGCCCTCAAGGCGTACCCGATTCTCAACGCTGCGGTCGATATGGCGCGGCAGGAAATCGTCTTTCGCTTCTCGATCAACATCGGTGTTGCCGTCGACACCGAACGCGGACTGCTGGTGCCCGTGATCCGTGACGCCGATTCCAAAAATCTGACGGAAATTTCGGTCGAGCTCGACGATCTCGCTGTACGTGCGCGATCCAAGAAGCTCAAGCCGGACGAGATGCAGGGCGGCACATTCTCGATCTCCAACCTCGGCGGCATCGGAGGTACCGCTTTTACGCCGATCGTCAACTGGCCCGAGGTCGCGATCCTCGGCGTCTCCAGGGGTCGCATCGAACCCCAGTGGCACGAGGGCAGCTTCAGGCCGCGCCTGATGATGCCGCTGTCGCTGTCCTACGACCACCGATTGGTGGACGGTGCGGAGGCTGCCAGATTCCTTGCCAAGCTCAAGGATGCGCTGGAGATGCCCCTGCTGTTGGCGCTGGACGGGTAACAGGTCGAATTAAGCCTTCATAAGACGGTTCACCGACAAAAGGCGTCAAGGATTTGTCATGGCGACAATCTCATGAGACGATCTCGCGACCCGGAGGAAAGATGAAGCTGAATCTCGCAACTCTGACGACCATCACGATCGCTCTTCTGACAACGGCCTGCGCGAAGCAGCCGGTGGCCCCCGCCACCGAATCGTCCGCCGATGAGGCCGCGAGCCTCCCACGGATGATCCAGCCCGACCCGCAGGAGAACCACTTCGGCGAGCTCCGGATGCTCACCGATGGCGGCGAAAATGCCGAGGCCTACTTCTCCTTCGCAGGCAACGAACTCATCTTCCAGTCGACGCGACCTCCCTACGGCTGCGACCAGATCTTCGTCATGGACATCGAGACGGCAGAGACCACTCTCGCCTCCACCGGAACCGGACGCACGACCTGCGCCTACTTCCTGCCCGGCGACGACTGGATTTTCTACGCTTCGACCCACGAGGCCGGTCCCGACTGTCCGCCGGTGCCGGACCACAGCCGCGGCTACGTGTGGCCGATCTACTCCAGCTACGACATCTACCGCGCCCGGCCGGACGGTTCAGAGATCTCGAAGCTCACTGACATCGATGGGTATGACGCCGAGGCCACCGTCTCACCCATGGGCGACCGTATCGTCTTCACGTCCACGCGCGACGGCGACCTCGACATCTACTCGATGAACCTCGACGGCTCCAACGTGATCCGTTTGACCGATGCGATCGGTTACGACGGTGGCCCCTTCTACTCGCCCGACGGCACCACGATCGTCTACCGGGCCCATCACCCCTCAGAGCCTTCCGAGATCGAGGACTACCAGGCCCTGCTCGCCGACGGTCTGATCCGGCCGTCCAAGCTCGAGATCTGGGTCATGGACGCCGACGGCTCCAATAAACGCCAGATTACCGACCTCGGCGTCGCCTCTTTCGCGCCGTACTTCCACCCCTCAGGCGAGAAGATCATTTTCTCCTCCAACTACGGCGATCCCGCCGGTCGCGAGTTCAACCTCTGGATGGTCGACCTCGACGGTTCCAATCTCGAGCAGATCACCTTCAGCGAGGGCTTCGACGGCTTCCCGATGTGGGCACCAGACGGCAAGACGTTTGTGTTCTGTTCCAATAGGCACAATTCTCAGCCCGGCGAGACAAACGTATTTGTAACGGAGTGGGTCGACTGACAAGCTGTCAGCAATCAGCCATCAGCTATCAGCCATCAGCTATCAGCTATCAGCTATCAGCTATCAGCTATCAGCTATCAGCTATCAGCACTGATTGTCCCGCTGTGCTGTCTCGTCAAGGCTGATTGAAGGGATGAAAAGGTCAAGACCCTGCGACGGGCTGAAAGCTGATAGCTGACGGCTGAAAGCTCAAACGTGCCGCCCACCGGGCTTTTTCTGCTACCGTGGAGCCGAGCGAAGCGGAATGACGAACAACTCGATTGAGCTGACCAGCCGGTACGGCATGAACACCGAGGAGTTCTCGGCGTTGATGAAGTACCGCATCATCGAGATCCTCCTCGTCGCCTCGCACTACGACTCCTTCATCCTCGAGGAGGATGGCCAGCTCACCGAGCTGGTGATCGAGGAGTACCGCAACCTCGACCTCAACCTGCGCTTCGCGCCCCGGTTCACCCGCGCCTCCGAGGCCGCGGAGGCCCTGCGTCTGATCGAGGAGCGCGATTTCGACATGGTGATCACGACGCCCCGGTTGCCGGACATGGAGATCGGCAAGCTGGTCCATCTCATCAAAGAGGAAGACCCGAAGTTGCCGGTGGGTCTGATCGCTGCCCACGCCTGGGAGCTGCCGTGGCTCGAGGACCTCAGACGCGGCGGCGAGCTTGACTGGACCTTCCTCTGGCAGGGCAACGTTCAGTCTCTGCTGGCGATGATCAAGCAGGTGGAGGACCGCCGCAACGCCGAGCACGACATCCTGGTCGGCGGCGTTCAGGGCATCATCCTGGTCGAAGACGAACCCCGTTTCTACTCGATCTACCTCCCCCACTTCTACACCGAAATCACCAGTCAGACCGGCCGTCTGATGTCGGAGGGGATCAACCTCTCCCACCGCCTGCTGCGCATCCGGGCGCGCCCGAAAATTCTGCTCGCGCAGGACTTCGAGGAAGCCTGGGAGCTGTACGAGCGCTACGAGGGCAAGATCCTCGGCATCATCACCGACGTCAGCTTCCCACGCGATGGGGTGCTCGACCACGAGGCCGGGATCGACCTCGCGCGAAAGGTGCGGGAACGCGACGAAGATCTACCGATACTCGTGCAGTCCATGGAGGAGGAGCACCGGAAGAAGGCGATCGAGGTCGGCGCTCAGTTCATGAGCAAGCAGTCACCCCACCTCCTCGAAGACCTCCGAGAGTATATTCTTGACAATTTCGGTTTCGGTGACTTCATCTTCAAGCTTCCGGACGGTTCGGAGCTCGTTCGTGCCGTCGACGTGCGGGAGATGTTGAGGTGCCTGGCCGAGGTTCCCGATGAATCGCTGGTCTTCCACGCGAGCCGCAACCATTTCTCGGCCTGGCTCAAGGCGCGCACCGAGTTCGAGCTCGCTACGATGCTGCGCCCACGCAAGGTGACAGAGTTCGATACACCCTCGGACCTTCGCAGCTACCTCATCACGACGATTACCGGCTACCTGCGCGAGATCCAGCAGCACGTGATCACGGATTTCAAGGGCGAGCTCTTCAACGAGTTCTCAGCCTTTTCCAAGATCGGCACCGGCTCGCTTGGCGGCAAGGGACGAGGGCTGGCGTTCATGCACAAAATCCTCGCCCGGGAAATGCTCGACACAGTAGACGTCGAGGTGGTGATCCCGCAGACGGTGGCCCTGGCGTCGGACGTCTTCGAGGAGTTTCTCGAGGACAACCGTTTGCGTGGCTTTGTCACCCGCGCCGGCGAGATGACGGACCAGCAGGTGCTGGATTATTTCCGGCGCGGTCGATTCCGCCACCAGCTGCGCTCGGACCTCGGCGCGTTCCTGGAAAAGGTATGTGAACCGATCGCAGTACGCTCGTCGAGCATCCTCGAAGACTCCGTCTACCAGCCGTTCGCCGGCGTCTACGCCACCATCATGTTGCCGAACAACCACCCGTCGCTGGACGTCCGCCTCGCCCAGCTCCTCGAGGCGATCAAGGTCGTCTACGCCTCGACCTTGTTCGAGACCGCACGCGACTACCTCGAAACCACCCCCTTCCGCATCGAGGAAGAGCTGATGGCAGTGCTGATCCAGCGGCTGGTTGGCAGCCGCCACGGTGATCGCTTTTATCCGACCTTTTCGGGAGTTGCCTCCTCCTACAACTTCTATCCGTTCGGTGATATGCGCCCGGAGGATGGCGTGGCCCAGGTGGCCCTCGGGCTCGGTAAAACGGTCGTCGAGGGTTTCGAGGCTCTGCGGTTTTGCCCGCGCCAGCCCCAGACGCTGCCGCAGTTCTCCGCCGTCAAGGACATCCTGCGCAACGCGCAGAGGCGCTTCTACGCCCTCGACATGTCGCGGAACGATATCATCCCGGGTGTCCAGACCGACGCCAACCTGCTCCACGAGGAGATCATGGAGGCGGTGCGGGACGGCGCCGCGGCTCCCATCGCTTCGACCTACGACCGAGCCAACGACCGCATCGTGTCGGGCCTGGATGAAAGCGGATCGCCCATCATCTCCTTCGCTCCCCTGCTCCAGGGCCGGGCAATGCCCCTGCCGGATATCCTGACTCGACTGCTCGACGTCTGCCAAACCGGGCTCGCGAGCCCGGCCGAAATGGAGTTCGCTTCCGATATCGAGCCCGGTCTCGGGCGGCGGCAGGTCCTCAACATTCTCCAGCTCCGACCCATGGTCTTCGAGGACACCGACGTCGAAATCGAGTTCGACGAATCGATGGTTCCGCGGGCGGTCGTTCGCTCCGAGTTCGCCCTCGGCCATGGGCGCCGAGAGACAATATCCGACCTGGTCGTGGTCGATCCTCGACGTATGGACCGCTCACAGACGACGGAGGCGGCCGCATCCATCGAGCGGATCAACCGGAAGCTCCGACTGGAAGGCCGACAGTCGATCCTCATCGGGCCCGGCCGGTGGGGCTCTCGTGATTCCTGGCTCGGTATCCCCGTCACCTGGCCCCAGATATCCACTGCCCGAGCGATCGTCGAGACCGACTTCGCCGACCTCGAGGTCGAACCCTCGCTCGGTTCCCATTTCTTCCACAACCTGACCTGCTTCGGGGTTGCCTTCTTCGCCGTCCACAAACAGGACGGGAGCGGCGTCATCAACTGGGACTGGCTTGACCGGCAGAAACCCATGAACGAGGCCATGAACGGCATTGTCCGTCATTTACGCTTGAAACAACCCGCGCAGGTTTTGGTGGATGGGTCGACGAGCAGAGGCGTGATTCTCGAATCGTAGAAAGCTATCAGCTTTCAGCTATCAGCCATCAGCTTTTCGCGTCCGCTTGTTGAGCGGAAAGGCTCTGGATCAACGAGTAGAGCATTCGATTGACCTCCGTCACCAACATGTGAAGGTGGTTGTGCTCATCGTTGCTGAGGTATCCCAGGTCATGAGCAAGAAGCAGCTGGTATTCGGTTTCACGGGCAGAGCCTGCCGCAATACTGAGGAACCTGGACAATTCTTTCTCGCTCTCTCGGCCACATCCTTCAGCGATGTTCGAAGGAATCGATGCCACGGATTTGCGAAGATGAGAGGTCAGCCCAGACCGCTCATCGGATGGGAGTCCTTTCGATTGGCGGTAAACATCGAGCACCAGGTTGTGCGCTTTCTCCCAAACCTTGAGCTCGCTGAAGTCTCTCATCCTGGCCCTCCCGTTATGTCGACGGCAATCCACTGTAATCCCACTTCAACATATCCTCAATTTCAGCGAACGTGCTCGAACCTTGAGTTGGCTACCGATTCACGCACCTGAAAGCTGAAGGCTACTATCTGATAGCTGATGGCTGACAGCTGATTGCTAAAACTCCGCGGTTCAAAAGCTTGAAAGCATACTTGTGAATCGCATCACAAATTCCTTGCAACCGCAAAACTTGTAGAGTATTCTCGACGTCGTTGACGACGCTGTGACCTGTCGTCGATTGAAATCCCAAACCGCAGGAGGAAGGGCCCATGCGTCCAGTCGAGAAGCTTTTTGCTGAGCAGTTCGTGCGCGGCGTCGTCGCCAGGAATCCAGGTGAACCTGAGTTCCACCAGGCCGTCCAGGAGGTCGTGGAATCGCTGGTGCCGGTGCTGGAGCGCCACACCAAGTACCTCGATCACCGCATCCTCGAGCGCATCGTCGAGCCGGAGCGCATCATCATGTTCCGCGTGCCGTGGATGGACGATCGTGGAGAGGTCCAGGTCAACAAGGGGTATCGCATCGAGTTCAACTCTGCCATCGGCCCCTACAAGGGCGGTCTTCGCTTCCACCCCACCGTCAACCTCGGAATTCTCAAGTTTCTCGGCTTCGAGCAGATCTTCAAGAACTCGCTGACGACCCTGCCGATGGGCGGCGGCAAGGGCGGATCCGACTTCGATCCCAAGGGCAAGTCCGACAACGAGGTCATGCGCTTTTGCCAGAGCTTCATGACCGAGCTCTGCCGCCATATCGGTGCCGACACCGACGTGCCGGCCGGCGACATCGGCGTCGGCGGACGTGAGATCGGCTTCATGTTCGGTCAGTACAAGCGCATCAGGGATCGTTTCGAAGGTGTCTTGACCGGTAAGGGCCTCAACTGGGGCGGGAGCCTCATCCGTCCGGAAGCCACCGGTTACGGCTGCGTCTATTTCGCTCTGGACATGCTCGGCACCCGGGGCGATAGCTTCGAGGGCAAGAGAGTGGCGGTCTCGGGCTCCGGTAACGTCGCCCAGTACGCCGCCGAGAAGTGCCTCGAGCTCGGCGCCAAGGTCGTGTCCCTATCCGACTCCTCCGGCTTCGTGGTCATCGAAGACGGCCTCACCCAGGAGATGTGGCAGGAGCTGATGGACCTCAAAAACGTCCGTCGTGGCCGGATCCGCGAGCTTGCCGACAAGTTTCCCGGCGTTTCCTATCAGGAAGGTACCGGCGTCTGGAACGTCAAGTGCGAGATCGCGCTACCGTGCGCCACCCAGAACGAGCTCGACGAGAAGGACGCCAGGACCCTGCTCGACAACGGCTGCTTCGTGGTCTCCGAAGGCGCCAACATGCCGTCAACCCCCGAGGCCGTCGAGCTCTTCATCGAGAAGAAGATCCTCTACGGTCCCGGCAAGGCCGCCAACGCCGGCGGCGTGGCCGTCTCCGGCCTCGAGATGTCGCAGAACAGCCAGCGACTCTCCTGGACCCGCGAGGAGGTGGACAACCGCCTGCGCGACATCATGAATCGCATCCACGAGGCATGCGTCACGACCGCAGCCGAATATGGTCAGGCCGGCAACTATGTCGTTGGTGCCAACATCGCGGGTTTCGTCAAGGTTGCGGATGCGATGATCGACCAGGGACTGGTGTAGCGCGCAGATTCAACGGATCGATATCGGCGGCGTTTCGGCGCCGCCTTTTTCTAATGAGGAATGAGGAATGAGGAATACCACCCGCCCTTCCTTTCTCTGGGGGACGGAGGGGAATTCCCAATTCCTAATTCCCAATTCCTCATTCCCAACTCATCATTCGTATCTTCGTTGTGCGATGATCGTCGAAAGGGGGGGAAGCCATGAGTGACATTGCCTCCTTCAACGCGTTCGCGGACGCCCAGGCCGAATTCGATCGCCTCGCCGATCTCATGGGTCTCGACACACCGACCCGCGAAATCCTTCGCAACCCAGCGCACGAGCATCGGTTGACGCTGCCGGTCCGGCTCGATGACGGGACCGTCGAGGTCTTCCACGGCTTCCGCGTCCAGCACAACGATGCCCGCGGACCCTCCTGGGGCGGTGTTCGATTCCATCCGCAGGAGACGATCGACACGGTGCGGGCGCTCGCGATGTGGACGACCTGGAAGACGGCGGTCGTCAATCTCCCGCTCGGCGGCAGCATGGGCGGCGTGGTCTGTGACCCGCACCGGCTCAGCACATCCGAGATCGAAAGGATCTGCCGCGCCTGGATCCGCCGGGTCGCGCGAACCATCGGTCCCCGACGGGATGTCCCGGCGCCGGATGTGATGACCTCCGGCCAGCACATGACCTGGATGCTCGACGAGTACGAGGTCCTTCGCGGCGGCCACGACCCCGGTGCCATCACCGGCAAGACCCTCGGAGCCGGCGGCTCGCTGGGCCGGCCCGAAGCGGCGGGCTACGGTCTGGTCTATGCTCTGCGCGAAGCGCTCAAAGAGCTGAAGCTGGAACCCGGAGCTACAACCGCGAGCGTCCAGGGTTTCGGCGCCGTTGCCCAGCACGCAATTGAGCTTTACACTCAGATCGGCGGCAGGGTCATGTGTGTGTCGAGCTGGGACCCGGTCGAAGGTTTGCCCGTTACCTACTGCAAGCGCGACGGAATCGAACTCGGAGAGCTTCGGGGCGTCTCCGACCGCCTCGGCAACATCGATCCGGCCAAGGCGAAGAGCCTCGGATACGAGATCCTCGATGGTGAGGCGTGGTTGGCACAGGAGGTCGAGATCCTGATCCCGGCTGCCCTCGAGCACCAGATCACGGCGCAAAACGTCGGTTCGATCTCCGACCGGGTCCGAATTGTCGCCGAGGGTGCCAACGGTCCCACGACACCCGAGGCGGAGAAAGAAATCATCGCTCACGGCATTTTCATGATCCCCGACATTCTCGCCAACGCAGGCGGCGTCACCTGCAGCTATTTCGAACAGGTGCAGAGCAACATGAACTATTACTGGCCGCTGTCGGAGGTCCTCAGCAAGCTCGACCGGACACTGACTACCGCCTTCGTCGCCGTCTCGGATCTCGCCGGCTCGAAGGGACTGACGATGCGGGATGCGGCGCTGGTCATCGCCATCGACCGCGTTGCGACGCAGTGCCGGGAGCGTGGGTGGCTTTGATGAAATCGGAAATCGGAATTCGGAATTCGGAATGCCGCCCACCCACCTGCTTCAATCTCGCGGGGGGTGGGGTGGGAATTCCGAATTCAGAATTCAGAATTCCGAATTCGAATTGCGGAACACTCTTGGCGTCGGATTCTCGATGGCGGAGAAGGATCGTCTGTGCACGCTGACGGCCCACAGGTTCCGCGATTCGATCGCGAGTTCTTCGGCGCGGAGAACAGTTTCACGCGCATCGGTGATGGTGCGCTCGGCGGTAAGGCCTCCGGTCTGCTGCTGGTCCGTGAGGAGATTCTCTCAAAGCTCGATCCCGAAGAGTTTCCCTACATCGAGGTGGCGGTCCCGACGGCAACGATCCTCGCCACCGACGTTTTCGACCGTTTCATGGAGCGCAACAACCTCGGGGACATTGCCGCCTCGAATCTGCCGGACGATCGTATCGCCCATGCTTTTCAAAAGGCGGAGCTGCCCGCCGAGCACGTTGGCGACCTGCGCGGTCTAATCTCGAGCGTCCATACACCGCTCGCGGTGCGATCGTCGAGCCTTCTCGAAGACGATCTCGACCATCCTTTCGCGGGGGTTTACGGCACCAAGATGATTCCCAACAACGAGATCGAGGAGGACGCCCGTTTCACCCGTCTCGACGAGGCCATCAAATTTGTCTACGCGACCACCTTCTTTGCCGAATCGAGGGACTACCTGGCGTCTCTCGGCCAGCCGCCCGGCCGCGAAAAAATGGCGGTCATCATCCAGGAAGTGGTCGGTCAGCGTGCCAACGACCACTATTACCCATGCGTCTCCGGCGTCGCCCGATCCCATAACTACTACCCCACAGGTCATGCAAGGGCCGAGGATGGCGTCGTGACCCTCGCCCTCGGACTCGGCAAGACGATCGTCGACGGTGGACTCAGCTGGTCGTACTCCCCGGCCTTCCCGAAGGCGCCACCTCCGTTCAACGACCTCGGCGAGCTGCTCAAGAACACCCAGACCAGCTTTTGGGCGGTCAACATGGGTGACCCACCGCCTCACGATCCGATCCGGGAGACGGAGTACCTCGTTCAGCCTGGCCTCGCGGCCGCCGAGGCGGACGGCGCACTCCGCTATCTGGTCTCCACCTACGACTCGAGCTCGGATCGGCTCAACCTGGGGCTCGACGTCCGCGGTCCCCGCGCGCTCACTTTCGCACCACTGCTTGGTTCACGTCTGCTGCCGTTCAACGATCTCCTGAAAAAGCTTCTCGAGCTCTCCGAGAACGCGCTCGGAGCTCCGGTCGAAATCGAGTTTGCCATCAATCTCGATCGGCGGGACGCTCTTCCGGCTCGGCTCGGGTTCCTCCAGGTACGACCGATGATGGTTGGTGGCGAGAAAATCGAGGTACCAAGGGAAGAACTCACCGGCGACAACGTCGTCCTCGCCTCCGAGACCGTTCTCGGCAACGGTGTACGCGACGACCTCGAGGACGTGGTCTTCATCAGACCGGACGCCTTTGAACCAGCGAAAACGCACGCGATCGCCAACGAACTGGAGGGCATCAATCGCCGACTGACCGAGGAAGGACGAAGGTACCTGCTGATCGGTTTCGGACGCTGGGGAACGTCCGACCCGTGGCTCGGGGTCCCGGTTGCGTGGGGCCAGATCAGCGGAGCGCGAGTAATCGTCGAGGCGACTCTCCCCGACGTGCAACCCGATCTCAGCCAGGGCTCTCACTTTTTCCACAATCTGCTCAGCTTCCATGTACTCTATATTTCCGTGGAACACCATGGTCCTTACCGTATCGACTGGGAGTGGCTCGGCCGGCAGCCTGTCGTGCAGGCGACCGATCACGTCACCCACGTTCGACTTCCGGATCCCCTCGAGATCCGGGTCGATGGGGGCAACGGACGCGGAGTGATCCTGCATGTTTGACGACCGCCCGGCCGACAAGCTGATCGCCTCCCTCCAGGAGCGCGCGAAGGAGCTCAACTGCCTGTACGAGGTGGAGCAGATCCTGGCTCGCCTGGACCTGCCGCTGGCGGACGCTTTTCAGCAGGTGGTCGAGGTGATCCCACCCGGATGGCAATACCCCGACATCTGCCGGGCCCTGATCGAGCATGGAGACGAGGTCTTCACCAACCAGGACTTTCGACCGACACCGTGGGTCCAATCGAGCGACATCGTCGTCCAAGAGAATGTGGTGGGCCGGCTCAGCGTGTGGTACGCCGAAGAGCGACCGCAGGAGGACATTGGCCCCTTCCTCAAGGAGGAGGAACGTCTGATCAGCACCATCGCCGAACGGCTCGGGCACAGCATCCTCTTCCACCGCATGTACGAGACCCGCCAGCAGTGGGAGTCGGCGAGCCGCGAGTTGGAAGCCGAAAAGGAAGACCGATGGCGGTCCCCCATCGAGCTCCTGCGACGTTCCGATCGCGATCTCTACCTCCGCATCGCGCGCAAGCTTGTCAACCACCTGGTGTGGGCGGGCGTCGAGGGTGGTGGAGAGCTCCTTCAGGAGATCTACGGTTCGTCTGACGACGACGAGCGACTGGACCCGAACTACCCCGCGCGCCCGCGCGCCCTCAACGAGAAGGTCCTGCTCGAAGGCAAGCCCTTCGCACTGGCCAACAAATACCTCGGCACCGACGCCACCCTGGCTCTGACCCGCGACTGGGTGATGGAGGACAAGGCCAGCTTTCTTCCTTCTGTCCTCAGCAACCCGCGGTCGAGCCTGAGCGAAGTCAGCGGGGCCGTTCGTCGGTTCCACCACCTGCTCGCCGACGGAGCCGAGCTTTCACCCGCTATGCTCGACGGGATCAACGTCGGTCTGATCCGCCGTTTCCTCACCGACCAGCTCGACTTCATCTCGGTCGCCAAACAATACATCCAGACCGACGATTTTCTCGACCTCATCGATCGCGTCATCCACTCCGACGCCAGCCATGGCAGGCTCGGTGGCAAAAGCGCCGGACTCTTCCTCGCCGCGGCGATATTGCGGCGCGAGGGCTCGGCCGAACGGCCGATCGGAGAGATCAAGGTTCCTCGGAGCTGGTACATCGCCTCCGAAGGTTTGATGTCCTTCATCGAGTACAACGATCTCGACGAGGTACTGCAGCAGAAGTATCGGGAGATCTCCCAGGTTCGGAGGGAGTATCCAAACATCATCCAGCTTTTCAAGAACTCGCGCTTCCCTCCCGAGATCGTCAAAGGCGTGTCGATGATCCTCGACGAGGTTGGCGACAAGCCGCTCATCGTGCGTTCGTCGAGCCTCCTCGAGGACCGGATGGGCAGCGCCTTTTCCGGCAAGTACCGAAGCCTGTTTCTGGCAAATCGCGGCAGCAAGCGGGACCGGATGAGCGCGATCCTCGATGCCATGACGGAGGTCTACGCCTCGGTCTTCGCTCCGGACCCCATCGCCTACCGGCGTGAGCGCGGTCTGCTCGATTTCCACGAGGAAATGGCGATTCTGATCCAGGAGGTCGTCGGCGCCCGCCTCGGCGATTTCTTTCTGCCGGCCGTCGCGGGGGTCGCGTTTTCGAACAACGAGTTCCGGTGGTCGCCGCGTATCAAGCGCTCGGATGGCTTGATCCGGCTGGTCCCTGGGTTGGGAACGCGAGCGGTCGATCGAGTCGGCGACGACTATCCGATCCTGTCTGTGCCCGGTCAGCCCGGCCTCAGGGTCAACACGACGGTTGACGAAGTCATTCGGTATTCGCCCCGCTCGGTGGACCTCATCAACCTCGAGACCAATACCTTCGAGACCCACGATATCGAAGAATTGCTACGGGCCCACGGTTCCGACTATCCCGCTTTCGAGAAGATCTTCTCAGTGCTCAAGGACGGCGTGCTCCACAAACCGGTCTCGGTCCTCGTCGATACTGAAAAAGATGACCTCGTGGCCGATCTTCGCGGGTTGATCGACTCGACTCCGTTCGTTAAACACGTCGGCAACATCCTCAAAATCCTCGAAGAAACGCTCGAAACCCCGGTCGACATCGAGTTCGCACACGACGGAACCGACTTCTACCTCCTGCAGTGCCGCCCGCAGAGCTTCGCCGACGAAGACGCGCCGGCACCGATCCCAAAGGATGTCGCGGTCGAAGATACCCTCTTCGCCGCCCACCGGTTCGTCTCCAACGGCCATCTGCCGGACATTACCCACGTCGTTTATGTCGATCCCGAGGGTTATGCGCAGCTCAAGGACCGCGCCGACCTCCTGGGGGTTGCCGAGGCGGTGGGAAAGCTCAACAAGTTGCTGCCCAAGCGTCAGTTCATCCTCATCGGACCCGGGCGCTGGGGAAGCCGCGGCGACATCAAACTCGGAGTCGGCGTCACCTACTCCGACATCAACAACACCGCGATGCTGATCGAAGTCGCCCGCAAGACCGGTGACTATCTCCCCGATCTGAGCTTCGGCACGCACTTTTTTCAGGATCTGGTGGAGTCCGAGATCCGTTATCTCCCGCTCTATCCGGACCACGACGGTTTCCTCAACATGCGCCTGCTCCACGCCTCCCACAACCTCCTGACCGCGATGCTGCCTGAGTACGAGCACCTCGCCCATGTCGTGCGGGTCATTGATGTGCCGAGCTCCAGCAACGGTCGAATCCTTCGCGTGCTGATGAATTCGGACCTCGACGAGGCCATCGCCCTCTTCGCCGCGGCCGGAGAACGCGATGGCGAAGCACGGCCGGGTCGCGTCGGCCAACCCCACCGGCATTCCGAGAACCACTGGCGCTGGCGGATGCAGATGGCGGAGAAGATCGCCGCCGAAATTGACCCCGGGCGATTCGCTGTCAAAGCAGTCTACATTATCGGCAGCACCAAGAACGCCAGCGCCGGGCCGTCGAGCGATATCGATCTTCTCATGCACTTTCAGGGTAACAACCAGCAGCGGCACGACCTCGAGACGTGGCTCGAAGGCTGGGGCCTGTGCCTGGCGGAAATCAACTACCTCCGCACCGGCTACGCCAATCCCGGTCTCCTCGACGTCCACATCATCACCGATGAAGACCTGGAGAAGCGGACCAGCTTTGCGGCCAAGATCGACGCGGTCACCGACCCCGCGCTGGAGCTGCCGCTTGGCAAGCCATCCAAGTAGCTTCGCGTTCACTCCGTTCGATCCGATATCAAAGCGAAACAGATCCCGGATGCCAGATGCATAGAGGCCGGCGTCAAGGCGTGGGTGGGCGAATCTCGTACCCGGCATCCGGTATCCGGCATCTTCTGTTGATTTAGCTATCATGCTGCGAGAGGCTTTGCATGGCGCATCGCTACACCAACCTGGATCCCAGCCACCGTCCGCACGGGCCGGCGGCGATCCTGCGTTGGGGGATCACCGATCGACTCCTTGGACGGCGTCGAAGGCAGCCTCCCGGTCCACCGGCGCCAATCGTTCCCCCGGATACCGACCTGATCAACAGCGGCACCACCGAGCCATGGCTGATCTGGCTCGGCCACGCCTCGTTCCTCGGCTCCCTGGGCGGTCACCGATTCCTCATCGATCCCCTCTTTTCGGCCCACGCCGGATGGCTCTACCGTCGCTATCTTCCCCCTCCAACGACAATCGACCAGCTGCCCATCGTCGAGGCCGTGATGGTGACGCACAACCACTACGATCACCTCGACGCCGGGGTTTGCCGTTCGCTTGGTTCCGAGATCACCGTCGTTGCCCCACTCGGCATGAGCCGGTGGATGCGCCGACGCGGCTGCACGCGCGTCATTGAGCTCGAGTGGTGGCAACAGGCCGAGATCGGGGGCCTCGCGATCACTCTGGTCCCCGCGTGTCATTGGTCGAGGCGGGGCATCTTCGACACCAACCGCGTCCTCTGGGGCGGCTATGTCGTCGAAGGTGGCGGGCGCTCGGTCTATCACTCGGGAGACACCGCCTGGTTTGACGGTTTCGGCGAGATCGGCCGACGCTTCCCGGGGCTCGACGCGGCGATGCTCCCGATCGGGGGCTACCAGCCGGCGTGGTTCATGGAGCACTATCACCTCAACCCGGAGCAGGCCGGGCGCGCCTTCATCGAGCTCGGCGCGCGGCAGCTGGTTCCGATACACTGGGGGACCCTCCAATTGACCGATGAGCCGCTCTGTGAACCCATCGATCGCATGCGCATGTGGTGGCAAAAGAATGGTCCCCGCAATTTCCGTCAACTGGAGGTACTCGACGTCGGCGCATCGCTCATGTTGGGTGTATCAGATGACTGACGGGCAACGCATCTTCGATGACGCCGCGGCCCTTGCCTTCCCCCGGTATCCCGGCACCGCGGGCGACGCCCGAGCCATCTCTTGGCTCGAGAGCCGGATCCGTGGAATTGGTCTCCAGACGACGCCGCAGTGGTTCGCCTACGATCTCCGACCGGCGCAGTACGCTCTTCAGGCGGTGTTGGTGGCGAGCGCCCTGCTGGTCGCTGCGGCCGGAGTCGCAACCACGCTCTCGCCGTTGGCGGGATTGAGCCTCCTTGCGGCAGCGCTGCTCCCCGGTGCGGTCTTTCTCTCCTGGGCACCGTGGCTCGAAAAGCTCTACCGCCGCGAGGGAGCGACCCGCACCGCCAACGTGATCGGCAGGCGCGCTGTGACGACGCCACGGATGACCTTGATGCTGATGGCCCACCACGACAGCAAATCGCAGAGCCTCAGCTTTCCCTTCCGCATGGGCCTGACGATCACGGCGATATCAGGTGCCATGATTTTGGCGTCGCTGGCATTGATCGCGATACTTTCGGGAGGATTTCCAGGCCCAACCTGGTTGGCGCCCGCCGCCGGTGGTGTGACCGCGGTGGCAGCCCTCGTTCTTTCGACCATGAAGAGCGGCAATCGATCTCCCGGCGGCGTCGACAACGCCGGTTCGGTGGCAATCGTCCTCGCGGTGGCGGAACGTCTGATCGACGATCTCGACGATGACATCGAGTTGGTGGTCCTCGCGACCGGCGCCGAAGAAGACCACATGATCGGCGCCATGCGTTGGCTCGACGCCAATGCGGAGTCTCTCGTATTGCCGACCTACTGCCTGAACCTCGACGGCGCCGGCGCCCCAGGGAGAGCCGTCCTGATCGAGCGCTACGGGTTCGGACGGCTCTTCTCCGCTGAAGTGTCCGCCGCCGCCCGACGAGCGGCAGAAGACCTCGGGACCGACCCCAGGGGGATCGTCATGCTGCCGGGAATGGGCATCGATGCCATCCCCTTTGCCCACCGTGGTGTGCCATGTCTGACCCTGTCGAGCGGATCCCTCGGCCGGGCAACCATGTCCGTCCACTCCGCCAACGACCACGCCGAAAACCTCGATCCCGACACCCTTGCCGAAATCGCCGACCTGGCCTACGAAACCATTATGGATCTCGCCCGCCAATAACCCGCGTCCGAGTCCATCTGAACCACCAAGACACCAAAGCCGCCAAGAATCATGCTTGGTGTTCTTGGTGCCTTGGTGGTGAATCCCGAGATGGGCTATAGACGTCAAATGAGCTCGCGGGTAGCGTTGTCGAGGTCGTCGAGGTCGAAACGGACAAGCGCCAGCTCGCGCCCGTCATGGGCGGCTGTGAAGGCGTGGGTGCGACCGATCTTCTGCCGCCAATTGCCAGTCAGCCGCGGTGATTCATGGATGTGGCCGTGGAGCGTCAGCAGCGGTTGTCGGTCTTCGATGAAACGTTGGATGGCAATGCTGCCGACATGGACATCGAGCGGTGCGTGATCGACGGTCCGCCCGTCGAGCGCCGCGCGGTCGAGGTCGGTCCGGTACGGCGGTGAGTGGAAGAGGCATACCGTAGTCTCGAGATCACGACCTTCGGTCAATCGAACGAGATCTGCGGCGATGGTTCCGAAACGGACATCGTCGGGATCGACCGGCACGGTACGCTGGCCGCGCTCGGGTGAGACGCAACCCGCGTCGGTGAACCGGGACACGTCGTAACGCTCCCAGTCCTTGAGAAGAAACGGCGTCGGCGGCACGTAGGCGTAGCCGATCACCGGGTGCGAATCGAAACTCCCCCACCGTTCGTGCGCATAGGACCAGAGACCCGCCTCTTCGCCCTCGATGAAGAGCTGTTCGCTGACCCGGTCATCATCGTTGCCGAGGATGATGAAGACCCGCGGCGCTGCCTTCCCGAGCTTTGCACGCAGCGAATCGAAACCGGGCACCAGGACCTCGTCGATAACGTCCCCGCCGGCCAGCCGATCCGCCCAGTGGTGCGGCAACAGATCCCCGCCGAGAAAAACCGCCCGCGGAATCTCCCTTTCAATCGCCGCAAAAAGGGAATTGTAGCGATCGTGACTGCCGTGGATGTCAGAGACAAAGAAACAGCGGCTGCCCATGGGCTGTCAAGGTCGGCCGACGACAACTCTCAGCGTATCGCCCTCAATCGTGTACTCGCGAACCACCGCCGCGGGATTCTTGAGATCACACACCACGTAGAGAGACTGCGGTGTCTCCTCGGGGTGGTGTCCAACGCGCACCCGCTCCACCTCGGGGCTGCCGACCTCGATGACATTCGGCCGATAGAAAGTCTCAATTCCCGGGATGCGGATCCAGACCCGTGCCGGGTCCTCGAGCAGAGACACCTTGACCGTGTCCTGAAACAGCTCGCCGTTCGTGCGGACCGTGACCACCGTCGCATCGCCGATGCGGATTGCTGCCACCAGGAGTACCCGGGTCGCGGGGCCCATCACCTTTTCGCCTGGAGGTGACCCTGGCGCTGTATCGGCGATCTCAGGCGGTTTCCCTGCAGGTTCTTCCGGTCGCTCTTCGACGACGTCGATCGCAGGTCCTGACGCCGGTGCCTCCTCGACAAGTTCGATCGCGGGTTCGGACGCCGATGTCTCCTCGACGACCTCCATCGGGGCTTCGGACGCCCGTATCTCGTCGACGACGACTGCCGGTTCCGGGAGGACGCTCCCAACCCGGCCACGGTTCGCGATCCACCACACGATGACCGCCGCCACTACCAAAACTGCGACCACTGCGAGCAAAGGTCTCAGCCGGAGTCCTCTGGCCACCTGTTGTCTTTCGGGCGGCGGCACCGTGACGTCGGGCATTTCGCTGTCGTCGGCGAAGGCGGGGGTCAGATCCATTTCTTCTTCTTCAGGCATCAAACCGATCTCGAAATCCTGCTGAACAGGCTCGGGAGATCCCTGCTTCCGCATGCCCTGCCCCGTTCTACCGACGGGCGCCGCTGCGTCGATCGAGAAGTCGACGTCATGTTTCTGAGCGACTTCGGACAACCAGTCCGGGAGGAACTCATCCGACGTCGAGCTCTTCGCCTTCGAACCAGCCGGTGCAGGCTCGGGTTCGGGTAGGGGCACCTTTGTCTCGAGCGGATCCACGACCAGGGCATCGGTCCCGATCTCTCCAGCCTCGCTCACCAACGGGCCGATTTCGAAGGGATCGCCACCGGTGGCGATGTGGAAATCGATCAGCTCATCGACGATCTCGCGGCTCTGGTGCTCGAGCTCATTGAAAAGCAGCGCCATCCCGGCCTTCTGATCCGGTTCTTCGGCCTCGGAACGGGCCCACGCCACCACCGCCGTGCCTTCGACGAGAACGAAGCCGTCCGGCAGCAGAAAGCGGAACCGCGCCGGTGTGCCTTTGGGCAGCGGGTCATGTGTGGCTACGAAGAACCCTTCGTAGCTGAGCCTCGATGCCATCACCTCGCGGAACTGCCGCAGGGTTTCGAACTCGAGGTCGATGATCTTCAGGTTTGCGGCCCCTGAAGTCTGATCCCGTTTGTGTGAGTCGCTGTTGGGGCTCATCAAACTCCCCTCGAATGATCTGCTCTGGACGAACACACAATAGCAAATTTGCGGCTCTTGTGGGTTCCAATCCCTGGAGCGGGAGAAGGCGCCAAATGTGGCGCCCCTACCGGACGATCATTGAAGCGTGTTCCCTGTAGGGGCGGGACATATCCCGCCCGGATTTTCACGCCCGCGTGTTGCCGTTTTCTGTCGTCGTTATTTCGCTTCGGCAGGCTGCGCGGGGGTGCCGATATCCAGAAACGCGCGCCACTTGTCGTCGTCCGAACGCTTCCACACGGTAACGAAGGTACCCACCCCGACCGAGACCGAGCCGTCTTCGGCGACCCGGGTCAATCGGTAGCGGCCGCGAGAGACGGCGAAGTCACCAGACGAGGCAACCTCGACCTCGGTCGGACTCCATCGCAGACTCAGGCCGGAATCAGGATCGAGAAACGGCTTCCACGCGGCAACCACGGCTTCCCGGCCCTCGAGGGTGGTGCCACCGAAGAACACCGCATCCTCGGCAATCGAATCCGCGAACCGATCGATATCCCCATCGGCGGCGGCCCGGTCGAAATCGATTTCCGCCTGACGGACTTCCTCCTCGAAGATCTCGACGTCCGGCGGCGCCGGCGTGCACGCCAACCCGACCAGGATCAGGACTACCGGCGCGGATTTCAAGTTCCTCATGATTCCTCCCGTTGAATATCCATACGTGTCGCAGCCATTTGCGTTCCCATCCTGGCTTGTCACAGCGTAGCCCATCGGGCGAAGCCGGATCTCCGGCGGATCGTCGCATACAGGAGGACGGAGATTCCCTGCGCTGAACATCAAAACAAGATCCTGCCCCTCACACTGTGTCATGGGTCACGATATTCGCCGAGGTGGTATCGTTCCCATTGTCGATGTTGACCACGATTCTCCTGACGCTCGTAATGATCGCTCCTGCCGCTTCGCCCGACCAGGAGGTGCGCGAGGTCTCTATCTACGACGGCCACGTGACCTTGGAGATCCCGGCCGATTGGGAGGAGATCCCGTCCGAGGTGCTCGAGTCCCATAGCATGAGATTGGCGGAGGCGAGCGGAGGCCGCTTGACCGAGATCTACCAGTATGGATTCCGTTCCAGCGACCCCAAGGTCGATTTCTTCCTTCCCGAGTGCCTGATCCAGATCAGGGAGAGCGGCCGCCTCAGCTACCGCCGGTTTCTCCACCTGCCGAGCGCCGAGGAAATACGAAAGACCGGGAAGGAGCCGGTCGATGAACGCGCCGGGCCGACCGTCCGTGGAATGGAACTGAGCGACGCGGTCTTCGACCGCGACTCGTTCTCCCTTCACCTGAGGAACACGCTCGTCCTCAGCCAAGAAGGCAAGGTGTCGGTGAAGTCAGTCGCCTTTCTCACCGAACGCGGCCTGCTCACGATGCATTTTTACTCCCGGATCCGGGCGACCGAAGCCATGGACGAGATCTCCGCACGTATCGTTGACAGCGTTCGTTTTGACGATGAGCTCAGGTACCGGCCTCGACTCCTCGACCGCTGGCCCCTGCAACCAGCCACCATTCTCGTTGTCACTGGGTCACTGATCGCAATCATCGCATTGGCCATTCACTTCCTCAGCCGCAGGCGCAATCAGCTGTGACCGTCGTCATCGACGCAGAACGACGGACGATTCGCGCCGGAGTGAGCGACCTCCTCGGCGAACCCGAACAGCGCTCCATCGGCCTCACCGGGACCGGCCTTTCCCGCCTTTGGATCGGCACCGAGCTTCATCGCCGGATTCAGCGCGAGCTCGAGGTCACCGAACCCGGGTTTGCGAGCGAAGTCCCGACACAGATCGAGCTCGACGTTGACGGCTGGACGATCGAGATCTCCGGACGTGC
>Ga0307423_1000350_pt1 | contig 31185 bp, 24 predicted proteins | sample SalMarWE160310MG_FD_202154 | JGI IMG/M metagenome (GOLD analysis project Ga0307423, IMG submission 202154) | Salt marsh sediment microbial communities from the Plum Island Ecosystem LTER, Massachusetts, United States - WE1603-10 | ecosystem: Environmental > Aquatic > Marine > Intertidal zone >... | reverse complement strand
GTTTGTTGCTTTATAATGCAGAGCGCTCGTTGGCACGCGCCACAATGGCATGACTCGGAGGAGATACCCATGTTCCATCGAATGTTGAGCCTTCTGCTCTCCCTGACTCTCACCGCGACAGTCGCTGCGGCGGACGAGATGCCGGACCCGAAAGAGATCGTCGACAACATGATAGCCGCCGCCGGTGGCGAAGCCTTTGCGAATCTCGGGATCCTCGAGCTCGAGGTCACCGAGCAAGAAATCCACAACGATGGGACGCAGTCAGACAAGAGCTATACGCTTCTGGTGGACACCTCGAACCTCGACAATATGCGGATGGAGCTCCCTGGAGAGGTCGTGGTCGCGGTCACGAAAGCTGGTGGGTGGTCAACGACGGCCAACGTACTCGACGACCGGCCCCAGGTCGCGAAGATGGCGAGGCTGACCATCAACCAATCGGTCTTTCCCGTCCTCCTGCCGTACAGCCTTCAGATGGAGGGAGTGTGGTTGAAGGAAGTCCGTGAGACGGAGCTGGACGGACGCGGTGTGTGGGTGATCGCAATCCCGTTCGCGAAGGGTTTCTTCGCAAATCCGGTGCTGGAGACCACCTGGATTCTGGTGGTGGCAAAGGACGATTACTCGATCCAGTCCCTCGAGTTCGCTCCGGCGCCGGCCTATGCCGACGTCTCGCCAGTCGGGGTGCGCTACCGGATCCTCAAACAGAAGGATCTCGACGGCGCGAAGGTGGTCGAGCAGCTCCTGGCGATCGGCATCAACTCGCAGTACCAGGAGAGCGGCGCGAACCGGGTGACCAAGATCGCCTCGAAGGTGCGAGGGTGGGACCCGACTCTCTTCTTGAGTCCGGCGCAGCTCGAGGCCCTCGAAGAGGACGACTGAGCCGCCGAGGACGGTAGTTTTGAGTTCTTGGTTTTGAGTTTTAAGTTATCCTCCGCCCTGCCAAGAAAACGAAGGGCGGTTGGGCGGTAACTCAAAACTCACAATTCAAAACTCAGAACGAGTCTTCAGGACGCGCCGCGGGTCGAGAGCACCGCTGGGATCGTCTTGAGCAGGATCTTGAGGTCGAGCCACAGCGACCACTGGTCGATATACGCCAGGTCGAGGGCGATCCAGCGGTTGAAATCGTCGAGGCCGGCTCGGCCCGAGACCTGCCACAGCCCGGTAATCCCCGGCTTCATCGACAGCCGCCGCCGCTGCCAGCGTTCGTATCGCTCCACCTCCTCCGGGATCGGCGGCCGCGGGCCAACCAGCGACATGTCGCCACGAAAGACGTTGTAGAGCTGCGGCAGCTCGTCCAACGAGAGTCGACGGAGCACGCGGCCTACCGGGGTCACCCTCGGGTCGCGCCGCGCCTTAAAGGCCGGACCCTCGACCTCGTTGAGGTGGGCGACCTCATCGAGGCGCTGATCGGCGCCCTCGGACATGGTGCGGAACTTGAGGAGTCTGAAACGGCGGCCGTTGAGGCCGCAGCGGATCTGCGAGTAGAGCACGGGACCGCGCGAGCCGAGCTTGACGGCGGCCGCAATCAACGGCACGAGCGGTGCCGTGAGGACAATACCGAGGCTCGATACCATGAGGTCCTGGAGGCGTTTAACGAACATCGGGAAGGGTGCGCCCGGGGTGTTGGTGAAGGTCAGCAGCGGGATCCCCTCGAGGTCCTCGAGCACCACGCGCGCCTTCATGTGCGGAAAGTAGAGAGCGACCCGGGCGCGGACTCCGAGCTCCGAGCACAGGAGGAAGCTCTCCTCGAACTCGTCCAGTTGACGCCGCGAGAGGACGAAGATGACCTCGTCGACGACCTCGTTCTCGAGGATCTTCGGAAGATCGTCGGCGTTGCCGAGCACCGGCGCCCCGGCGACTTCCCCGGCGTGCTCGCCGTTGGGGGCGACGAACCCGACCAGCTTGAGCCCCCAGTGAGGATGCTCGGCAATGATCCGAGCCACCTCCTCGGCGCGCGGGTTGATGCCGACGATCAGAAGCGTACGGTAGTTGTAGCCGCGTCGGCGCACGCGGCGTGCGCCGAGCCGAAGGACGAGCTTACCGAAGATCAGAAACAGGAGGTCGAGAGAGGCGAAGAGGATCAGGAACGGCCGCGAGACGAAGTCGAGCCGCAGCAGCCAACCCGCCGCGGCAAGGGTCAGAGTGCCAGCGCCTACGACCTGCACGACCTGCCAGATCTCGGATGCGAGGGCGACGGTGCGGCGCGAGGTGTAGGCTTCGCGGGTCACCAGCAGCACGGTCCAGATGGCGAGGACCAGGGGCAGCAGACCGAGGTAGCGCGACAGCGGATACAGCTCGGTCGGAAAGATCGAGGGAGCGAGCTGCGGTGCGACGTGGGAGCGCAACCACCAGGCGAGGAAGAACGCCACGGTGGTGAGCACCAGGTCTCCGGTCCACACCCAGTAAGCGATGACCTTTGCCCTCTCCTTCAGCACAATCCCTCCAGTACCCTCTCGTAACGGTCGGCGACATCGGACCACCGGTAACGCTCGTCGACGCGGCCCTCTGAACGGCGGCCCATTTCGAGAAGCCGTTCTCCGTCGTCAATGACGCCGCCGATGACTTCCTCGAGGCTGTCGTCGCCGTCAAAGGTGTAACGGACACCGACATCGCCGGCGACCTCGCGGTTTTCTGGCGTGTCATAGTACAGCACCGGCCGCCCGGCGCCCATCGCCTCGACCAGCGCCGGGTGAGTACCGCCGACCTCGGTCGCGTGGATGTAGGCGCGGCAGTTGAAGAGCAATTGCCGGTAGCCGTCGCCGTAGATCGGGCCCGGGAGCAGCACCCGCTCGTCGGCAAGCTCGGCGACGCGACGCGTGAGACCGCGGGCGTAGGGGGCGCCGCCGACCATGACCAGCGGTCGTGATCCCTCGACCCGGCGGTAGGCTTCCACGACCCGGTCCGGATTGTTTTCTGGCTCGAATCGGGAGACGTAGAGCAGGTACTCACCCGGTTTGAGACAGAGCTTGTCCAGTTGATCGGAGCCTTCCGGGGGCTCGAGGTCGCCGCCGTAGACGATCATCTCGGAAACGGCCCTGTAGGCGCGCCGGTAGTAGCGGTGGATGACTTCGGCGTCGGTGATGAGGGCGTTGGGGAGGCGGGCGGCGAGGCACTCGCCGAGGCGATAGTAGCTGCGGCCGGCGAGTCCCCATTTGCGGCGCTTACGTTCGAGACCGTCGACATTGAGGGCCACCGGGACGCCAGCCAGCTGCAGGATGCGGACGAAGGGCGCATTGGCGGCATTGCACATCAGGACCACGTCGAATCCCCTGCGCGCGGCGTGGAGGGCCGCCACGAAGGTGTGAGAGACGGTTTCCAGATGCTTGCTGCGCAATGCCGGCAGGACTACCAACCGCATTCCCCTGTACTCGCCGAGCTGCGGGTCGATAAAGCCGCGCCGCCCGTAAACCGTCACTTGGTGACCGCGTTCAGCGAGACGCGCCCCCAACTCCTCGGCGAACGTTTCAAACCCGCCGTAATTCGCAGGCACCCCGCGGGTCCCGATGATCGCGAGCTTCACGGCCCTTCAACCTCCTCCACCCGTCCCCGTCTACGGAACCAACGGGTGATTTGTCGGGGCGGCGCGGTGCGCCGGCCGAGGACCCAGTTCCGGCGGCGGCGGCAATCGCCACGCAGGCGCCGGACATCGCCGAGGGCTGGCAGCGAGGCGCGCTCCACCGTCAGACAGGCGCCTACGACCACAAGGTCGCGTAGCAGCCACCACGGGAAGCAGCGCAGGTGCCACCAGAGGTCTGCACAGTTGCGGCGTAGCAGGAAGCGGTTGCGCACCGAGTAGCGATTGACTGCCGCGTGGCCGCGCCGGCCTTCCTCGGGTCGGAATCCTCGGCGATGGGCCGCGACCGCCGATGGCGCGTAGAGACACCGCCAGCCGCGCAGCTGCAGACGCCAGGCAAGCTCGGCGTCCTCACGATAGGCGAAAAAGGACTCAGCGAAGAACTCGCTGTCGGGGTAGGCGACATCGTCGAGCGCCGCGCGTCGCAGGAGGATCGCGGCGGCGGTGCCGCCGAAGACCCATGCCGGCCGGTCGTAGGAGCCGTCATCGTCGGTCCCGGCTCCGCGGTCGAAATGTCGTCCCGAGCAGGTCACGACCATTCCCGCGGCGTCGATGACCGACCGGGGCGCGATGTCGGCGCCTTCGCCGCGCAGGAGCTTGGGGCTGGCGGAGCCGATGTGTGCTGCCTCGGGGCGGCTGGCGACCGCGTCGAGGAGTCTTCGCGCGAAATCCGATCGTGGCGCGCAGTCCGGGTTGAGGAGCAGGACCCATGGCTCGGAGGTGGCGCCGATGCCGCGGTTGGCTGCAGCGGCAAAACCGGTGTTCGATTCCTCGCGGACGATGGTCGTCGCCGGACCTCCGGTCTGTTTTTCTGCAATCTCGGCCGATCCGTCGGCGGAGGCGTTGTCGACCACCACCAATCGCGCCGGCGCGGGCTCGAGAGCCTCCACCGCCGCGAGACAGGCGCCGAGGGTTTCGGCGTGGTCATGGGTGACGATGACCACCGCGTAGGAGTTCTCGACGACCCGCATGTCTCACCAGCTTCCTGCTGCGGCCACCGATGCACCGCACCCAGCCGTGTTTGCTCGCCTCGGGGTGCTCCACGTACCGTCAAATACGCGTCCGCGCCCCTCAGGTCGTAAACCCCGCTGGGTGTGGCGCCTCGTCGCCCTCGCGACGAAACCCGGTGAGATATGCGGGTCTACGCTCACGGGGTCATCTTGGCACAGGTTTTCCTTCGGTGCGAATCGTTTCAAAGCTCTCCAGCCGGTAGCGGGCAGTCGGAAAGTCCTCCCTCAAGACGAGATCGAAACGCGGATCGCGGGCCAGCTGTCTCCGCACAGGCTCGAGCCAACGGGTTTCTGCTTGAAATCCGGCGCGGGGCTTCGAGCCCGGCGCAGCGGACAGGACCATGAGAAGCTCGGGAGGGTTGGTGGCGAGCCAGCCCAGAACGTCGGCGCGTCGCGCACGACCAGTCGGCACTCGAGGCACCTGGTCCGGATCCACCGCTGGTCGTCGTTGGAGGCAGCTCCATTCCACCAACCAGGGACTGAAATGGTTCCAGGTGCCGAGGAGAACCGAGGCTCGAACCCTCGATGCCTCGTCGGTGACGACCTCCAGTACCTTGGAGGTGGAGGCGCTCACTGTGATTTGGCGGTGGCCTCGGAGCAGGCGGTCGACGTCTACCGGGGCTGCCGCTCCCGCGAGGAGGGCGGCACCGGCGAGAATTGCTGCGATCCAACGCTGAGTGTCGTTTCCGACCCGCCTCGTGGCCCGCGTTACGAGCTCCACCACTTCCCGCGAACCGGTCAGCCACAGCAGTGCCGCGATAAGAAAGAGAAAGCGCGGCTGTTTGTAGGGATGGGCGACGGCGGCGATGGTCGAGATCAGGAGAGCGAGCGCCAACACCCGGCCGACCTCGTCGGTGCCGCGCAGTCGGCGCAGGGCCGAGGCGGCCAGCAACAGGATGACGACCCCGAGAGCGGGCGATCGAGAGAATTCGCCGACGAAGACCCGGGGATAGAAGAGGAGGCTCTCAAGGCTCAGGATCGGGGGCCCTGTGGAGCGGTTGACGAGAAAATTGATGAAGTTCGTGGTGTGCGACGGCACGACCATCCACAGTGCGACCGGGAAGGCGATGGCGATCAGTATCGAGCGAGTGCGGGAGTTGGGGAGCGCGAGCAGCTGTCTGGCCATCTCGAGGCTGCGCCGCGGCCGGAGGAGCCATCCAACGAGGGTCAACGCATAGAGGGCGTAGAGGAGCGGTCCCGCAGAGCTCAGGCTCACCGCCCGTCCACCGACCGAGAATTGCCACGGTCCCGCGATCTCGATGACCACCGCTCCCAGCAGGCCGAAGAGCAGCAATGCCGGCCATGGTCGCTTCAGAACGGCCCCCAGCCGATGCAACGATTCCGAAGGCAGACGGCCCGAAGGGGCGTGGGCGCGCCACACCTCGTTGGCTGTCATCGGCAGGATCCAGATCAGACCGTAGTTGTACTTGCAGAAGAAAAGCGTGGTCGCCGCGGTGCACGCGAGGGTGAAGGTCCACGCATGTTCTGTTTCCAGAGACCGCACATACAGACCGATAGCGAGCAGCAGGAGCAGGGTTCCGGGAACTTCGAGCATGACGACAGTTGCGAAGACCTGGGCCATTGGACTGATGGCAAAGCATGCAGCGGTCAGGGCGCCGACAACGACGCCGAACCGACGGTGGCTCCACAGTCCGCTCCAGAACGCCGCCACGATGGCCGCAGCGAAGAGCGCAGCGACGAGGCCCCGGGCGCTGGCGTAGCCGGGGCCCGCGAGCAGGAAAACCGGGACCTCGAGGAGCGGGAAGAGGGGCGGCCACACATCGAGGCCGTTGAGGTGACGGAGGAACACGAGAGGGTCGATATCCTGCACGGCCCGCGCCAGGCGGAGACCGCTGACGCCGTACTTGGCCATATCCCACTGGGGGAGGCGGGTGCTGCCGACGGCCAGAGTCATGACCGGTGTGGCGACCCGCAGAACCGCGACTACGAGGAGCACCATCACGGCCGTTTCCGGCGTTGCGAGGCGCCGAACGTGATCTTGCTTCTCTCCAGCCATGCTCAATGGTAGTCGCACCAATTGTCTCCAAAGGCACGGGAGAGTCGAGTGAATGGGATGGTTGTCTGGGCCTGAAATAGGGTAAAGAGTTCAGAGTAAAGAGTTAAGGCATCAACATTGCTCTATCTTCACTCTTAACCCTTCACTCTGAACCCTTTACCTGCTGTGATGGCTGGCAGATTCAATCGGTATACTCTCCGGGATGTCGATATCAACGCCAGGACTGGGCCCGTGACATCGCAGCGTGTTGCTGCCTGCGCCTCGACCGCGGCGTTTGGACTGCTCGCAGCGGTGCTGGGCGGCCTCGGCGCCATACCGTGGTCAGAGGCGTTCCTGGCCTCGACATCGGTGGCGCTGGCCTTCGTTCCCACCGGGGTATGGGCAGCCGCCGCTGTTCGCAGGCGTCTGGCCGAAGCAGCACTGGTGCCGGCAGCCTTTGCGATGACCATGGTCGGCAGTTCCACGATGCGCCACATGGTGCTGCCGCCGCTGCTCTTGCTCGCAATCTGGGCGGCCGCAGCCACAGCCTGGGGGCGCGTGCCGGAGAACCGCCTCCCTGCCTTCGCGGCCCTTTTGGGACTGGCTGCGCGAGCCGCGGTGGGCCTCGGGCTGAGCGGTTTCGGCGTGTTTCCATCGGTGTCGTCCATAGCAGTCGCCGCACTCCTTCCATGGATGGCGTTTCGACGGTCGGGCCGCCGGGCCGCTGAGCTCGCCGCCCTCCTCGGGGCCGCGTTTCCGTGGCAGAGCTGGCCGCTGGCCGCAGCAGCGATGGTGGTCGCGTGCCTCACGCTCGGTGTCATCGGTGGTCACCGAAATCGCGATCGCCTGGTCCTGGGATGGATACCGGGTTTGGGAGCAGCGGCGCTGTTCGCCGCCGCCCTCTCGTCATGGCCGGGTTTGGGTGTGTCGAATCTCTTCCCGGATCAAGGCTGGTTGGCGCGAGCGATAGTGATTGCAGCTCTGGCGGTCACGCCACGCTTGCGTTCGGGCGTGGCCGGAGCCGTGTGGCTCGGCGTGACCCTTTTCATCGGTCCGGTGCGGGCTCCAGCGCCGGAACAACGCGCGTTCGTACTCACCCCTGAGCTTGGCGAGCTCACGATGTCGGCGGCCACCGGTGGCGACTACGTCGTCGATCTCGATGTCGAGAACAACGAAGGTCTTGCGGAGGATGCTCCGCTGGCGGTGCTGCGGTTCGCCGGCAACGACCATGTGATCCTCGTCGGCTCGTCGGACCAGATCACTGTCTGGCGACCGCACGGGCTGGGCGCCGGGACACGTTGGCGGGCGTCTGCGCGAAGCACCTTCGCGGTACCGGTGGGTGAGCGAACGGTGCTGATCCGGCACCCCGAGCTTCCGGGCGAGGTCAGTGTTCGGGTGGAGACCATCGGTGCGGTGCGTGCGACCCCGCCTCGCGACTGGATCTTACCGATCTGGCTGCTGGCGGCGACTGCCGTGGTCGCGGTGATTGAGTTCGCCGCGGGGACGTGGCGGTCCGGCGTCGGCGTCCTGCCATGGCTGCTGTTGGTCCTTGGATCTCTGGTGGCGAGATCCGCCGTGGAACCACTTCGCCTCCTCGGCGAACGGTTGGCGGTAGATTTCGCGATGGCGGCACTGCTCGCGGCGTGGCTACCGGCGGCGCTCATCTGGCTGCGGCGGCGCAGGGTGTTCGTGACCGTTGCCGCCGTGTTGCTGCCGTTGGCCCTTGCCACCCCGCACCTGACGCCGGCCCTCTACGGCGATGAGCCCTTCCACCTGGTGGTGATGGAGTCGCTGGCCGGTGACCACGACCTCGATATCACCGACGATCTCGATCTCGAGGGCCACCCTCAGAACCAGCTCTATGCACCCGGGCGGCCGCTCTTTCATTCACCGGTTCTCGCCATGATCCTGTTTCCCGGCTACGTGGTGGCCGGTCGGGCCGGTGCTCTCGTTCTGCTGGCGCTGATGGGCGCCGCGCTGGTGGGCCTCATCGCCAGACGATCGCGGGATCTCGGTCTGCACGAGAATTCGGTCGGGATGCTGGTGCTGGTGCTGGCCACGACCTATCCGGTGGTTACCTTTTCGACCCAGATCTGGCCCGAGGTGCCAGGCGCGTTGGCAGTTGCAGCGCTGCTGGTGTTGGCGGCCCGATCGCGTGGCGGCCGGTGGCTGGCTCTCGCCGTGGCGGTCGTCGCGGCAGCGGTCAAGACCCGACTCGGTTTGCTGACCCTGCCGGTTGCCGGCGCGGCGTGGCTGCGGCGGCGACCCCTCCGGGGCCTGCTCGTGCTGGTGCTGGCGTCAGGGACCGTCCTCGCCGTCGGCTGGGTGACCATGGGTCACCCCCTCGGTCCTTACCGTCGGTTCCATCACCTCATACCAACCGATCCCGGGCTCGCGGCGCGGGTTGTCGGCGGCCTCATTTTCGATGCCGCCGGCGGTCTCGCGTTCACTGCTCCATTGCTCGTCGCAGCCCTGGCCGGAGTGACCTTGCTGTGGAGACGGGGCGGGTCGGGAGAGCGTGCCATGCTGGTCGGCTGTGGACTTACGGTCGCGGCCCTTTTGAACTCCACCGAGTGGTACGGCGGCGGCGCACCACCGGCGCGCTATCTGGTGCCGATGCTGCCCGCCTTCGCGCTTGCCGGCGGCCTGCTGCTGGCTCGCCCGCTGCGCTGGCGGCGACTCCTGCCGGTGCTGTTGCCGCCGTCGATCGTCGCCTGGTGGGTTCTCCTCACGCGACCTCATGTGTCCGTCAACCCGGGTGACGGCGGCTATTGGCTGGCCGACGCCCTTTCACGTCGGTTTGCCGCCGATGGGCGTAGCTTTTTCCCCTCATTCCTGGTGGTGGACACCGCGACTCTGTTGGTGCCGGCGGTCTTGGCGGTTGTCGTGATGCTGGTGCTGTGGATCGCAAAATCGCGCGGCCGCGCGGCGTCCCTTCTCGGCCGCGGTTGGATCGCTTTGTGGTTGGCGGCCGCAGCGGCGCTGGTGCTGAATCTCGGACTGCGCCAGGATAGCGTGGTTGAAGCGGAGGCTCCCCAGGTTCACAAGAGCGGCGGTTCTCCGGTGCCACCGGCCGGCACGGTTGCACGTTACAGCCACCGTTGCGGCTGGCGCCTCGATGACGGTGATCGTGTGACTGTGCCTCTGCATCTGCGCGACGGCGCCGAGGTCGTGCTCGAGGGCTGGCTTCTCGGTACTGCTCGACAAGCGGCGCAGCTCGAGCTCAGGTGGGATGGTCAAGAACCAACTTCGCTTCCCTGGCGCGGCGAGGCTGCAACCGAAAGCCTCCGCATGCCGCCACCGCCGGGCGGCGGGCATCAAAGCCTCAGTATCACTCTGCACTCTCCCCCCTATGGCGCGGTCGTCCTGGACCGTTTGATCGTCAGCGGAATGGAAGATCGATGACCTGGACCGCGTGGTTTGCACTCGGCGTGACCGCCCTCGTGGTGATCGGTCTGGCCCGCAACCTGGCCGCGGACGCCCTCCTGTGGGGGGCGGTCGTCGCATGCGGGCTGGCCGGCATCCTCAGCCTCGAAGAGATGTTCGTCGGTTTCACCAACTCGGGAATGCTGACCATTGCCGCCTTGTATGTGGTGGCGGCCGGAGTCCGTGAGACCGGCGCTCTCGACCTCGTCGCCCGGAAGTTCCTGCGCGGCATCCGCACCAGGCGTGCCCTGATGGTGCGAATGGGGATGGTGGTTCCGGTACTGTCGGCCTTTCTCAACAACACTCCGGTGGTGGCGATGCTGATCCCGATGCTCAACCGGTGGTCCGCCAAGCATCGGGTGTCGCCGTCGAAGCTGCTGATTCCGGTGTCCTTCATGTCGATCCTCGGCGGCATGACGACCCTCATCGGTACCTCCACCAACCTGGTGGTTCACGGCATGATGGCCGATGCTGCCGCGGCGCGCCCTGATCTCGCGCAGTCCCTGCGGCCGATGGCTTTATTCGAGATCGGCGCGGTTGGAATTCCCTGCGCTCTTCTCGGGGTCCTCTATCTGATTTTCTTCTCACGCCGTCTTCTTCCCGAGCGAACCGACATGTTGGAGGAGATCGGCGCCTCGCCGCGCGAATACATTGTCGAGATGCGGGTCGCTGACGACTGTCAGTTCGTCGGCATGCACGTCGAGGAGGCCGGCCTTCGCCATCTGCATGGGCTCTACCTCCACGAGATCGTCCGCGGCAGCGACATTATCGCGCCGGTCCAGCCGGATCACGTCATTCTGGCAGGCGACGTGCTGTCCTTCAGCGGAGTCGTCAGCACCATCGTCGACCTCGAGAGGCTGCCGGGCCTCATCCCGGTAGCCGACCCGGGATACGAGCACCAGCTTTCAGTGAAACGCGAGCACATGCTGACCGAGGCGGTGGTGTCGCCGACGGCCCCAATCATCGGCCGCAGCATCATCGAGTCCAACTTCCGCGCCCTGTACAACGCGGCGGTGGTCGCGGTCCACCGCGGGGGCACACGGCTCTCCGGCCGTGTCGGTGATGTGGTGCTCCGCTCCGGCGACACGTTGCTTCTCCAAACAGGCCCGCACTTCGCAGATGCCCACCGCAATAACCGGGACTTCTTCCTCGTCAGCGGCATCGAGGACTCGCAACCTCCCCGGTACGAGCGCGCTGCGCTGTCGCTGGTCCTATTGGGCATCATGATCGTCCTGCTGACGACGCAGGCGATCCCGACGGTATTGGCGGCTTTTCTCATTGCTGGCGCGATGATCGTCGGCCGCTGCATCTCGGTTGCGAGCGCGCGTCAGGCGCTCGAGCTGCAGACCCTCTTTGTCATCGCCGGCGCGATCGCTCTCGGTCTCGCGCTCCTCAACTCGGGGGCGGTACACGCCATCGCACATTCAACGGTATCCACGGTGGGTCAGTGGGGACCGTACGCCGTCCTGGCCACGCTTGCAGTCTTGACCATGCTCTTCACAGAGATCGTGACCAACACCGCCGCGGCCGCGCTGATGTTCCCCCTGGGAGTGGCGACGGCCCTCGACCTCGGGGTCGATCCCCGACCCTTCGTGATGGTGGTGGCGCTGATCGCGTCTGCGAGCTTTCTGACGCCGATCGGCTACCAGACCAACCTCATGGTCTACGGCCCGGGTGGTTATCGATTCACTGACTTCACGCGCGTCGGGTTCCCTCTCAGCGTCCTCTTGCTCCTGGCGGCGACCCTCCTTGCGCCGGTGGTGTGGCCGTTCTGATCGCCTGAAGTGCGGCTTGCAGGGCCTGGCTTTGCGCGGGACGAAGCAGCATGCGGACAGAAATGCTGAGCCGAAGCGTCTTGCGGATGAGGCCCAATCGACCTGGATGGTGGCGAGCGGTGTAGCGCAGGAGGTTGCTGTAGTAGGCGGTGAAGAAGGCCTCGCGGCCGAGGGCGGCGATGCTCGCCCCCCCACCGTGGCGGAGACGCGCGGTGGGCACGACGACGAAGCCCTCGTCGGCGGGAAACCCGGGCTCTCCGAGACGATCGCGGAGGCGAGCACAGAAGTCGACGTCCTCCCACCATGCGGGCTCGAAGGTAGGGTCGAGGCCGCCGAGGGACTCCCACACGGTGCGGCGCACCAGCCACGCGGCCGCGGCCGGTTGCGGAACCGCGACGGGAGTGTTCGGTGGTGACGGAAACGCAGGCGCACCGGAAAGACCGAGGGCAAGCCGCGCCACCCCCGGGAGGCACCGAAGCTGCCATCGATGTTGTGAGACGCCGTCGAGCCCCTCGAGCAATGGCACCACACCTGCGGATCGCGGGCGGTCTTCGAGCAGATCGACCAAGGAATCCACCGCGCCCGCTTCGACCTCGATGTCGGGGTTGAGGAGAAGGAGCAGGGGTTCCGAGCCCTTTCTGGCGCCGATATCGGCTGCATACGCAAAACCCAGGTTTTGATCGAGCGCCACGACGTCGAGCCCCGGGAATTCGGAGGCCAGACGGTCGGCGCCGCCGTCTCCAGATCCCGAATCCACCAGGACTATACGAGCGAGGCGCGGTCCGGCGTTGGCGAGCAGGGATCTCAGACACCGGCGGACCTCGTCTCCACCGCGCCAACGCACAACAATGACCCGGACGGCAGCGGTCACGACGAGCTCTCCGGTGAGCGTCCGGCTAGGACGGTGGCGGCGCGCAGAGCGGCCGGCACCAGGCTTCTTCGGGTGCCCCTGGTCAGCTCGGGCAGGGCCTCCACAAGTGGTTGCGCGACCGCCGACCACCGCCAGTCACCGCGGGTCTTGGCCAGCATTGCGCGACAACGATCCTGTGAGCGGTCGCCGAGCAGGAGGGCGAGGGCGGCGGCTGCAAGTTTGGCGTTGCCGGGGGGCACGACTGCGCCCCATCCTTGGGAGTTGGCGATGTCTGAGGTGGCCCCACCCTCGCTGAGAAGGAGCGGTACCGTGGCCCAGACTCCGTCGAGGGCGCGGGTGCGGAAGCTGAGTGCGGTCTCCGGGCCGGGCCGGTGAAGGACGGCGAGCACGGCGCTCCGGTTGAGAAGGCGATGGCGCTCAGCGTAGGGGACCCAGTGTTCGAGTGGGACGATGGCCGGTCCCCGGAGGCCGTGCCGCGTCGCTGCTGCCTTCAGGTCGGAGGTTGTCATGTGGGTGCGGCTGCCGGGCCGGTCCGCTGTCGGGACGACCACGCTGACTCTGGCTGAACCGAGGCGGGCCCGAGCGGCGAGAAGGGTGTCGAGATCGAGCCAGGGCCAGACACCGCCCCACCACAGAACCACCGCCCATCCCGCGGGAACTCCTACGACGGGGTCGATATCGGTCGCGGGGTCCGTGTCCGGAATGCCGAATGGTACGCGGATCAGGGGCACGTCAGCTCGCCCTGCGAGGTGACGGGACCACCATCCGGCCTGTGCGTCGCCGGCAACCAGGATTGCATCGGCCCTCGAGGCCACAAGCGGTAAGCGTGCGCCGGCGGTGCGTCGGCGGCGCTCGATATCCGGCGTCGAAGGGCAGGCGGCGAGTTCGGCGAGGAGCGGATTGACGCCGTCGACCACCAGGAGATGATTGCCGAGGAACGCTCGAGGCGGCAGGCACCACGGCGGCGACAGAACTGCGTCCGCCCAACGCCACGGCGCCTCCGCAACCACCGGCGGACCGTGTCCCTCGGGATGCGAGGACCCGGCTGCGGCTGAAAGCACCACCTCGTGGCCGGCGCCGAGGAGGACGCGTGCGAGCTCCCAGGCACGGAGGGCGGAACCGGCCATCGACGGCCCCACGAGATCATCGGTGAGAACCAGAATCCTCATCGAGGAGCTTCCGGTATCGCGTCGAGCCGTGGGCCCGGCGTCTGTCGTCGCCAACCGCCAGCCACCAGCAGAGGGGAGACCGCAGCGACCGCGGCGGCGGCTGGCACTGCCCGCCAGTTGCTGCGGGAGAGGGTTCGGATCGCTCTGATCTCGCCGCGCACCAGCCGTGGCAGTGCCCGGAAGAATGCGGACGGGCTGAGATTGCCGGCGAGCGCCCGCCACCGGTTGGCGAGCATCCACCATGGATGACGCCAGCGAAGGGAGGGACCGCTGACGGATCCGAGGTGCACGGTTTGCGCACCGCCAATCCACAGCGCTCGTTGGCCGAGGCGAAAAAGGCGGAGGCCGAGATCGAGGTCCTCGTGGTAGCAGTCGAAATGCGGGTCGAGGATCTCCAAGCGAGATAGGGCTGCCCGCCGTAATGCATCGAAACGATAGAGACCGGCGGTGCCGGAAATTGCGAGGACCGGCCGCGCGCCGTGATCATCAACGACGGTCAGACCGCGGTCGATCTGTACCGGCAGTCCCCAGTGATCGAAGACGATGCCGCGACCGTCGATCGATGTTCCACCGGCGGCGACCACTGTGCCCTGGACCGCCGCCAGCTCGGGATCGCGATCGAGAGCGTTCACGAGGGCGCCGAGCCATCCCGGATCCGGTGTTGCGTCGTCATTGAGGATGGCGACGGCGTCGATTTCTCGATCGAGTGCGGCGATTCCGGCGTTGACCGCCGCTGCGTAACCCAGCCGATCGCGATGGCGATGCACATCGATGCTGCTCGTCCACGATGGTGCGTCCGCCCCTCCCGACAGCACGAGGACCTTGACATCTGGAGCCGGGTCGAGCGCGGCGACCGCCTCCAGACAGTTGCTGAGGTGGGGTGCGCCGATAGAAGGAATCACGAGGGCAGTTCGCATTGGGATCAGTATAGCGACGCTACAATGGCCGCATGGCATTGCGTTTGGCCCTGGATGGTCGGAAGCTGATCGATTTCGGTATCGGCACCTACCTGCGCGCTCTGTTGCGCGGCCTCGAAGGACGTCCGGACGTCAGTCTGACGGTGTTGACGCGTTCCGGCCACGAAGAACGGGTGGCGGCGCTCGCTCCGAGTGCACGGATCATCACGACCTCGGCCCGTGGTTATGGCTTCGCCGAACATATCCAGGTCCCGGCGGCTCTGTGGCGGGAGCAGGTCGATCTTGTCCACTTCCCTCACTATGTGGCGCCGCAACTGGTACCCCGCCCGATGGTCGTGACTGTGCACGATCTCATTCAGCTCTTTTACCCGCCACGCGATCGACCCCATCTGGCGCGGCTCTACCTGCGGCTGATGATCGGATCCGCGCTGCGGCGCGCACGGCGTGTGATCACCGTCTCGCGCTCGTCGCGACGCGACCTCATCAATCTCTTCGCCGCGGACCCCCAACAGTTGGTGGTTGTCGCCAACGGCGTTGACCCAAGCATCGCGCAACGCCCGAGCAAAGAAGATCTGGAGAACCTCAAAGCCGAATACGGGCTGCGCTCACCGCTCATCCTCGTGGTCGCCAACGATAAACCTCACAAGAACCTCGACATGGTCCTGCGTGCATACCACCTCGCGGTTCGCCAGCACCGGGTTCCGGGTCAGCTGATCTTCCTGGGTGGCGAAGGCGTCAAAAATCGGCTCGCGGTTCGAGCCGAACGCCTCGGTCTCGGGTCTCGCGTGCGCTTTTTGGGACGGGTTCCCCGCAACCACTTGTACGCGTTGTACCATGTGTCAGCGGTGCTGCTGCACGTTTCGCTCTACGAGGGTTTTGGCCTGCCGGTGCTCGAAGCGATGTGCGCCGGTCTGCCGGTGATCACCTCCAACCTCGGTGCGATGCGAGAGCTCGGCGATGGCGCCGCCAGGTTGGTCAACCCGCTCGAGGTAGACGAGGTTGCCGAGGCCATCGAGCGGGTTTTGGTGGATGATCCATTGCGAAGGCGGATGATCGAATCAGGGCGGAAGCGGGCCGAAAACCTGAGCTGGGAGCGCATGGTGGAGGAGACTGTCGCCGTCTACCGAATGGCCCTCGGGGAGGAATGAGTGCGGGTTGCTCTGGTGCACGACTGGCTGACCGGGATGCGCGGTGGTGAGTGGGTCCTGTATGACATCGCGCGCCTCTTCCCCTCGGCGCCCATCTATACGCTCGTACACCGGGCCGGCAGCGTCGCACCCCTTGTCGAAGAACATCCGATCGTGACCTCGTGGCTGCAGGGCCCGTCGTTCGGTGGCCGCCGTTGGCGTTATCTGCTGCCGTTGATGCCGGCCGCGGCCGAGTCATTCGTCTTTCAAGACTTCGATCTGGTGATTTCAACCTCGCATGCGGTCGCCAAGGGCGTGATCCCTCCGCCGGGAGCGTTTCACCTGAGCTACGTTCACACCCCCATGCGATATGTGTGGGACCAGAGGAACCAATACCTCGACCCGATCCCGAGGTTGCTGCGACCGATCGTTGAGATGCGCTTTGCTCGCCTCCGCCAGTGGGATATGGTGTCCTCGGCCCGCGTCGATCGCCTGGTCGCCAACTCGCGATTGGTGGCGTGGAGAATCAAACACTACTGGAATCGGACCGCGGAGGTCATCCCACCACCTGTAGCCACCGAGTACTTCACGCCGGGCGGTGAACGCGGGGACAATCTGTTGACGGTCGCCGCTTTGGTTCCGTACAAAAGGGTGGAGGACGCGATTGCGGTTGCTCGGAAGCTCGGCCGAACCCTGGAGGTCGTCGGTACCGGTCCGCGGATGCGGGCATTGCGCCGCCTCGGTGGGGCTGACGTCCGCTTCCTCGGTTGGTTGGAGCGTGACGAGCTACGCGAGGCCTACCGGCGCGCGGCGGCGCTTGTGGTTCCCAACGTCGAGGACTTCGGCATGGTCTCGGTGGAGTCGCTGGCATGCGGCACTCCGGTCGTTGGTCTCGCTCATTCCGGCACTGCCGACGTCGTTCGTGGTGGCGTCGAAGGGGAGCTTGCCGAGGAATCTTCGGTCGACGCGTTGGTCGAAGCGACGACCCGAGTGCTCGGTCGTGCCTGGGACCCGGATCAGCTCCGCTGTCGTGCCGATCTGTTCTCGCGCGAGAGGTTCCGCACCCGTTTCGGGTTCCTCCTCGATCGTCTGGGTTTCGGAAAGACACCGCAGTGATTGAGCGCCGACGGCAGACCCAGGTCCTGCTCCAGCTGGTGGGCGACAGTCTCGCGACCGCTGTGGCAGTCATCATTGCCTACTGGCTGCGATTCGAGGTCCAGATCCAGCCGGTCACCAAGGGCCTGCCGCCGTTCAACATGTACCTGCGTCTCGTGCCGGTGGTCGTGGTGCTGTACCCGCTGGTTTTCTATTTCCAGGGGCTGTATCAGATACGACAGATCCGTTCCCGTTTCGACGAGTCGATGCGGGTGACGATCGCGGTGCTCCTGGCAACGGTGCTCCTGACGGCGGGGCTGACCTTCTACCGGCCGCCGGACTTCACTTATTCGCGGCTTTTCCTGGCTGTCTTCGCTGCCGTCGACACGATTATGGTGGGTTTTACCCGCTGGACCATCGGCACCACTCTCGCTCGCATCAGAAGGTCGGGACGGAATCTGCAGCGCGTGCTGGTGATTGGAGCCGGCGATCTCGGGCGTGAGGTGGTTTATCGTTTACAGCTGCACAAGGAATACGGGTTCTCGGTAATCGGATTTCTCGACGACGATCCCGGCAGGCAGCAGCGTGACATCCAGGGCGTGCCGGTGCTCGGTACGACCAAGGATCTCGAACAGGTCATCACCGATGAATGGGTCGATCACGTGATGATCGCCCTGCCGCTGGAAGCGCACTACCGAACTGTGAAACTCGTGCGGCGGGCAGGCCAGCTGTTGGTCGACATCAAGGTGGTGCCGGACGTTCTCCAGTATTACGTCATGCGCGCCGGCATCGAGGACCTCGATGGCCTGCCGCTGATCAATCTCACCCAGATCCCACTCCAGGGTTGGAACCAGATCGTCAAACGTGCTTTCGATATTTTTGGTTCGATGATCTTGCTGTTGTTGACGGGGTGGCTCTTCCCGATCATCGCCCTGCTGATCAAACGCGAGGACGGTGGTCCGGTGTTCTTTTCCCAGGTGCGGACGGGCTTGGATGGACGTTCGTTCCGCCTTTACAAATTCCGCTCGATGCGGCCAGATGCTGAGGATGACGGCGAGTCTCATTGGACCCGAAGCCACGATTCCCGGGTGACCAGGATTGGCGATTTTCTGCGGCGGACAAATCTCGACGAGCTACCTCAGCTGTACAATGTCCTTCTTGGCGACATGTCGCTGGTGGGTCCGCGCCCCGAGCAACCGAAGTTTGTCGAGAGATTTCGGAATCGGTATCCGACGTACAACACCCGCCACCGGGTGCGTTCGGGCCTTACCGGGTGGGCGCAGGTCAACGGGCTGCGCGGCGACACCTCGATCCGTCAGCGAGTGGCCCACGATCTCTACTACATCGAGAACTGGAGCCTCGGACTGGATATCAAGATCCTTTGGCGCACCTTCAGGGTCGCACTCCACGACGTCCGCGCCTGACGGCCGAATTCGGAATGAGGAATTAGGGATTCCGGCCCACCTATTCCACCGCGAATTGGTTCTCCGAGGTATGACGCGTTGAACGGAGGTGCCTGGCATCCTCTCGGGTAGCGCAATCGGAAGAGGTCGCTTCGAATGGAGAACCGCGAGCCTATGCGCGAAACTCGTCGGCGCCCTTTACCGGCAAACCGGCGGCGCCTCGCAGGACCTGGGCCGTTGCCTCAGCGGCACGATCCCACGAGAACTTCCGTGCCCGTTTACGGCCGAGGGTCACTAACCGTTCTCGGTGCTGGGGGTCGCGGAGGAGGGCCGCGGTCGCGGAGGCGATACTGTGGGGGCTTTCGGGATCGACGTAGACCGCGGCCGGACCGGCGATCTCCGGCATCGCTGCAGTTCCGGAGGTCACCACCGGCGTACCGCAGGCCATGCTCTCAATCAGGGGCAGGCCGAACCCTTCGAGCCAGGATGGGAAAAGCAAAGCGTCGGCACCACCGTAGAGTGCGGCGAGCTCTGGACGGTCCACGTAATCGAGGTGGCGGATGCGATCGCGCACCGGCGACGATTCGAGCTCGTCGCGGATCGCTTCAGTCCGCCAGCCCCAGCGGCCGACCAGAACCAACTCACCCTGGTATCCCCACTCGACCAGGAGACGAAAAGCGCGCAAGACTCCAACCACGTTCTTGCGAGGTTCGAGGGTGGAAACGAAGAGCAGATAGGTGTCCGAAATCCCGGGCGGTGGTTCGTGTGCCACACCCTCTGCGAAGCCCGGGTCCACGCCCTCATGGATTGTTCGGGTCGAGCGCGGGCTGACGCCCAGGCGATCAACGAGATCGCCGGCGGTCGCGTCGGAGACCGCGATCATGAGATCGGCGTGGTAGAGGGTCCGTGGTAAGTTTCGCTCGAGGCCCTCCAGGGTGGCTGGCGAAACCGTGTCCGGCAAGACCGAAAAAGCGAGGTCGTGGACGGTCGCAACCTGCGCCCGCCCAAAGGGTTCCTGGTCTGGGTGGAGGAAGAAGTTGGGCGCAAACACGACGTCGTTGCCGTCCAGGATTCGCAGGATGGGCTCGACGATGGTGCGCAACAAGACCAGGGTCGGCTGGACGGGCAGCAGAAACCCGGGCGGCATCTGGTGGACGCGAAGCCGCATCGAGCGGGTTCCCGGCATCTTCGGCGCCGGTGGATCGTCCGGGGCGAGGAAGGTACGGGCGTAAAGGTTGTAGGCGATTCCGTCGTCGCGACGGTCAAGGGCTGCGAGAAGGTTCCACTCGTACCATCCAACACCTGTCATGCGCTCGAAAAACGGATAAACGTCGACTCCGACGGCGGCCTCCTCGCGGTTGTGCACGACGCGGGCATGGAAGCGTCGCGAGCGGGCGAGCAGGGTGCCAACCGCGTCGCGGGCGATATCGATGAAGAAACCGCATGTGGCCGTGAGGCGGTGGAACATAGGGGACAATCTTACCGCAGCGTTGTGCAGGGTTTCAGCACGGAAAGAGGATTCGGGGCGGTGGCAGACTCCCCAAGTGACCAGCAACGAGTAACAAGTAACCAGTGCCCGCCCACCCAACCTCTCGGGCTTTCGGACTGATTGCTGATGACTGGCCACTGGTTACTGGGCAGCTGGGAGGTACTGATTACTTGCTCAAGAAGTGGGACCAGGCCAAATTGAAGCGCTAGGATGGGCACGATGAAAGTCGGTGTGATCGCTGCCGAGATGGAGGGCCGCGCGACCGGTGTTGGTCGCTACCTGGAGGGAATTCTCCACGGCCTCGGGCTGTGGGATCACGGCATCGAGTGGCATGTGTTCTTTCAAGGGGAACCTTCGCCATCGCTGTCCCTCTCGGATGGCCCCATCCATCCGCACTTTTCGCGCCATCACGGGAGCCGGGTCCTCTGGGAGCAGTTGCTCGTCACGCGGGATGTTGAGGCGGTCGGGCCAGATGTCGTCTTCGGGCCCGCCTACACCCTGCCCTTCGGTCTGCGGGCGCCATCGGTGGTGACCATCCACGACCTCAGTTTCGAGATTCTGCCGGACGAGTTTGGCCTGCGCGAACGGTGGCGGCGCCGTTTGTTGGCGCGGCGTGCGGCACGAGTGGCGCGCCGCGTGATCACAGACACCGAACATCTGTCCTCGCTGGTGGCCAAACTCTACGGTGTTGGTGATGATCGAATGGCGGTGGTGCCTCTCGGGGTCGATGGCACGAGGTTTTCGCCACATGCCCGTGACGACGATAGCCGGGTTTTGAAAGATCTCGGGGTGTGTTCACCGTTCGTCCTCATGCCGGGTACTGTGCTCGATAGGAGAGTCCCGCATCAGGTTTTGCAGGCGTTTGCCATTGTCAGAGCTGATCGCCCGAGGCTCGAGCTGGTGATTGCAGGCGCGAACCGCATGCGCCGGCCCGAGAAGCTCGAAATGTGGATTGATGAGCTCGGGCTGGAGCACGCTGTGCGACGGCTCGGGTGGGTGGAGGAGGCGGCCCTCGCCCCTCTCTATCGCGGGGCGGATCTGGGGATCTACGTCTCTCGCCACGAAGGTTTCGGTCTGCCCCCGCTGGAGTGCCTGGCCTGCGGAACGCCGGTGGTGGTCAGCGCCGGTCTCGGGCTCGACGACGCTTGGCCGGACTACCCGTATCGGGTCCCAGAACTCGCCGCAGAAAGCATCGCCGGAGCGATGTCGGAGGTCCTCGGAAGCACGGATCGGACGGCCCGGGTCATGGCGGAGATCGTGTCAGTGCTCACAGGTCTCGACTGGGAACAGTGTTCGCGTCGATTGGTGGCCGAGCTCGAGCGGGCAGTGTCGCTGTGATCTCGGTGATCATCGTCAATCACGACGGCGAGGCCTTTCTCGGCCACTGCCTGGAAAGCCTCGACGGGTCGGAGATCGAGGTGCTGTTGGTCGACAACGCGTCTCGCGACAATTCCTTGTCGCTGGTTCGGGAGCAATTCCCAGCGGTCAAGCTGATTCCGCAGGAGCGAAATCTCGGGTTTGCCGCCGCCAACAACCTGGCCGCTGCGAAGGCGAGTGGCGACGCACTGTTACTCCTCAACGCTGACGCCCGGTTGGAGCCTGGCGCCCTCGGGCTGCTCGCGGCACATCTCAATGGTCGTCCCGATGTTGGTCTGGTCGCACCACGCCTGCGCTACCCGGATGGTAGACGCCAATTCTCCTGGTCGCCTGCACGGGGTCTTTTCGGTGAGGTTCTGCAGAAGGCGCGCAATCCGTTCGAGGCTCAGGCCTGGGCGCACGGGTCTTTGGCCCGCAGGCTGGCGCGGCTGGTGGGGCCCACGTGGTACACGGCCGCCTGCGTGCTGATCCGGGCAGAGGCATTTCGTGAGGTTGGGGGTTTCGACGAGGGCTTCTTCATGTATTTCGAGGATGTCGATCTGTGTCTTCGCCTGGAGGCAGCCGGGTGGCGCCTGGCGCAGGAGCCGCATGCTCTCGCTCACCACGCAGGCGGCTTTTCGGGTCAGAGAGAGGTCGACGACCTCTATCGGCCGTCGCAGCTCCGCTACTATCGACTTCATCGGCCGCAATGGGAATATCATCTCGTGGAACGACGGTTGCGGCGACGATTCGGTGATACAGCTGTTGATCGCTGGCTGACGGCGGGGAGAGGGTGATGAGGACGGAATTCTTCGCGGCCATGGCGTCGCTTGCGACGTTCGTTGGGTTCTTCGTTCTGCGCTGGCTCGTTCGCCGTTTTCGGCGTTTGCGTCGACTCGATCGGGCCGAGGCGGGCGTTTCGAGAGCGATGGCCGATGGTCGGCTCCCTGCCCCAGCGGGACAGGCTCTTCTGCAACACCTCGATGGCCTGCGGAGGGCCTGCTCCCGGGGGCGGGACGGCTGAGCCATGCGGTTGGGCATCGATGCCGGGCGGGCCTTGCACGGTCGTGGTGGAGTTGCGACCTATACGCGCGAGCTGATCCGGTCGCTGGTCGAGTCACCTCGAGTCGACGAGATCACTCTCTTCGACCTCGACCAGGGATGGTCGAGGCGAAAAGCCTTCGTCCTGGAGCTCGGTCCCCTGCCAGCCAAGGTCGCGGTGGCTCCCGCGGTCAGATCCAAGCTCGAGGGGTTGAATCTCTTTCACGCTCCGGGATACGCGATGCCGCCGGTGGGCGTCCCGCGCCACGTCTTCACCCTTCACGATCTGACGGTGCTCAGCCATCCTCGTTTCCACACCCTCGACAATCGGGTGCGTTCTCTTGCTTCGGTTTCCGAGGCCCTGGCGCGAGGCGCAACGATCCTTGCGGTTTCCAACGCCACCCGAGACGAGGCAGTCCGACTTCTCGCGCTGCCGGTCGATTCGGTGGAGGTCGTGCCGCCGATGCTCAACCCGATCTTCCAGGTGGGCGGTGACCGCGATGCGGACACCGCGGCCGCCGCTCGCTTGGGTGTCCGTCCACCCTATGTTCTGGCAGTCGCGAGTCTCGAACCGCGAAAGAATTTCGGTCGGCTGCTCGATGCCTGGAGCTCGATTGGTGCGAACACTGGCGCCCATCAATTGGTGGTGGTGGCCTCCGAGGGCTGGCGGCAGGGGAGGATTCGCCGCCGCCTCGAGCGCATGACCGGTGACGGGTCGGTGGTGAAGATCGGTCATATCGCGGACGACGTCCTCGCTGCCCTCTACCGCCGGGCCAACCTGTTCATTTTTCCCTCTCTGGCCGAGGGCTTCGGCCTGCCGGTGGCCGAGGCCATGGCCTGCGGGACTCCGGTCGTGACCTCTCAGATCTCCTCGATGCCCGAGGTTGCAGGGGATGCCGCGCTTCTGGTGGATCCGGAGGATGTCGACGAAATCGCGGCTGCGATCGCCCGCCTGCTGGGAGACCAGAGCCTTCGTCGGGGACTCCGCGATCGAGGACTCGAGCAGGCGCGGTCCTTTTCCCGCGAGGCGTTGGTGCCTCGGCTGTTCGAGGTCTACCGGCGCGCCGCTTTATGATCTCGAGATAGGATAGGGGCATGAAGAAGCCAGTCATCGAACATCGCGACGGTCCAGTCCTCGTCCTCACCCTCAACGATCCCGGCCGTGCGAATCCCCTTTCGTCATCGATGGTGATCGCCCTCTCCGAGGCCCTCGAAAGGGCCGCGTCGGATGCGGAGGTGCGCGCCGTCATTCTCGCCGGCGCCGGCCGCCACTTCTCGGCAGGGGTGGATCTCGAGGCGCTCGAGCGGATTGCGAAAACCGGCGACGAAGTGGCGAGTCGCTCTGACACGGAGCAGCTGCGTCAACTCTTCGAGCTCCTCCTCGGACACCCCAAGCTGACGGTGGCTGCAGTTCAGGGCGCCGCGGTGGCCGGCGGATGCGGGCTGGCTACCGCCTGCGACCTGGTGGTGACCGAGCCCGCCGCACGTTTCGCCTACACCGAGGTCAAGATCGGCTTTCTCGCGGCGATGGTGCTGACCTTTCTCACCCGCCGGGTGGCCGGTCACTTTGCCCGGCGGATGCTCCTCGACCCCGAGATGATTGACGGCGCACGAGCGGTTGAACTCGGTTTGGCGGACGAGCTCGCGGCCGAAGGTGAGAGCGTGAGTACCGCCGTCGCTCTCGCGCGGGCGGTGTGCGCCAAGGCGTCGCCGTCCGCCCTGGCTGCGACCAAGGCCCTGCTCAACCAGACGGTGGGGCTTGGCTGGCAGGAGGCGATCGCCGTCGCAGCGGAAGCCAACGTTCGGCAGCGGATGCACCCCGAGTGCAGGCGCGGGGTCCGAACATTTCTCGAGACGAAGGAGACCCCGGATTGGCTTGACGATGACGGCAAAGAATAGAGGGTTCGGAGCAGAGGAGCAGAGGAGCAGAGGAGCAAGGGAGCAGTTCGGCGGTCCTATCCGGTTGCTGTGAGCACCGCCGTCAGGGCGCGGACGGCTGTCTGCCAGTTCGCTGCCGAGGGAGCGGTGACCGCGATTCGGACGTGACCTGGGCCGCCGAAATCATCGCCCGGCCACAGTCCCACCCCCGTGCGACGGGCCACCTCCACACTCCATCGAGCGGAGTCGACCGCTTCAGCTGGGTCAAGGTCCGCGAGATCGAGCCAGAGATAGAATCCGCCCTCCGGTTTCTTGATCGGGTGTCCGGCGCGCGCAAGGGCGGTGCACAGCTCGTCCATCCGGTCTGCGACCATCGTTCGTGCGCTTTCGAGGTAGGTGGCTGAGACCTCCGGAAGGGCGCACAGTGCCGCCTGAGCCGGTCCTGACGCGGGATTGAGGAGGGATGAGTGCGCGAGTGCCACGCGTGCGGCCAAGGACGGGTTGGTGGTCACCCAGCCCAGTCGCCAGCCGCACACCGCCCAGCTCTTGGAGGCGCTGCGAACCCTCACCACTGTCAAATGATCCTGGTCGAGATCGCTCGGGAAGGCCTGACGATCGGTCGAGAATCTGAAGTTCACATAGGCCTCGTCACAGATCAGGTGGATCCCGTGGGCGCTGCACAGCTCGACCAGCGCACGTGCTTCGATTTCATCGAGCGTCGCGCCGGTTGGATTGGATGGCGAGGCGAGGACGACAGCCCGGGTGCGTGGACCGATGCGGCGGGCGACGGCCTCCGCCCAGCCGGAAAAGCTGCCGTCCCGTTCCGCCACGGCGACCGGCCGCGCGCCGAGAAGGGAGGCCATCGCAGGATAGGCTGGGTAACAGGGCTGGGGATGGATGAGCTCGTCGTCTGGCTCGAGCAGGGTCGCAAAAAGGGCCAGCAGTCCGCATTTGGCGCCGCTCGTTATGGCGATATGGTCGGGTGCAACACGATACCCTTCCTCTGCAAAGCGCTCCGCCAGGACCTCGCGCAACGCCGGCAGGCCGCCCGGTGGCGGGTAGCGGAAAGGTGGTGATTGTGCGGCACGGGCAAACGCTCCGGCCAGCTCGGGCGGCGGCTCGAAGCACGGCTCGCCGACGATCCACGAGACCGGCGGCTCTGGGCGCGTCGCGAGCGCGTTGACCACCGCATCGACCGCCCTCACGGCGCGATCCCTTGAGAGTTCGCGCCATCGAGATAGGCGTGGCACTCCCGCATGAGGGTCGTGAAGCCTGCTTCGTCGTTGGACTCGACCGCGGCCAGCCATTCGTCGAGTGCCTGTCGCAACCATCTACCGGTTTCCGGCGTGAGTCGGTTGAGGGCCTGAATTTCGAAGTAGAGCCCCGGGTTCTCGCCCGTGACCTCGCGCGTCGTCCCGAGCTGTTTTGTGAACGTAACACCTGCGACCTCACTGAGGTCGAGGGCTCGGATCGATGAGTGTGAAAGGGCGCGTGCGAAGACCAGATTGGCGAGATGGGTGAGGCCGAGGACCAATCCCATGCGGCGATCATGCTCGGTGCTCGACATGTCGACCAGCCGTGCCGAGGTCTCGGCGAAGAGACCGCGTACAACCTCGAGATCCTTGTTCCGGGCCTCGTCACAGAAGACGATCGTGCGTCCGGAGAGCATCCGCACATCGGGGCCGAAAAGCGGATGAAAAGAAACCAGGCGAAGGCCGTCCTCGCGCAGCCGTTCGATGAGGGGCGAGAGATGGCCTTTGAGGCTGCACATCTCGGCGACAACCCCCTTCACCCCGAGCTGAGCCAGGTTCTCGAGGACGTCCGGACAGACGCTCATGGGCACCGCAATGACGATCAGATCGGCCTCGATCGCGACGGCTGAGAGATCCGTGACCTCGGGAAAGTCGGACTCTGCCGGATCGGGATCATGGATCGTGACCCGATGGCCCTGGCCGCGGAGGAATCGGGCGATCCAGCGGCCCATCCCGCCCTTGCCGCCGACCACCAGAGCGCGCAGCGCGTTTCCCTGATACACGGTATCGCGCTGAACCGCCTGCTCCTCGACGGCTTTGCTGATGAGGAAGGTTGCGAGGTCGCGGCCCAGGTCCTCGTCGAGGCCGAGCAGACGGCTCGCTTCCTCAAAGCGTGAATAGACCTCGGCCTCGACCTTGAAGTTCCGCAGGGGGATCCCCGTGGACTGTTTGAGCTCTCCGATCTGGCGAGCCAGCTCGAGCCGCTCACAGATCAGGTGCAGGATGCGTCGGTCCAGAGCCTCGATATCGCGGCGGTGTTGATCGAGGAGCGGCCCCGGCGCGTCGGTCGGTGAAAATGGTGTCCGCACGGTTTCCTCCAACGAGAACCGCGGACGAAGGTGAGCCCTCGGGCCCGCCGTCGCCAGCGGGCCCTTTGTCTATCGCTCAGACCGGTGGCCGCTGGCGGCTGTGGAAGAGGTCATAATAGCCACGGAGCAGAGATGCCACGGTCTGAGAGATCGTACTCACCGAATCATCCTACCAGACGATCTCGATCCCGGCGAGGGTATGCTTGCGCTTGCCGTTAGCCGGCATTTCTTTCCGGTTTTCGTTTCGAGGCCGGAAAGCCGTTGTGGAGTGTGCGGGTTGGATTGGTAATCGATCCCGCGTCGGGCACGGAGGCGCCGCATGACGCTCAAGGACTTCTTCTGGATGAGTCGGGTTTTTTCCTTGCTCCTCTGTTTTTCAGCGTGCGGCAAGGCGCCCATTGAAGCCGGTCGGCCCAATATCCTGCTGATTTCCATCGATGCTCTTCGCGCTGATCATCTCAGTTGCTACGGATACGATCGGCACACCTCTCCGGTGCTCGACAATCTTGCCGCACAGGGTACGAGGTTCTCGAGGGCATTCGCCAACACTCACGGTACACCCCCATCTCACACCACGCTCCTTTCATCGCTGTATCAAGAGAGTCACCGCGTCGGCATCGACTCCACTTCGACAACGGGCCGGAGCATTCCCAGTGGTATCCAAATGGTCCAGGAAATCTTTGCCGGTGCCGGTTGGCACACGATGGCGGTCACCGGAGGCGGCCACATGTCGGCCGGGTTCGGATTCTCCCGCGGGTTCGACGAGTACATCGACCTCGCTCGAGGCGTCGATCAAGGGATGGAATTTCTCCTTGAACACGTGCGAGGCCCTGTCGAGGCCGGCTGGCCCGTGTTCGCATTCTTCCACACCTACGAGGTCCATTCTCCTTACCACCCGCCGAGAGGGTTCCGACGCCTTTTCGGAGAGCACACAGGAGCCGTCAAAGCTTCGAGCGAAGCTTTGTTGAAGATCCAGAAGGAACCTGCCAGCGTTCTCACAAGGGAGGATTTCGAGTATCTCGAATCACTCTACGACGGCGAGATCCGTTACACTGACGAGGTCCTCGGGAAACTGCTGGCTTCGCTGGAGTCTCTCGGTTTTCTCGACAACGCGATCGTGGTCGTGACAGCCGACCATGGTGAAGAGTTCGGCGAGCACGGAGGAGTCCTGCACGGCGGCACGCTCTTCGAGGAGCTACTGCACGTGCCACTGATCATCGGTGGTGCCGGCATCAATCGCGGTATCGTAGACCCCTCTCTAGTCAGCCTCGTTGACATCGCACCCACCCTGCTCTCGCTGACCGGCCTCGAGATCCCAAACGTGATGGAAGGGCGGAGCGTTTTCGGTCGCCCGTCAGAGAAGTGGCAGGATCAGCGAGTGTTCGCCCAGTACGGAGATCAGCTCTACTGTGTGCGTACGCCGCGCTGGAAGCTCATCCAGCGGACCTCGAACCAGAGGGTCAAGCTCTTCGATCTTCACCGCGACCCTGGCGAGCGCCGAAATCTGAGCGCGCAGCGACCGAACCTGAGCGCTGCCCTCCTCGCCGAGCTCGAAGATTGGCGCGCCCGTCGCCCACAGCTCGACCTCGATTCGCGCCGGGAGGTCGAGCTCACAGAGGAAATGGTCGAGGAGCTTCGAGCGCTGGGTTACGTTGAATGAGGTGGATGTGAGATGAGCGGCGCTCGGCGCGATGTGACGCTCGGCGTGATCGTGTGGCTCGGCTTGATTTCAGGCTGCGAACGGCTGGAAACCGTCGAGGTACCGCTGGTCGATTCCGGTCATCGGCCGATCACCTTGACCGAACGCCGAGCGCTGGCGTTGCCAGACGCTCCACCCGGGACCCGGTTTGTTCGCGGCTGGCAATTCGCCAAGACCGGCAGCGGTCTGAGCATCCGCCCCGCCGGATCCACGGCATGGCTCGAGATCGTTCTTCTCGATCCCCGTGAGCGCGACCTTGTGCTCGAGCTTGCCGACAGTTGGGGTGATAGCCGAGCTTCCATCCGCGTGCGGGCCGCGGATCGGGAGCTCGGTAGCTTCGAAGTGACTGAGGAAAGGGTCGTCATTCCACTACCCGTGGACCTCGGTCTCGGCAGGGTTCCGGTCGAGCTCGAATTTTCGGACGCCATCGAACTGGCCGGTGCCACCTTGAGCGTGGCTACGCCGCGAGGGCGGGTGAAGGTCGAAGGCACGGATGTTATCCAGTCGGGATGGTCGTCGGTCGACTTCGTGCGTTGGGTCGACGGCGACTCCCATCTCGTGGGCGAGCTCGTGCCGCCACCCGAGATGTCAACCAGGCAGAGGTTTTCCGTCGCCGTCGATCACGGTGACGGACAAGTCGTGACAGTGTTCGAGACGGGCGCTTTTCCGTCCGCACCTCCCGAGAATGTCCAGTTTTTCGATCTACCGCTGCTCGACGCATCGGGCATGGTTCGCATCCGCCTGACGGCGAGGGGGCGGGGGTTTGCCGGGCGGTGGCGTGATCTGCGGTTGGTCAGCCGGCAGAGCCGGAATCCAGATTCACCAGGCACGGCACCAGATCCGCCGCAGCTGGTAGTGCTCTATGTCCTCGACGCCCTCCGAGGCGACCATGTCGGCTCTCTTGGTTCGACCTTTGGGGCGACTCCGTGCATCGACCGTCTTGCCTCCGAGGGGGCCGCCTTCACCAACCATTTCTCGGTTGCGCCCAACACCGGCCCAGCGACCAAGTCCCTGTTTACCGGTTATGGTTTCCTTGAGGGCCGTCGATTAGCGGCGGAGGGCCCCGCGACCCTGGCAGAGGTCTTTGCCGACGCCGGCTTCGCCACGGCCTCGATCTCGTCCAACTTCCACGTCTCGCCGGCGCTCGGTCTGACGAGAGGTTTCGAGCATATAGAGCTGGTGCCGCTGCAGCACGAGCAGCGCAACGGCATCGAGACAACGATCAACGACAGCGCCGAGCGAATCCACGCAGCGGCGCTGCACTGGCTCGAGCAACAACACGGCCACCAGCCGCTCTTCCTTTACCTCCATTCCCTAAATCCGCACAACCCGTACACCCCTCCGGCGCCGTTCCCGAGCCGATTCGTCGGCGACAATCCGTCGCCCGTGGATGGGCGCACCGAGACTCTGACAGCGATTCGCTCTCTCGAGTTGAAGGTCACGCCTCGGGACGAGGAGAGGATTCACCAGTGGTACACGGCTGGCCTCGCCTACAACGACACAGAGCTGTGTGGGTTTGTGGACGAACTGCGTCGGAGGTACCCCGGGGATGTCATGCTCGTGGTGACGTCGGACCACGGTGAGGAGCTTTTCGACCACGACGGCGTGCTCCACGGCCTTACCCTCTACGACGAGTTGCTGCACGTGCCGCTGGTCGTCTGGTGGCCGGGACATGTTTCACGAAAGGTTATCGATGAACCGACCAACACCCTCGATCTCCATGCCAGCCTGCGGAGCCTCGTCGCTCCGCTGCCGAAGGGCGCCGAGAATGGTCAAAGCCTGTGGGGTTTGATGTTGCGGTCTTCCCGGGCTACCGGGGAGCCGCACCTTCATTTCGCGACGGCCCCCGGCCTGCAATGGGCCGCGATGGCTCGCTCCGACCGTTGGAAGTTGATCCTGGTGCCCCGGCCGCGCCTCAGGTGGGGGATGGGTCGGGGGAGGGGCCGAACCCATGAGGCCGAGTACCTCTTTCACCTCGAGTCCGATCCCGGCGAACGCATCAACCTCGCCGGATTGTCGTCACTCGAGGCCGACTGGTTGTGGTCCCGTCTGCAGGCGTGGCAGGCGACCTGGCGGGCGCGGCAGCCGCAGGAGATTGACGATGCCGAGCTCGACGACGCCACCAAACGCGAGCTCGAGGCATTGGGCTATGTCGAGTGAAGTGAAAACTGCTGGCTGACAGCTCGCCAGTCTCTGTCTTTGACGACCACCGAACACAAGAGTTTCGGGTGCAGGTCCGGAACGAGCAAGGACCAGTGGTCGGCCCTACCGAGGAGGCGGGCAAGTCGCGGCGCGCCATTTGTCTGGAGTTCTACCTCGACATTGCGGGCCCCGCCCGACAGGCCGATCCCGACCGCCTTGAGAGCCGCCTCCTTGCAGGTCCACAGCCGAAGCAGCAGGTTATCTCGTTCCGCCTCAGGGGCTTGCGCGATAACGTCGAGCTCACGGTCCGTACAGACTCGCCGCGCAAGGCGGTCGTGGCGGCGGAGGGTCCGTACGAGCTCGATATCAACGCCGACCTCCGACGGAGCGAGGGCGACGACAACGTAATCCCCCGAATCGCTGGCGTTGAAGCACAGCGCGTCGTCGACGAGGCGAGGTTTTCCGTTTTCACCGAAGCGAAACTCCAACTCCGCCGGCTTGGCGCCGGTGACCCTGCCGAGGATCATTCGCAACGCGGCTCGCGCCCCGATAAACCGGCGGGCGGCCGCGGCCACCCGGAACCGGTCGGCCCGGCGCAGTTCGTCGGACGCCAGCACGTTCTGGAGCCGGTCGGTCTCGGTCTCGCTCACTTCGAGCGACGCCCACCAGAGCTGGACTTCGCCGGCGTCGAGGTCAATCTCTGTCATCGTTACGATCCTACTCTCTCGTGCCCGTGCCCGTCTCCGTATCCGTGCCCGACGTCATTGGGATCATCATTCGGAGACGGAGACGGAATAGTACTGCTAATCTGACCGGCATGGACGGCTATCCCTTCTCCTGCCCGATTCAAGTGCGTTGGCGTGACCTTGACGTCTTCGG
>Ga0307423_1000349_pt1 | contig 31295 bp, 29 predicted proteins | sample SalMarWE160310MG_FD_202154 | JGI IMG/M metagenome (GOLD analysis project Ga0307423, IMG submission 202154) | Salt marsh sediment microbial communities from the Plum Island Ecosystem LTER, Massachusetts, United States - WE1603-10 | ecosystem: Environmental > Aquatic > Marine > Intertidal zone >... | reverse complement strand
TTAACCGGAATCTCAAATGAAGAAAATCCAGAGAAAAGATTTTATAAAAGGTGCCTCAATAGCTGCTGTTGCCGCATCAACCGGATTGCTTGCAGCCTGCAATACAAAAAAGGGAAATAAAAATGTTTCCATAAACACGAATGAAACTTATGAATGGAAAATGGTAACCGCCTGGCCCCCCGGATTTCCTATACTTGGAGAATATGCCGAGAAAGTTGCAAATTGGATAGCTGCAGCTTCTGATGGAAGAATGAAAATACAGGTTTACGGTGGGGGTGAACTGGTACCGGCGCTCGAAGTATTTGATGCTGTTTCCGGTGGAGTAGCAGAAATGGGACACAGCGCTCCTTATTACTGGGCTGGAAAGTTACCTGCTGCACAGATCTTTTCGAGCGTGCCCTTTGGAATGACAGCCAGACAAATGTATGCATGGCACTTCTTTGGCGGCGGGCTGGAAATGTGGAGAGAACTATATGCTGATTTTAATCTTTATCCTTTTCCCTGCGGAAATACCGGAGGACAGATGGGTGGATGGTTCAACAAAGAAATAAATTCAATTGATGATTTTAAAGGATTAAAGATGAGAATTCCCGGACTCGGTGGTAAAGTGATTACAAAAACAGGAGCTTCGTCCATACTTTCACCCGGCGGAGAATTATATACTAATTTAGAACGCGGTGTTATCGATGCGCTCGAATGGATAGGACCCTACCACGATTATTTAATGGGATTTCATAAAATTGCAAAATATTACTACTACCCTGGCTGGCATGAACCTGCTTCAATGATGGAACTGATGATTAATAAAGAAGCTTATGAAAAATTATCGGGGGATTTAAAAAATATCATTACATTAGCCTCAAAAGCTGTAAACACATTAATGCTTTCGGCATTCGATCAAAAGAATATGGAATATTATTTAAAAATGAAAAAAGAAGGCAGAGTTGAATTCCGTGAATTCTCAGAACCTGTTTTGAACAAATTAAAAGAGTATACCGATGAAGTAATTGAAGAGATAACCAGTAAAAATTCCATGAGTAAGAAAGCTTATGAATCATTCAACTCTTTTAAGATGAACATGCACGACTGGTTTAAAATATCAGAAAGAAATTACAGATAATTGAATGAGCAGGCTAATCTTTTTATTCCCCAATTAACTTAGGTAGCCATAAAACTAATTGGGGAAACATAACAATAATAAATAAAGCTATTAGCTGAATTATTACATACGGAATCACACCTTTATAAAGCTGAGAAGTAGTTACCTCTTTAGGTGCTACACCTTTCAAATAAAATATCGTAAAACCGAACGGTGGTGTAAGAAAGGAAGTCTGTAAATTCATTGCTATCAAAATACCAAGCCACAAAAGATCAACGTGCATGCTTTCAAAAATAGGTGCAATAATTGGAACGACGATAAAAATTATTTCAATAAAGTCAATGAAAAATCCACAAATGAAAATTGCAAGTAAAGAGATCGCTAGGAAATAATGCGGCTCCAGTTTTGCTGAAAGTATTACTTCAGCTAAATAACGGTCGCCATGCATTCCTCTGAACACTAAACTAAAAGCAGCAGCACCAACTAAAATCATAAATACCATGCTCGTAATTGAAGTTGTCTTCAACATTACAGCTTTTAATGTTGAAAAGTTAAATCTCCCTTTTATCACTGTTAAGATTGAAGCACCGAGAGCACCTACTGCAGCAGCTTCAGTAGGTGACGCAACACCAGCAAATATGGAACCGAGGACAGCCAGAACAAGAAGTGAAGGAAGAATAAAAGCATTTATTATTCTTTTCAATTTCACCATACCTTTAAATTTTTCAATCTCTTCATCTGGCATTGCAGGCAACGCTTTTGGTTTTATTTTTGTTTGGATTACAATCCAGATAAAAAATAAAAGCACAAGAATAATTCCTGGAATAATCGCTCCAACAAAAAGATTACCTACAGGTACATTAAGAATGCTTCCGAGAAGGACAAGTACAATACTCGGTGGGATGATTTGCCCAAGTGTACCGGATGCCATTATAATTCCTGTAGCAGCTTTTGTCTCGTAACCGCGTTTCAACATCACAGGAAGACTTAGAACACCCATCGTAACAACAGTTGCACCAACAATGCCTGTAGAAGCTCCGAGCATTGCTCCAACCATTAATACCGATACAGCTAACCCACCTCTCAGCTTTCCGAAAAGTAATGCCATTGTTTCAAGAAGCTCTTCTGCAATACCGGAACGTTCAAGCATAATACCCATAAAAATGAAAAGGGGAACGGCAAGCAAAACATAATTGGACATTATTCCCCAGATTCTGAGCGGCAGTAAGTTAAAATAATCGGTGCCGAACATGATTACTCCGAAGATAACTGAGATGCCACCAAGCGTGAAGGAAACCGGATATCCTAATAGTAAAAAAACAAGAACAGTTAAAAAGAATAATAATGGAAGCCACTCCATAAGTTCAGTCTTTTCCTTTTAATTTCAGAAAAGATTTAAATGCAAGTGCAATCCCCTGTAGAAGTAAAAGGAAGAATGAAATTGGAATGAAAGCTTTTAAAATGTATCGTGCAGGAAGTCCGCCGGCATCGGGTGAAGTTTCATTAATACGGAATGATAAAGAAACAAAATCCTTTGAGGCAATGATAACGATTATACAAAATGGAATTAAAAATATTATCGAACCTAAGAAATTTACCCATGCCTGCTTCCGTGGTGAAAACTTTGTATAAAATACATCAACTCTTACGTGATCATCAATCTTTAATGTATAAGCTGCAGATAAGAGAAATATAAGTGCAAAAAGATGCCACTCAAATTCCTGCAAACCTACACTGCTTTCTCCAATCAGGTAACGAACGAAAACATCATAACTTACAACCAGAACCAGCAATGCAGTTAGCCAGGATGTTAACGATCCGATCTTTTCATTCAGCTTATCTATAGAATTTATATATGCATTGATGAACTTCATTTACATAAATGCATTTTCATAATGATTTATAACGGGATTGTTTTCATCTTCAAGAAGAATTGCGATAACATCGAAACGGCAATTAATTTCATCAATCTCTTTATCATACAGATACAGCTCAGCAACTTTTTTTACCTGCCGTTGTTTACTCTTAGTTATCGCATATTCAGGTTCGCCAAAATATAGATTCTGTCTTGTTTTCACCTCAACAAAAACAGTAAAACCATCTTTTGAATCAACAGCAATAATATCTAACTCACCATGCCCGTGCCTGTAGTTCCGTTCGATAATTTCAAATCCGTTTTCTTTGAGGAAATCGGCAGCCATTTGCTCACCTTTTTTTGCGAGCTCCTCTTTACTTAATCTCATATTCATTTAACTGGCTGAAGCTTTAATTCAGGTTCTCCTCCTTCTTCTTCTAATATTTTTCGAAGAAAAGTTTTCCTGTGTAACGGTGACCGTCCAACCAGTTTCAACGTTTCGATATGTTGTTTTGTAGGATAACCTTTATTCCTTTCCCATCTGTACGCGGGATAATAACCAGCGAGCCTCCTCATCAACCTGTCCCTTGTTACTTTTGCAAGTATGGATGCGGCGGCAATACAAAATGATTTTGCATCACCTTTAACAACTGTTCTTACCGGAATGTTACAATTGAAAGCTCTGTTGCCATCCACAAGAATAAGCTCAGGCTTTATTTCAAGTTTGTCTATTGAGTTTAGCATTGCAAGCAGCGAAGCATTAAGTATGTTAATGCTATCAATTTTAGCAGGTGATACTGAAGAAACCGCACACGCTAAAGACTTTTCTAAAATAAGTGGACAAAGATATTCTCTCTGAGACTCGCTCAGTTTCTTGGAATCATTAACTCCTTCTATAAAAACCGATGGCTCAAAAATTACTGCCGCCGCTACAACCGGTCCAGCTAACGGTCCCCTGCCAGCCTCATCTACACCGGCGATTAACTCGACTTTTTCAGAAAGGAAACTGTTATCAAAATGTTTCATACACCAAGAAATATTGCGAGTAAACCAAATATCATATCTAATTTCAACATATTACTCAACTTATTCAAGTTGATAGTGAAATCATTTTTGTATAAAAGCTTTAAGAAGTAAATCAAAATTGGATTGACGACTACCATTGCAAGAATAAAAAACTCTATCTTATAGATTTCAATAGCATAGGGAATAAACGTTGAAAGAATAAGAAGAATTACAAGAAATGTTATCAAATACTTCGTTCTATCAATTCCGAATTTTATCGGGAATGTTTTTATACCCACATTCTTATCTCCATTGATATCCTGGATATCTTTTAATAATTCCCGGAGGAAATTAATCATAAAAGCAAACAATGCAGCAATTAGAGCTGCACTCGGATGACCAACTGAAACTCCACCATAAATGAATGCCATACCGGTCAGATACGCAACGGTAACATTTCCAAGCAAAGGAATTCGTTTTAAAATATTAGAGTATAAGAAGAGAAGAACAGAGGTTAGAAAAACAATAAGAAAAGCCAATTGATTAATAAATGAAGAAATAACACAAGCTGCAATTACAAGAAAGAAGTACTCTATTCCTGCCTGTTTAACATTTAATCTTCCTGAAGGGATTATGCGTGTAGGATGATTTATCTTATCCGAATTTTTATCTATTATATCATTTATAATATTACCCGCAGCTGCGGTTAATGCAGCGGAGATTCCGGCGAGGATGATATTTATTATTTCATTAGCTTCCCCTTTACTGATTAAAGCCCCGACAACCACCACAAAAAAAGTTATGATTGTATTAAGCGGACGTGTTATTAGAATATAAGAATAAATGTTTGAAGTGAAGTTCATCGACTGTCTGAAAAATTACAATTCTAATATAAGAAGGGATTCAAGTATTCTAAAACCGGCTTCGAATTATAGTGAATATTTAAGCTGCTAATGTGCAAATCAAAACTCATTTACTATTCCAAAATGGATTTTACCTTCGCTGAAAGAATCTCCTTTAGCAAGTGCATAGCTAACCGCAAGCATTCCAATCTCTGTTTGAAGATTTATTCCCAGTCCGTAACCTATTTTAAAATCTTCCAGCTTTGCTATGTTTCTCTCAACATCTGCATTTCTTAAATAATAACCCGTATCGAAAAACAGGAAAGCATAAGTTCTGTTAGAAAGAAAAAGACGGTATTCCAGATTTGACCAGAAAATTCTATTGCCGAGGAATTGGTCCTCACGATAACCCCTTAAAGTTTTAGTGCCACCTAATCTGAATAGATCACTTTGTTCGAAAAAAGGACCTCGTAACTCTTTACCGTTTAGAGCAAGAGCAACAACGTTTCTCCTGAACAATTGGTAGAAAAGGGCGAGAGTTACTTCGTATCGCTGAAGATTGATTTTCGTTACCATTTCCGGAGTAATAAATTTTGCAGGACCGTTGATACTTTTCCTGCTAAAAGAATATGAATTATCAAACAATATTCCGGACGTAGGTGCAAGAGGATCGTCTCTTGTGTCTATTCTCAAACTTAAACCGGACGTAAACGAAGATGAATTATAAACCGTAAAAACCGGTTCTTCTGTTAAAGTGGGAATGACAGACTCAGTTGCGATAAAAACCGAAGCGGATACTTCTTCGGTTACAAGGTATTCCAATCCGGTTGTAAACTTTCTCTGAACATAAATTGTATCCTGCTGCCGCTGGTAAAATCCACCGTTAAGATTGAGCGGAAAGCCGAATAACCAAGGCTCAAGATATTTAATTTCAAGTTCCTGGGAATTCCTGTTGAGTTTTTGCCATCTAAAAGCTGCTGCACGCCCCGTTCCGAAAAGATTTCGGAGAGAAACATTGACGAGTCCCGTTACATATCCTGATTCATTATCATTAGCAGATGGAATATATCCGATAATTCCATCAAAGTTGTTTGTTTGTCTTTCTTTAACAGTAATAAGAAGCACCCCCTTATTCTTCGAATCCAAATAGAACTGCGGAGTTGAAACTGGTTCGAAAAATTGTAAGCGGTTTAATCTTTTAGGTAGCTCCTCGACTTTTTCCTGAGAATACAATTCACCCGGTTCTATGCGTAATTCCCTAAATACAACAAAATCTTTTGTAGATGTATTTCCTTTTACTTCTATCCTGTCTATTGTACTTTGCCGCCCCGTGTTTAATTTTATGTATAAATCAGCATAATGTTTATCACTGAGAGTATCTTCAAAAAAATAAATTGACGATATTCTAAAAACAGCAAAGGGATTGCCGTTATTTTCAAGATCGGTCAATGCATTATTAATATATTCCTCGATCTGGTATTTATCGAAAACTTGCCCTTCTAAAAATTCAAATCTGGGAAGAAATGTTTTTAGTCGGAGAGAATCATTGCTGCTAAAATTTACCTGGTTTATATAAGTTGGTTCCCCTTCTTTTACAAAGACTTTAATATCAGCTTTAGAAGAATCGGAAGATAATGTTATTTCAGTACCTGCAAAATCAGAATTGAAATATCCATTAAGCCCAAGATTATAAGCAACGCGGGATTTTACTGTATCGATTAGCCCTTTATAAATTTTCATTCCTTCTCCAATCGATGCCCAGGATATTATTACGTTGTCTTCGAAAACAGAATTATTCTTTATTTCAATTTTATTAATAACCTGGCAATTAAGAACGAAAGGATAGATCAGAAACAGAAAAAAATATTTAACTGGGCGAGTCATCTATTATTTTCATTTTTTTACCGACTGGGATAACTTTCACAAATCTTGTTAATTCCTCAGCTTTTTTCTTTGAGATATTCGCAACGTGAAACGTTTCTGCATTAGCTGAGCCGAGTGCAATGGCAAACTTTACTTGCTCCTTAAAAGTCTGGTTATGATGCCATCCGTACGCAATACCTGCAACGAATGAATCACCACTTCCGGTCGAATCAACCAGATCAATTTTAGGCACAGTTAATTTATAATGAAAGTCAAAATTAGAAGAATAAATATCTCGTTCTCCATCCGTGATAAAAGCCTGTTTGACTCCGTAACCATAAAGTGAGTCAAGAAAATCCAGCTTGTCTTTTTCGTCTTTTAATTTTATCGATAATGAGTTTTCCACTTCTTCGATAGTATTGTGAATTATTCTCGGTGCAGCTTTATAAGATTCCTCAAGATGATTTCCGTATGTATCACAAATGGAAATTTTATCATACTTTTTTGCCATTTCAATTCCGATTGGGAAAATGTTATTGGTTTCTTCACAAGGTGAACTACCGGAAAAAACAACAATTTCACAATTCCGAATCATCTTTTCCATCTGTAAAATAAATCTTTCTTTTTCTCCTTTTGTGATGATCGGGTTTACAGGGAAATAATAAGAAGCTTTTTTGTTTGTTGAATCGATAATAACCGAACAGACACGTGTTTCCGAAGATACATTGATCAAAGAAAAATCCAGTCCTTCCGACTTGATCGCTTGCCTGAAAAGTTTCCCAAACATACCGCCTGAAAATGTTAAAGCAATGTTCCTAACACCAAGTTGTTTTAGCTGCCTGCTCACATTTATACCTTTTCCACCTGCTTCAAAGGATAATTTTCCCTCCCTGTTTTTTCCATTTGTAACGGTCCGGGAATAGGTAAGCGTTTGTTCAAGAAGTGGATTTATAGTTACAGTTAAAACCATACTTTTAAAATAAAAAAGAAAAGCTTGCCATCAACAACAGCAAGCTTTAAAAAGTATTTCAAATTAGAAAATTTTAATAACGATAGCGGAACAAATCTCCATATAAAGGTGTAGTTAGACGATAATCACCAAATCCTGTTTCATCAACAAAAACGAAGCTCTTGTTTAATTCGTAGTACTGCCAGATTTCATACGGTTTAGAATCATATTCAAACGGGTGCCTGTCTATATTATTGGGTGCACCTAGAATTATATATACCATTCCCCTGTCCGACCTCCATCCTTCGGAGTACTGGGAAAAATTTTTGTTGCTATAATCTACTCGCCGGAAATATTCTTCAAACACTTCATTCTGTTCATTCCGGGGTGAAGGATCTTTGGTTTTCCAGAATTCCAGGAATTTTTCTGTCTTTTCTTTTTCATTTTTGCCATCTTCCATATTCCTTATCTCTTCCGGGCTGGCGATATACACCAGCTCAGCAATGGCTTTATCAATATCTACTATATTGTTTGGCAGACCTACTATGCGCGAAAAGAATTTTTTCGTAGCTCCTAAAACTGAATCCCCATCAGCTTCCTTCATATATACGGAAAGATGATAAGTTCCGAGGGATAGAGTCGAATCAAAAAAAGTATAGAATATTTGCGTGGTGCCGGTTTTAAGTTCCTGCTCTTTGGTTTCAGAATACAAAACATCATCGTTTTTATCTTTTGAAATTACATATTCCAATTCTTTAGTCTCGGCTGAGTCAGAATATATTTCGTAAAATATGTTTATGCCTTTTTCTGCATTAACAATATTCCTGGTAACATTAGGAATAATTTTGTTATTCCCATCAACTACGGTTTTACGTGCTATGAGCATAATATCACTCATAGAAGGTTTTTCAGAAAAATTCTTAACCACAAAGAAATTTTCAGCGGTGAATTCCTGACGTGAGTCTTTATCAACAACCGCAGTTCTGATAAAATATTTATCGGGTGATAGTTCGAAAGAACGATAACTCAGATTATAATTTTGTCCGGATGATAAATCCTCAAACGATTCAAGCTTAATACTTTCATTCCATAATTTTTCCTGTATAAGAGTAGATTTATTTTCGTCATAAACTGAAACTGTTACAGAATATCCACCTTCGTAGCCTGTTCCTGATTTCACGAACTGAATTTCTCTAAAAGGCACACGTATGAAAACATCCAATCTTGTTTTATTCCCTTCGGCAAAATTCAGAAAGTCCTGATAAAACCGGATATGATCATTAGAGATTTTATCCGTTTTATCAATTTGACCATAGATACTGCCGATAAATGATATTGCTAATAAAAATATTATTGTTTTCATTTTATACTCCACTTACTTTAGATAACATCAGCAAACAGATCGTATTCATTAGAATCGTATACCCTAACATCATAAAAGTTTCCCGGTGTTAATATATTGTTTTTTTTCGGGATTAATACTTCGCCATCCACCTCCGGAGCATCCCTGTATGACCTTCCAATATAGAAATCTCCCTCCTCAGCTTCAACTAATATCTTAAGTTTTTTTTCAATAAAAGTTGAATTTATTTCTCTTGAAATATCTTTTTGAATTTCCATCAAAATATTTCTTCTTTCATCTTTTACCTTTTGAGGAACAGGATCACCTAAAATATAACTTGAAGTATTATCCTCAACTGAAAAAGTAAAAGTTCCGACCCTGTCGAATCGTGTTTTCCTTACAAAATCGCACAATTCTTTAAAATCATCTTCTGTTTCGTTTGGGTAACCTGCAATAAAAGTTGTTCGTAATGTTAAACCAGGAATATCGGAACGAAGCCGGTTTAATAATTTTTTAGTTTGCGCTGCTGTTACGCCACGCCTCATTGAACGAAGAACATGATCTGAAATATGCTGTAAAGGGATATCCACATAATTGCAAATTTTTTCGTTCGATGCAATTTCTTCTATAACATCGGTCGGAAATCTTGATGGATAAGCATACAATAGTCTTATCCATTCTATTCCCGCAACTTTGCTCAGTTCTCCTAACAATTCAGCAAGTTTTTTTTTGCCGTAAATATCCTTTCCGTAATCTGTTGTATCCTGAGCAATAATAACAAGTTCTTTTGTCCCGTTGTTAGCCAAAAATTCAGTTTCTTTTATCAGTTCTCCCATTTGTTTCGATTTATGCTTACCACGCATCAAAGGAATTGCACAAAAAGAACAAGGATGATCACAACCTTCGGATATTTTCAAATAAGCTGTATGAGAAGGAGTAGCTAAAATCCGCTCACCTAAAAGGTTGTATTTTAATTCGCCGCCAAGCTCTTTAAGTATACCTTCATAATCTTCGGTTCCAAAATATTCATCTACTTCAGGTATATCTTTTGCTAATTCTTCTTTATATCTTTGAGAAAGACAACCGGCTACAATTACCTTGTTCAGCTTACCCTTTCTCTTCAAACTAACAGCATTTAATATCGTATTTATCGACTCTTCTTTTGCACTTTCAATAAAACCACATGTATTAATTATTACAGTATCGGCTTCTTCAGGAATTTCCGTTAACGTTACTTTGTTAAGTTGAATCTGTCTCATCAATCGTTCTGAATCAACAGTATTTTTTGAACAGCCAAGTGTAATAACACTTACTTTATTTTTACTACTCATAACCTGAAAAATTAATTTACTAAACCAGATATTTTAAATAGAGTAGAACGACGGGTCCCGTATAAAGAAGAGAATCGAAACGATCAAATATTCCACCATGACCCGGAATGAATGCAGAAGAGTCTTTTATTCCGGCATCACGTTTAAATAATGATTCTATAAGATCCCCAACCTGTCCAATCACTCCTACAATTAAACCAATGATAATAACATCTTTCCATGATAAAAAATCCAGTAAAACGAGTTTGGAAATTATCATTGAAATTATGGCAAAAAAAAGTCCAAACACTGCCCCTTCCCGGCTTTTCTTTGGACTTACACGTGAAAATAATTTATGTTTTCCGAGAGCAGTTCCACCAAAAAACGCAGCAGAATCACAAATCCATATTGAAATTAGAACAGAGATAATAATAAATCCGCCTTTTTCATATCCGGTTGGATATAATTCTCTTAGATAGACTAAAGCAGAAGAAAACAATCCGATGTAGAAGATTCCAAGCAACGTTGTTCCTATATTGATAATCGGGGAACCGTTGTTCCTGAAAAGTTCAATCAGAGTAACAGCAGCTATAATCAAAATGGTAAGAAAATAAAAATCCAGGAAGTGATTAAAAACATTTGTAATTAGTAAAACAACCGCTGCTATACCAGGCAGAAGATTTGCATTAATATTTTTACTCTTTACGAAATTCCACAACTCGTAATAAGAAATAGTCCCGATCAACAAACAAAAGCCTAAAAAATAGTAGTTGCCAAGATAACTGACTAATAAAATTGCCGGAATTGCTATGGCCGATACAATTATTCTCGTAGCTGTGTTTCCAACTGGCATTATTCGTCCGTTGTATCATCCTGATTTTGTTTTGCTTCCTGAATATAATTCAGTGCGGCTTCAACATCGCTTTTCCGAACCATCAGCTTAACAACCGAGAGATCACCCGGGGCAGGGAAATTATGATCTTTCTGTGATAAGACACTTGCTTCCAGACCAGCACTTTCCAAAACATCCTTTAGCATTTCCACTTCTACTTCATTACCTGACGTATAAACCAGTACCCAATCCTTTTCACTCAACTCTTCAAACTTTGGAAGATCTTCGAATTCTACCAACTGAGTGTTACAATCCGGACATATCGTTACTCCCTCAACGTATTCATAACCACAATTTGGACAGACAGGCATATATTCTCCTATGCATTTCTGATTTTTGAGTAATACTTCTTAATTGCAAAAATAATCAATGTAAATAACAAGATTAATATTATGAATATAAAAATATTTGACTGCAATCCTTCTGCATTAGTAACATCAGAATTTATCAATTCATCATTACCAACAATAAAAAAAAGAAGAACCGCACAAAAATTATTCAAAAAATGTAAAACGATCGGAACAATGAGAGATTCACTTAAATAAGCAGCGAATCCCAGATACAATCCTAAAGCGGCTAACGGGAAAAATCCATACGGATTGAAGTGGTATAGGCTAAAAAATATTGCTGTTACCAAAGCTGCCCTGAAAGGTCTTAACTTAAACTGAAAGCTTTTTTGAATGTAACCTCTGAACATTACTTCCTCACAAACCGCAGGAACAATAGAAACGGCAATAACAACCAGAATCATTTCAGGAATATTATGAGCCGCAAGAAGATTGCCGTAAGTTTTTTCCACCATATCGTTTAATGAATCGAAAACAGATTTGATCGAATTTATAATTCCAACATTTGCCGCTAACCGTTCAATAAAAAAATTCTGAATATAAAGATAGCTTTGAAGTAGCGGCATCAGTACAATGATGCCTACCGAAAATAAAACAACTTCTATCCAGTTTGGTATTTTAACAGAAATAACATCAGAAATATCACCGTAAATCCATCTTGCAAAAAGTAAAGCAGGAAGAAGAATGAAAAGGATTTCTCCTGCCATTGTCATTAAACGAAGACCATCAATCGATGCGCTTTCAAGATCAAAACCAAATATTACAAGTGTAAGTGCGCCGCCGACAAATTGATAAAGAAAAAATCCGCCAATCAGTCCGAGAAAAGCTGCGGCAATTGGTGAAATTAAAGGATATGTTTCCCTGGCCCTTTTTAATTTTTCTTCAATACGGGATTTCTCATCTTCGTCATTCTGTTGCGGATTATTTTCAAATTCTGACATAACCTGTAGTAAGTGATTTTTATATCGATTGGAAATTAGCGATAAGATTTAATAAAATGAAGAAAAGGGTGTTCCCGGTTTTTCTTTTGTTATTTTTTAGCTGTAAGCTTACCTGCCAATCCTTCATAAGAAGTAAGCATTGCTTCTACGTAACCGATTATGATTTTTGTTCTTACTTTAACCGGAATTTTAAGTTCGTCATCACTAAGCCAGATTATAATATCACCGTCATGTTTAAATAGTCCGCCTTCTTTCACCAAAGGTTCAATAATTATGCAATCGAACTTACCGGCAGGAACTTCCACGGTTTCCCTTCCTCTGAATACAACATCAAGATCGTAAATTTTATCTTTATAAAAATTCTGAAGGTGAAATTTATCTCCCGCTTTCATATCGGAAAAATCAAGAGTACGCGTGTAATAAAATGCTGAAAGGATATCATTAGCATATGGTGGAATATCATATTCTCCTTTACTGGTTTTTGCTTTGCCTTTTCTCTGATCGAAAAATGCAGCGAAGTCTCTAGAATAATTGCCTTCGCGAATATGTTGTTCAAATCTCCAGGGAAAAATTCCATCAACGTCTAAATAGGTTTCATACCTGTCTCTGACTTTATAAAGCCAGTTAAAACTTGGAACAGAGTTTACCTCAAAAGTAACGTAGTAAGCTTCTCTTCCGGAAATTCTTTTTATACGCGGAATACTCATCGTTGCTACACCTGCTGTAATAAATCCATAATTTATATCGAAATTCAGCTTTTCACCTTCCTTAAACGCGTTGTTTTTATGTGTTCTTATTTCATTATTATCTTGTCCCTTTCCGGAAAAGCCAGATGAAAATGCAACCAAAAGAACAAGGGACAATATTTTAACGTCAACTTTCATTTTATCTCCATATTTGGAATTAAGCTAATAATTTTATCGCTTCGCTCATAACATTATCAATATCTATGCTACTCATACAATCTAATTTTACACACTGTTCCCGCGAACAATCAAAACAGTCTATTTTCGGCATAAAAACAGCTTTTTTCCTGGTATATGGTCCCCATCTTTCGGGAGAACATACCTTAATTTTGGGATAAAAACCGATAGTTGCTTTTCCCAACGCTGCGGCAATGTGTATAGGTCCAGTAGAATTTGAAGCAAAAAGACTACATATGCTCGTCAGAGCTATTATTTCCGAAAGATTGAATTTTCCTGCAAAATTTATTGCATTTGAATAACCGGCAACGGAATTGCAAATTTCCTGTTCCTTTTTATCACCTGTGAGAATAACTACCGAGTTAGTGAGTTTAGTTAATTTGTTTACAAACTCTGAAAATTTCTTAACAGGAAGATCAACAGAACTTCCAGCACTTCCAGGATGTGCTATTATTATTTTTTTTGTTAAATCAATATTTGAATCTCGTAATATTTTTTTAACTGTTTCAAGGCTTGAAGGACTAACCTGCAAATCAAATCTAACACTATCTACCGAAATCTGTTCATCGATGCCGATTTCTTTTAAAAGATTAATATTAAATTCAAGTTCATGTTTACCGGCATATTTTCTGTGCTCAAATACTTTTTGGTTGAATAAAAATGAATATAATCTATACCCACTGCCAATACGTCTTTTAATTTGTGATAAAAAAACTATCAGGGCTGTAAGAAATGTAGGAGAGACAATAATACAGGTATCAAAAGATTTTTCCTTCAACATTTTAACATTAGCACGTAATAATATCTTTTCATCTTTTTCCTGCAAAACCAGCACTTCATCTATAAAGGGATGATTGTCTGCTAATTCCTTTGTATAATTTCTCAGAAGAAAAGTAACTCTACAATACGGAAAATGTTTTTTTATCAAGCCAGCCAATGGCAGCGAAAGTACAACATCTCCGATACGGTCTGTTCTTACGATTAATATATTTTGAGGCTCTGTCATTTCCCTGAAACGTAAGGATTATTTTTTATAAAGAATCTCCATGACAGATGTACAGATTTTGTAATGCCGATTCGTTTAGATGAAACAATTTTCTCGCCTTTTTTCAAATTGGAGTTTAAAAGAAAAACCTTATCTCCCGTCAGATCAACACCGTAATGATTTATTCTGATACCAAATGCTTTACAAACTTTTCCCGGTCCGCTTGTAAGGTTGTACATATCCTTTTCAGTCAACGACTTTTTACCAAACCTGTTTTTACTCATAACATTAATTCCATCTACCGGTTCAACTGCCCTGATTAGAATAGCAGTACCTTTACCTTTTACTCCGGTTACAACATTACAACAAAAATGAACACCGTAACTTAAATAAACATAAAGATAACCGCCTTCACCAAACATTATTTCATTTCTTTTTGTTCTACCTACGAATGAATGAGCCGCCTGGTCGATTTCACCATCATAGGCTTCAACCTCAACTATCCTGCCCGATAAAAAGATTTTCCCTTCTTTTTTCACGAGAATTTTTCCGGGTAATTCTTTTGCAACAGTTAGAACATCTCTCTTATAAAAATCTCTGCGAAGTTTTTCTTTTGTAAATGCAGTTCTCATTGAACAAAAGGAATGTTTTTCTGACTGGTTATTATGAAATGAAAATTTAGCTCTGGCAATTAAGAATTTATTTTGGTGCGAATTTCCCGGATTTTCCTTGCGTAGTAATCGTGCTTGTCGTAATCTTTTTCCAGTAGTTTTTCATAAACTTTTATAGCTTCGTTATACTCATTCTGCGCAAGGTAAATTTTCGCCAAGGTTTCGGATACCAGCATATTATCGTCAGTTATATGCTCAAGAAAATCATTTTCTTTTGTACCCGCCTGATTATTCGTGGAAATTTTTGCCTGGGATATTTCTTTAGCAAGTTGATCCAATTTTTCGTCGATAGATGAAGTAAGTTCCTCAATGGAACTTGTTTTTTTCTCCGGACGAAATAAGCCATCATCATCGTCAGGCTTAACCGAATCTTTGAGAGAAAGAGGAACGGTTCTGCCTGTGGTTGACTTAAATAATGACCTTCTCTTTTTTATTGCATTAATTTCATTAAGATAATGTTGGTAGGTTTCACTGGAACCGAGTATTTCACTTCCTCTTTTAAAATATTCTTCTGCTTTATCATATCCACCCATCAACGCGTATGTCTTTCCCAATAACATATATGCTACAGGGTATTCAGGAAATATTCTTAATCCGTTTTGAAGAATTTTTACTGCACTGTCAACATTATTGTTCTCAATCTCAGTATTAGCCATCCTTACAAACAGTGAAGAGTTTTTATTATACTCATAGATAAGGCTGATCTTTTTATCAAATATTTTTCTTGCAATATCGCTCAATCTTTCACTCAGAAGTTACGTGATAATGCATGCTTAATACTTGTGATAGCAACAAATGAAAATCCGGTAAAAAATAAAAGATGAAACGGCAGGGCAGCAATCTCTAAAAAATAAATGCTCGACGCAACACCTATCAGACAGTATACGGCCATGATGGTTTCAACTATAACAGAAAAACCTATTTTATTATTAAGATATTTTTTACCTGCCCAGGTTTCCTTGCCGTCTACTAATTTAAATTTAGGTGTTCTTACAAACTCACTCTTACGGTTCAGTAAACCTTCAAAAACTGCACGCGAATTATTAATTGCAAATCCCATGCTGCCAGCCATAAAAAGCGGGAATAACACAATCTTCTTGCGCCAATCCGTTCTCACATCTTTTTGTGAATAAAGATAAAAAAGAAATGTGCTGATGAAAGCCAAAACAAAAAGAGACATCAGTGCAAAGTATAATTCATGTGAACCGCTGTTTTTTATAAAGATCAACGGTACATTGAGAATTGCAGCAAGTAAAATAAACGGGAAAACAATATTGTTCGTCAGATGAAATGTTGATTGCAATTTTACACGCAAGGGAACTTTGGATTTCCATAACATCGGAAGAATTTTCTTTGCAGTTTCAATTGCTCCTTTTGTCCACCTGAATTGCTGTGCTTTCAATGCATTTATTTCCGAAGGCAGTTCCGCCGGTGAAGTAAAATCTTTCAGGAATATAAATTTCCAGCCATTCAATTGTGCCCGGTAGCTAAGATCAAGGTCCTCAGTAAGTGTATCTGAATGCCAGTTACCTGCATCTTCGATACATCGTTTTCTCCAAACGCCTCCTGTTCCATTAAAATTAATAAAGAAACCGGCTTTATTTCTTACAGACTGTTCAATTACAAAATGACCATCAAGTGCTAAAGCCTGAGCGCGGGTAAGAATTGAGTAATTGCTATTTAAATGCTCCCATCTTGTTTGAACCATTCCTGCTTTTTCATCACTAAAGTAAGGAAGAGTTTTTTTAAGAAAATCTTTACTGGGAATAAAATCTGCATCGAAGATTGCTATGTATTCTCCTTTTGCAATCTTTAATCCTTCCTTAAGTGCACCGGCTTTGAATCCCTGCCTGTTCTTTCTATGTATGTAAATAATATCCAAGCCTTCTTTTTTCTTCAGTTCGACAATTTCAGATGCAATATCAACTGTTTCGTCGGTTGAATCATCAAGCACCTGGATTTCAAGTTTATCTTTTGGGTAATCAATTTCACAAACTGCATTTATCAATCGTTCAACAACATACAATTCGTTGAACAGAGGAAGCTGAATTGTGACGATATCATCAAATTTAAAATTGGGATCGGGTTTTGGCTGAACTGCCTTATATTTTTTATGATAAAAGAGCATGACAAATCCGTGAAGCCCGAATATGAATAAAATTGAGAGTGAGAAAAAATACCCTATTAGAACCGCATCATCCATTTCTATAATCCTTTATAATGTTTACCATCCGGAAACTACAGCAAGTAAAATATCTTCTGCAATTCTTGTTACTGCTGTTTCCGTTGCTTGTACTCTATCGTTACTTGCTTCACCCGGCTTATAATCACCGTAATTGGTAAAGCTTTTGTCGAAAACAGTAATCCTCTTTACCAGATCTTTATATGCTACCTGAACCTGGATTGTAACACGTCTTTGATCTACGTTCTCACCTGCACTAACGATCGAAGGTGCATCGGTAAATGAAACAATTGTACACTCAAGCACTGCATCGGCTTTTGTACGATCAGTTACCTGGAGAGAATTATCATCAATGAATTGATTGATGAGCTGTTGCGTCAGCGATTCTCTCAACCCGGAGATTCCGGCGCCGCTCCTGTCTTCGGCAATCGGAATTGCAATAGTTTTTAAATGTTGAGGTACCGACGAACCTGTAAAAGAGTACGTGCAACACCCGGTAAAATTAATCATCAGGGCTGCTATTAACAAGAGTAATGCTGGATACCAAAGCCTGTTTTTTGTTAAAAAACGGTATATTTGCCTGATTTTTTGCATCTAACTCAACTCATATTCCTTAATCTTACGATACAAGGTTCTTTCGCTTATGTTGAGCAGCCGGGCAGCTTTCCGTTTACTTCCACGTGTAATTTCGAGTGCGTTCTTTATTGCATCTCTTTCCATTTCATCAAGCGGAAGAACTTCTTTATCGTCCTTAATTCCTCCATTAATAGAAACTTCACCCTGCCGGTGAATGATCAAATCTTTCAGTTCCATCAGGTCTTTTTTAATTTCAAATAAAGCCCGATAGAATAATTCCCTGTCCGCTTCCTCAGGAGTTTTTCTTAAAAAGATCGGCAGGTTTCTTTTCTCATACGTATTTGTTTCATTAGCAACAAGAGAAACAAATGAATCGGCATCAAGTCTGCCACTTCTGTTAAGAGCAATTGCTGTTTCAATCGTATTCTTCAATTCCCTGATATTACCGGGCCAGGGATATTCAAATAATAATTGTAATGCTTGATCCGTTAAAACAGGTTCATTTATTTTATTCTCGGTTGTATAACTATGAATGAAATATTTTGTTAATTCTTCAATATCAATTTTTCGATTTCTCAGCGGTGGAATTGTTAAGGTAACAGCTTTTATTCTAAAATAAAGATCTTCCCTGAACCTGCCTTTGTTTACCTCTTCCTGCAAGTCTTTATTTGTAGCTGCAATAATTCTTACATTAACATTGGTAACAGTCTCAGCACCGAGCCTCATAAATTCTTTAGTCTCTATCACTCTTAATAATTTTACCTGTGTAGTCAAAGGCATCTCAGCAATTTCATCTAGAAACAAAGTACCGCCATCTGCAATTTCAAAATAACCTTTCCTGCTTTCAACTGCACCGGTAAACGATCCTTTTTTATGTCCGAACAATTCACTCTCAAGTATGCCTTCCGGAATAGCTCCACAGTTTACCGTTACCATAGTTTTGTCTGCACGGGAACTCGCATTGTGAATGGCGGAAGCGAAAATTTCTTTACCTACACCGCTTTCTCCATAAATGAGCACAGTTATATCCGAAGGTGCAACCTGCATAACAATATCTGTAATATCGTTTATCTCAGCCGACCTGCCAATAATACTGTTCTTTTTTTTGAATTCTTCTCTTGTCATAAGTGTATTTTTGAATTTATAATGACAAATTGTCGCAGTCAAATAAAATTAAAATTGTATTCAATTCAAATATAATAAAATAAATTTCTTGGAGAAGGTGAAAAAGAGGTAATATTGTCAGAGATTTATTTTTAACCCATCTAACGCTAAAATTACCCTGGATCTTATATCCCCGTTCAAATTGCTTATAAATTTTTCGGTTTCTCTTATATCTTCGTCACCGTAATGTGTGAAAATAATTTGCGGCTTAAAATTTTCTTTTTCTGTTTTCCCGATCACTACTTCCGGCTCTACATGTGTAATTTCACTTATTAAAAAGTCATAGTTATTATCATCAAACAAGGAAAGATCTTTTTCCGAACCAACATCGGATGTATAAAAGACTTTTCTACTTCCAATAGTTATAAGAAAACTACTACAGGAAAAACTTTGTTTGGAATTTTTCATTTTTTCAGAAATAGAAGCTAGATGTGAGTTTTCACGTGCGATAAATTTAATTTCATCAGACACTTCATTTAGAATGTTTTCACTAAATGAATGATATTCAATTCCAAATCCCAAACGATCAGGATATAAATATGAGCTAGTTAAAAAATCTTTGACAATATTTTTCAATTCAGCATTAACATAAATATCTAAGTTCTTTTTTCTATTGAACATTTTCATCTGCACAATTAATGAAGCTAAACCGGTATAATGATCGGGATGAAGGTGAGTTAACAAAACCCCATTTATTGAATTGAAATCGATATTGTGTAAAAGGAATGCTTTGGGAATTCCATCTCCCGCATCAATTAATAAATTGTAATTAGTTGTGGAAATAAGAATTGATGAATGATTACGTGTTGCAGAAGTTTTACCCGAGCCGGTACCAATAAAAAATAAATCAGCCAAAGTTTATTCCTTTGGAATTTCTATAACTCTTCCGTTCAGTTCAAATTTATCATTGATTGTTACCAAGAAATTTTCAGCTTCTTCTTTACTAATAAATTTCCCGACATAAACAACGTGGAAAACTGTTCCTGCGACTTGTTTTACTTTCACTTCGGAAAATAAACCTGCTTTATCAAAATTGGATTTTAATGATGCAGCATTCTCTTCCTTTGAAAATGCCCCGGCTTGAATTGTAAATTTATACTTCGGACCCCTGGGTTCCACCGGAGGAGGAGGAGCTGTCTGAATAGAATCCTCGTTCGCTGTATTCTCCTCCTGCGATATTTCAGGACTAACAGGGAGCTGATTTTGCTTTGCAATTTTTATGTAAGGCGAATCCGGATATTTACTCACTAATTGATTTAATTTCTCCTTTGCGGCTTCATATAATCCCAGCGCATAATAGTAAGAATATATTCTGTAAAGCGCAGCATCGGCATATTTACTGTCGGGATATTTATCGACAATGTTCTGATAAATCAACACAGCCTTTTGCCCGTTCTCGGTCAGAACACCATCAAGAAACATTATTGATGGACTTTTAGGGTATTTTTCCTTTAAATCGGGAATCTCGTTTTTCACATCGTCGACATTTCCGTTCTCTATTTGTTTTAAATACGGCACGATGTCAACATCCTGTGCAATTAGAACCACAGGATTGAAAAACATAAGTATGCTGAAAATAATTAAAGCTTTAAGGTTTTGTAAAATCATTTTTCACACCGTTGCAATAATGCTCCGGTAATTAATTAAAATATATAATCTGTCTGCCAATTTATGCAATTAAAGCGAGATTGTTATTGTTTAACTTCACAGTCTCTACAAATTCACCAAAAAGTGTTGCCTGGGTTGCGCGGTTTATTTTTATCTTCAGATAATCTCCTGCTTCGATTCCTTCTTGTTTTGGAAAAATAACAACCTTATTTGTATCGGTTCTACCTGCAAGGAAATCATCAGATTTTCTGCTTATGCCCTCAACAAGTACTATATCTTCAGTTCCTACTAATTCCTGGTTTATTTCATAAGATATCTGCTGCTGAAGATCGATTATTTCCTGAAGCCTTTTGGATTTCGTTTCCTCCTTAACGTCATCCATCATAGTAAAAGCTTTTGTTCCTTCACGTGGTGAATATTTGAACATATAAGCTCCATCGTATCTTACCTCTCTCATTACATCTAAAGTCAGTATATGATCTTCGTAAGTTTCTGAGGGAAATCCTGAAATTATATCTGTAGAGAAACTTACACCCGGAATTATTTTTCTTGTTTTTTCGATAAGCTTCAGATAATGGTCAATTGTGTAGGTACGATTCATCAATTTCAAAATTCTATCCGAGCCGGATTGAACAGGAAGGTGAATATAGTTGCAAATGTTCGGATGTTCAGCAATAGTATATAATAATTTATCGGAAAGATCCTGCGGATGCGATGTTGTAAATCTGATCCTCATCGATTTGTTAACCTCTGCACTAGCAGCTAAAAGATCGGCAAAATCTTTATCCTCATCTTTATAAGAATTTACATTTTGTCCAAGTAGTGAAACTTCTTTAAACTTACGCTCCGAAAGTTCACTGATTTCATCCACAACAGATCTAAGCGCACGACTTCTTTCTCTTCCCCGTGTAAAAGGAACGACACAGAATGTACAGAATTTATCACACCCTCTCATAACGGGTATCCATGCGGAAAGTCCATCTTCCCTATGAGGAATAATATCATCATAAGTTTCTGTACGCGAAAGTTTTACTCCTATTCCTTTATCACCGTTATAAGCTATATCTAACAATTCCGGTAAGCGCCTGTATTCATCTGGTCCAACTACAAGATCGACTATACTTTTTTGTTCAACAAGGTCTTTTCTCAAACGTTCAGCCATACAGCCAAGAATTCCTACAACAAGATCAGGTTTTGATGCTTTCAGATTTTTAAAATTACCAAGCCGTCCATAAATCCGTTGTTCTGCATTTTCCCTGATGCTGCATGTGTTAAACAAAACCACATCGGCTTCATCCGCGTTTTTAGTCTGGCTGTATCCTTTATTATTCAGAATACCAAGAACAATCTCCGTATCGGCAACATTCATCTGACAGCCGTAGGTTTCTATGTAGACTTTATTTTTTTGCATTGATCATTTATTTAATGACAAACATAATATCTTTATTTAATACTGATAAACATTCAAATTTATCCCGGAAATTAACTTGAAGCAATTTAAATATGAAGGTTATTTTTATACTTTTGTCAGGTAATAAAGAACTAAATTAAGCAGAACAAAAGCAATCAAGAAAAGAAGAGCCTGAATTATATTTCTTTTTCGTCTATTTGCCCGATGAACTTCTCCTCCTAATGTAGATTTATTACCGATTTTCGCAAAATCAAAAATCACGCTTTTTACCCGCCATTTAATTAATTGAATTATTTCACGTGCGAAAATAGAAAAAATCTTCTATAAAAACATAGGGGAAATTCTCTATGTGGCTAAATTTTACATTGTATGTGGCAATCAAAGCAATAAAAAACCTCTTGCTTCTCAGCAAGAGGCCAGATTAGAAAAAGTTTTGGGATGATTACTTGAGTAACGTCATCTTTTTAGTGGTTACGAAATTCCCTGCTTTTATCCTGTATAAATAAATACCACTGTTTAAGTCGGTTGCATCAAAATTCACTTCGTGAGTTCCTGCTTCCATCCATTGATTTACAATTTCGGCAATTTCTTCTCCAAGAACGTTGAAAACATTTACAGTAACCTTATTCGCTTCGGGAATAGTAAATTTAATTGTGGTTACAGGATTAAAAGGATTCGGATAATTTTGATCCAGTTCATAACTCAAAGGTTTACCAGTATCAAAATCAATAATTTTTGAATAAGTAAATGTTCCGTCGTTATCAATTTGTTTTAACCGGTAATAATATTTTCCACCGCTAATATCTTTATCAATAAAAGAATATTCATTCGGTGAGTTTGAATTACCATTTCCTTCTATAAAACCGATTGTTTTCCACATCGTTTCTAGCGAAGTCAAGGAATGTTCAATTTCAAATCCATAATTATTCACTTCGGTTTCTGTTTTCCAATCTAATTTAATTCCGTTTTCAAAAGCTGATGCGGAAAAAGAAGAGAGTTCTACAGGAAGAGGTGTTAGTGACCAATCATCAGCAACACGAATACCATCAACAATAATATTCTGATTTGAATTATACTGTCTTAAGGCTATTCTATCTATTGAAGTTGGATCTGCAAGACTATTTCCTTCACTTGTTGTTGTTGTTGGCCCAAGCGTAGGTGACCCTGCATTTGATTCATTCGAAGGTACGCCTGAACTAATAATCCATAACCTCACCTCATCATTTAGATCACCAACAATAAATGAATATTTTATTACTGCAAGATAAGTAACATCACGGGAATAAATGTATGATGTTTTTAAGTCTGCCGTTGAAGTCGATTGACCAAGTCCAAATGCAATATTTTCCGAAGCATTATCATAATCAACAAAAAAACGTGCATAGTGGCTTGATCCATTATAAAGATGTAAAATATAACCATCAGTAATTGTTGTATGAGAACTTGTAACATCAATTAAGAATGATATATAAATATTACCTGAATTTACCCCTGTAGTTAATGAAATATTTACATCTTCACCATTATTATCAAGTAACGCAGCATTACCAATACCTGAACTAGGGTATCCACTATATGTCAGTCCTCCATTATTAACTGTTATTGACTCAGTACCCCCACCACTATGTGCTACCCATCCATGATCAGTTAATAAATCATTAGAAGTATAATCAAAATTCTCTTCGAGAAACAATGTTTGAGCCTTTGTAAAAAACAAGGGAATTAGTAAGAAAAGTAAAATAATTTTTTCTCTAACCATAGCTGAAACCTCCATGAACTATTTACAATTTTGCGTACTTCGTTAATTGAAATAGCCTGACATTATGAATTTTAAGAATTGAAAACGAGTGATTGATACGCCAAATTTTTCCTCCAAAACAAATATCAAGACTCCCTCAATTAAGCTGCACGAGCATCTTGACCATAAAGCTAAATAATTTTGTTCAAAATTACCAACTAAAGTTCATAGGACAAATAATTGTTTCGGTAAACATTTCTCAATGGATGTATTACTAAATAGAGTTATACTACTAAAATGCGAGGAATTTACTATACTAATATATTTGTACAATTTTATAACAGAAGAAAAATTTGGGGGTGAATCTTACTGGTTAAAGGTCTGTTTTATTTTAAGTTCTCTATAAAGTAAAATAAAAAAGCCCGACATGATCATGCCGGGCTCTAAAAAATATCAACAAGTTCGGTTTACTTAACCAGCATCATCTTCCTGACCTGGTTGCCTGCACTTGTAGAAAGTTTGTAAACGTACAATCCGCTTGGTAAATCATCTCCATTAAAATTAAACGAATGTACCCCGGCTTCCAACGTTCCGCTATAAAGCACTTTTACCTGTTCACCGATAGCATTATAAACAATAAGACTTACTGCATCTTCAACAGGCAAAGTAAAATTAATCGTAGTTGATGGATTAAACGGATTGGGATAATTTTGTTTAAGCTCGGTACTAACCGGTGTCCCAAGATTTACTTCAATTATTTTTGAATAATCATAAGTTCCATCATTATCGATTTGTTTTAACCTATAAGAATACTTTCCGGACGTGCCGACAGAATTATCTATATAGTTATAATCTTTCGGAGAATTACTATTACCATTCCCATTTACAAATCCGAGTGTTTTCCAGTCTTCGCTCTGTATAGACCTCTGAATTTCAAATCCGTAATTATTTACTTCTGTTTCTGTTTTCCAGATCAAATTAACAGAGTTTTTACTAATTAAAGCAGAGAAGGAAGTTAATTCAACAGGTAATGCATCGTTTAAACCACCATTGGTTACTTCTGGTGTAGAACTGTCGTCTGCTTCTACCATCCAGTTGGAAACTACTGTTACGCCTGAAGTAGTTCCTCCCTTAAAATATAAGCCCTGAGTTCCGTTTAAGCTAGAAGAATAAACTGCGGTTCCCCATCCCTGGCTAAAATTCGCTGTGGGAATCAAGCTATAATTACCCCAGCCAATAGCCATTATTCCCTCAATAGATCCATCATTTGGATTAAATAATCCGATAGCATCTGCGCTATAAAAACTTGTTTCCCAACCGGTAGTACTCAAAAATGTAGTGTTATTACTTGGTATTAATATTTTTCCATCTGAAAAATCAATATCATCGGGACCCAGGTTTGGACTCTTTTCGCCAGAGTTATATACAACAATAATAGAACCTTTATTTACATTTGCAAATGCTGGTAATGTAGTAGATAATTCGAAGGCAATATTAGCTCCCAGATTACCTGCACCTTTATCTGCATCTATATAAACTCCCTGTATATTAGTTCCATCCTCAGTTACAAGTAATTCGATCCATTCATCTGTACCGGAACCGGTACCAGAACCTTGAGATAGTTCATTTATAATTATATTTTTTCTATTTACATAACTTGGAGCCAGATTGGAAGTTCCCGCTGTATTACTTACATCGTCCTCTACTATCCAGTTAGAAGCATTACTAACTCCGGAAGCTGTACTTCCGTTATAGTAGAGCCCTGTACTTGTTGTTAAGCCAGAAGTATAAACGGCATAACCCCATCCATTGCTAAAATTACCTGTTGGAAAACCTGTATAATTACCCCAGGCAATAGCCATAATACCCTGGACTGAACCATCATTTGGATTGAATAATCCTATTGCATCTCCGGCAGCCATACTTGTTTTCCAACCTGTAGTACTTAAAAATGTAGTATTAGTACTTGGAATTAAAAGTGTTCCGTCAGAAAAATCAATATCTATTGGACCTATATTAGCATCTTTAGTCTGCGTGCCATTATAAATAACTATAATTGAACCGGCATCAACGCTTGCAAAGTCAGCATTCGATGTGGATAATTCAAAAGCGATGTTTTCCCCGAGGGTATTTGTACCGTGATCAACATCAACATAAACCCCACGAATATCAGTGCCGTCAGCAGTAACACGCAACTCGATCCATTCATCAGTACCAGCCCCGCTACCCTGGGATACTTCATTAATAATAATGTTTTTTTGGTTTACCTGACCGAAAATATTCATAAGAGGTAACAACAATAATATTGATAGTAAAAGTATTAACCCTTTCATCATAACCTCATTTTATATATTAAACTTTTTTAAATTGCTGAGTAAATAACTTGACAAACCTAAAAGACAAGAATGATGCCTGTAAAAAAATCCTGTAAAAGCTCTATTCTGCAAAGACTTAGTTTCTACATGTATCATTTTGCGAAATTCATAAAAATACATGTCTTAGTATTTTTCATATTAAAATCATCTTTTAAATTTTATCTATGAATAAAAAAATTATCATAACCGGAGGCACTGGTTTATTAGGAAGGAAACTGGGTTTAAAATTATCGAGGGAAGGTAATGAAATAACTTTACTCACTCGCAATACTTCACAAACTAGAGAAGAATTGATCTGGGCAAAACATATAAAAGAATGGGATTACACTAAACCAGAACAGTGGAAGAATATTATCGATGGAAAAGATGCAGTGGTTCATCTCGCTGGCGCTAATCTGAGTGCTAAAAGATGGAGTGATAATTATAAAAAAATCATTTACGACAGCAGGATTAACAGCACAAGAAATATTGTAAGTGCAATTAATTCCTGTGAAGTGAAGCCAAAAGTTCTTATCACTGTTTCTGCTGTTGGTATTTACGGGAACAGGTATGATGAATTACTTTATGAAGATAGTAAACCTGGAAGTGATTTCTTGGCCAATCTTTGCAAAGACTGGGAAAAAGAAACAGATAAGGTTGAATACTATGGTGTGAGAAGAGTAACGCTGAGATTGGGTATTGTATTAAGTCGTGAAGGAGGTATGTTAAAAAAATTGCTTCCGTCATTCAAGTTATTCGTTGGTGGCAGTCTGGGAACCGGTAATCAGTGGGTTCCATGGATACATATTCGGGATGTGATTGATATTATAGAATTTGCACTTAAGAATGATTCTTTATATGGACCTGTTAACTGTGCAGCACCCGGTATAGTAAGAATGAACGACTTTGCAAAGACATTGGGAAGGATTCTTCATCGCCCATCTTATTTACATATACCAAAATTTATTATAAGTATCGTATCCGGTGAGATTGCCGATACTGCTGTTTCGGGTCAGCGAATATCAATTGAAAAATTAATTGGAACTGGTTATAAATTTATATTCGGAAAATTAGAAAGTGCTTTGAAAAATCTTTTAATAGATAAAGATTAATACACTTTCTAACTCCCGATTAATAGAAAGAACTATAAGAATTATTTCAACAGCATCATTTTCTTTGTAAGAATGTTTTGATCTGTCTTCAACTGGTAAATGTATGTACCGCTTGCTAAATCACTTCCGTTGAAATAAAAGCTGTAAACACCCGGTTCTGCAAATCCATTGAATAAAGTTTTAACCTTTTCACCTAATGTGTTATAAACAATCAAGCTAACAGGACTTGATTGGGAGAGAGAAAAATTGATGGTGGTCGCCGGGTTAAATGGATTCGGAAAATTCTGTACTAATTCAAACTTGTTAACGGTATTTGAACTAACCTGAACGATCTTTGAGTATTTGGAACTACCATTATAATCAATTTGCTTTAATCTGTAATAGTAAGTTTGCGAATTTTCAATTTCAGAATCGACAAAATCGTATCTTCTGATTTCAGTGCTGTTTCCATGTCCCGGAACAAATCCTACTTTATTCCAATCAGAAATATCATGAGATCTCTGAATCTCAAAACCATAGTTGTTCGTTTCTGTAGCAGTTTCCCATCTTAATTGAAAACTATTATCAGTTCCCGTTATAATAAAGCTTGTTAGCTCAACAGGAATTGTACCCTGAAGTAAATTCAACTCTCCGGGAGAACCTAAAGTTGAAGTACCTAACAGCCAGTACGTTGAATCAGATGCATCGGTCGGAGTGGTTCCATAATAAAATGCGTCAAAAGAATAAGGAATTCCAGGTAAGTTAACCATTCCCCAGCCCTCTGTAAAAATTCCTACGGGATCTGCTTCCCAACCATAAGAAATTCCAAAAATACCGGAACCTGTTGAATCATCAAAAATACCCACATTTTGGCTGCTCGATAAAAATGCTGGCCACCAGCTTCCTTTTTCAAGAAATGTTGTATCAGTATGCGGAATTATAATAATTCCATCGGAAAAGTCTGTATCCGGTGCTCCGGCATCAAATAATTGAGGATCCTGTCCATTAAGCCAGGTGCTGTCAGGTGATTTATATATAACAATCATAGAGCCTTTTTTGACTGATGCAAACTCAGGGAGATCTTTTTTAAGCTGAACCAGTTTTGCACTGCCAAAAATACCATGAACCGGATCATTATCATCTAAGTAAACGCCTCTTATATCTGTGCTATCCTTAAGTACCAGATATTCAATCCACTCCCAATCATCGTGAGGACCTTGTGACAGCTCATTAATTATTATCTGCTTTTGTGCAAACAATAAATTAACAGAAAAGACTAAGATCATTATTATGAAAGTTGGTCGAAAATATTTCATTGTATCAACTCGTTATAAATTGTAATTAAAAATGATTTATCTAAATTTTAATCTGAATGACAAGTAGTATACCAAAGTAATGCTATTATTTGAGCAAAAATGTTAGGAATTTTTCCAAAAAATATCATATAAGCATACCAATGTGTCATAGTGAGTCAAAAAAACAATTAATATATCACAAAAAATATTACGATTTGCATAAAGAACAAAGGAATGATAAATCTTAAAGGAAAATAAAACTGAAGGGAAAAAGGATGCACTTTAATTGTGCATCCCTTAAGTATGATTAATACCTGTAATAATCAGGTTTATAAGGACCTTCTACAGGAACTCCAATATATTTTGCTTGTTCAGGAGTTAAAGTATCCAGTTCTACACCAATTTTTGCAAGATGGAGTTTAGCGACTTTTTCATCAAGATGTTTTGGAAGAGTGTAAACCTTATTTTCATAATTAGCATGATTATTCCATAACTCTATTTGTGCAAGGACCTGGTTTGTAAACGAATTAGACATAACAAAAGAAGGATGTCCCATTGCACAGCCAAGATTTACTAATCTGCCTTCAGCAAGCACGATAATATCCTTACCGTCAATAGTATATTTATCAACCTGTGGTTTTATCGAGTCTCTTGTGTTTCCATAAGTTTTATTTAACCATGCCATATCTATTTCATTATCAAAATGCCCAATATTGCAAACAATAGTCTTATCCTTAAGCGATCTGAATACTTTTTCATTTACTATATCCTTGTTACCGGTTGCAGTAACTACAATATCTGCTCTAGGAGCTGCGTCAAGAATCTTTTTAACTTCATATCCATCCATCGCAGCTTGTAGAGCACAAATTGGATCAATCTCAGTTACTATTACTCTTACACCTGCATTACGAAGTGATTGAGCTGAACCTTTGCCAACATCACCGTAGCCTGCTACTACTGCAACTTTACCGGCCAGCATAAGATCAGTGGCTCTGCGAATTGCATCCACGAGTGATTCACGACAACCGTATTTATTATCGAATTTTGACTTAGTAACAGAGTCGTTAACATTTATAGCAGGAACTGGTAAAGTTCCGTTTTTCTCTCTTTCATATAGTCTGTGAACCCCGGTTGTGGTTTCTTCCGAAATTCCTCTGATCCCAGATACAAGTTCGGGATATTTATCAAATACAACATTTGTAAGATCACCACCGTCATCTAAAATCATTGTTAGGGATTTTTGATCATCGCCAAAATGGAGAGTCTGTTCTATACACCAGTCATATTCTTCTAATGTTTCACCTTTCCAGGCGAATACCGGAATATTTTGCTTAGCAATTGCTGCAGCTGCATGATCCTGTGTTGAGAAAATGTTACACGATGACCAATTTACCTCTGCTCCTAATTCTTTAAGTGTTTCAATTAAAACTGCAGTTTGAATTGTCATATGTAAACAGCCGGCTATTCTGGCGCCTTTCAAAGGCTTTTTATCTTTATATTCCTGCCGAAGTGCCATCAATCCCGGCATTTCAGCTTCAGCGAGTTTTATTTCTTTCCTTCCCCAATCTGCAAGTGAAATATCTTTAACTTTATATGGTAAACGATTCACTTCACTTTTTGTCATAGTTTGACCCATTTTTATATCCTTTTATTTTTATTAAAACCTAAGCGTACTTTTTAAATATCTCAACAAGATCCGTTTTCTCCCAAGTAAATTCATCTTCTTCTCTGCCAAAATGGCCGTAAGCAGAAGTTTTTTGGTATATCGGTTTTCTCAATTCCAGTCTTTTTATTATTCCGTTCGGAGTAAGATCGACTTCATTTATAATCATTTTAGAAATTTCACTATCAGGTATAACACCGGTTCCTTTTGTATCAATATAAACCGATACAGGCTCTGCCACACCTATGGCATAAGCAACCTGAACCAAACATTCTTTTGACAAACCTGCAGCGACAACATTTTTGGCAATATGTCTTGCAGCATAGGTAGCACTTCTATCAACCTTTGAAGGATCCTTACCTGAGAATGCACCACCGCCGTGAGGTGCCCAGCCGCCATATGTATCAACAATGATTTTTCTTCCGGTTAATCCACTATCACCGTGAGGACCGCCAATCTCAAATCTTCCCGTTGGATTAACGAAGTATTTTGTTTTATCATCAATTAATTCCTTGGGAATAACTGATTTTATAACTTTTTCTATAACATCTTCTTTAATTACTTTTTGACTTGCATCGGCATCATGCTGCGTGGAAACTACAACGGTATCTACTCTTAACGGTTTTTTATTATCATCATACTCTATTGTCACCTGCGATTTAGCATCCGGTCTCAGGTAAGGCATAAACCCATCAAAGCTTTTCCTGATGTTGGCAAGTTTCTTCACAAGTTTATGAGCGAACATAATGGGCATAGGCATAAGTTCATTGGTTTGATCACAAGCGTAGCCAAACATTATTCCCTGATCTCCTGCACCACCGGTATCAACACCCATTGCTATATCCGGAGATTGCGAATGTATAGCATTCAAAACTGAACAGGATTCCGCATCAAATTTATAATCTGCGCTTGTATATCCGATTTTTTTAACGGTTGATCTTACAACGTCCTGTACTTCAATATATGCATTAGTGGAAATTTCTCCACCAACAAGCACTAATCCGGTGGTAACAAACGTTTCGCAGGCTACTCTTGCGTTCGGATCTTCACTAAAAATTGCATCGAGTACACCGTCTGATATTGCATCACAAACTTTATCCGGGTGTCCTTCTGAAACAGACTCCGATGTAAAGAAAAAAGACATTGTAATTTTCCCTTCCTAAAAATTCCCTTTAAAATATTAAATTAG
>Ga0307423_1000348_pt1 | contig 31305 bp, 28 predicted proteins | sample SalMarWE160310MG_FD_202154 | JGI IMG/M metagenome (GOLD analysis project Ga0307423, IMG submission 202154) | Salt marsh sediment microbial communities from the Plum Island Ecosystem LTER, Massachusetts, United States - WE1603-10 | ecosystem: Environmental > Aquatic > Marine > Intertidal zone >... | reverse complement strand
GCTCGGATATCAGGGTCCGGCTGCTCTGCTTCGGGAAGGAGACTCCCGGCGAGGAGCATCTTCGGGGCCGGATCGAGCGGGCGGTGGCACGACGCCGCGAGGACCCCCAGCTCCGAGGCCGGCAGGCGCTTCGCCTGGTGAACGCCGAAGGCGACGATTTGCCGGGGCTGGTGGTGGATCGCTACGAAGAGATCGCAGTGGTGCGCTTCTCCACGGCGGGAATGGCCGTTCGCCGCGAGCTGATCAGTGGGATTCTCAGTGAGGTCAGCGGCGCTTCCAGCGGCTACGAGCGGGCCGATGCCCTCTCGGCGCGGCGAGAGGGCCTGCCGATTCACGAGGGGCTGCTCTGGGGCGATCCACCGCCGGCGACCGTCTCGATCCGCGAGGGGGGGCGCCACTACCAGGTGGACGTGGTGAGCGGCCAGAAGACCGGCTTCTACCTGGACCAGCGTGACTCCCGCGATCTCGTTGAGAGCCTCGCTGCGGGAAGGCGGGTCCTGGACCTCTTCGCCTATACGGGCGGGTTCGCCGTGGCGGCCGCGCTGGGGGGAGCGTCGACCCTCACTCTGGTGGAATCCTCGTCGACGGGTCTCGCCCTGGCACGGGAGAACCTGGCCTCGAATGCAGCGGACCTCGAGGCGGAGATCGTGCTCGGTGACGCCTTCCGCTTCGTGCGTGGAGCCGGCGAGCCCTTCGACCTGATCATCCTCGATCCGCCCCCGCTCGCCCGACGGCGCCGCGACGTGGAGAAAGCTTGCCGGGCCTACAAGGACCTGATCCTCCACGCGCTCCGCCGCGCCTCACCCGACGCCCTGCTGCTCGCCTTCGCCTGCTCCCATCACGTGGGGGCGGATCTGTTCCGGAAGGTCGCCTTCGGTGCGTCACTCGACGCGCGCCGTCCGGTGCAGGTGCTGCAAGTCCTCCAGGCGCCCGTCGATCATCCGGTCTCCATCCATCACCCGGAGGGGGCCTATCTGAGCGGGCTCCTGCTGAGGACCGTTTGATGGCCGAGAGTCTGATGCTCGCCTTCGATCGCGCACGGAGCTTCGTTGCGGAGAGGGGTAGCCGATTCGATCGCCTCTTTCTGGAGACCGTCCTCGGGGATCGGGACGCGGGAGCGCTGGCCTGGGCGATCGAGTCCGGACAGGACGAGCGGGGCGCTATCCGGCCACTCCCGGGGCGCGGAGAGGAGGGTTCCGAGACCGGCGTCGAGAGCACCGTGGCCGCTCTCGGCTACCTGGAAGCCGTGCGCCGGCTCGATCTCCCGCTGGTGGAGCGGGCGGTGGCCTTCCTCTCGGGGCAGCAGCGCGAAGACGGGTCGTGGTGCGCCGCGGAGGAGGCCAGCGAGCAGGAGCGCCTGGTGCTCTCCGGGAACGTCTGCGGGATCCTCGCCAAGACGCCCTGTGTTCGAGACTCCGTGCTCCGCGCCGGGAGCCGATTCCTGGAATCGCTGTGGATGGCGGAGCGGGTCCAGGGGTCCGACTACGATGCGATCGCCGCCTATCTCCGGGTGATGACGAATTCTCCGACGGATCGCGCCGACGAGGTGCTCCAGTACTGCGGTCGAGCGCTGGAGCGGGGCTACCGCGCCGGAAAGCTCGACGCCGTCCGCGCCGCGCGAGTCTTCGTTCTCTGCGACGTGTGCGCGCTGCCAGGTGCGCGCATCCGCTCCGACGAGGCGGTGGCGGCCCTGCTCGCCACCCAGGAGGAGGACGGCGGGTGGCCCGCCCCCGCGGAGGCGGACCCTCCCGCCCGGATCGCCGCGACCCTCGACGCCATCGTTGCCCTCCGCTGGCTGACGGCGTAGGGGCGGCCGGGAGCGGCCCGAGCTCGGCTAGAATGCTCCCGCGGATGGAGGTCCGATGCTGAATCTGGCGGTGATTCACGAGGCGATTGCCGAGGCGATTCCGGAGCGCGAGTGCCTGGTCCATCGCGATCGTCGCCTGACCTGGGAGCAGGTGACCGACCGCAGCCGCCGCCTCGGCGATCTGCTCCGCGCTCACGGTCTCGGCTGCGGGCGAAGCCGCGCTGAGCTCCAGAACTGGGAGTCCGGTCAGGATCACGTCGGGCTCTATCTCTACAACGGCATCGAGTTCCTGGAGGGGATGCTCGGCGCCTTCAAGGCGCGCGCAGCGCCCTTCAACGTCAACTACCGCTACGTGGAGGAGGAGCTGGTCTACCTGTTCGAGAACGCCGACGCGAAGGCGGTGATCTTCCACGCCTGCTTCGCGCCCACCCTGGCCCGGATCCGCAAGAGCCTCCCCCAGGTAGGGCTCTGGCTGCAGGTCGACGACGGCTCGGGCGAGCCACTGCTGGAGGGTGCCCTCGACTACGAGGAGGCGCTCGCGGGCGCCTCTCCGACGCCTCCCCGGGACCTGTCGCCGGACGATCTCTACGTCCTCTACACGGGGGGCACCACGGGCATGCCCAAGGGCGTGCTCTGGCGTCAGGAGGACATCTTCGGCGCCGCCCTGACGCCGCGCAACGTGGAGAGGAACCTCGCGGCACTGGTGGAGCGGGCGAAGCGGAAAGGCATTCGCGCGCTGCCCGCACCGCCCTTTATGCACGGTGCGGCCCACTGGGTCGCTTTCAACATGTGGCACGTCGGCGGCACGATCATCGTCCAGTCCAATCCCCAACGGCTCGATCCCGACGACATCTGGTCCACCGTCGAGAAAGAGCGGGTGAATGCCCTCACCATCGTGGGGGATGCCTTCGCCCGGCCGCTTCTCGAGGCGCTCACCAAGCGTGGCTACGATCTCTCCTCCCTCACGCTCTTGACCTCCAGCGGGGCGATCCTGGCCGCCGCCCTGAAGGACGAGTTCCTGCGGGCGATTCCCGGGCTGCGGATCCTGGATGCCCTCGGCTCTTCGGAGAGCGGTCAGCAGGCCTCGCAGATCTCCCGTTCCGGCGGGAAGACCAGCAGCGGCGACTTCATCCTCGCCGAAGACAACGTGATCCTGAGAGAGGACTTCTCCCGGGTGCTGCCCCCGGGTTCGGAGGAGCAGGGCTGGTTGGCCCGCCGCGGCTTCGTCCCCCTCGGCTACTACCGAGACGCCGAGAAGACGTCGAAGACCTTCCCGGTGGTGGACGGCGTCCGCTATTCGGTTCCCGGAGATCGGGCGGTTGCCGAGACCGACGGCCGACTGCGTCTGCTGGGACGGGACTCGGTCACCATCAACAGCGGGGGGGAGAAGATCTTCGCCGAAGAGGTGGAGCAAGCACTGAAGCACCACCCCTCGGTGTACGATGCGGTGGTCGTGGGCACCCCCCACGCGCGCTGGGGACAGCAGGTCACCGCCATCGTCCATCTCCGCGAACCGGTCCCGGAGGACGAGCTGCGAAGCGCCGCCGAGGCGCACATCGCCCGCTACAAGCTCCCGCGGGCCTTCGTCTTCGTCGATCGGATCCTGCGCTCGCCCAGCGGCAAGGCGGACTATCGCTGGGCGAAGCAGAGGGCGGAGGAAGCGCTCGGCTAACGGGGGATGGCTGCGGCGAAGGCGCGGATGCGCCGCGCGTTCACGCCGAGATCCCCGCGCCCGTCCCGTGACTTCGAGCGGACGTCGATCACGGCGCCGCCCGCCGCGGGACGCACCCGCACCACGACGTCGTCGACAAAGCGGAAGATCCGGGAGACCTCCCGTGCCTCCAGGAGGCCTGCCGCGGGATCGACAGAGACGATCTCCCAGCCCAGGGACTCGGCCGTCTCCCGCGCCAGGACCAGGGCCCGGTCCGGAGCGCTGGAGACGCGAATCGGCTCCAGATCCGGGTAGGCCGCGCGTTGCTGGGGAGCGAAGCGCTCCGCCGGGTAGCTCATGTCCCGGTCCGTTGCCGAGAAGAGCGGTGGATCCTCCGGGTCGGTGGTGATGTCGTTGATGGCCGGGAGGTCGGCGCCCGGTCGGAGGGCCAGCGCCAGAATGGCGACGGCGGCCAGGCCGGCGCAGATTCCCGTCCAGGCGAAGCCGCGGCCACCGAGGCCCGCGCTTGCCCTGGTGAGGTAGAGCGCGAGCAATCCCACCACCAGCCCCGCTATCGCCTCCAGCAGGCCGATCCCGAAGATCCACTGGAAGCCGAACATCGGCGAGACCACGCCGGCGTGGATCAGGGTCGGTCCCAGCAGGATGTCGAAGGCTCCCAGTGCCCCGAGGGCACACGCCAGCACTGCGATCCGAGATCTGCGCATCACCGGTTACCTCCTTCGAGATGCCCCGCACCCTAACACGGGGGAGCCGGCCGTGTGTTAGCATCACCGGCTTCCGAGCACGGATCCGGTGCCGGGCGCAATCGACCCTCTCGAGGAGTGAATCCCCTTTGACTGATCTCGTCCTCTCCGAACGCCGTGGGCCGGTTGCGCTGCTCACGCTGAACCGCCCCGACGCCCTGAACGCCCTGAACAGGGGCCTTCTCGAGACCCTCGCCGACCGCATCGCGGAGATCGCGGCGGATTCGAGCGTGCGGGCGGTGGTGGTGACCGGTGCCGGAAGGGCCTTCGCCGCCGGGGCCGACATCGCCGCCATGCGCGAGATGACGGCGATCGAGGGAGAGGCCTTCAGCCGCCTGGGTCATCGGGTCCTGGCCTCCCTCGAGGAGCTGTCGGTTCCGGTCATCGCCGCCGTCAACGGCTTCGCTCTTGGGGGTGGCTGCGAGCTCGCCTGCGCCTGCGACTGGGTCTATGCCACCCGGCGCGCCCGCTTTGGTCAGCCCGAGGTGAATCTGGGTCTGATCCCCGGCTTCGGCGGAACCAGCCGGCTGCCGCGGCGGGTGGGCGTGGCCTGGGCCCGGGAGCTGGTGATGATGGGAGAGCCCATCAAGGCCGAGGTCGCGGAGCGCATCGGGCTGGTGAATCGCGTCTTCGAGGAGGTCGATGATCTGCTCGAAGCGGCCATCAAGGCCGGGGAGGCTATCGCGGCGAAGGGACCGCTCGCCGTCGCCCGGGCCAAGCGGCTGCTCCACGAGACCCCGGATGCGGACCTGAGAGTCGCCCACGCCTGCGAGCAGTCGGCTTTCGGGTCGATTTTCGCGACGGAAGACCGCGAAGAGGGGATGGCGGCTTTCCTCGAGAAGCGCGATCCGGAGTTCCGAGGACGCTGATGGCCCGCTACCTCGTTACCGGTGTGGCCGGCTTCATCGGCTCGCGGACCGCCGAGATGCTTCTCGAGGCAGGACACCAGCTGGTGGGCGTCGACAACCTGAGCGACGCCTACGACCTGCGCGTGAAGGAATACCGTCTCGAGCGACTTCGGGAGCAGAGCCGCTTCCGCTTCGAGCGCCTCGACATCGCCGATCGCTCTGCCATCGCAGCGGCTGCGTTTCAGGGAGAGCACTTCGACGCAGTGCTCAATCTGGCAGCCAGGGCCGGTGTGCGGGCCAGCGTCGAGAACCCCTGGGTCTACATCGAGACCAACGTGACCGGAGCGCTGAACCTGCTCGAGTTCTGCCGAAGCCGTGGAATTGCGAAATTCGTGCTCGCCTCCAGCTCGAGCGTTTACGGCGCGGAGAGTTCGATCCCCTACCGCGAGGATCAGGACACCAGCCGCCCCATCTCACCCTACGCGGCCAGCAAGAAGGCCGCGGAGGCGCTCTGTTACACCTTTCACTTCCTCCACGGCCTGGACGTCACGGTGCTGCGCTACTTCACCGTCTACGGGCCCGCGGGGCGCCCCGACATGAGCGTGTTCCGCTTCACCCAGGGAGTTCGCGAGGGGAGACCAATCCGCGTCTACGGCGACGGGAGCATGTCGCGGGATTTCAGCTACGTGGACGACATCGCGCGCGGCACCGTGGCGGCTATCGCGCCCCTTGGCTACGAGGTCATCAATCTGGGTGGAGACCAGCCCCACAGGGTGACGGAGCTGATCCGGCTGATCGAGAAACACCTCGGTCGCAGCGCAGAGATCGAGTTCGAGGAAGCCCATCCCGCCGACGTCCTGGCGACCTGGGCCGACATCCACAGGGCCGAGGAGCTGCTGGGCTGGCGCCCCCAGGTCTCGCTCGAGGAGGGGATCTCGCGCACCGTGGAGTGGTACGAAGCCGAGCGTCACTGGGCCGGGCAGATCTCCGTCTACTGAGCAGGTCGCCGAGAAGGGTCCACGAGAGATGATCGTAGTTCCCGAAGGGCTGATGGAGCGCCTGCTCGAACCCCAACCCGCGCCGGCGGGGATGAACAGCCGGGAGATCGTCCGGAGGGCGGTCGAGTTCGATGGTCCCCCGCGGATCCCCTACAGCTTCATGGTGCCCATGAAGACGGACTTCTTCGAAACTGGAGTGCTCGAGTGGTTGCAGCGAGGGCAGGAGGAGCCGGGATCCACCAGCCAGCTCGGTGACGTTCGTTACGACGAATGGGGCGTCGGCTGGGAGGTGACGACGCGCTGGTGGGATCACTCGTTTCACCACCCGCTGCGCGACCTCGGCGAGCTGGGTGGCTACCGCTTCCCTGACGTTGCTGCTCCGGAGCGGTTCGCCTGGATGGCTCCCCATCTGGAGCGGGCGAGGCAGGCCGGGAAGTACGTCGTCGGGCACAACCCGATCGGAATGTACGAGCGGATGCGTCACCTGATCGGATTCGAGGACCTGATGATCGCTCCTTACACGCAGCCCGACGGGCTCGAGGCGCTCCTCGATCGGCTCACCGACCTCACCATCGCGATCATGGACCGGTGGGCCGAGATCGGACCGATCGACGCCTTCATGTCGGCCGAGGATTGGGGGCTCCAGACGCAGCTCCAGATGAAGATCGATACCTTCCGCCAGTTCTACAAGTCCCGCTACTCGCGTCTCGTCGAAGCCGCTCATCAGAGAGGGATGCACTACTTCTGGCACAACTGCGGCTTCATTTCGGACATGATCCCCGACATGATCGAAATCGGTGTCGATCTGGTGCAGCTCGATCAGCCGCGCCTGATGGGACACGGGCCACTGACCGACGCCTTCGGAGGCAGGATCTGCTTCTGGAACACCGTGGACATCCAGTGGTCGACGAGTCCGAACGTCACCGAGGAAGCGGTCAGGGCCGAGGTGGCGGAGATGACCAGGGCTTTTGCGCGGTTCAACGGGGGCTTCATCGCCCGCCACTACCCGCAGCCGTGGGACATCGGACTCTCCAACGAGATGCAGGAGGTCATCTACGAGACCTTCCTCGAGAACGGATGCGCACTGTGAGCCAGCCGCCCTCGGCGCCGCACCGATCTCGCGGCTACGCCTCCAGGACCACTCCCTTCAGCATCTCAAGCTCCTTTGCCCTCTGAATTCCCATCCGCGCGAAGCTTGCCCGCGCGATACAGAGCTTCGTAACGTTCCGCCGTCGCCTCCCAAGAGAAGCCCGAGGCGGTGCGTCGGGCGGCCTCGCCGAGCTTGCGGCGCGCCTCGGTGTCATCCATGAGCTCGGCCAGTGCGCCCGCCAGCGCCCCGACATCGTCCGGCGGGACACAGCGCGCGGCCCGGCCGCCGTCGGTGAGCTCGGCCATGCCGCCCACCGCCGTCGCGACGCAGGCCAGCCCCTGGGCCGCGAACTCGAGGAGCGTCCCGCCGAAGCTCTCGCTGCGGGAGGGCACCACGCCGATCGAGGCGCGGGAGAGCGCCGCGCGCTTGGCTTCGCCCGTCACCTGACCCAGAAAGGAGATGCGCTGCGCGCAGGGGGTCCGCGCGCCCTGCTCCCGCAGCAGAGCCGCCTCGCGCCCGGCGCCGGCCACCTCGAGCAGCCAGCCCGGTCGCCCGGCGGCGGCCTCTGCGAACGCCGCCACCAACACGTCCACGCCCTTGCTTCTGACCAGGCGCCCCATCGAGAGCACGATCGGCTCGCGCTTCTCGACGGGAGTCGGCTCCGGCAGCTCGATCCCCGCGTGCACAACGTGCACGCTGCTGGGATCGGCGCGGGCCCGGCGCGCCGCTTCGGCGCTCCAGGCGGAGGGCGTCACCACGGCGTCGGCAGCGCGAAGGCCCCACCGCGCCCGGCGCTTCGGGTAGTGGATACGCGTCGCGGTGTGGGGCGTCACCAGGATGATCGGCTCACCCAGCCGCCTGCGCAGCGCGCGCAGCGGCGCGATCAGCTCTCCGTGGGGCAGAGCCGAGTGGAAGTGGATCACATCCGCCCGCAGCTCGCGTTGGAGACCGAGAAGGCGACCGAGGTTCGCCAGCTTGAAGCGGCGAACCGGCCAGGGGTGCAAGGACACGCCGTGAAGCGGGGCCGGCTCTCCCTCGGGAGCGGGCCCTGCGAGGTGCATGGCATGCCCCCGCGCCGCGAGCGCCGGCAGCGCTCCAGCCAGCACGCGCCCCACGCCGCCACTCCAGCTCAGCTTGGATGCGACCCAGAGGATGCGCAGGGACGAGTGGCTCGATTCCCGGGTCAAGCTCCTACCCGCCCTTGCTGAAGCGGCAGCTTCGATTCGCCCCACTCATTCTTCCACGACCACCGACGCCCGCTCTTCGAAGGGATTCGTTCTCATCGCAAACGAAAACAGGTATGGGTAGCTCGCCCTCAGGTACCTCATGTAGTCCAGCCACTCCACGACGACCAGCCGGTACACTCTCTCGATGTCGCGTGCCAGGTGCCGATAGTCGCTATCCGGCAGCTCTGTCAGACCTTGGCGGCCCACCAGCTCCTCGGTCAAGTGAAACACCGACCGGAGAAGACTGGTAAAGTCGGCGTGCTCGAGAAGGTGCGGGTTCTCCAGCAGCCTCAGCATGAAATCGCTCTTCTCCTCCAGAAACCGGCGCAACTCATCGAAGTCGACCTTCCTCGCGTCGACCTCGTATTCGCGTTCTTCCAGCCGCTGCTTGACGCGGCGGTATTCCTTCTCGGGGCAATCCACACCCGCGCTGACCTCTGGCCGGATTCCATCCAGATGAGGATCCCAGGCAGCGCAGTACCTCAGCAGCTGTGTCCCGATCACGCTGAAGAAGGCCCCGATCAGCACGTTCAGCTTTTCCATGACGAGGCTCCGCTCCCGCCTCATCAGCAGCCGATTGATGATCAGTGTCACGAAGAGGACCGAGATGGGAAGAAAGGCAATGCTGGTGGTCGTCCACAAGAGGATGTGACGTGCGTCCTCGAACAGCGCGTAGTGAAACAGATAGAGCGCCACGGACAGGAGAATCAGAGACAGTCCGAATTGGAGCTCCCAGCTGAAGCGTTTCATTTGAAGCGTCTCATCTCTGGCTTGCCCTCCTGGCTCGGATCATTCAAGAGCGCTTGTGCGAATCATCCGGCCCGGCATCTAACTTACCACTCCGCCCGCAACACCGCCGTGCAGCGGCGGGCGCATAGCGGCTCCCACGGGTGGCTGCTATACCCCGGCGTCTGTAGCGATCGCGACGAAAGGAGCCCTTGTGATGTGCCCTCCCCGCGCTCTGCTCTGCGGCCTGCTGGTTTTCGTACTCGGAGCCTGTCAGTCATTCTCGACGGCGGGTGTGGGGAACAGCGCGCGGGCGCCGGCGCGGCTCGACCGCATTCTGGAGAGGGGTGAGCTCCGCGCCGGTCTCTCGGGCAACCAGCCGCCGCTCAACATGAAGAACAAGAGGGGCGAGATCATCGGTCTCGAGGTCGACCTGCTGGAGGCGCTCGCCTTCTCCATGGGGCTCGAGGTGAGTCTCGTGGCGATGCCCTTCGCCGATCTGCTCCCCGCCCTCGAGAAGGGCGACGTGGACCTGGTGATCTCGGGCATGACGATCACGCCGGAGCGCAACGCGAGGGTGGCTTTCGTCGGCCCCTACGTGATCTCCGGCAAGTCGCTTCTCACCAAGTCCAGGACGATCGCCAACGTCGAGAGCCCTGGCGCGCTCGACCGGCCGGGCCGCACCTATGCCGCGCTCCGCGGCTCCACCAGCGAGGCTTTCGTCAAGACGAATCTGCCGCAGGCGAAGCTCGTCCCCACGCGGGACTACGACACCGCGGTGCACATGGTGATCGACGACGAGGTGGACGCCCTGGTCGCCGACTACCCGATCTGCGCGCTCTCCGTGCTGCGCCACCCGGAGGCCGGTCTCTCGATGCTGGCGACGCCCTTCACGGTGGAGCCCCTCGGAATCGCGCTGCCGGCCGACAATCCACTCTTCGTGAACCTGGTGGAGAACTACCTGAACACGCTGGAAGGCACCGGCCTGCTCACCCAGCTCAAGGCCAAGTGGTTCTCCGACGGCTCCTGGGTGTCCGAGCTTCCCTGACCTGACCATGCGGCTGCGACGCCTTCTCGCCTTCGTCTCGATTCTGGCCTGTGCCGCGGCGCTGGTCTTTGCGGCCTGCTCGAGTCCCCCGAAGCAGAGCGGTCAGAAGAAGAAGCGCACCGTTCTTCTCACCGAATACGACGACGCGCGCGTCGGAGCCGAGGCCTCACGAGACGTCGAGGCCGAGATCGGGCTTCTCGACGATCCGGAGCTCGACGCCTACGTCAACGAGATCGGCAACAAGCTCCTCCGCGGCATACCGCGCCGATCCTTCCACTACCGGTTCTCGATTGTCGATCAGTTCGAGCCCAACGCGTTCGCGCTTCCGGGCGGATACATCTTCATCTCGCGGGGTCTGCTGGCACTGGCGAACAGCGAGGACGAGCTCGCGAACGTGATCGGGCACGAGATCGTACACGCTGCGCGCCGCCACGCCTCGGCGCAGCAGGAGGTCGAGCAGGGGAACCCGCTCTCGATGCCGTGGGTGCGCGCTGCGAATCTCGCCGCCTACGGGCGCGACATGGAACGCACCGCGGATCGCGACGGTCAGATGCTCGCCGCCGCGGCAGGCTACGACCCCATGGGCATGTCGACCTTCCTGGGCAACCTGGGGCAGATGGAGAGGCTTCGGATCGGACACGCGCGGCTGCCCACCTTCTTCGACACCCATCCCGGCTCGCGCGGGCGCGCCGCCAGCAACGCGGCTCGCGCGCACGAGATCCGCTGGAAGCGCGATCCGGCGCTCGGCGACACCCACACCTCCTACCTGCGCCGCATCGAGGGGCTGCCGCTGGGAGAGAGCCCCGAGGCCGGGATCTTCGAAGGAGACCTCTTTCTCCACCCCGATCTCGACTTCCAGATCGCCTTCCCCCCCGGCTGGCGCACCTCGAACAGCAACCGCGCAGTGGGCGCCGTGGCGCCGCGGGGCGACGCGGTGGTCTTCCTGACGGCGGACCTACCTGACGGCGATCCCAAGACGGTGGCGGAAGGCTTTGCGGAGAAGACGAAGCGGGAATCCGGGGTCGAGGTGAAGAAGTCGCAGCCGGTCAAGATCGGCAGGCTCGACGCATGGAGAATGCAGCTCGAGGGAGGCCGCATGGTGGCCGACGTGACCTTCATCCCCTATCGCGGAACGACCTGGCGGATCACCGGGTTCTCGCGCTCGGACGTCGCGAAGCGGTACCTGCCACAGATGCTCAATACGGCGCGCAGCTTTCGTCCGCTCACGGAGGAGCAGCGGAAGTCGATCGAAATCACACGACTCGGCCTGGTAGAGGCGCGCGCGGGTGAGGACCTGGTGGCGCTCGGTAGCCGCACCGGCAACTCATGGGATCCCTCGCGCACGGCCGTCTTGAACGGGATCTTCACCAACCACCGCTTCGAGGGCGGCGAGCTGGTGAAGATCGCGCGCGTCGAGCCCTACTCTGCGAAGCCGTCCGAGTAGGGGAGCCGCTTCGCGGCGGCTTCGATGGCGTCACCGGCCTCCAGCAGCACGGCGGTGGCGTTCCAGGTGCCTTCCAGAAGTTGCTGCCGCGTCCCGTCCCGGATGCCGGCGGCCATCGTCCCGGCCCGTGAGGTGACGGTGCGGGCCTCGAGGTCGATCACCAGGTCCTGGCCCGGATCGAGCTCGACGGAGTCCATCAAGGTCGCCAGGTCCTCGGGCTCGAGCGTGACACAGGGCAGGCCGAGAGCCGTGCAGTTGCCCGCGAAGATCTCGGCGAAGGATTCGCCGATGAAGGCGTCGAAGCCGAAACGCATCAGCGATTGGGGCGCGTGCTCTCGGGAGGAGCCGCAGCCGAAATTCTCTCCCACGACGAGGATCGACGCACCGGCGAAGCGGCCGTCGTCGAGGGAGTGGTTCCCCTTGGCCTGGATCCGATCGTCCTCGAAGGCGTGCTCGCCGAGCCCGTCGAAGCTGATGCTGCGCAGGTAGCGGGCGGGGATGATGCGATCGGTATCGATGTCGTTTCCGCGCAGCACGCAGCCCCGTCCGGCAACCCGTTCGATCTTCCTCTCCGCCATCACAGGATCTCCCGGACGTCGACCACACAGCCGTGGATCGCGGCAGCCGCCACCATCGCCGGCGACATCAAGAGCGTGCGGCCCTTGGGCGATCCCTGCCGTCCCTTGAAGTTGCGATTGCTCGAGGAGGCGGAGATCTCACGGCCGACGAGCTTGTCGGGATTCATCGCCAGGCACATCGAGCAGCCCGGCTCCCGCCAGTCGAAGCCGGCCTCGCGAAAGATCTCGTCGAGCCCCTCCTCCTCGGCCTGGCGCGCCACGGCCTGGGAGCCCGGTACCACGAGAGTGCGAACGCCCGGCTTCACCTTGCCGGTCTTTGCCACGCGAGCCGCCTCGCGCAGATCCGAGATGCGGCCGTTGGTGCAGGAGCCGATGAAGGCTACGTCGATGCGGGTTCCGGCGATCGGCTCTCCGGGCTTGAGCTCCATGAAGCGGAGGGCCTCCTCGACGGAGGCGCGCTCCTCTTCGGGACACTGCTGCGGTGAGGGGATCGCTTCGGTCACCCCGCAGCTCTGTCCGGGATTGATGCCCCAGGTGACGGCGGGATCGATCTCGCCGCCATCCAGCTCGACCCGATCGTCGAAGCGGGCCTGGGGATCGCTGCTCATGGAGCGCCACCACGCGATGGCGCGGTCGAAGGCCTCTCCCCGGGGCGAGAACTCGCGGCCGCGCAGGTACTCGAAGGTGGCGGCATCCGGGTTCACGTAGCCGACGCGCGCGCCTCCTTCGATGGACATGTTGCAGAGGGTGAGACGCGCCTCGAGGTCCATGTTCTCGATCACCGCCCCACCGTATTCGTAGGCGTAGCCGACGCCGCCCTTCACCCCCAGGCGCCGGATGATGGTGAGGATCACGTCCTTTGCGTAGACGCCCTGACCGAGCTCGCCGCTCACCTCGATGCGCCGCACCTGGGGCCGGGCCAGGGCCAGGCACTGGGTGGCGAGCAGGTCGCGCACCTGGCTGGTGCCGATGCCGAAGGCGATCGCCCCGAAGGCGCCGTGGGTCGAGGTGTGGGAGTCGCCGCAGGCGATCGTCATGCCCGGCTGGGTGAGCCCCAGCTCCGGTCCGATCACGTGGACGATTCCCTGCATGCCGCTGGCCGGATCGAAGAGCGAGATCCCGTGCTCCCGGCAGCTGCGTTCCAGCGCCACGATCATCTGCTCGGCGAGGGGATCCGAGAGGGGCCGCAGCTGGGTATCCGTGGGTATGATGTGGTCCACGGTCGCGAAGGTGCGCTGTGGAAATCGCACCGGAAGTCCCATCTCCTCCAACATCGCGAAGGCCTGGGGGCTGGTGACCTCGTGAATCAGATGCAGGCCGATGAAGAGCTGGGTCTGCCCGTCCGGTAGCTCGCGGACGCTGTGCAGGTCCCAGACCTTGTCGAAGAGGCTCTTGGGGGGCGACATGACAGGGGATGTAGCAGAGGGGGCGAGACCCGCCCACGACGGTATGCTGACCCGATGGACCTGCTATACGCGGCTCACGTTCCCGCGGGCGAAGGCCCCTTTCCCACCGTCCTGGCTCTGCACGGCTGGGGCGCCAGCGCCCACGACCTGATCGGCCTGGCTCCCGTTCTGAACCGGGGGGAGGCTCTGGTCTTGAGCCCCCAGGGACCGGTCGTCGTTCGGGTGCCAGATGGCCCGGTCGGCTACGGATGGTACCGGCTCCGCGAGGGCATCCAGGGAGACCCCGAAGACTTCACCCAGGCCTCGGTTCGGGTCCTTGGCTTCCTGGAGGCGGCGGAGCAGCACTATCCCATCGATCCGCGCAAGATCGTGCTGCTCGGCTTCAGCCAGGGCGGCGCCCTGGCCTTCGATCTCGCCCTGCGCGATCCCTCCCGCTTCGCCGGCCTGGCGGCGCTCTCCTGCTGGCTCCCGGATCGGCTCGCCTCCGAAATCGCGCCGGATTCCGCCCACCAGAGCCTTCCCGTCCTGGTCGTGCACGGCAGCGAAGATCCGATGGTTCCGGTGGCGCGCGCTCGGGAGGCGCGCCAGCGACTCACCGCGCTCGGCGTCGCGCTGACCTACCGCGAATACGAGATGGGCCACGAGATCTGCGCCGATGCGCTGCGCGACATCGTCGCCTGGCTCGACGACAAGGTCCTGCGCTGAGGCGACCCCTTCGGACCTCTGATAGCCTTTGGCGGGTTCGGGGTGTAGCTCAGTGGCTAGAGCCTGATCTTTGGGGGGTCAGCGTCGTGGGTTCGAATCCCACCACCCCGACCAGTCTTGCCGGTGATCGGCCGACGAAGCCACCCTGCCGGCCTTCGTTCGCCTGCCTTCTCGCCTCCGCTCGGCCGCGTCTGACTCACTCCGTCGGGAACAGAGCCTCCAGGTAGACAGCCGGCGGAGGAGTCATCGGCCGGCGGACCTCGACGGGCTGGCCCCGCGGATCGAAGTCGAGGGGAAGCTCGCCGGGTTCGTCGGGCACGGTGTCGAAATAGACCTCTCCGCGCGACTCGCCCGGCCAGTTCCTGACGGGCACCGTGCCCACCATCGAGCCCGCCACCCAGAGCTCGTAGTTGGCTACCGGCAGATGCCTGGCCGTGACGCGGAACTCGTAGTCGCAGGCCTCATCCTTGCTTTTCATGGATGCATCACCGGCGCCGAACCAGTGGGTGGGGTTGAGGTCGACCTCGATGTCCACGACGGAACAGACCTCTCTCTCCTCCGGAACCGCGACCCGCGCCCGCATCGGCCCCGCGAACAGGACCTCGCCGTCGCGGACCACCTCCACCCGTGCGCCGCGGGGCTCGAGATCGAGGGGTGAAGAGGCGCTGCTCTGCGGGGGGGAACCTCCGGCGCCCCAGCCCGGGAGATCCAGACAGACCCCGGCCGGGGAGGAGGGGGACTGGAGGCGGAGAGTCGCCTGGCGTCCGGCATCGGTCTCGATCTCTCCGGCCAGGACGCCATCGACCCGTACCTGATAGGATCCCGGCGCCACGCCGCGCAGGCTCAGGTTGAAGATTCGGCATCCGAACGGAGTCGTCCCATAGACCCCCCGCACCTGGCCGGGTTCGGCTGGGTCGCTGGCTGGGATGCCCACGTCCTCGAGGACTTGGCTCCAGGGCGGCTCGCCCGGGCCGTCCACCACCGCCGAGAGCCTGTCCTCGTTGCCATCGCTCACCGAGATCCGCTTGCCTCGCGGATCGAAGCCGAGCGTCTCGTATTCCGGCAAGGGGGGATGCCGCAGCTGCAGCTTTGCATGGCCGCCTGGATTCGTGGTGAAACGGGCCTGCTCCAAGCCGTCGGCGAGGAGGAGGTACTCGCTCTCGGGAAGCAGATTGTGCACCTGGAGCCGCAACACGGACCGCGTTTCGTTCATCTGAAGCTGGATCGAGCCACTGGCGCTGGATTCGACCGGGGTGCGCTCGAGCTGCACATAGACCTGCGCGCGATCGCCGCAGCTGGTCGAAGCCGCACCGAGTGCTCCGACCGCGCAGGTTGCCAAGACGAGACCCACCCACCGAGAAGACCGAGGCATACGCTCCTCCCCCGAGCCGACTCGTATACCCCTCCATGAACGAGAGAGCCCTGCTCGCAACAGACCCGTTTCGCGCCCCAAGAGGCGGAATGCTGAGTGTGTTTCGCAACACAATGTAATCGTGCGCCATGACCGGAACGAACGTGATCCAGGTCACACAATGGCGAATTCGGGGAGGTCGCGTAGACGGGCATCGAGGAGTTCGCCGCGCACGGCCTGAGGCGTACCTACATCAGTGCGCTACTCGACCAAGGGCAGATGCTGGCTCCTGGCCTTCAGGGCTTCGATGTCTGGAGCAAGGAACGTCCCGAATTCGAGAAACCCGGGATACGGATTCAGCTCGCAGACGAGCGGAGTGCGCGCGCGGCGCGCGACCAGCTGGTGATGGCGATCGAGCGGGCCGAGCGCGAGTGACCCAGCCACCGGGCATTCATCGGCTCTCCCGGGCAGGGTCTCCCCTGTTCCCCTTCTGCCTGGAAGCCTGTTATCGTCGCCGCCGAGCCGATTTCCCTACGGAGGAGCGATGTCCACGGAGCTGACCCCCGCGCTGCGCGAGCTGATCGAGAACACCATCCGCGGCCTCACCATCGACGCCGTGGAGCGCGCCGGGATCGGCCACCTGGGCGCGCCGATGGGGCTGGCGCGACCGGCCTTCCTGCTCTGGGACGAGCATCTCCGCTTCGATCCGGCCGATCCCGCCTGGCCGCTGCGCGATCGCTTCGTGCTCTCCTGCGGCCACGCGTCGATGCTGCTCTACTCCCTGCTCCACCTGTTTGGCTTCGAGCTCTCGCTGGCCGAGATCGAGTCCTTCCGGCAGCTCGGCTCCAAGACGCCCGGGCACCCCGAGTACGGGCACACCCCCGGCGTCGAGGTGACCACGGGCCCGCTGGGGCAGGGCTTCGCCAACGCTGTCGGCATGGCCCTGGCCGCCCGGATGACCCGCGCGCGCTTCGCCCGCGATGGCGAGGGGCCCGGGCTCCACTGGATCTACGCCTTCGCCGGCGATGGCGACCTGATGGAGGGCGTCTGCTACGAGGCCGCCTCTCTGGCCGGACATCTCGGCCTCGCCAACCTGATCGTCCTCTACGACGACAACCGGGTGACCATCGATGGGCCCACCTCCATCGCCTTCAGCGACGACGTGGCGGCTCGCTTCGGAGCCCAGCGCTGGCACGTCCAGAGCGTGGACGGAGAGGACGTGGACGGCCTGGGGCGGGCCCTGCGGGCGGCCCGCGCCGAGGCCGAGCGGCCCTCGATCCTGATCACCAGGACCACCATCGGCTTCGGGAGCCCCAACTGGGCGGGCCTCTCCAAGGCGCACGGTGGTCCCTTCGGCGCCGACGAGGTGCGCGCCACCAAGGAGAACCTGGGAATTCCCCTGGAGCCCGAGTTCCTGGTGCCGCCCGAGGTCAGCAGCTACCTGGCCGAGCGCAGCCGGGCGAAGACCGCCGAGCGCGCCGAGGCGGACCGACGCCTGGCGGCCTGGCGCTCGGCGCATCCGCAGCTCGCCGAGCGCTGGGACGCCACCCGCAGCCAACAGACGCCGCCGGACCTGGCGGGGCGGCTGGCAGAGGGACTCGAGGACAAGCCCGACGCCACGCGCAAGCACTCCGGCGCGGTGATCCAGCGCATCCACGAGCTGGCGCCCTTCCTGGTGGGCGGCTCGGCGGATCTGGCCGGCTCGAACAACACCCTGATCAAGGCCAGCGGCTACGTCGGGTCCGCCACCGGCGAGGGTGAGGATCCCTTCTCGGGGAGCAACATCCACTTCGGCGTCCGCGAGCACTCGATGGCGGCCATCACCAACGGGATCGCCCTCGACGGCACCTTCCGTCCCTTCTGCGCCACGTTCATGGTGTTCAGCGACTACATGCGGCCGTCGCTCCGCCTGGCCGCGATGATGAAGCTGCCCGCCATCTTCATCTTCACCCACGATTCGATCTTCGTGGGTGAGGATGGCCCCACCCACCAGCCTGTCGAGCAGCTCGACGCCCTGCGTGCGATCCCGGGACTCACGGTGTTCCGGCCGGCGGACGGCGTCGAGACGGCCATGGCCTGGGCCTGGGCCCTCCAGCGCGCCGGTGGGCCGGTGGCGCTCGCGCTGACCCGGCAGGGCGTAGCGGCCCTGAAGCGCGAGGAGCCCTTTGCCCTGGAAGACGTCTGGAAGGGGGCCTACAGGATCCGCGAGCCCGAGGGGAGAGTGGATCTGGTGCTGTTGGCGTCTGGATCGGAGGTGGTGCTCGCCTGCGATGCCGCGACCCATCTGGCGGCGGAGGATGTCTCCGCGCGCGTGGTCTCGATGCCGAGCCTGGAGCTCCTGGGCGAGCAGCCGGAGTCCTACCGGCGCGAGCTGATGCCCGGGGACATCCCGGTGGTCGCCGTCGAGGCCGCCCGCGGAGAGAGCTTGCGGGGGCTGGTGGGACGGCGGGGACTGATCCAGGGAATCGATCGCTTCGGTGCATCCGCTCCCTCGAAGCGGCTGGCCGAGTTCTTCGGCTATACCCCGAATCGCCTGGCGGAGCGCATTCTCGAGTGGTTGCGTTGACCGGGGAGGAGCAGCCGTGATCGATGTCTCGGTGCTGAAGATCGTGGGCTTTTCGAGCCTCTCGCTGCTGGTGATCGGGTGGCTCGCGGTCTCGTTCCTGGCACCCGGGGAGACCCGCTCGCGCGTCGCCTGGGTCGCGGCCAGCTTCATGTTTCTGGCTCTGCTCTGCCTCTTCGTGAACCTGTTCCAGATCGCGCTTCGCGAGGAGAGCATGCTGGGGATGATCGCCTTCGGCTTCCTCGGCACGCTGTTCACCGGCGGCGTGCTGGTGAGCACCGTCAAGACGGTGGGCCAGTTCATCGGTCGGGGTTCGGCCAGCCAGTACTGAGCTGAGCCCTGAGCCGAGCTCAGCGGTAGTCGTGGGATTCGGGCAGCGGACCGTCGGCCGTCGCGGTGATGGGGCGAAGCTCGCGGACGCGGACGTGGATGACCCCTTCCAGGTTCTGAAGGGGACCGGCGACCTCGACCAGGGGCGAGAGGTGGAGGGCGACCCGGAACCTCCGGAAGACCTCCGGGGTGAGGATGGCGTTGGAGGTCCCCGTCTCGTCCTCCAGCGTCAGGAAGCAGAAGCCCTCTGCGGCGCGGGGGCGCTGGCGGACGATCGCGTGGCCCGCAGTGCGCACGAAGCGGCCGTCGGGCGTGGCGCGAAGTTGCTCGGCGGCGAGGATGCCGCGCCGCCGCAGCTCTGGGCGCAGGTGGGCCAGGAGGTGGGGGCCGGTGGTGAGGCCGCTGGTCCGGTAATCGGCCAGCGTCACCTCGAGCGGGGACATCTCCTGGAGAGGGGAGGGCTCCGCGGGCGGTGAGATGCCGGAGAACAGCGAGCTCCTGTCCCGTTCCACGGCGGCCACCTGCCAGAGGGCCGAGCGCCGCTGGCGGGCCGCCGGGTCGATCGAGCCGAGAGCGCCCGTTTCGGCCAGGGCGTCGAGCTCGTCCCGGCGCAGGGCGACACGCCTGGCCAGGTCGGCCACGCTCTCGAAGCCGGCGCGGCTCCGCTCCGCCTCGGTGGCGCGGCCCGTCTCCGCGCGCAGCCCCGCCACGTAACGCAGGCCGACGCGCACGGCCGGCGCTTCGGCGCTCCCCTCCAGCGTGCATTTCCAGTGCGAGGCGGCCACGTCGATCGGCCGCACCTCGACGCCGTGGCGCTGGGCGTCCTTCACCAGTGTGGCGGGGTTGTAGAAGCCCATCGGGTAGGCGTTGAGCAGGCCGGCGAGAAAGGCGGCGGGGTGATGGGCCCGGAGGTAGGCCGAGGCGTAGGCGATCAGCGCGAAGGAGGCCGAGTGGGATTCCGGGAAGCCGTAGAGCGCGAAGGAGGTGATGCCCCGGACCACCTCTTCCTGGGCCTCTCCCACGATGCCGCGGTCAGTCATGCCTTCGCGCAGGCGTGCCTCGATGCGATTCATCTTCTCGACGGAGCGCTTCATGCCCATGGCCCGGCGAAGCTCCTCGGCCTCGCCTCCGCTGAAGCCCGCCGCCACCATGGCCAGGCGCAGCAGCTGTTCCTGGAAGATGGGCACGCCCAGAGTGCGCTTCAGGATCGGCTCGAGGACCGGGTGGGGATAGGTGACGGGCTCGCGGCCCGCCCGGCGGTTCAGGTAGGGATGTACCATCTGTCCGACGATCGGCCCGGGACGGATGATGGCGATCTCGACCACCAGGTCGTAGAAGTGGCGCGGCTTCATGCGCGGAAGCGTCGCCATCTGGGCGCGGCTCTCGATCTGGAACACGCCGACGGTGTCGGCTCGCCGGATCATGGCGTAGGTCTTTGGATCGTCCGGGGGCAGATGGGCGAGATCGATCTGCCTGCCCTGGTGCTCGCGAATCGCGGGGATCATCTCCTCCAGGGCGGCCAGCATCCCGAGGCCGAGGAGATCGATCTTGATGATGCCCAGATCCGCGCAGTCGTCCTTGTCCCACTGGATCACGCTGCGCCCGGCCATCGCCGCCGGCTCGATGGGGACCACCTCGTCCAGACGCCCGGCGGAGATCACGACGCCCCCGGTGTGCTGTCCCAGGTGACGGGGCAGCCCCTTGATCTGATCGACGAGGTCGAGGAGCAGGGCGATGCGCGGGGATTCGGGGTCGACCTTCGCCTGGCGAAGCGTCGCGTGCAGCTCGTCCAGATCCTCGCGGTAGTCGAAGCTCGAGAGCAGCTTTGCCAGCCGGTCCACCGCTTCCGGGGCCATGCCGAGCACCTTGCCGATCTCTCGGATGGCCGAGCGGGTGCGGTAGGTGATGACCGTGGCGGTCATGGCGGCGCCGTGGGGGCCGTACTTCTCGAAGACGTACTGGATCACCTTCTCCCGCTGGTCGCCGGAGGGGAGATCGAGATCGATGTCGGGCCACTCGCCGCGCTGCTCGGAGAGGAAGCGCTCGAAGAGAAGCTCCATGCCCACCGCGTCCACGGCCGTGATGGCCAGGGCGTAACACACGGCACTGTTGGCCGCGGAGCCGCGTCCCTGGACGATGATCCCTTCCTCCCGGGCGAAGCGCGCGATGTCGTGGACGATCAAGAAGTAGCCGGGGAGATCGAGCTTCTCGATCACGGCGAGCTCGTGCTCGAGCTGTGCCCGGACCCGCGGCGAGAGGAAGGACCCGTAGCGCTTCCGGGCGCCTTCGAAGGTGAGTCGCCGCAGCCAGGAGGCCTGGCTCTCACCGGAGGGGACCGGGAAGCAGGGGAAGCGATAGCCCAGATCCTCCAGGGTGAAGCTGCAGCGCTCGGCGATGGCACGGGTGGCTCGGATCCACTCGGGCCGATCGGCGAAGCGCGCGGCCATCTCTTCCGGGGAGGTCAGATAGTGCTCGCCGTTCGGCAGCAGACGGCGCCCCGCGCGGTCGAGAGAGGTCTTCTCACGGAGGCAGCAGAAGGCGTCGAGGAGCCGACGGCCCTCGGGCCGGGCGAAGCGCACGTCGCCGCTGGCGACGACGGGCAGCCTCGCCGCCTCGGCCAGGGCAACGGCGAAGCGATTCTCCGCCTCGGCGCGCCGATCCCGGTGCCGGGAGACATCCACCCAGACCCGCCCGGATCCGAAGACACCGAGCGCCCGGTCGAGTGTGTACTTGGAGAGAGAGCCGTTCCCGCGAACCAGGGCCGTGAGCCCGGCAGCAAAGGCCTCGACCTCGTCCCATCCGACCCTGGCCTCGCCCTTCGGTGCATTCCCCTGGCCCACTGTGAGAAGCCGCGAGAGGTTCTGGTAGCCCTGCCGGGACTCGACCAGGAGAAGCAGCCTCCCGACTCCAGAGAGAGAGGCATTCGCACCCACGATCGCGCGCAGCCCGGCTTCCCTCGCCGCCGCGTGAAAGCGGGGTGCGCCGTAAAGCCCGTCGCGGTCGGCGAGGGCCAGTGTCCCGTGGCCCAGCTCCGCAGCCCGATCGACCAGATCTTCCGGGTTCGAGGCCCCCTCCAGAAAGGAGAAGGCACTCCGGCAACGAAGCTCCACGTAATCAGACAAAACGGGGACTGATTTTCGCTTTACTTTCGCCTCCCGTCAAGCGCCGTTTGCGGCATCATGGCCTCATGCCCGGAGGTTCCAACGCAACCGTCCTCGTCGCCGATGATGAGGAGATGCTGCTCAAACTCGTGGACAATGTCCTCCGTCGAGCCGGCTTCCGGGTGGTGACGGCCACCACCAGCAGCGAGGCGCTGGAGGTCTTCAGTGAGGATCCGGCTGCCATCGACACGGTGCTGATCGACGCCGGGATGCCGCAAACGGGAGCGGCCGAGGTCCTGCGATCGATGCTCGCCCTGCGAAGTGACGTCGGCGTGGTCGTCTCGAGTGGCGCGTCCCCGAGTGACGAGATCCAGGAGCTGCTCGCCGACTGCGGAGGGCGTTTTCTCAGCAAGCCCTTCGACCCCGAGACCCTGATCTCCGTCGTCTCGGCGATGGGTCATTCCCCCGATCGCCCCGGCAGGGATTAGCCTTGGCCTCGGTGGTCGTCGTGGGTGCCGGGATCGCGGGACTCACCTGCGCCTGGCGGCTGCAGCAGGCGGGGCACGACGTCGAGGTGCTGGAGCGCGAGAGGGCGCCGGGCGGGCGCATGCGCAGCGAGCGACGCGGCGGGTACGTCGTCGACCGCGGCGCGCAGTTCATCTCCAGCGGGTACCGGAACCTTCACCAGATCGCCCACTCCCTCGGCCTGGGTCACCGCGCCCGGAACATCGCCTGCACCCGCAACGCGATCCTGCGCGACGGGAAGCTCCGTGCGGCCGACTACGACTCGCTGAGGGACTTCCTGCGCTCGGACCTCCTCTCCAGCCGCGCAAAGGCGCGGCTCCCGCGGCTTCTCTTCGAGGTTCTTCGCCACCGAAAACGCCTCGACCCCCTGCGCCCGGAGAAGGCGGCCGACATCGATCGCGAGGACATGGCCCGCTACCTGCGCCGTGTCGTCGGCGAGGAGGCTCTCGAGTACCTGCTCGCCCCGGCGTTCTCTTCCACCTTCGACAGCGATCCCGAGGATCTCTCGGGGGCCTTCGCGCTGCTGGCGATTCGCTTTTTGGCCGGCGGCTTTCGCCTCCAGTGCTTCGAGGGGGGCGTCGGGCTGCTGACCCGCACCCTCGCCGATCGGCTCTCGGTTCGCGTCGGATGGGAGGCGTCGGCGATCGAGACGGAGGCGGGGGGCGCCCGGGTCCGCTACCTGGCACCGAGCGGCGAGCGAAGCCTGCTCGCCGACGCCGCGGTCGTCGCCGTCCCGGGCTCGCTGGTCGCGGGTGTCTGTCCCAGGCTCACCGAGGCGGAGCGCGGCTTCTTCGACCAGGTGCGATACGTGCGCGGCATCATCACCTACCTGCTTCTCGACCAGGCGCCGGAGACGCTTCCCTACTACGGCATCGCCTTTCCGCGCTCGGAGGGACTCGACCTCTACGGCATGGCGGTGGACCACCACAAGCCGGGCGTTGCACCCAAGGGGGCTGGCCTGGTGAACGCAGCCCTGACCAGCTCGGCTGCCGCGCGATTCTTCGAAATGCCGGACGAGGTGGTGGTCGAATGCGTTCGCGACGCTCTCGCCCGCACCCCCGTCGGTCGTCTCGACCCGGTGGATGCCGTCGTGCATCGATGGGATCCGATGATGCCCCAATTCCACGCCGGCTACTTGCGTCATCTCCGCAGCTTCCTGGATCGGAGCGAACGCACTCCGCGCCTCGTCTTCGCGGGGGACTACTTGGTGGGGCCCTACACCGAGGCAGCCCTCACCAGCGGCTTGCGCGCCGCCAACGAGGTCATCCGTTCCATCGGTTAGCGTCGAGCGAGCGGGTGGTCAGCCCCGCAGCTCTCCGGCCAGGCCCTCGGCCTCGTCGAGCATATTCTCGATCAGCGCCAGGCCCCCGTCCCAGAAGCTCGGGTCGGTGATTTCCAGACCCACCCTTTCGAGCAGCGCGGGCGGCGTGTCCGAGCCCCCCGCCCGCAGCAGATCCAGATAGCGCGGGACGAAGCCGGCACCCTCCTCGTCGTAGCGCCCGAGCAGCGCCAGGACCAGAAGCTCTCCGAATGCATAGGCGTAGCAGTAAAAGGGCGAGTGGACGAAGTGTGGGATGTAGAGCCACCACCAGGCGTAGTCGTCGGTCAGGTGCACGGCGTCGCCGAGCATCGGGCGATTGGCCTCCATCCACAGCTCGTTGATGCGCGGGATGGGAAGTTCGCCCTCGCCGCGACGGGCGGCGTGGAGCTTCTCCTCGAAGCGGGTCATCGCCACCTGGCGGAAGACCGTGGCGAAGGTGTCCTCGAGCTTGCCGCAGAGCAGCGCCAGGCGGACCTTCGGGCTGCGCTCTTCCTGCATGAGCCGGCGAAAGACCAGCATCTCCCCGAAGACGCTGGCGGTCTCGGCGGTGGTGAGCGGTGTGTCCTGCTCGAAGAGGCCGCGCTCGCGGGCCAGGTACTGATGGACGCCGTGACCGAGCTCGTGGGCCACCGTCATCACGTCGCGCAGGTTGCCGGTGTAGTTGAGCAGCACATAGGGGTGGGCGGTCGGCACCGTCGACGCGGAGAAGGCGCCGCTCCGCTTGCCCGGCCGGAGCTCCGCGTCGATCCAGCGCTCGCCGAAGAACCGTCCGGCGATCTCCGCCATCTCCGGCGCGAAATCGCCGAAGGCGTCCAGCACGATTTCCTTCGCCTCCTCGAAGCTCCGGGTCCCAGCTGACTCGCCCACCGGTGCGTAGCGGTCGTAATCCTCCAGCCGGTCGATGCCGAGCAGGCGCGCCTTGAGCCGGTAGTAGCGGTGGACCAGCGGATGACCGCGCTCGCAGGCGTCGAGGAGAGCCCGAACCGACGCGCCGTCGATCTCGTTCGCCAGGTTTCGTGAGTCGATCGGATCCCGGTAGCAGCGCAGGCGATCCCGGACCGCCTTGTCCTGTACCAGCGTGTTGAAGATGAAGGCGAGGGTGCGGGAGTGCTGGCGCAGGCCGGCGCTGAGGGCGCCGGCCGCACTGCGGCGCCTCTCCCGGTCCGCCTCGTAGAGCAGCGAGAGCACCTCTTCCTCGCCGAGCTCCTTGCTCTCTCCATCGATCTCGATCTGGAAGCGGGCCGCCCCCAGGATCTCCTCGAAGAGCCGGCTGAAGGCGCGTTCACCGGTGTTGGCGGTCTCCTCGAGGATCCGCTCCTCCGGCTCCGAGAGCAGGTGGGGGCGGTAGCGCCGCATCGATTCCAGCAGGTGGCGGCGCCGGGCGAGGGCCGGCTCCGAGAGCAGCGTCCGGCTCCGCTCGTCGTCCACCGCCACCCACTCCAGCTCGAAGAAGACCAGGGTGTTGCGGATCTCGCTGGCGCGTTCCTGGACCCTCTGCAGCAGGCCGCCGTGGGCCGGATTCGCGGTATCCGCGGCGAAGAGTAGGCCGGCGTAGGTGGCGGCCGCCGTGGGCCGCTCCTGCAGGGCCTCCAGGGTGTCGACCGCCGCCGCCAGGTCGGCGGCGTCGAGGCTCGCGACCCTGCCCCGGTGCCGCTCGGCGAAGGCGCGCGCCTCGTCGAGGGCGCGGTCCAGGTCCGCACAGATGGCGGCGTCGTCGGCGCCGCCGTAGAGATCCGAGAGGTCCCAGCGCACACCCGCAGCCGGCCCGGCGTCGTAAGCGTCAGCGGAACCCAAGTGACAAGCGAGCCTCGTGAGTTGACGGTTTCCAGAGGACCGGATCAGCCGGTCCCCGGGGCGTGTAGCACACAACCTTCGCATCGTGTAGCGCTGGGGCGATGTTCAGGGCGATGATGCCGTACGTGACATAGGGCGTGAGGAAGTGAGGATTATCATCGCGGATCGGGAACATGGGCAAACTTCCAGGTTGCGCGCATCAAGGATACGCGGCAACTCAATCGTCCCAACGCGAAGCAGGAGTTCGCTCAGAAGGCTGCTCAAACGAGAGAACTCTCACTTTGACTGGGCCGAAATCGGGGGGCAGATCAGAGGAATGGTCGGCGGCTGAATCGGCTTGACACTGGGCGAGACGATTGGCTCGAGGGTATGAACTCATTCTCGCGACTTATCCGTGGGGCTTGTGATGCACACCTGCGGCGCTCAAGATGATCTCGGCCACTTCCCTGCCGGAATCCACATCGAGCTTGGGTGGCTGGCGCTCCATCACCCCACGCGCAATCGCCGCGATCTCCCGCGGGGCGTGGTCGCGAATCGTCACGAGCCGACCCGCGCCATAGTGCTCCATGCGGGAGCGCATGAAGTGCTCCTGCTCGAAGTGGTAGTCCAGCGGGATGGCGATGAAGGGCGTGCCGAGGGCGGAGAGCTCTGCGACCTTTCCGTATCCAGACTGTGTAATCACGAGATCCGAAGCGGCGAAGTACCGGTAGAGCTGGTCGAGGAGCCGCGCGTGGCGAACCCAGGGAAGAGTCCCCGGCTCAGGGGACACCATAACGAAGTGGGCATCCGGCAGGCCTAGGTCCTCCCTAAGCGTGCGTCTGTCAGGTACCGCATCCGGATCGAAACCGACGATCGGCCTCACGAAGCGACAGTGCTTCAGTGCCCACTGTCTCCTGCCGGGCAGCAGGCTTCTCGCCCCATCGAGATGCGAATCCGCTGAGCAGCCAGAACGCCTCGTCGCCGCCGACGACGGCGTAGTCCTCTCCTGCCCACGCCGTCGAGCTGGCCTCAAAGTCCGGCCTGTCCAGTTTGGCCTCCGCCCGGATGTAGTCGATCAGATTGAACTCCTCGCTGCATTCGGCGAAGATTGGGAGATTCCGCTGCTCACGAAGGCCGTGGCCGGAACGGTGTTCCTTCCGTTCCTCGTTGCCCTTGTGATCTCCACCGCACCGTCGCCCGGAGGAATCCCCAAGGAACGCCTTCGTACGGCTGGCGAGCTGCTCCTCTGGAAGATCGATCTCGAGCTGGAGGCTCCAAGCCTCCTCCCCGCCCGCCTCGGCCAGCAGCGAATGCTACCACGGCTCGGCCGGGCCATGAGCCGTCAGCGGCATGTCAGGCACCTTCGGTGACCGGGCGTGTGAGGATCAGAAGGAGATGCCTGACAGTGCCGCCGCCGCCTCGGTCGCAAAGCCGTTGCCCCACATGCGGGTGGCGTAGCCGTAGAAAAGCTCAATCTCTTCCGTGTCCGCAAAGGACTGGAGACCACAGTACCCAATTACATGGCCGGCTCGGCGTTCGACCACTGCCCGTGCTCCGAGCCCCGACTGGCAAACGCGATGGATCTGTTCCCGGAGGCCACGATCCGGGTCCACCCGGGACTTGACTCCGCCTGTGAAGCGACGTGCCTCGGGGTCGGAGTTGATCTCATACGCGGCGTCCAGGTCGGGCTCGCCGAAGGGACGAATGATGAGCCGCCTTGTGAGAATGGGATCTACAGAGAGCATTGCCTGTCCCGAAGGCGCTTGACGGCCGACCGCGAAGCTGCGGCCGACATTGAGTGAGCCTGCTGGTGGCCTCAGGCTAGCTCACGTTGATAGGTTGCGAAGTCGAAGTAGTCGCGCCAGGTCTTGATTTTGCCACCTTCCAATTCGAATACGCCCACGCAGGGAAGCTCAACAGACTTGTCCCCAGCTCGAGTCCGGTCGAGGCGCTCTGCGATGACCACGTTGCCAGACGACATCATGTTCAGAATGTCCCAAGTGGTCTCGGTCCATGAACCAACGAAGCCTTGAATGAACTTCTCAACGTTACCGCGACCCGAAACGGGGCTAATTGGCATGTTGTGATATACGCCATCGTCAGCGAAGTACGCAGCCAGTTCCTCCGGATCGAGGCGCGACCACGCGTTGATGAACTCCCTGATGATTCGCTCGTTCTCTTTCATTTCTCCCTCCCAGGTAGCGCGTCTACCGCATCAGGTGTGCTGTTGACGTCGAAGGTGACCGCTCGAGCGTGCGAGGAGGCAAGGAGGGCCACGGCGACCACCCATGCAGTTCGCTGCTTCGACATAGTTCCCGTCCGCTTCCCACACCCCCGGCGTCGGTTCCAGCGCCCGGGTAGCAAGGGCCGCAGAAGCCATCCTACGCCCAATTGCCTGCTCTTGCGGGGGAGAATCATGCAGCTCAGGGGCGACGCAGCCGCTCCTAGGGGCGCTCAGGCCCTGCGGCGACGACTGCGGTAGAGCCACATCAGGGGCGGGAGCAGTAGGGCCAGCTAGCTCGACGCCGAGACCGCAGCCCGGCGGGATCCGCCCAATGCAGATCGAGGATGAACGAAAGCCCTTCATCCTCGCGGGAGTTGACACGTTGCACGTCATCGGACGTACCTGAAAGGCTCCAGATCTCGTATCCGCCGCGACGTCGTTCGACCCTGCGGCTCGCCCGATTCGTCTGGCTCTGCGCCACGTGGGGCGTCACTTGGAGGTCCCGGCAGCCCTCGACAAAGTCGTGGGTGTCGTAATGCTTGTCTGCGCCCAGGGTGATCCGACCCCCTCCGGGAATCGTCTCCAGCATCCCGAGCGCCGCCTCCCATTCCGCCGTTCCCGTGGCCTGCGTCATCTCCGCCCGCACCACCAACCCGTGGCGGTTCTCGGCCAGCAGGTTTCCAAGATACGAGAGCTTCGATGCCTGGCCCTTCTTCCGGGCCAGAAGCGCCTCGGGATCCGTCGTCGAGGCATGCGTCTCGTTCTTCCGGCGCTGCCCGCGGAAGTCCACCGTGGGGTTGCCCGGATCGTCATCCGAGCTCTTCCGCCGCTTCTTCCCCTTCGGCTGAAAGCTCTTGTGGCTCGCCCACGCCTCGATCAGCGTCCCGTCCACCGTGAAGTGCTCGAAGGAGAGCAGGCGGCGCTGACGTGCCTGCTCCAACACCGCATCGAAGAACGCCTGCGCAACGTCTCCCTCCAGAAGCCGATCCCGCTCCTCCAACGAGACGTAGCCGAACATCGCTCCCTGCGTCTGATCGTCGCCGCGCATGTCCCCACCCCCAGCACCCTTCCTACCACGTCAACCGTGGTCGTGCGGAGAGTCTTTCAGCATCCTGCTAGCGTGATGAGGGACCTACTCAGCGCCGTCGCGCTGCTGCTGCGATCTCCGCTAGCCCGACAGCGAGGAAGAGGGCGGTTATGGGTTCGGACACGATTGCGGCGCCAGCGTCCGACCAGATGTTCAGCGTGTCGTGCCCAGGTGTTCCACAGAGGTGTTCGTTGTATTCTGAGGAGATAGGGTGGAGCAAGGAGACCTCTTGAGCGAGGTGGGGAAGGGGCGGAGGCCTCTTGTCAGGCTCGTTGGAAAGCCCGGAATGATTCTTGCGGCGAGCTGCGTGGGCATCCTCCTGGGCGCAGCGGCGATCTGGCTTCTTGCGGATGAACTGCGGCCGGCCTTCTTCCCGTCCACGCATCTGGATTCGGAGGTAAACGAGGCCCAGGCTTCTGTCTCCGTAGAGGAGCTGGGAGAGATTCTCGAGGCCGAGATCAGGGCACGCCTTGAGCTGGGAGAAGAACTCGTCGAGCTTCGCGAGGAGATGAGGCGACTTCACGGTCAGGGGGTGTCGGGTGTCGAACAGCGACCTTCGGAAGTCCAATCCTACGACGATCCTACCGGAGATTCCGTCGCATCAGCAGATACATCGCGACAAGGCTCCCTCCCGGGATGGGCAGGAGAAGACTCCCTTGGTTCCAGAGGAGGGGCGCTGTTCGATGAGGCCGCTTTGACGCGGCTCGGGGTGTATCCCAGGGACGCCGCGTTTCTGCGCGAGCGCTGGGAGCAGTTCACGATGGAGAAGCTCTACCTCGTGGACGCGGCCACCAGGGAAGGCTGGCTGCGGAGGCCCCGCTTCAGGGGGAAAATGCAGGCGGCTCGAGCGGCCCTCCAAGAGGAGCTGGGGGATGAGTCGTTCGACCTTCTCCTGTATGCGTCGGGTCAGCCCAATCGGGTGATCGTACGGAACCTTCTGGGGCGATCTCCGGCGGCCGAAGCCGGGATCGAGGCAGGCGATGCCATCCTGAGCTACGACGATCGGCGCGTCTTCCGCCCGGAGGAACTCAAGCGCATGACCACGTCGGGCAAGGCCGGGGAATCCGTGTCCGTGGAGATCGCTCGACAGGGAAGGCGAATCTCGCTCACCGTTCCACGCGGTCCCCTCGGCGTCTTCATGCGCGCAGACAGGCTCGAGCCCGAGCTGCGCTGAGGTCGCAGAACCTGCTTCGGGAGTTGTCCTCACCGATGCGCTGGGATCACCCAGGGGCCTGGGGATATAGGGAGGTTTCTGGAACTGGTGACCAGTCTGTCCAGCGGGGCGGGGGTGGGGGGCGAGTAGAGGGACGGGCCCCGCACGCTGACCGGCGCGCTCAGCGCAGCTTCACCTCGACGCTTCCCATCACTCCCGAGCAGTCCACGCTAAGCAGCGGCCGCTCGTAGTCCTCGTCCGGCTCGTGCTCTTCGCCCACCAGACGCTCCCGGGCCCGGCGCAGCCAGTTGTGCGGGCCATTGCCGCTCTTGGTCTCCACGCTTCCGAGGAGCACCGAGCCCGTCAACTCCACATCGATGTCCGAAGGCACGATGATCTCCACGCTCCCGAGGAACACCGCGCAGTCCACCTCCGTCACGCCGAGCGGCAGATCCGCGTCCCGGTAGTCGAGCACGATGCTCCCGAGCAAGCTCACCGTCCGCATCGCCTCCGGCGGCTTCCACGGCCCGCGCCGCGCGGTGCTCCCAAGCACGGAGTAGACGGTCTCGGCGTGCTCGTAGCGTTCGGCCAGCGCACCCGACGACGGCTTGGCGGGTAGATCGTTCACGGGGAGCCAGTATAGCCCGGGACGCGGCGTGCCGCGTAGCGGTGCCCTCGAAGAAGCAGACCCCGTTGGGCTTGGCGATTTCGCGTTGGGTCGCTGGCTTCTTCTACTGATTGCTCGGACTGGCCTTGGCGGGTGGATCGTCAAAGGCCGCTGGTTTGACCGTACACTACTCCGGGAAACCGATGCTCAGCTACAGCTTCGGCACGTCGAACGTGATGACCCCGTTGCGACCCCGTGTGCCGTGGGCCATCTCCTCGTCGAAGCCAGGCGGACGTAGCATGCGCGGCTCACTCCCATCGAGTGGGACTTCCCAGAGAGAGTGCTTCTCGGCACCCCGGGTGGAGTGCATCAACAACTGCCCAAGACTCCACTCGAAGAACGGCCCATGGCTGCGCCCCTGGTCGTCGTTCGCGAGGGGCTCCCAGGTCCCGTCGTGGCTCGACATACGGCAGATTTGATGCCGTCCCTCGACCTCTGTAAAGAAATAGACCGAGTGTCCATCGGCTGAGAACCAGGGCCGGTATCCCCAGCCGTCCTTCTGGAGTGGAGATGGTTCTGATTCGCCGTCCATTGCGACCGTCCAGAGGCGCGGTGGTCCGGCGCGGTCGGATACGAACACGATGGTCTGTCCGTCGGGGCTGAAGCAGGGACGATGGTCCCGGTGGGGCCCGCGGGTGATCTGGCGTACGTGGGTGCCGTCCGCGTTCATCACGAAGAGACTGACTGCCATTCCCTGCACGTTCGGGCCCAGGGGAGTCATCTCCTCCACGGTGGTGCGCCGTTGCTGGAGCCCTCGATCCGAGGCAAACGCAATCTGCTGACCGTCCCAGGAGTAGACCGGATGGATCGCCCCGGTAGCCGGTTCGCTCAGAGGTTCGCAATCGAGTGTCGTCAAGTCTGCGCACCACACGCGGACGGGTCCCGAGGCGCCCCCATAGAAGACGGCGTGGTTTCCCTC
>Ga0307423_1000347_pt1 | contig 31376 bp, 27 predicted proteins | sample SalMarWE160310MG_FD_202154 | JGI IMG/M metagenome (GOLD analysis project Ga0307423, IMG submission 202154) | Salt marsh sediment microbial communities from the Plum Island Ecosystem LTER, Massachusetts, United States - WE1603-10 | ecosystem: Environmental > Aquatic > Marine > Intertidal zone >... | reverse complement strand
GCCAACGAGGACGGAGTCACCGTCACCCTCGACGGCAACGTGGTCACCCGTGACGGGACCGTGCTGACGGCGGATGAGTACCTCGCCACCTTTCCCCCCGACGCCGAGCTCCCCGTTCTGTCGACGGACGGACACCTGGACGACTTCCCACCGGGTCCCGAGAACGACTTCATGTTCCAGGAGGGTGAGCCCCTCGGTGATCGGGGCCACAGGCTGGTGCTGAACCCGCGGATCGCGCTTCCCTTCCGGGTCGCCGACGTGGTCGAGGTGCTCCCCGAGATCGGCTACTACGGCACCTTCTATGACACGGACGCGCAGAGCCCGACGATGCGCAGCCTCTTCACGGCGATGCTGGACACCCGCATCCGAACGCGTCGAGAGATCGAGCTCCCCTTTGGACTGGGACCCGCGGTCCATCTGATGGAGCCGCGCCTGGTCTACACCGGAGTCACCCACGCGTCCCAGGACGACAACCCCCTCTTCGTGCCCATGGCCGCGCAGCCCCAGCAGCGGATTCGCCAGTTCGAGCTCTTCAACCTGACTCGGAACCCCTCGGATCGCATCAACAGCGTGAACGCCATCACCGTGGGGCTCGGCAACCGGATCTACGTCCCCGGTGAGCCGGGCGAGCCGCCGCAGCTCTTTGCCGATGTCGCCCTCTCCACCCAGTACGACTTCGCAAGTGACGACAACTCCAAGTTCTTCCTGGAGGGGACGGTCTTCCCCTACGAGAAGGTCCAGGTGCGCTTCAACATGGGCTGGGACTTCAAGGAGACCGAGTTCAGCGAGGGCCTCCTCGAGGCCAAGTACTCGACGGAGGAGGGACACGACTTCGCATTCAGCTACCGCTACCTGCGCGACATTCCGCTCTTCTTCGAGTCGTTCGGCTCCTCCGCGGAAGAGAACCGCTACGAGGATTTCGAAGCGGGCCAGTTCAGTGTCAACCAGCTCACCATCCGGGCGCGGTTCGCCATCAACCAGAACTGGGCGCTCTCGTACCAGTTTCGCTACTCCTTCGAGAACGATATCTTCCTGAGCAACCGCGCCGGGATCGAGTACATCTCCAAGTGTAAGTGCTGGGCGATTCGCCTGGAGGCGGGCACCGACCGCTCCGGAGGCTTCGAGTTCAGGCCGCAGTTCACCCTGATCGGCCTCGGCCAGGACGAGGTCCGACCCTTCGCTGGGGGGGGCACGTTCGGCGGCCGGCAGCCGCTCTCCGGCTTCCAGAACTGAGGGGAACGCCGGGCTCGCTTGACGCTCTCGGGGCCCTTTGATAACAAACTGTTTCCACTGGGCTTTTCTTCTTCGGCGCGGGCCGCGCCAGACGAGACTGTGACCGTTCGCCCCTCTCAGGATGAATTCGAGAGCCTGGCCTCCCGGGGCAATTTGATTCCCGTGGTCCGCGAGATTCCCGCCGACATGGACACGCCCCTCTCGCTGTTCCGGCGCCTGGACGACGGCCATACCTCGTTTCTCCTCGAGTCCGTCGAGGGGGGCGAGAAGTGGGCGCGCTACAGCTTCATGGGGGTGGGGGCCCGGGCGATGTTTCGCGCCCGGGGCCAGGTGGTGGAGTGGACGGAGGGCGGCGAGACCCGACGCTTCCGTGTCGACGGCGATCCTCTCGAGGTGCTGCGCGAGCGGATCTCCCGGTATCGCCCCGTGTCACCTCCGGGTGTCGAGCTGCCGCGGTTCGCGGGCGGTGCAGTGGGCATGGTCAGCTGGGACTGGGTTCGCTTCGTGGAGCGCATTCCGGACGAGAATCCCGACGAGCTCGGCTATCCGGATCTCTATTTCGTTTTTCCCGAGACGGTCGTGGTCTACGACAACGTGCGCCACTCGGCGATGGTGATCCGCGAAATTGCCATCGACGAGGGGGACGATGTCACGCGCTGCTACCGACAGGTGAAGGACGCGCTGGAGGCCACGGTTCGCAGGCTCCGGGATCCCCTGCCGCGGGAGCCGCGGCGGGCCCCGGTGCGGCGGCCGATGGAGGTCCGGCCGAGCATCACCCGCGAAGGGTACGAGAGAATGGTGAAGCGGGCGAAGGAGTACATCCGGGCGGGAGACATCTTCCAGGTCGTGCTCTCGCAGCGCTTCCGGATCGCACTCCAGGTCGACCCCTTCGAGATCTACCGCCAGCTGCGGCGGATCAATCCCAGCCCCTATCTCATCTTCCTGCGCTGCGAAGGGACGGCGATCATCGGATCTTCACCCGAGATCCTGGTGCGCGTCGAGGATGGTCGGATCGACCTGCGCCCGATCGCGGGAACCCGTCCCCGGGGTGCGACGCCCGAGGAGGATCTCGCCCTCGAAAAGGAGCTGCTGGCGGATCCGAAGGAGCTGGCCGAGCACGTGATGCTGGTCGACCTGGGCCGCAACGACGTGGGGCGCGTATCCGAGGTGGGGTCCGTCGAGGTGAACGAGTACGCGACCATCGAGCGGTACTCGCACGTCATGCACATCGTCTCCAACGTGCGTGGGAAGCTGCGTGAGGATCTCGACTGGCTCGATCTGCTCCGCGCCACCTTCCCGGCGGGCACCCTCTCCGGTGCGCCGAAGGTTCGAGCGATGGAGATCATCGACGAGCTCGAGACCCTGCGGCGCGGTCCCTACGGCGGCTGCATCGGGTACGTGGACTATTCCGGCAACATGGACATGGCGATCACCATTCGAACGCTGCTGGTGAAGGATGACACGATCCACCTCCAGGCCGGCGGAGGAATCGTGGCGGACTCGGTTCCCGCAGCGGAGTACGAGGAGTCCGTGAACAAGGCCCGGGCCCTGGTTCAGGCCATCGATCTGGCCCGCGAGGGATCCGATTGATGCGGCTCCTGATGATCGACAACTACGATTCCTTCACTTACAACCTGGTGCAGTACCTCGGCGAGCTGGGCGCGGAAATCGACGTGTTGCGAAACGACGCCGCACTGCTCGAAGATCTGCTGGGACGAGAAGTCGCCGGCGTGGTGATCTCTCCTGGCCCCGGACGCCCAGAGGCGGCGGGTGTCTCGGTCGCCGCAGTCAAGGCTTTCGCGCGCCTTGGGACACCGGTGCTCGGCGTCTGCCTCGGTCACCAGGCCATCGGCGAGGCCTTCGGCGGGCGTATTGCCCAGGCCCGGACGATCATGCACGGCAAGACATCGCCGATCCACCACGACCAGCGCGGGGTCTTCGAAGGGTTGCCGACTCCCCTCGACGCGACCCGCTATCACTCGCTGGTGGTGGAGCCAGACTCGTGTCCGCCAAGCCTCGAGGTCAGCGCCCGCTCCCCGGATGGCGAAATCATGGGTCTGCGGCACCAGGAGCTCCCGGTCGAGGGGGTGCAGTTCCACCCGGAATCGATCCTGACCCCCGAAGGCAAGCGCCTGCTGGCGAACTTCCTCGCGCGCTGTGGGGGGGAGCGGTCGGCGTGAGCCTCCAGGCAGCGATCGAGGTCGCAAGCGGGGGGGAGGAGGTCGGTCCCTCGCTTCTAGAGGGGGCCTTCTCGGAGATCATGGACGGGAAGGCATCCGAGGTTCAAATCGCCGCCCTGCTGGTGGCGTTGCGGACGAAGGGAGAGACGGTCGGCGAGATCACCGCGGTCGCACACGTGCTGCGGGAGCGGGCAGAGACGGCGCCCCTTCTCGACCCCGGCACCATCGACACCTGCGGAACCGGTGGAGATGGCGCCGGCACCTTCAATATCTCCACCGTCGCCGCCTTCGTGGTGGCGGGCGCAGGGGTCCCAGTGGCGAAGCACGGGAACCGCGCGGCCTCCAGCCGAGCCGGAAGCTTCGACCTTCTCGAGGCCCTCGGCGTCCACGCAGACCTCCCGATCCGCGAGGCCGCAGGGGTTCTCGCCGAGGTGGGCATCGCGCCCTTCTTCGCGCGCAGGGCCCATCCCGCCATGCGCTTCGTGGCGCCGGTTCGGCAGAAGCTCGGGATTCGCACCGTGATGAACTGCATGGGTCCGCTCCTGAACCCGGTGGGTGCGAAGCGCCAGCTCGTTGGCGTCTACGCCCGCCCGCTGGTAGAGACCCTAGCGCGGGTCCTGGCCGAGCTCGGCGCCGAGCGGGCCCTGGTGGTGCACGGCGAGGACGGGCTCGATGAGATCACGACGACGGCCCACTCTCACGCAGCCCTTCTGGCTTCTGGAACGCTGACCGCCCTGACCATCGATCCCGAAGCTCTCGGGATCGAGCGCGTTGCGCCGGCGGCTCTGGCCGGTGGCGACGCGGCGGAGAACGCCCAGATCGCCCGCGCGATCCTCGCCGGAGAGTCGGGGCCGAAGCGTGACATCGTCTTGCTGAACGCTGCCGCAGCGCTCTTGGTGGCGGAGGCGGCGGCGGACCTGGGAGCGGGAATCGAGCTGGCGCGTCAGAGCATCGATTCGGGTGCAGCGGCCGCACGGCTCGAGCACCTGATCCGTGCCACCGCAGCGTTCGCCGGCCGGGACTGACTGGATGACGATCCTGGACGAGATCCTCGAGCACAAGCGCCACGAGGTGGCAGCGGCGAAGCAACGCCTCTCGCCGGCCAGCATGGCGGAGAGCGCGCGAGGCTGCCGGGAGAGCCTCCGCGGCTTTCGGCGAGCGCTCGCGAAGGGATCCGTGGCGCGGGTCATCGCCGAAATCAAGCGGCGTTCACCGAGCAAGGGGGAAATCCGCGCCGATCTCGATCCGGTCGGATGCGCCCGGTCCTATGCTGAGGCTGGTGCCGCGGCGATCTCGGTGCTCACCGATGAGCGCTTCTTCGGAGGACGGCTGGAGTTCCTGGAGGCAGTGCGCTCCGCAGTGGACGTTCCGCTGCTCCGGAAGGACTTCGTGATCGACGCCTACCAGATCGACGAGACCCGGGTGAGCGGCGCCGATGCCGTCCTGCTGATCGCCGCGGCCCTGCCTCGGCAGGAGCTCGGGCGGCTTCGCCAGCACGCGGCCTCTCTGGGCCTGGACGTGATGGTGGAAGTCCACGACGAGGAGGAGCTCGAGTCCGCGTTGGCCGCCGGTGCGGATCTGATCGGGATCAACAACCGGGACCTGCGCAGCTTCGAGACCGATCTGGCGGTGACCGAGCGCCTGGCACCGCAAGTACCCGGAAATGCCCTGATCGTTGCCGAGAGCGGTATCTTCAGCCACAAGGAGATTCGCCGCCTGGAGGGAGTCGGGGTCCACGCCTTTCTGGTGGGAGAATCGCTGATGCGGGAGGCCGACGTCGGTCTCGCTCTTCGCCGACTACGGGGGAAATCGTGACGCGAGGTATTCGGATTCGGATCAAGGTCTGTGGAGTGACGCATCCGGACGACGCAGCCGCGGCCGTCGATGCGGGAGTGGACCTGATCGGACTGAACTTCGTTCCCGGCTCACCGCGCATGCTCGACTTGAACACCGCCGAAGCCATCTCGAGCCGTGTCGCCGGACAGGTGGAGCGGGTCGCGGTGTTCCGCAACGCCCCCTGGAACGAGGTCGAGAATGTGACCCGCCGCATCGAGCTCGAGCGGATCCAGTTCCACGGTGATGAATCCGAGGACGAGGTCGAGATGGTGGACCTTCCGGTCATCAAAGCGGTACGCGGTGCGGACCGGGAGGCGGCAAAGGCCTATCCCGGGGCTCTCCTGCTCCTCGACCACCCGATGGGCGGCGGCGGAAAGGGGGAGACCTGGAACTGGAGTGAGGCCGCAGAGCTGATCGCCGAGGGATACGACATCATCCTGGCGGGGGGCCTCGATCCCGAGAACGTGGGCGAGGCACTGCTGAACCTCGGCGGCCTTCCGCCCTGGGGCGTGGACGTCGCGACGGGTGTGGAAGCCGGGGGGTATCGGAAGGACCCGGCTCGGATCCAGGCCTTCATCAGCGCGGTTCGCAAGGCGGAGGAGGCGGGTTGACGAGGGAAGCCGAGCAGCGAGCGCGGAGAGGGCGGGGCGAGCCGAAGCCGGGCGAAGCTCGAGAGCGGCACGGACACTTCGGAGAATACGGCGGACGCTATGTCCCCGAGACTCTGATTGCGGCACTCGACGAGCTGGAGAGCGCGATCCCCCGGGTGACGGGCAGCCCGGAGTATCGCGCCGAGCTCGACGACCTGCTCTCGAGCTATGCCGGCCGCCCGACGCCTCTCTACCACGCCCGACGCATCAGCGAGGACATGGGTGGGGTCAAGATCTACCTCAAGCGCGAGGACCTGGCGCACACCGGGGCCCACAAGGTGAACAATGTCCTCGGCCAGGTGCTCCTGGCCAGGAACATGGGAAAGCGCCGGGTGATCGCGGAGACGGGGGCGGGTCAGCACGGCGTGGCGACGGCGACGGCCTGCGCGCTTCTGGGTCTCGATTGCGAGGTCTTCATGGGCGAGGAGGACGTCTCCCGCCAGGCCCTGAACGTCTTCCGGATGGAGCTTCTGGGAGCTCGGGTCCATCCCGTCAGCTCGGGTTCGCGGACACTCAAGGACGCCATCAACGAGGCGATGCGCGACTGGGTAACGAACATCCGCACGACCTATTACTGCATCGGGTCGGTGATGGGCCCGCATCCGTATCCGACCCTGGTGCGCGACTTTCAGCGGGTGATCGGCGTCGAGGCCAGGCGTCAGATCCTCGAGCTGGAGAGTCGGCTCCCCGACGTGCTGGTGGCCTGCGTGGGTGGTGGCTCCAACGCGATCGGCCTCTTCCATCCGTTTCTGGAAGACGCGGACGTGCGAATGATCGGCGTCGAGGCCGGCGGTGAGGGCGTGAATACGCGCCGGCACGGAGCCACGCTCACGACGGGTGTCCCGGGGATCTTCCATGGCAAGCGCACGGTCGTGCTCTCCGACGACGATGGGCAGATCTTTCCCGCCCACTCCATCTCCGCCGGCCTCGACTACCCGGGGGTGGGGCCCGAGCACGCCCATCTCCGCGACACCGGACGGGTCGAGTACCTTCCGGTCACCGACGAGGAGGCGCTGGAGGCATTTCAGTACCTGTCGCGGAAGGAGGGGATCATTCCGGCTCTGGAGTCGGCGCACGCCATCGCGTACCTGGGTACGCTGGTGAAGACGCTGAAACGCGGCGCGATCGTGGTGGTGAATCTCTCGGGTCGTGGGGACAAGGACGCAGAGCAAGTGCGCGACATCCTCCGTCTGCGGGAGGCGGCAGCGCACTGATGGGGCGGATCGGAGAGACCTTCGTGCGGCTCCGCGCAGCCCGGGAGCGGGCTCTGATACCGTTCATCACGGGCGGCGACCCGGATCTCGACACCACCGAGGCGCTGGTGCTGGCGATGGCCGAGTCCGGCGCGGATCTGATCGAGATCGGGGTGCCCTTCTCGGATCCGACCGCGGAGGGACCGACGATCCAACGCTCGAGCGAGCGGGCGCTGGCGGGCGGGGCCACACTCCGGCGCATCCTCGAGCGGGTGAAGGTGCTGCGGCCCCGAGTGGACGTGCCACTGCTCTTGATGGGATACGCGAATCCCTTTTACGCGATGGGAGCGGAGGGGTTCGTGGAGGCGGCTGCGGAGGTCGGGGTCGACGGGATCATCGTGGCGGATCTCCCTCCGGAAGAGGGTGAGGCGCTCTTCCGTGCGGCGGAACTGCGCGGAATCGATCCGGTTCTACTGGCCGCACCGACCACCGTGGAGAGCCGCCTGAAGCTTCTGGCGGGCCGCACCCGCGGATTCCTCTACTACGTCTCCCTCACCGGGGTGACCGGGGCGCGAGCGGAGCTGGCCCGGGATCTCGAGGCCGATGTCGGGCGGATTCGAAAGTACTCGGAGGTTCCGGTCTGTGTCGGCTTCGGCATCTCCACGCCCGAGCACGCCCGCCTGGTAGGAAGCTTCGCTGACGGCGTCGTGGTGGGGAGCGCGATCGTCGACCGGATCGAGGCCGCCCCGTCCAAGGAGGCCGCAGTGGATGCCGTCGCTCAGTTCATCTCGGCGCTCAAGGCACCTCTGCGAGCGGGGTGAACCCCCGCCTGCATCTCTCAGCGGCCCGTCACTACGAGTCGCGAAGAGCTTCGAGTTCTACTTGGCCCCGTCGAAGAGCCCTTCGAATCCCGATGGTTGGTGGGGTCCGATGACGAGCTGCTCCAGGATTCCGATTCCCTCGCGTTCACCCATGCGGGCGCTGCACAGCTCCTGGATATGGATGTAGCGGGGGTCGAGGGGGTTCGCGTCGGCAAGCTTCCACTCCTCGAATCCGACCACCTCCTCACCCTTCCAGAGACCGTGTCCCCACTCCGGGTGGAGGTAACCGAGCCCCAACATCTGGAAAGTGAGCACCGGCTCGAGCGTGATGACATGGGCGTCGCCCCGGTAGGGCAGGAGCGAGAGCTCCGCGGACTCGGCCTTTCGAGTGCCGGGCCGCCAGCGGATCCTGTGGGAGACCGACTTCATCTTCTCAGCCACGGTCTCGCCGTAGTCGATGACCTCCTCCGCCGGACCAGCGAGAATCGGAATGATGCTTCCGTTGGAGTTCTCGACGCGCCCCTCGCCATCTTCGATGACGTCGAAATGCGCACAGACGTCGTCGAAATGAAGCGGTGCCCAGAGCCAGAAGAACTGGCCCGGCGCACCAGGTGCACCTCCCTCCGGCTCCCCCACCGGGCGAATTCCCCAGGAGCGATCGCGCGTGCCGAGGACCTGGCTCGCATCGACCTCGATGCGCTCTCCCCCCACCTCGACGAAGCCTTGCCAGCTCCCCCACTGCGTGAAGCGCGTGGAATCCATCCTGATCCGGGTGCCCGAGCGGCGGGTAAAGCGCGGCTCCTCCACGGCGACGGTGCGGGCACCGAACCGCAGCTCTGCGCGGACTCCCGCCTCGTTCTCCGCCACGCGAAGCCGGTGGGAGCGCATGGGGTCGAGCACCTCCACGGAGATGGGCCCCACCCGCGTCTCGGTTCTCTCCAGAGGCGCCCGGCGGGACGCATGGACGGAGGTCTGTACGCCCCCGCGCACCAGGCTGAACGAGGCGTCCAGCACATTGCGGTTCGCATAGAGCCCCATCGCGGCGGCGAAGTAGAGCGCACCGTCCCGGCTGTAGCCGTTGAAGAAGTAGCGGTCGTAGACATTGCGGTCACCGGTGATCGGTGCAGCGACGGGGTCGGGTGTCTGGTGGATCGAGAAATCATCCTGGCGATTCAGCATCGAGCGCTTCTCCTGGTTGGAAGGGCGAGCGGAAAGATCGCACGGCGCGTGGGGTGGGCGCACGCCGGAAAATCTGAGCGGAAGGACGGCTCTCGCTGACCCCGCGGGGCCCTGGCCGTTCTCGGCAGAGCCCCGCGGGAGGCCGTGAGATCCCCGCCAGGAGGGAGGGGACGCTTCCGTTGCCTTCGGCAGCGATTGGAAAATCCATCGCGTTGTCAGTAGGTTGCGAGGTTGCCCCGGGGGATCTCCGCGATCGGCGCTCTGGGGCGGTAACTGCCCGGAAGCGCGAAGGAATCTCGATTCGAGGTTTGACCGCCCGAGGGGTCTCGGATATATTGCACCAATCTTTTCGAGGGGTTAGGCGAATTCTCACGAGTCCGGACCGGTTCCGCCCCCACCGGGTGCCTCAAGCCAGGGGTTTCGGCTTGACTCGGCGCGAAAGGGACAATGAACGAGCCCCGTTCTGGTAACTCTGCGACGGCCGCACCGGACTCGAATGCCGAGCTCGGAGCGAAGATCGTGCGCCTGCGAGAGGCGATCGATTCGGTGGACCGGACGCTCCTCGAGAAGCTGAACGAGCGCGCTCGATTGGTCCAGGAGGTCGGGAAGTGCAAGCGATCCTCGCGTGCGCCCGTCTACGACGCTGCGCGCGAGCGTGACCTGGTGGCCAGCCTCGTCGCGGTGAATCCGGGTCCCTTCCCGAACTCCGCGCTTTCTCACGTCTTTCGCGAGATCATTTCCGCGACCCGTTCCTTGGAAGCGCGACTCCGGGTGGCCTTCCTCGGGCCCGAGGGAACCTTCTCCCACCTCGCCGCCCTGCGAATCTTCGGTGCTCTGGGTGATTGCATCGCGGTCTCGACCATCGCCGACGTCTTCGCAGTGGTCGAGCGCGGCGAGGCGGATCACGGAATCGTTCCCGTCGAGAACACCACCGAAGGTGTGGTCACCCAGACGCTGGACACGCTGATCGAGTCGGACCTCCCCATCTGCGGTGAGAGTCTGTTGCGGATCTCCCTCCAGCTGATGTCCCGATCCGGCCGTCTCGAGGACGTGAAACGAGTCGCTTCCTATTCCCAGCCCCTGGCTCAATGCCGCGCCTGGCTTGATCGACACCTTCCCGGTGTGGAGCGGGTCGAGGTGCCGAGCACGGCGGCAGCCGCCCGGCTCGCGAGTGAGCAGCCGGACGTGGCGGCGGTGGGAAGTCCGTTGGGCGGGGAGCTGGAGGGACTTCTCACCATCGCCGACGCCATCGAGGATCGCCGTGACAACACGACCCGGTTTCTGGTGATCGGGGGAGAGCCGCCCCCGCCGAGCGGTAACGATCTGACCTATGTCGCATTCACCGTGCGCAAGAGCCAGACCGGGGCGCTCCACGGGCTGCTCGAGCCGTTCGCCCGACACCGGGTGAATCTCACCAGCCTGCAGGCCCGCCCCCTCAAGGGGGCGCCTTGGGAGTACGTGTTCTTCATCGACCTCGAGGGGCACCAGAGCGAGCCCCGGGTGCAGCGCGCGCTCGCGGAAGCGACCCGCTGCGCCAACTTCTGCCGGATCCTGGGCTCCTTCCCGCGGGCAGCGATGCCGGCGCGTGGCGCGATCGGAGAAGCCTAGGCATGGCGCTCCAGCGATTCGTCAAGGCCCACGTCGCCGAGCTCGAGCCGTACAAGCCGGGCAAGCCGATCGAGGAGCTCGAGCGCGAGCTCGGCATCCAGGGCTCCGTGAAGCTCGCCTCCAACGAGAATCCACTCGGACCTTCGCCGAAGGCCGTCGAGGCGATCCGGGCCGCGGCGGAGGGCGTGCACCGCTATCCCGACGGGGCCAGCTTCCGTCTGCGCGAGGCTCTCTCGCGGCGGCTGGGAGTCGAGGCGAACCAGCTCGTCTTCGGCACCGGCTCCGACGAGCTTCTCGAGCTGATCGCCAAGTGCTTCCTCGGGCCTGGCGACGAGGCGGTCTTCGGCTGGCCGTCCTTTGCCATGTACCCGATTGTCGTGCAGGGGATGGGTGCAAGTGCGGTCGCCGTACCCCTGGATGTGGACCTGGCTCACGACCTGCCCGCGATGGCGGCCGCCATCGGTGACCGGACGCGGGTGGTCATCGTGTGCAATCCGAACAACCCCACTGGAACCAGTGTGGGCGCCGAGGTCTTCGATCGCTTCGCCGCCGCGCTCCCGCAGGGCGTGGTCCTGGTCGTGGATGAGGCCTACTTCGAGTACGTGCGACGAGACGACTTCCCGGACGCTCTCGGCTGGGTGGCCCGACGGCCGGGGACCGCGGTTCTGCGAACCTTCTCGAAGATCTACGGCCTGGCCGGGCTCCGGGTCGGCTACGGCGTGATGGATCCGGAGCTGGCCGGGTATCTGGAGCGGGCCCGTCACCCCTTCAACGTGAATCTGCTGAGCGAGGCTGCCGCACTGGCGGCACTCGACGACGTCGAGCACGTGGAGCGAACCCTGCGCGTGAACCGCGAGGGAGCGGAGAATCTGAGCCGCGAGCTCGGGGCCCTGGGGATCGAGGTCTGGCCGACCGACGCCAATTTCCTCCTCGCGAAGGCCGGAGCCGGGAGCTACGAGATGCTCCTCCGCGAGGGGGTGATCGTCCGGCCGATGGGTGGCTTTGGGCTCCCCGAACACGTCAGGATCACCATCGGAACGCCGAAGGAGAACGAGAAGCTGTTGAAGGCGCTACAGAAGATCCGCCAGGGAACCCGATGACGCGTCCCTTCGAACGGATCGCCATCGTCGGCCTGGGGCTCCTCGGCGGCTCGGTTGCCCTGGCGGCGAAGTCCCGCGGCGTCGCCGCGACCGTCGTCGGAGTGACGCGGCGCCCGGAGACCCTGAAGGCGGCCCTGCAGCGCGGCGCCGTGGATCGGGCTGGCAGCGACCTCGCCGATGGGGTTCGCGGCGCGGAGCTGGTGGTGCTCGGCACACCGGTCTTCGCGATGGAGGAGGTCCTCCGCAAGGCCGCTCCCCATCTCGAAGAAGGCGCATTGGTCACCGATGTCGGAAGCGTGAAGGGAATTCTCGCCGAGAGCCTGCCGGGCATCCTGCCCGAGGGCGTGACCTACGTGGGATCCCATCCGATGGCGGGGAGCCACCAGAGCGGTTTCTCTCACGCGACGCCCGATCTCTTCGAAGGTGCGGTGTGTATCGTGTCGCCGATCCCCGGGACGCCCCGCGCGCAGGTGGAGCGCCTGGGCGCCTTCTGGTCCGCCCTCGGTGCGAGGGTGCGGGAGCGGGATCCCGCGGTCCACGATGCGGAGGTGGGCTGGGTGAGCCACGTCCCCCACGCCATCGCTTTCGCCTTTGCCCATGCGCTGGACGCCTCACCCCCCGGTGCGGACGAGGTGAAGGGATCGGGCTTCCGGGACTTCACCCGGATCGCCTTGAGCGATTCCGACCTCTGGGCAGACATCCTCGTCTCCAACCGCAAAGCCATCGCGGGCCCGCTCCGGGAAGTGGGCGAGCGAATCACCGCACTGGGCCGCATGCTGGAGGCGGCCGATGCGGAGGCCGTAGAACGATTCATCGCCGCTGCGAGAGACAATCTCAGCCACGGCGCGAACCACGCCCGATCCGGGGGCGCGAACCCGGAAATCCAGGCTGTCTCGAAGAAGACGGCCACTGAGGAGTAACACCACCGCGTATGAGTGAGGAAGTTCGTAACACGAGCGGCGCCGAGAGCTTCGCCGAGCTCTTCGAACAGACCGCCAGGAAGCTGGAGGAAGGGGAGGTCGTCAAGGGCAGGGTCTTGTCGATCGACGACGACCACGTCCAGGTGGACGTCGGGTTCAAGTCCGAGGGGTTCATCGATACCTGGGAGTTCATGGACGAGGGTGGCAACATTCTCATCGAGGTCGGCGACCAAGTCGACGTGCTGATAGAAGAGACCGAGGACGACGACGGCCGGATCGTCCTCTCCAAGGAGAAGGCCGACCGGCTCAAGATATGGGACGAGATCAGCAACGCCTACGAGGCGGATCAGCCCGTGGAAGGCAAGATACTCTCCCGGGTGAAGGGCGGTCTGTCCGTCGACATCGGCGTCAAGGCCTTTCTTCCCGGTTCCCAGGTCGATCTGCGTCCGGTGCGAAATCTGGAGAGCTTCCTGGGCGAGAAGCTCGATTTCAAGATCATCAAGTTCAATAAACGACGGGGAAACATCGTCCTCTCCCGGCGGGCCCTCCTGGAGAAGGAGCGCGAGAAGATGCGCGCTTCCACCCTGGAGACCCTCGAGGAGGGCCAGATCGTCGACGGGGTGATCAAGAACATCACCGACTACGGTGCGTTCATCGATCTCGGCGGAATCGACGGGCTCCTTCATGTGACGGACATGTCCTGGGGCAGGGTGAATCATCCGAGCGAGCTGTTCCGAGTCGGCGACGAGATCAAGGTCAGGGTGCTGAAGTTCGACGCGGAGACCGAAAGGGTCTCGCTGGGTCTCAAGCAGATCCAGCCCGATCCCTGGGTGGACGCAGCCATGCGTTATCCGATCGGCGTCCGCATCCGGGGTCGCGTCGTATCACTCACCGACTACGGGGCCTTCATCGAGCTGGAACCCGGAATCGAAGGGCTCGTCCACGTCTCTGAGATGTCCTGGACCAAGCGGATCAAGCACCCGTCCAAGGTGGTCGCGATCGGAGACGAGGTCGAGGCGGTGATCCTCGCCGTCGACGAGGTGAACCGCAAGATCTCTCTGGGAATCAAGCAGATCGAGCCGAACCCTTGGAGCGTCATCGAGGAGAAGTACCCGATCGGCACGCACGTGAGCGGAACCGTCCGCAACATCACCAACTTCGGCGTCTTCGTGGGGCTCGAAGAGGGGATCGACGGCCTGGTTCACGTCTCGGACATCTCGTGGACGGAGCAGGTCAAGCACCCGAGCGAGAAGTTCAACAAAGGGGACGAGGTCGAAGCAGTCGTTCTGAAGATCGACCGCGAGAACGAGAAGTTCTCCTTGGGTATAAAGCAGCTCGAAGCCAATCCGTGGGACGGGATCCAGGAGAGGTACCCGCTGGGCACGGAGGTCACGGGCGAGGTCACCAACGTCACCGATTTCGGCGCCTTCGTTCGGCTGGAGGACGGCATCGAGGGGCTCGTCTACAGCTCGGAGCTGTCAGCCGAAGCGGTCGACAAGCCGTCGGCCGTGGTGGAGGTGGGGCAGACGGTGACCGCGCTGGTGACGAAAGTCGCCCCAGTCGACCAGAAGATCTCGCTATCGATCAAGGCGGTTTCGGATCGTGAGCAGCGCGCCGCGCTGAAGAATCTCTCGGCGCAGCAGTCGCAGACCCAGACGACGACCTTCGGCGATCTTCTCAAGGAGAAGCTCGCCAAGAAGTCAGAGGAACAGTAGTGCGGTGCCGGCCTGGAGCGGGTGCGTCAGGCCGACACCAGAGTACTTGGGGAGACCGATGACGAAGAGCGGGCTCATCGAGAGAGTGGCGGAGCTGACTCCGCACATTTCGAAGAAGGATACCGAGGTCGTGGTCAACACCATCTTTGACTCGATGACCGAGGCACTGAAGCAGGGCGAGCGGATCGAGATCCGCGGCTTTGGGAGCTTCCAGGTCAAGGTCCGGGAGGCCCGAGAAGGCCGGAATCCGAAGACCGGAGAAGAGGTGCAGATACCCGCGAAGCGGACGCCCTTCTTCAAGGTGGGCAAGGAGCTGAAAGAGAAGGTGGACGAGGCCCATCCGCCACAGCCCGAGAAGGTGGCCGCCGAGGGCGCGCTCGGCTGACGCCGCGACGAGGATTCCAATGCAGACCGTTCGTCGCTTGATGGCGCTGGCTCTCTTCGCGGGGTTGTTCGTCGTCGCCTGGCGTTTTGCCTCGACAAATGCCGCCGAGATCCCGGTCGATCTGCTCCTCTTCCAGATTCCGGCGGTTCCGATCTGGGTGGCGCTGCTGACTGGATTCGGGATCGGAGCGCTTTCGGCGGGTACCGCCCTCGGCTATCAGCTCATCAAGAAGAGCCTCGTCGCCAGGCGCTACCGCAAGACGGTCAGAGGTCTCGAATCGGAGATCCACCAGCTCCGCAATCTGCCCCTCGCCGGTACCGATTCCGCCCTGGCGTTGCGCGCCGACGCGGAAGGTCGAGACGGCGGCCTCGCAAGCCGGAGCGCGTGAGGCGCATGAGGTGGTTCCGGCGCTGGCTCCGGAGAGAGAGGCGCGCGCCGAGGGACGTAGATACCGTGGTGCGCAAGGCGCTGCGCTGCGTTCTCGAGGGTGACCTCGACACCGCCGAGGATCTGCTCTCGCGCGCCGTCCGGATCGACTCGGATCAGGTCGATGCCTATCTCTCACTGGCGCGGCTGTACCGATTGCGCGGAGAGATTGCCCGGGCGATCCGGGTCCACCAGAACCTGCTGCTGCGGACCGACATCCGATCCGAACAGCGGGAGGAAGCGCTCCTGGGCCTCGCCGGAGACTTCCGCAAGGGAGGCTTCCTTCAGCGCTCCATTGCCGCCTACGAGGAGCTGCTGGCCCGTCGACCCAACCATCAGCAGGCCCTTCGGACCCTGGTTCGCCTCCGGGCGGACGTGCGCGATTACCGCCGGGCTCTGGAACTGCAGCGGCGGCTGAGCCGTTCCGAGGGCGTGGACGGACGGGCCGAGGAGGCCCAGCTGCTGGTCGAGATGGCGGAAGCGGCCCACGCCGAAGGCCAGAGCGACGAGGAGCGGCGCGCGCTGCGGCGCGCGCTGCGCAAGGACCCCCGTTGTGTCGCTGCCTGGATCCAGCTGGGTGCGTTCGAGGCGGAGCGAAGTCACTCGAAGCGGGCACTGGCGGCGTGGCGCAAGGTTCCGGAGCTCGACCGGCGCTCAGGCGCCGAGATCTATCCCCGCCTCGCGGCGGCCTACGCGGCAATCGGCCGCGCCAGGGAGTTCGAGGACTATCTGCGCGAGCTGCGCGAGCGGCGCCCGGGAGACGTGGATGCCAGCCTGGCTCTTGCCAGCGCTCTCTCGGCCCGGGGCGATGCGGATGCCGCCATCGCTGAGGTGCGCGCCGTATTGGAGCGGGATGCCGAGAATCTTCAGGCGCACGCGGTGCTATCGCGTGTGCTTCTGGCGGCGGGAATGGAAGCGGAGGCGGTGAAGGAGCTCGGGGAGCTGGTGGACCTGCTCGCGCGCGGAGGTGCGCTGGAGAAGCGGGAGTTCACCGGATGAGCCGTTCCGCCCGCGACACCCCGATGATGCGCCAGTACCTGGGGATCAAGGCCCGTCATCCCGACGCACTGGTCTTCTACCGCATGGGCGATTTCTACGAGCTCTTCTTCGAGGATGCGGAGCGCGCGGCTCCCCTGCTCGACATCGCCCTCACGACACGGGACCGCGGGAAACCCGATGCGGTTCCGATGTGCGGTGTTCCCGTGCACAGCGCAGACGGGTACGTGAAACGTCTGGCGGAGCTCGGACACCGGGTCGCGATCTGCGAGCAGGTGGAAGATGCGAAGAGCACCGGAGGCCAACGCCTGGTGCGGCGCGATGTGATCGAGGTGGTGACCCCGGGCCTGGTCGGTGATCCCGCGGGACTGGACGCGGCTCGGGAGTTGATCGTCGCAGCGATCGCGGCGGGAGCTCCGGATGGGGAAGCGGGGCTCGCCGCTCTGGAGGCCTCGACCGGGAGCTTTCGGGCCACCGAAGTGAGCTGCGCTGGCGGAGAGACGGTGCCGGCCGCGCTGCTCGAAGAGCTGGAGCGGATTGGCCCCCGTGAGGTGCTGGTCCCGGCCCCGTCTGCCGAGGAGCTGCGCGCGCGGATTGCCGAGCGCCTGCCGGAGGCGGCGCTCACCCCGGTCGATCCCGCGATCTTCGAGCTCCGGGATGAGCGTCTGGTCGGGGCGGGTGCCAGCGGCCGGGCTGCAGCCGCGGTCCTCGCTTTTCTCGAGGCACACCAGCCTTTCGCACTTCGTCAGGCGCCGCAGCTTCGTCGCTACCGGCTGGGCGACGCCATGGTGCTGGACGCAGCCACCCGCACCCACCTCGAGCTGTTCGAGAGTCTCGAGGACCGCTCGCGCAGGGGCACGCTGATCGATCGGATCGACGAGACGATCACGCCGTTGGGAGCGCGGCGACTGACGCGCTGGGTCGCCTATCCCCTGCTCGACTGCGACGAGATCCGTGACCGGCAGGACGCCGTCGGCCATCTCGCCGAACGGGATCGCACGAGAGCCAGGCTGCGAAGAGCGCTTGCCGGCGTACGCGATCTCGAGCGCATCCTCGCCAAGGTCTCGCGTCCCGGCGCGCAGCCTCGAGATCTGGTGGCGCTGCGGAGCTCCGTATCGGCTCTGCCCGGTGTCGTCGCAGCCTTTGGGGAAGAGGGGGGGGATCTGCTCCCCGGGGAAGGTGCTCATCTCCCGGCGCTGGTGCTCCCGGAGCCGCTTCCCGAGGTCGAGCAGCTGCTCCACGAAGCCATCGTCGAAGATCCGCCGGTGGTGCCCAAGGGATCACGGGGTGCCAACGAAACCGGCTACATTCGCGCGGGCTTTCGCCCGGAGCTCGACGCACTCCGAGAGAGCGCAAGGAAGGGGCGGGAGTGGATCGCCGGCCTCGAGGTGCGCGAGCGCGAACGCACCGGTGTGCCCAACCTCAAGGTGCGCTTCCATCCCGTCCACGGCTATTCCCTCGAAGTCACCAAGACCCACCTGCAGCGGATTCCGGACGATTACGAGCGGAAGCAGACCCTGGCCAACGCCGAGCGCTTCACCACACCCGAGCTCCGGGAAATGGAGTCGAAGGTGCTCGGTGCCAACGAGCGGGCGGCAGCGCTCGAACGCGAGGTCTTCGAAAGCGTCCGGCAGTCCGCACTGGAGCAGGCTCTCGGGATCCGCGCGGCTGCGGAGGCGGTCGCGTCTCTCGACGCGCTCCAGTGCCTGGCGGAGGTCGCGCGCCGGGATGGCTGGGTCCGTCCGGTGGTGGAGGAGAGCGATCTGCTCGAGATCCGCGCCGGGCGGCATCCGGTCGTCGAGCCGCTCCTCGCCGCACGCAGAGGCGAGGAGTTCGTGCCCAACGATACGGACCTGGATCCGGCCTCCACGCGGATCCTGCTGATCACGGGACCGAACATGGCGGGCAAGAGCACCTATCTGAGACAGGTGGCGCTCCTGGTGCTGCTGGCGCAGATCGGCAGCTTCATCCCGGCCCGGACCGCTCGCATTGGCATCGTGGACCGCATCTTCACCCGGGTAGGGGCCACGGACCGACTGACTCGGGGGGAATCCACTTTCATGGTGGAGATGCGGGAGACCGCTGAGATCCTCTCCCAGGCATCCAGCAGCAGCCTGATCATTCTCGACGAGATCGGTCGGGGAACCAGCACCTTCGACGGGCTCTCGATCGCCTGGGCGGTCGCCGAGTACCTGCACGACACTCCCGGTCTCGGACCCCGGACCCTGTTTGCGACGCACTACCACGAACTCGCAGATCTCGCCCGCACCCGGAGCGGGGTCCGCAACGCGCATTTCGATGCCCGAGAATGGGGAGAGGAGGTCCTCTTCCTGCGTCAGCTGGTGCCCGGGGAGGCAAGCCGTTCCTACGGAATCCAGGTAGCGCGGCTCGCCGGCCTTCCCGATACCGTACTCGAGCGCGCACGGGAGATCCTCCACAATCTGGAGAGCGAGGAGCTCGGCGAAGACGGGCGACCGCGCCTCGCCGAGCACGGAAAGGCGGAGCCAGAGGGGGCTCGAACCGCCGACCCGCAGCTGGCGCTCTTCGGGACCAGCCCACCGCGGAGCCCCGACGAGACAAAGGTTCTCGAGGAGCTCCGCGCGCTCGATCCGAATCGGATCACGCCCATGGATGCGTTGGCGCTGGTGACGAGACTCGTCGGCCGACTGCGCGGGGGAGGGGAGACGCGGTGACGAGACGAGCCGCCAGATCCCTCCTGCTGTGCCTGGCCGGGTCCCTGCTCCTCGGCATCGATCGGCCGCCGGGCCTGTCGGACGTGACGGAGGTCCGCCACTGGTCCTATCCGACCTACACCCGCGTGGTCGTCGAGCTCACCCAGCCGGTGACGACGGAGGTCAAACACCTCCGGGCGGATCGCTCCGAGGGAAGACCGGAGCGGCTGTACCTGGATCTGCCGGGGGTCTGGGTCGGCCTGCGCTACGCAGATCCGATACCGGTGGGAGACGGCCTCCTCGAGGGAATCCGCCTGGGACAGAACAGTCGCACGGCCGCCCGCCTGGTGATCGATCTCAAGCACCACGATCATCACCGACTGTTCTTTCTGTCCTCGCCGAATCGCGTCGTCGTCGACGTCTACGGTGGCGAGGGGAGCAGGCGCCGCGCACCCGACAAGGGCACGCGGCATCCTCATCCCGATAACGGGCCGCTTCCGCTCGGCATGCGTCAGGTTCGCACCGTGGTACTCGACCCCGGTCACGGTGGCCGGGACCCCGGGGCCTTGGGCGCCTACGGCCTGCGGGAGAAAGACGTGACCCTGCGCCTGGCCAGGGCACTCCGCCCCAGACTGGTGGCCCGCGGCTTTCGTGTCGTGATGACCCGCGACGCGGATCGGACTGTCTCCCTGGAGGAGCGTACCGCCTTCGCCGAGGGCGTGGGCGGCGACGTCTTCATCTCTCTTCACACCAACGCGTCAAGGAGTCGCAGCGCGAGGGGAATCGAAACCTACTACCTCGACAAGGGCCACGAGCGTCACTCGCGACGCGTAGCGGCACGGGAGAACGGCGTTCCCGCCAATCGCCTCGACGACCTTCAACGCGTCGTCGGCCAGCTCCGGGTATCCGAGGTGTCGGTGTACTCGGCGCGACTGGCGAACACGGTCCACGAAGAGGTCATCGCGGGCGTCCGGTCGACCCACGGATCCGTCGAGAATCTGGGCGTGAAGCGAGGCCCGTTCTATGTGCTCTTCCTCTCCAACATGCCCTCGATTCTCCTGGAGGCGGGATTCCTCACCAACGGTGTCGAGGCCGTACGCCTCCGGAGCGATTTCTATATCGATGTCCTCGCGGAGCAGATCTCCCGCGGGCTTTCATCCTACCGCCGGGAGAACACCTTGACGGTCGCGGGAGTGAGGCGATGAGCTCGCCTCCCTCCGTCGATCGCTTTCTTCCCGAGTTCCTCCCACCCCGGGAATCCCGGGAGATTCGGGACGTGGAGGCGGCGTCGGGCGCTCGCGCCTATCTCCGCAGTGTTCGCGAATTCCTGGGTGCGGGACAGGCAGCCGGGCGATCGGGACAGGAGATCAACGAGGCCAATTCAGACGCTTTCGACCGGCTCCTCCGCCGTCTCTACGCGCTGGCCGAATCCCAGTACTACGCCGATCGGGGTGAGGTGGGTGGGCGGGTGAACATCGCCGCGGTGGGAGGTTATGCGAGGCGCGAGATGTCCCTCGCCTCCGACGTGGATCTACTCTTCCTCCACGCCGGAGAGATCAGTCCGCTGGCGGCTCACGTCGCGGAGCGGCTTCAGTACTGGCTATGGGATGCGGGCGCGGAGGTGAGCGGCGCGGTCCGCAGCATCGAAGAGACCATCTCCCTGTGTCGTAGCGAACCCACTGTCTTCACGACCATCATCGGGGCGCGCTTCCTGGCTGGGGACGTCGGGCTCTTCCACGAGTTCACGGCGGGGATTCGCAACGATCTCCTGGCGAACCCGGGAGATTTCGTGAGGGCCCAGGCCGAAGCCCTGAGGGAGCGCCACGAGAAATACGGCGGCTCCCTCTACCTGCTGCAGCCGAATCTGAAGGAGGGTGTCGGAGGCCTGCGCGATTACCACACGGCGCTGTGGGTGGCCCGCGCGATCCAGCCGCTGGTGTGGACGCTCGACGATCTTCTCGACGTAGGATTCCTGAGCGAATTCGAGATGGAGCGATACCGGGAAGGCCTCGAGTTCCTGTGGCGCGTTCGCAATCAGCTTCATCTGATCTGTGGTCGCAAGACCGATCAGATGAGCTTCGAGCACCAGGAGGAGATCGCCGCGGCGATCACGCCCCACCAGACCGGCGCGGATCTGGAGCTTCCGGTGGAGCACTTCATGCGCGACTACTACCGGCAGGCGCGATCCGTCGCGAGCTTCTCGCAGATCGTGATCGAGCAGTGCCAGGCGCGTTGCGACCCCCCGATGCAGCCGCAAGAGGTGCGCGAGCTGGAGGACGGCTTTCAGATCGCAGAGGGGCAGCTCGAGATCCCGCACGCTGCACACCTCCGAGAGCAGCCACTGCGGCTGCTGACCTGTTTCGAGGGCGCTCAGAAACATGACGTCCCTCTCTCGCGGAGATCGCAACGCCTGGTCCGCGAGAATCTCGGCCTGGTGGACGAGGGATTCCGCACCGATCCCGAAGCCGCCGCGGCGATGTTTCGCATCCTGGAAGAGAAGTACAGGGTGACGCGCACGCTGATGGCGATGAACGAGATCGGGGTTCTCGCCCGGTATCTTCCGGAGTGGGATCACATCGTCTGCCGCTGGCAACACGTCATCTACCATACCTACACGGTCGACGTGCACTCCATCTTCCTGGTGGAGGAGCTTCGGCGTCTGTGGCGAGGAAAGCACCAGCGGGGCTTTCCCGGACTCACCGATCTGATGCGTTCGGTCAGCGATCTCCCGGTCCTATATCTCGGGTGCCTGCTCCACGACGTTGGGAAGGGGAGGGGTGGAGATCACGCGGAAGTGGGGGCGAAGCTCGCCTGGAGCTGCCTCGAGCGGCTCGGCCTGACGCGGGAGCGCGTCGCGCGCGCCGTCTTCATCGTGAGACACCATCTGTTGATGCCCCACGTGGCCCTGCGCCGGGATCTCGGTGACCCCAAGGTGATCGTCGACTTCGCGCGGGTCGTCGGCGATCGGGAGAACCTGCGAAACCTCTACCTGGCGACCTACGCGGACATGCGCGCGTCGTCGCCATCGGCGTGGAACGAGTGGAAGGGCGCATCGCTGTTGGAGCTGTTCGAACGCACCTCCGAGTTCCTGGAGTCGGGGAGGGATGATCCCCACCGCGCCGTGGAGCAGATGGAGGCGCACATCGAAGCCCGCCGCAAGGAGGCGAAGCGCGAGATTCGAAGCCTCGGAATCGCCGAGAGCCGCGTCGACGCATACTTCGAGGTGATGCCGAGACGCTACTTCGTCGCCCACACCGCGCGGCAGATCGCTCGGCATGCCCGGGTGGTCCTCTCCTTCGCACCAGATCAGGTCATCTCCACATCCGTCCGCGAGATCCCCGAAGGTCTCAGCACGCTCGTCCTCTGTGCGCGGGACCAGCACGGCCTGTACGCGAGGGTGGCGGGCTGTCTGACGGCGGTGGGAATCAACATCCTGGAATCCCAGGTGTACACCATGCGGGAGGGAATGGCGCTCGAAATCTATCGGTTGTCGACGCCCGCCGGGAACGCAGCGGAGAGGCGCGCAGTCTGGGAGAAGCTGGACCAGATCCTGAAGGACGTGCTCTCAGGACGCCGCGAGCTGGAGGCAATGGTCCATCACCAGAGACAACCGGTCGGACGCAGCATCACCCCTTCCCGCAAGCCTCCCAGCGTCGGCGTCTCCAACGAGGTCTCGGACTTCTATACCGTCATCGATCTCTCGACGAACGATCGGATGGGTCTGCTCTACGACCTGACCCGTACCATCGCGGGTCACAGGCTCGAGATCTTTCTCTCCAAGGCCACGACGGTTCTGGACCAGGTTGCAGACACCTTCTACGTGAAGGGCCCGGACGGTAAGAAGCTGATGGATGCGCAGGCGATCGAGGCGCTGCGCCGGGATCTCCTGAAGGTGGTCGGCGGGGGTCACGGAGATGGCTAGCGTTCATGGAGCGATCGACGCCTTCCTCTCCCACGCGGCGGTGGAACGGGGGCTCGCTCCCAAGACCATCGAGGCCTACGCGAGCGATCTGGCTCGGTTCGCCAGCTGGCTCGAGGACGCCGGCATCGCGGCCCCTGGATCGCTTCGGCGGGAGCACGTGATCGGCTTTGCACAGGCTCTCGAGGCGGAGGGACTCTCGGCTCGAAGCCGGACCAGAATCCTGATCGCGACGCGCCGGTGGATCCGGTTTCTGCTCGCCACCGGGGAGCTCGCCATCGACCCCATGGAGGGAATCGTCACCCCTCGCTTTGGCCAGTCGCTCCCGAAGGTGCTACGGCCAGATGAGACCGCGGCGCTGCTCGAGGCGGCGGCTCCCGACACCGCCCTCGGTTTGCGGGATCGCGCAATGCTCGAGGTGCTCTACGGTGCCGGACTCCGGGTGACGGAGCTCGTCGCGCTTCCCCTTGGAGCCCTCGACTCCCGGGCGGGGGTCCTCCGGGTATTCGGAAAGGGCAGACGCGAGAGATTGGTTCCCCTCGGCGAGCCGGCCCTGGCCGCTATCGGCGCCTATCTCGAACGGGGACGTCCGGCTCTGCTTCGCACCGGTCGTCTGGAGACCGATGCGATGTTCCTCTCGCGTCGCGGTGGTGCCATGACCCGACAGAATTTCTTCTCACGGCTGCGGAGGCTGGCCGGGATCGCGGGAATTCCCAGTGACCGCATCTCACCCCATGTGCTCCGCCACGCCTTCGCGACGGATCTGCTGGAGGGCGGGGCAGATCTTCGCTCGGTCCAGGCCATGCTCGGTCACGCAGACCTCTCGACGACCCAGATCTACACCCACGTAAGCCGGGCTCGGCTCCGGGATGTCGTCGAAACAAGGCATCCGCGGGGTGGCGGCGAAGCGGGCCGAAAGCCGTGAAGCGGGTGGGAGCCCAACAGGTACTGCGCGCGATCGCCAAGGAGTCTCGGGTACTGGTGAAGGCTCTCATCGAGGAGGGCGAGCGCTCCGAGGTCGGTGTGTTGCTGGTGGGTGGGCCGGTTCGCGACTTCCTGCTTGGCCGACCGCTACGCGACGTGGACCTGATCGTGGAGCCGGCTCCGGATCGCGGCGCCGAGGAGCTCGCCCGCGCAGTCGCACCCGACGGCGTGCGCGTCGTCAGCCACGACCGCTTTGGGACCGTCCGCATCGAGGGAAAGGGCGCCGTGGTCGACCTGGCCACGGTGCGGGCCGAGAGCTACGAGCATCCAGGAGCCTTGCCGACGGTCCGCGACGGTGGCCTCGATGACGATCTCACTCGGCGAGACTTCACGGTGAACGGGTTGGCGATCCCGCTGACGCCGGTGGCCAGGCGTGGCCGCCCGGCGATCGTGGATCCGGGCGAGGGGCTTCGCGATCTGGAGAATCGGGTTCTCCGTGTCTTCCACAGGCGGAGCTTTCACGACGATCCCACCCGAGCGCTGCGCGCGGCCCGCTTCGTCCCCCGGCTCGGCTTTACGATGTCGCGGGGATCTCGCTCGGCGCTGCGGTCTGCACTTCGAGACGGGGCTTTCGGGGGTGTGAGCGGAGAGCGACTTCGCGCGGAGATCGGGCGGCTCTTCGAGGATCCCGTCCAGGGACTCGATCCTTCCCGGGCGCTTCGTCTGCTGGCCGACTGGCACGTGCTCGCCGCTCTCGAGCCGGGTCTCGCGCTCCCCTCGGAGTCCGTGGTACCGCTGCGCCGGCTGGGGCGCGCGATCGCGGATCCACCCTGGGACGCAGCCCGTCGTCGGCCGTGGGTCATCGGGCTGATGGTGTGGATGGCCCCTCTGGATGCCTCGCTGCGCCGGCGGGCTCTGCATCGGCTCGCGGTGAGGGGTGAGGTCGCGGGGAAGATCGGTGCGTTCCCCAAGGCACGGGACGTGTGGCTCCGCAAGATCGGGCGCGCCAGGGGACGGGGGACCACCGACGCCGCCCTCTGCGATACCGACGACGAGCAGTTGCTCGCTCTTCTGGCTTGGGCTCCACCGCACCTGCGGCGCCGAATCCAGCGCTACGCCCTCCAGGATCGCCTGGCACCGCTTCCCATTAGTGGCGACGATCTGGTGGCGATCGGAATTCGCGGACCAGCCGTCGGCCGAGCGCTGTCGCGAATCCGGGTCGCCTTCCTGGATCGCGCGGTTCGCGATCGCGATGAGGCTCTGGCGCTGGCCCGGGAGATTGCGCGGCGGGGAGGAAGGAAGAGGGCGGGGAGCGGCGAGAAATAGCGGGCTGATTTGCCCCTGGGCTGCGGATCCCCGATAATCGTAGCGCCTCCCTGTGCCTCTAGAGATTCAAGCCTCCGCGGAGCAGTCATGGTATCCAGCGGCCGGCCCGGGGACTCCCTCGAGTTCGCGGCTCCCGAATCGGCCTACGCGGTGAAGCTCTCCATCTTCGAGGGCCCGCTCGATCTGCTGCTCCATCTGATCCGCCTGAACGAGGTGGACATCACCGACATTCCCATCGCGCTGATCGCAGAGCAGTACATCGACTATCTCGATCTGATGCGGGAGCTGAACCTGGACGTGGCCGGCGAGTATCTGCTGATGGCCGCCACCTTGGCCTGGATCAAGTCGCGCATGCTTCTCCCGCCCGTAGAGGGCGAGGAGGAGGACCAGGACACCGATCCACGGGCCGAGCTGATCGCGCGTCTGCTCGACTACCAGCGCTTCAAGGAAGCGGCAGAGGAGCTGCGCGAGCGCCAGATTCTCGGCCGCGACGTCTTCGAGGCCCGAGGCGCGTCTCCCGAGGGACCACCCGAGGCGGAACGGGAGATCGAGGTCGGTCTGATCCAGCTCCTCGATGCCTTTCGGACGATTCTCCGCGTCGCGCAGGGCGCCGACCTGCGCCACGAGGTGGCGACCGAGATCATCACGGTGCGCGAGCGGATGGTCGCAGTCATGGACGCACTGCGCGCCCGGGACGTGATCGACTTCGAAGAGGTCTTCCGGATCCAAGAGGAGATCCCGCCCAGCCGCACGATGATCGTGGTGACGTTTCTCGCCATCCTCGAGCTGGTGCGGCTCAGCGCCTTGCGCGTCTATCAGTCCATGGGAGAGCACGGGGGGCCCGAGGGTCCGATCCACATTCGCCTGGCTGGCGAAAGCCAAGACGGCGAATGGGAAGAGCGCATTGCCAAGATCACGTGAGGAAAGCGATGGAGCGCGATCAACAGAAGAAGATCGTCGAAGCGCTGGTTCTGGCGTCTCGGGAGCCAATCGCCGCGACCCGTATCGCCGAGATCGTTCCCGGATGCACGCCGCCGCAGGTGAAGGAGCTGCTGAAGGAGCTCGACTTCGAATACGAACGCGATGACCGGGCCTTCGAGATCTGGGAGGTGGCTGGTGGCTACCAGATCCGCACCAGACCCGCGTTCGCGGGCTACCTGCGCCAGCTCCAGCGCGAGCGGACCTTCCGGCTCTCGAGAGCGGCTCTCGAGACCCTCGCCGTCATCGCCTACAAGCAACCGGTGACGCGGGCGGAGATCGAGAACATCCGGGGCGTCGACGTGGGCGCGGTGGTCCGGAGCCTGGTAGAGCGCAAGCTGGTGCGCGTTGCGGGCCACCGGGAGGTGCCGGGACGCCCTCTGCTCTACGCGACCAGCAAGCGGTTCCTGGAGGTCTTCGGCTTTTCGCGTCTCGAGGATCTCCCCACCCTCCGCGAGATCGACGAGCTCGTCCTTCCCGGAATGGGCTCCGAGTCCGAGCTGGATGAGCCTGCGAGCGCTCCGGCCGGCGCGGAGGCTGGCGCAGCGCCCCCGTTGGAGACGCCCTCGCCGGAGGCCCAGGACGGCGCTGCGGAGGCCGGGGGCGAGCGTGGCGAACTCCACTGAGCCGGGCGCGCCTGCAGAAGATCATGGCCGCGGCAGGCGTGGCGTCCCGGCGGAGGGCCGAGGACCTGATCCGCGCCGGGCGCGTCAGCGTCAATGGCGCCATCGCTTCCCTCGGAGCGACAGCGGATCCCGATCAGGACGAGATCTCGGTGGACGGCTGTCCCGTCGTCGCGGAGCCGCGGGCCTACTGGATTCTGCACAAGCCGCCCGGCGTCGTCACGACCACCCGCGATCCCGAGGGACGAACGACCGTGCTCGATCTCCTGCCTTCCGAGGCGCGGCGCAGGCGTTTGTTTCCGGTCGGCCGCCTGGACGTCGCTTCCGAGGGGCTGCTCCTCCTCACCAACGACGGGGAGGTCGCCCAGGCAATGCTGCATCCCTCGCTCGGCTGCGAGAAGGAGTACCGGGTCACCGCACGCGGTCAGCTCTCGCCGACGACGAGGCGGCTGCTTGCGGCGGGCATGCAGCTGGATGACGGTCCGATGGCGCCCTGTGGGGTGGGGCCGGTGCAGTACGACCCCGGAACGGATGCGTCTACCTTCCACCTGACACTTCAGGAGGGACGGAAGAGACAGATCCGGCGGGCGCTGGCCGCTCGAGGACATCCCGTCCTCCGGCTGATCCGCATCCGCATGGGGCCGCTTCGGCTGGGGCGCTTGAGGCCCCGGCAGGCGCGAACCCTGACAGCCGCAGAGCGCCGGGCTCTGCCGCGCGCAAGTTCTCGCCGAACCGGGCAGGGACGCGACTGAATTGCCCTCTCGACCTCGAAGCTGAATCGAGAATATCGCCGGATGTATTTGATTTTGTGTCACTTCTCCCTATACGATGTCACTTACTGTCAGGATGCGACGGATGTTCCCGATGCCGAAGCTGTGCGGTTTCTCCCTCCTCTTTGCAGTGCTAACGCTTGCCCTCACCGACGTGAGAGCAGCTCCAGCGGCGATCACCGGTCTGTGTCCGGACGGCAGCGTCTTCATCGTCCAGACCACGGCAGCGATCCCCTGTCAGGGTGCGAAGCTGGTCAACGCCGACGAAGTACCGCCGATGCGCCCCGAGTACCTCCCGTCGCCCTACACATGGCAGGTCTACAACGAGGCCCGAAGCCCGAACAATCCCTACAACTTGATCGATGCAGCCCGGCAGATTCGCGAGATGGAGGGTGGCGGAGGGAATCGCCCGACAACGCCTCCGGCGGTGTCCAGCGGACCTCCGGCGGTCTCCAACACCACTCAGGCGGAGCAGGTGGCCGAAGCCACGCGTCCGTCGACGGTGGCTCCCCTCGACCTGGGTCTCGCGGACCAGGAGCTGCGCGATCTCTTCCAGATCGTCCAGCTCTCCCAGGAGTACACGCCCGCCTCCTTCTCCCGCGAGACCGCCGACGGACGCGGCCTCTTCGCGGTGTCCCTCGCCCACTCCGGCGCATTCGAGAATCGGCTCCGGGACGCCTGGGCCTCGCGTGGAGGCCTGGCGGGGGGCGGGGTGCTGCTCTTTACCGCACTTTCGAAGCAGCCCGAGGAGTTCTTCGCGAATTTCACGTTCGTCCAGAATCACCTGACGTTCCAGCCGGATGTCGAAAGCGCCCGCCAGCTCGGGATCCTCCAGGGACGGCTGGGAGCGCTGCAGGCGAACGAGCTGGTCCTTGGATACGTGGTCCTGCCCGAGCAGATCGATCTCTCCGCCGAGCTCGACATCTACTGGAACGATCGCCGGATCACCTCGCGGTTCTTCTGAACCGGCCAGCTCACAGGCTCGGCCAGCGCGATCACACGGTCAGTTGCGCGGGAAGCTCAGATACAGCTGCGTGTAGAAGAGGGTGCCATCCGAGGCCCGTGCGATGCCGATCCCGGTGGCGTTGAAGGGACGGGCGGTGAGGTTCTCGCGGTGGGCGGGAGAAGTCAGCCACCCGTTCAGGATCTCCTGGTTCGGGTTGGGCCGGCTGGTCATTCCAACGTTCTCGCCGGCCATGCTGAATCCATCGATCCCGGAGCGTTGGAGGCGATCGACCCAGTTGTGGCCCTCCGGTGACTGGTGGGAAAAGAATCCTCGCGCCGCCATGTCTTCACTGTGACCTCGCGCGACCGCATCGAGAGCCGGCTCTCGCCTGAGGGCGATCAGGTGCTGCTCGGATCGGAAGTGGTTCACCGATCGGTGGAGTGCGGCTTCCAGCCGGACGAGCTCGGGATCCGCAGCGCTCGCCCAGGGGGCGGTCAGAGGTTCGAGGAGAAACAGGGCCAGCCACAGTCCGAACAGAAACCAGCTACCTGAGCAGAAGCTCCTCGGCACCAGGCTACTCGGCTTCTTCGCCGCCAGACCACTCGGTCGACGCGAGCGCTTCTTCATCGATGCGCTCCGCGGACGCCTCGTCGTCGAGGAGCTCGCGCCGCATCAGGCGGCCCTCGGAGTAGAAGGAGCGGAGGTCCACCACGCCGTCGCCGTCTCGATCCTCGTTGCGCTGCCGGATCCGCTCCTGCTCGTCGAAGAGAGTGACCCGGTCCGGACGGCCGTCGCCGTTGAGGTCCTCCTCTTCCCGGGTCAGAAGGCCAGCCTGGTAGAAGCCGACTCGGTCCCGGAAACCGTCTGCGTTCAGATCTTGTTCCTGGCGGGTGAGCTCGCCGTCGCTGTAGAAGCTCCAGGTGTCGAGGAACCCGTCGCCGTTGGTATCCCGGCGATGGCGGGTGATTTGCCCGTTCCCGTACTCTAGCCAGGAATCGATCTGGCCATCGAGATCGGTGTCCTCCTCCTCACGGCTCTTCTCGCCGGTCTCGGCCTGGTAGTAGACGTACCGATCCGGAACGCCGTCCCCATTCTCGTCGAAGAGCTCGCGCACCAACTGGCCGTCGTGGCGATAGATCCAGTGATCCGGCCGACCGTCGCCATTGCGATCCGTGACCTCGTCGGCGACGCCTCCCCGGCGATCCGTCCCGTTCGTCTCCGGTGCACTGCGCGGTTGCTGCTGCACTCCGCTCGCCGCCGGCTCGCCCTGCGCGCTCTGCTCCCGCTGCGGGGTCGTGGATGCTCCGTCCATTCGGGGAGGAATGCCGCGCTGCAGGGCCGCGAGCTCAGCGGAGATGGAACCTCCCGTGGGGGTGGGACGTTCCATCCTCGGGGCCGGGGCTGGAGCGTTTCCGTAACCGACGGCGGGCTGGCTGCCGCCCTGGCCGGCGAGCTCGCTTTCGAGGGCCTGGAGCTGGTTCTGCTCGTACTGCGTCTGCACGTCGGCCGGAGCCGGGGGAGGGAAGACCGACGCACTCGGAGCTGCACCCGGGCGGGGGGGCGGCGGGCCGTCGTCCTTGGTGACAGCGTCGTGGATCGCGACGAAGGGATAAGCGGCGATGGCAAAGGGAGCGAGCAGATACTTGAGCCACCTGGGCTCGGCACGATGCACCTCGTGGGAATCCAGGTCCGTATCGGTGCCACCGATGAAGGTGATCCCGCCGCCACCGGCGGAGCTGGTGCTGGATCCCGAACCCTGCTGGACGGTGGAGGTGGGTGCGCCTCCGATGGTTCCCGAGCCGGCGGGGCCGGGAGCTGGTAGAGGCTGCCCATAAGATCCACCGGCGCGCCACCGGGAAACTGATAGGCCGGGTGGACCGCGGGCATGGCCGGGCCCTGACCTGGATAGAGGATCGTCGCCCCGACACCGGTGTTGACCACCGGGTGCCTATCGCCGTCCGACTCGACGTTGGCGTAGGCGCAGCCCAGGCAGGCCACCAGAAGCAGAGCCGGGAAGCAGGAGCGATGAAGCGAAGCAGGAGCCATCGGGTCACCTCGGTGCAGATCTCCAGCAGGGAGCGCTGCAAGAAGCGTGCAAAGATGACGCCCGTCCCGGGGGCGATGTCTTTGTCTCGGCGATTCAGCGAGATCGAAGCCGATTTGCAGATCCGCTGCCGCTATGCAAATTCGCGGCAGAGGGTATCCAGCTACCCATCCTTGGTAGCTGTCTCCTCCTGGGTTCTGATACTTCCCAAGCGGTCGATGGCCAGCGTGGTTGCCAGGCCGAGACCGATCAGCAGCAGCGATCCACCGGCTTGGCGGGTGTCGGGCCAACGGCGCTCCATCGGCCAGTCCTCGGGATCGATCTCGGCCAGGCGCTCGTGGCTCAACACCTGACCTTCGAAGACCTCACCGACCTTCGGAGCCACGCCCTCCTGGAAAGGCCACAGACCCGCCACGGCACCCAGCAGCAAGCCCAGCAGCAGACCGAGAGTGGGCTTGGGGAAACGATCCAGGGTCCACTGGAGGAGGTTGCTGATTCCGACGATTCCCACCAGCACGCCGATCCCCACCGGGATGACGACGTGCAACGACTCGCTGAGCAGCGGAAGATCGATCCCTTCGCCCGAACTCGCAGCCAGCAGGACCAGCTTCAACTTGTCGACGGCTCCGAGGATCGGCAGATACTGTCCGAGCAGGAGCAGGAGGTAGCCGCCGCTCACCCCGGGGAGGATCATGGCTCCGGCGCCAGCGGTGCCGGCGAGCAGCAGTCGCCCATAGGTGTGTCCTTCGCCCGCTGAACCGCCCGTCGGCGAGAAAGCCATCGCGATCATGAGAGCGAAACCGAGGGCCGTCCCGGCAATCAGCCCGGCCGATAGCGGCCGGGCCAGGCGCCAGACCAGAGGAACTCCGCCCAGGGTGAGTCCGATGAAGAGGCTGTACATCACCCAGCGGTCCTCGATCACGAGGGTCCGC
>Ga0307423_1000346_pt1 | contig 31431 bp, 20 predicted proteins | sample SalMarWE160310MG_FD_202154 | JGI IMG/M metagenome (GOLD analysis project Ga0307423, IMG submission 202154) | Salt marsh sediment microbial communities from the Plum Island Ecosystem LTER, Massachusetts, United States - WE1603-10 | ecosystem: Environmental > Aquatic > Marine > Intertidal zone >... | reverse complement strand
GCGGGTAGCATCAGTATAAACCCAATCCCTGTCAACTCCTTCCATTTTATAGGCATACTGATTTTTGCCGGGAGCCGTATAATCTAAAGCTGAAAACTCAAAGGAAAGAATATTTTCATAATAAGGTAATTCAATTGTTTTGGTTTCGGTGATTGTTTTTTTTAGATAAGAATTATCTCCAATTTCTACAGGCTTGTTGTTAAGTTTGAAATCAGTAAGCACGATTGTTGGAGGATTGGGATTATCTTTAACACTGTCCGGATGAAAAACAGCAAGGCTACTCATAAATCCACAATAAAATTTTCCTGATCTGCCTTTATGAAAAGCTTTATATCCGGATTGTATCATACGGCAGTACTTTAAACCGTCTCTCTCATCATAGGTTGTGAATACTTTTGTTTCAGGATTAAATTTGACCAATCCTTTCTCGGTTCGTAACCAGAGATTCTTGTGGTCATCTTCTAAAATAGAGCCAATGGTATTATCGGGAAGTCCATCATTAATTGTGAACGAGATAAAACTCTCCTCTTCACGCTTGAAGAGATTAAGACCATATTCGGTTCCAATCCATAATCTTTTATTGCTATCCTCAAAAATATCCCAAATGTTATTATTTGATAAACTAGCCAGATTTAAAGGATTATTTTTATAGCACACAAATCCCTCTTTTCCATTTTCTAAATAAACCAGTTTACATAACCCATTAATCGTTCCTACCCAAAGAATATTCTTACTATCCTGGTATATACTTAATACAAAATTATCACTTAGACTCATAGAATCTGAAGGATTATGCTTATAATGTTTAAAAGTCCCGCTGTTCCTATCAAATCTATCCAATCCTCCATCGTAAGTGCCAAACCACATTATTCCTTCTCTATCCTCATAAATCTCCATAACACGGTATCCACCGAGAGAATTGGTATTGGTTGAATCATATCGATAGTAAATAACTTGATTTGTATTAAGATCAATATGATCTAATCCCATCGAACCTACCCAGATAAAACCTTCGTTATCTTCATAAATATTTGAAACCCAATTATTACCAATACTTATTTGTGCAGAGGGATTATAGACATAGTGAATAAACTTTCTGCTTCCGCGAATCAGACGACTGATACCGCTGCCCCATTGTGCTATCCATAGATCGCCGGATCTGGCTTCACATATTGCTATCACTTCTCCATATCCCAAACTGGAAGGATCTTCAGTATCGTGTACATAATGTTTAAAAGGCTTACTCCATTTCGATATCATGCTGATACTGTTATCCATCGTCCCTATCCATATATTACCATCTATGTCTTCATAAATTGCCTGGATTGAAGAACTGCAAATGCTTCCAGCATCCCTGCTATTGTGTTTATATGCAGTAAAACGTTTTGTATCTCTATTAAATTTATTCAATCCTCCAACAGTTCCTATCCACAGTACACCGTCTCGATCTTCATGAATTGTCCTTACAGAATTATTGCTCAATGAGGAAGGATCTTCAGGATTAAATATATAACGATCGAATTTTCCGTTTTCTATGTTGTACTGAATAAGACCACGCTTCTCCATTCCCAGCCACAAAGTACCGGCTTTATCTTTATAAACTTTATTAGTATTTGGATTACTATCTACAGCAGGGTCATTAAACGGCAGCTTGGTAAATTCACCTGATCCAGGTAGGAAGCTAATTAATCCACCTCTCGTTCCAATTAATAACCTGTCTTTTTCTATTTCACAAATTGACAGAACATAATTATCACTGAATAGCAGATTAGTGTAGTCAGGTTTAGGAATAAAAAACTTAACTACTCCAGTGGCAGCATCTAATCTACAGAGACCGTACCCGGTAGCAATCCATAATGCACCAGAATCATCTTCCATGATTTGATTAATAATATTTTGGAAGGTATTGCCTATACTATCATCACTAATTATATACCGAGTGAAGTTTTCTGTTTCCCGATTGTATTTATTCAAACCGTAATTTGTACCTACCCACATCACACCTCGCGTATCTTCATACAATGCCGTAGTAAAAGCGTTTGATAATGTACTGGAGTCCTGTGGGTTATGAGTAAATATCTTAATCTCGTAACCATCCCAGCGGTGTAATCCGTTACCTGTACCAAACCACATAAACCCCCGGCTATCCTGCAGAATAGCCCATACAGAACTGTTGGATAAACCGTCTTCCACGGAGATGTGTTTGAAATTAATTTCATTTAATTGTGGAAAAGATAAATTTGGTATAAGCAGGAATAAAAAAACTATAAGTAAGCGGGCGATATGTACTTTGTTAGTCATATCATAAAATTTGGTAAGGTGCAGGTAATGACAGGTTTAAATTCTTAATTTATTATGTCAGATGCAAGAAAAATAAAACTTCGTTGCTATCCCTAATAACTAAATCATCCCAAATGCCACTTATTCTCAACCAGCGATTTTATGATTTCCTTTCCTCTGTGCCCAAAAATCGGATGATTTTCCCTCGAAAGTTTATCTGCGAGTTTCAGAGCAATTTCTGCGGTTGGAATATTTTTCTCTTTAGATTCTTTCAAAACTTGACTAGCCCGATTATAAATTGAGTGTTCCCAATCTCTGCTGAAATGATTTTCAATAAGTGGGTCTTTATTAATGTGACCGTACTGCTCATTGGCACAAGTTACAATTCCCATTCTGTTGGTGAGAAAATCTGGAACGTAAACTATTCCCTTTTGGTGGATAGCTTTTCCATCACTCTTCATATCTTCAAGCTGATTGTTAGCTGCACCACATACTATTTTCGCTTTAAGCATTGGAATTGTCTGAGAATTCAAAATAGCACCAGTGGCATTTGGAGAAAAAATATTGCAATCTTCAGAAAAAATTGAAATGTCATTCTTATCAACTAATCTGCAATCAAGATTTTTTCCGGTAAATTTTTTCTTCGCTGAATTTATGTGGCCAGGATTTATGTCAGTGCCGATAACCTTTTTCACATTTCTATCAAATAAGAATTGAACTAAAGGTTCGCCAACATGTCCCAGTCCCTGGATTGCAACTATTTTACCTTTTAGTGTTCCCATTTCTAAAAATTCCAGCGCCGCTTCCATTCCTGAAATTATTCCTTTTGCAGTGGGGGCTGAAGGATTTCCACTTCCGCCAAATTCCGGAGGTATACAAGTAGTAAACCTCGTACCGGAAAATACATTTGCCATATCTTCTACGCTTGTTCCAACATCTTCAGCGGTCACATAACAACCATTCAAAGAAGACATAAACAACCCATACTCCTGGTATATTTTTTTTCTAATCTCAGGATTCATTTTGTCAAATTCTGGATTGTGGGCAATAACACCTTTACCTCCTCCCCACCAAAGACCTGCGAGAGCGTTCTTAAATGTCATCCCGGCACCGAGTCTTAAACCATCTCTGAAATAGTCATCAATTGTATCGTAACTCCAGTATCTCACACCTCCGGCTGCCTGTCCTCTGTTTGTCCGATGAACAAAAGCTCCGAGAAGCATATCATATTCATCAGAAACTTTACAGAACCAGCCTTCGTGTTCAATAAAATCTCTGCCATCATTTATGAAAAAATCTGCAATTGGCTGCAATATGGAGTGAGATGCAGTGAGACTTTTCTTTTCCTCATTATACACAAAAAAGAATTTTTTTATATTCTCTTTTTGTAGAAATTTAATAAAGTCAATAGGTGTTAATGAAAGCAGGTCGGGTTTTTTAAGCATAATTCCCCCACTTTAAGATTCATAAAATATTTTTAGATAATATCTATTTTTTCTGTCGGAACAGATAATTTATCAACTATGTTGCTCTCATTTATTATAATAGCACTTAGCTTATTACCGGAACAAGCAGCTGTATCAATATAAACAGTATCACTTTTTTCATCGTAAGTTATTTCCTGAAATCTTGTATGGCCTACAACTTGTAATTTATTCAGGTTTAAAAGCTTATCCCGTGTCCATAAAATTCCATGCTCACTATTCAGATCTTTTTCAACAATATTTATGAGCTTCTGTTTATCTGCCAGCGGATTTTTACCGAGCTTTCTTGAATAGTGGTTGGAGATTCCTGCATGACATATAAAGCAATCACTTAAATCAAGGATCAACGGTGCTTTTATTATGTAGTTAAGATGCTTGTTCATTTCAGCAAAACGATTGCTGTAAGAATCCAAAGTAGTCTCTGAACCATTAAAAACCCATGATCTGCCTAAAAGACTGGATGGATGCTTTATAAAATAATAAAACATATAGTCGTGATTGCCCGGAGTGAAGGTTATCTTATTTTTCTTTACGAATTCAACAACCTCGTAGCTATATTTTCCTCTGTCCACAAGATCACCAACACAACAAACCGGTATATCAGGATACTTTTTTAAAATTAAAGCGTAAAGCTTTTTAAGTGTATTATAACAACCGTGAACATCCCCGATTACTGCTACCATAATTAGATGTGCCGAGTCTCCTTTGCATATTTAGTTAGTTCGTCGCGGAATTTTGGATGAGCTATTTTGATTAGCTCACGTGCTCTTTCTTTTAATGATTTTCCAAAGAGTTGCGCAACTCCGTATTCGGTTACAACATAATGAACATCTCCACGCGATGTGACCACACCAGCGCCGGGTCTTAGTTCTCGCACTATACGCGAGAATTCACCATCTTTAGTAGTCGAAGGAAGCGCAATTATAGGTTTACCCCCCTCTGAGTGGGCGGCACCTCTGATAAAATCTACTTGTCCGCCAATCCCACTAAAAATTCTTGTGCCGATAGAATCTGCACATACCTGCCCTGTCATATCAATTTCAATCGCAGAATTTATCGCAACCATTTTTTTGTTCTGTGCTATTATGAATGGATCATTAACATATTCCTGTGGATGAAACTCGATGACCGGGTTATTATCTATAAAATTAAAAAGTTTTTTTGTACCAAGGACAAACCCTGCAATTATCTTCCCTGGATGAATCGTTTTTTCTTCCCCGTTAATTATACCCTCTTCAACAAGGCTAACAATTCCATCGGAAAACATTTCAGTATGAATTCCAAGATTTTTTCTGTCCCGTAAATATCTCATAACTGAATCAGGTATTGCGCCAATCCCCATCTGCAAAGTTGATCCATCTTCAATAAGGTCAGCTACATTTTTACCAATGGTATCATAAATTTTTAATATCTCTTCGCTAGCATTCGGATCTATCTGAGGCAATTCCTGTATTGGTTCAGAGTGTTCAACTATATGATGAATTCTGTTAATATGGATAAAACAATCGCCCAGTGTACGTGGCATTTCACTATTAACCTGAGCAATTACAACTTTTGCTTTTTCAGCAGCAGTCTTAATATTACCAACATCAACTCCGTAACTACAAAAACCATGCTCATCCGGAAGTGACAGATTAAGAAGTATTACATCAACGGGTATAATATCTCTTTTGAAAAGAAGTGGAACTTCTGAAAGGAAAATAGGGACAAATTCTGCTCTTCCTTCATGTATAGCTCTTCTGACATTTGCACCAGTAAAAAATGCTTTATGAATAAAATGTTTTTCCATTCCCGGATTAACATAAGGAAGGTCTCCAACAATCAAGATATGATATATGGTTACGTTTTCTAATTCGTCTTTTCTTCTCACCATTGCACGAACCAGTTCTAACGGTACAGCACAACCCGGTTGAATTACAACATTATCACCTGATTTTATCTTTTTGACCGCTTCATCAGCGGAAGTTAATTTCTTACTGTAAATGTTATATAAGTTTACCGGTAAATTCTTTTTTCTTATTTCTTCGGTAGTTAGCATAAATTAAAATTTTATTTTACCAGTGATTATAATAAAAGCAATATTAGACGTTCTAATTAGTCGAAAAAATATGCAGCTTCTTGTAATCCAATTCAAAGGATTCTGCAATTGATTCATTCGTGCAAAAACCATTGTAGGTACAAACTCCTTTTGATAGTCCTTCATCTCCCATCAAAGCAGGAGTTAAGCCGTTGTCGGCAATATCGTGAACGTAATCCAGAACAGCATTATTCAAACCATAACTTGCAGTGCGTGCAACTAATGCGGGCATATTAGGTACACAATAATGAATTACGTTATGCATTGTATAAACCGGTTCTGAAATAGTTGTAATCCTACTGGTTTCAACACACCCTCCCTGATCAATTGAAACGTCAACTATAACTGCACCTTTTTTCATTTCTTTTACCATTTCTTCTGTTACAAGGTGAGGAGCTTTTTCACCCTTGATTAGTACAGCTCCTATTAGCACATCGGCAAATTTCACACCGCGTGAGATTGTGTAAGGGTTGGCCATTACAGTAGTAATCCCACGATGAAACTCTGTTTCTAAATGTCTTAAACGTGATAGGTCCCTGTCAATTACAATTACCTGTGCACCTCTGCCGAGAGCTGCTCTGGCCGCAGTAATTCCTACAACACCGGCACCTAAAATTACAACTGCTGCAGGTGCTACTCCGGTGATTCCACCGAGTAAAATTCCACGACCTCCTTTCGAATAGCTTTCCAGATATCTTTCAGCTACCTGAATGGCAAGTGGACCTGCTATTTCACTCATCGAATGAAGTATAGGCAAACGTGAATCGCTTTCAATCAACTCATAGCCTATTGCAGTAATTTTTTTACTAAGTAGTTTCTCCAAAACATTTTTTTTACCCATAGTAAGCAGCAAAAAAGAAAGAAGAATTTGGTTATCAACAAGCAAGTCTGCTTCATCCTCGGTAATAGGTGATACTTTGACTATTAATTCAGATCTGCCGAAAACTTCCTCTCTATTGTAAACAATTGTTGCTCCCACTTCACGATATTCCTGATCTGTAAAGTGGCTGGATTCACCTGCACCACTTTGGATATAAACAGTGTGACCGGATCTAATGAGAGAATCAACTCCTGCAGGGGCAAGTGATATGCGTTTTTCTTCCCAACGAATTTCGGTTGGAATTCCTATTCTCATAGTTTTAACTTTTTGTTTTCAAAACTACCTAATAGCAAAAATAGATGCAACTTGTTTAAGTTTTCAAAATCAATAAACAGGTGTAAGTGGAGCCTTTCCGGTGATAACATTTATTACATTATTAACTGCAAGCTCAGCCATTCCATTTCTTGCTTCTTCGGTAGCACTTCCAAGGTGAGGTAGTACGATAATGTTTGGAAAATTTATTAATTCCTGATTTGAATTTGGTTCATTTTCAAAAACATCCAGCCCAACGGCTCTAATTCTATTTCTTTTTAACAAACTGATTAATGCCCTCTCATCAATAACTTCTCCGCGAGAAGTATTTACTAATATTGAATTCTTATTCAGTTGACTTAATTTTTCCTTATTTAAAAAATGATAAGTTTTATCATTTAATGGAAGATGAACAGAGAGAATCTCAGAATTTTGTAGAAGATATTTTAGTGATACCTTTTTTGCACCTAATTCTTTTTCAATTCTTTCATTTCTGTTTTGATCGACGTACAAAATATTGGTTCCAAATGATTTGGCTCTTTTGGCAACCGCGTTTCCGATTCGTCCCGCTCCTAGGATTCCAAAGTTCTTCCCCTTTAGTTCCATTCCAAGGAGTAATTTTGGTTTCCAGCCTTTAAACTTTTCTTTCTTTATTAATATTTCTCCTTCGCTGAGTCTTCTTGCACAAGCAAGCACCAAAGCCAGCGCTAGATCAGCTGTTGATTCTGTTAAAACATCAGGTGTATTTGTAACAAAAATCTTTTTCTTTTTAGCATACTTTACATCAATGTTATTATAACCGACAGCGTAATTGGCAATAATCTTACATCGGGGCATTTGGTCAATTACATCTTTATCAATTTTTTCAGTAAGAAGTGAAATTAATGCTTCGCAATTTTTGACTTTGTTCAGAAGAAGTTTTCGTGGAATTGGCTGATCTTTTTTATAATAATCGAAAGGAATTTTATTATGCTTTAAAAGCTTAAATGCTATTTCAGGAAGTTCCCTTGTAATAAACACTTTCATAATTAATTATTTTGAGATTCAAATTCTAACTGAATAGCAGTTTAACAATAAATAATGCACCCAGAATTCCTGCTACATCTGCTATCAATCCGACTGGTACTGCGTGTCTAGTGCTTTTGATATTTACTGCACCGAAGTATAGGGCTAAAACATAAAAGGTGGTTTCTGTGCTACCATAAAAAGTAGAAACCAGCACACCAATAAATGAATCGGGACCGTAGACCGCAAGATTTTCGGACATAACACCCAGAGAACCGCTCCCTGAAAGAGGTCTCATTAACGCCATTGGTAAAGCTTCTGCAGGCATCCCGATTAAATTAGTGACTGGTTTCAGAATATAAATCAGCCAGTCCATTGCTCCACCGGCTCTGAAAATTCCTATTGCTACCAACATAGCGACGAGATACGGAATTATTTTTACAGCAATATTAAACCCTTCTTTTGCACCTTCAACAAACGATTCATATACCTTTACTTTTTTTATTACTCCATAACCAATGAAGATAATTATCAATAAAGGTATGGCAAGTGTTGATACAATCTCAATAAAATTTTTAAAACCTTCAGCTGTGATAGAAGAAAACGAATCAGAAAATTTACTAGCAAAACCAGTTGAGAAAAACAAAACTACGGCTAAGAATAATAGAGCAACTATTCCAAAAAATTTTAAGTTCTTCCTGAACCAGCTTGAAAAACTCCAGGTTTCCAGATAAAACTTCTCGATAAATTTAGCTGCTGTTACTCCTGCAACGGTTGCACAAAATGCTCCAAAGATAGACGTCCCAATTATTATTGCAGGATTTGAACTTCCTGAGGCTGCTCTTACTGCAATAGCTGTAGCAGGAATTAAAGTAAGCCCAGCGGTGTTAATTGCTAAAAATGTAACCATTGAATTAGAGGCAGTCCCTTTATTTGGATTTAATTCTTCCATATCTTCCATTGCCTTTAATCCAAATGGTGTTGCAGCATTACCGAGACCGAGCATATTAGCAGAAATATTCATTATAATGGAACTCATCGCAGGATGGTCTGAAGGAATTTCAGGAAAAAGTCTGCGTGTAAACGGTTTTAAAAAATTAGCAATTTTTCTTATTAACCCTGCTTCTTCTGCCACCTTCATTACACCGAGCCACAGAGCCATTATACCGATCAAACCAAGCGCTATTGTGACCGCAGTTCCAGCATAGCTCAGAACCGCACTAGTTACGTCTTTCATTTTATTGAAAGATACTTTTTCAAAAATTATATCTCCTTCATATGAATTGGTTGAAATTTGCTTTTTAATTTTTATTGAACCATTTAAATCATCCTTCTCACCGGAAGCTTCTGACATTTCTTTCCATATTTCTGGAAAATTTTTATCTGCGATAATAGTAATAAATCCCAAAACTGAATCTTTTTTGTAATTAAGATTTGCTTGCAAAACTAAATCCGACTTAATACTAAATCCGTAAAACTTATTGAAGTCACGGGCAGTGACCAGAATTTTTACATCCTGATTTCCTTCTCGAATTTCAGTATTATCGCTCAGTGAAATGACTATTGGGAATGGAGCATTATTTCTGTACTTATTATTAGAATTATTTATAATATCAGTGGTGAGAGCAGCACTAACTCCAAGCAGAATTAATGCTACCCAGATATAATTCAGCACAGGAATTTCCCCGGTGATTTTTTGAAATTTACTTCGCGTTCAAGTATGATATCAATTAACATTAAATCAGAAACCTATCTCGTCAAAAGCAAGAAGTTCTTCCGAATCCACAATGAGAAGTTTTCCATTGAGTTGATTATCTTTATCGGAATACAGCAATTTACCCGAATATTTTTCGATAAAGCTTTGTGCAACATTTTTGATAGTCTTTTGCTCTTCAGCTTCACGAATTGAACCGGTTACTACAATAGAGAAGAGTCGGTAAAGAGTATCCGTTTTATCAATAAATTCTTTCGAAACGTTTTTATCCTTAAGAATTGTAAATTTTGCCAGAGAATCGAACTTGATTGTACGAAGTAGCTCTTCGTTTTCTAAATAAAAAAATATGTTTTTATTTTGATAAACAAAATTCGTTGCAAACTGGGCAAAACCTTCTTTCTTTAACGATACCGAGACAACTCCAGCATTTGCTGATCCCAATTCCTTTTCAACCAATGCAAGATCTCTTATTGTAATTATTTTTCTATTCATGATTCTTAATTCTAATTTAATTCAACCGACTTTTGGATACATCGCGAATCGCCATCTGAAAAAATACATTCTTTACAGACATCCAAATTTACTGAATAGTTATTATTTCTAATTGAATTTATCATTGACGTGATTGTGGATTTTATTTTCTTGTCTGAAAGTTCATCATAATTGAAAACAAAAGGATTTTCAGGAAATTTAATGAAGATTAACCTACCCTCAATTTCCTGCTTTTTGTTAAAAAGTCGGGAGATAATATAAGAATAAAATTTTTGCTGAGGTAAATATTTTTCTGATTTGATATTTATTTCATTCCTCTTAATATTATCCGTTTTATAATCAATAATTACTAACTTTTTGTCTGTAATTATCAGCTTATCCAGAATTCCGAAAAGGTAGAAGTCATCTTCCTTTAAATAAACTTCGAATTCATTTTTATAAGTTGGGAAGGAGTTTATAAAGTTAAATTCATCCGAGTTAAATAATAATTGCAAATCACTCAGAATTTCGTCCTCCAGAGATGTGGTATTTTTTTCGTCAAATTTATTTTTGAGCTGCTCTTTAACAAAATGCGCTAGCTCTTGTTTGCTAATATTTTTACATAAGATATAGTGAATTAATTTTCCTTTATATTTTGCATAATCATCCATTTTTGATTCATCATCAAGCAAATATGAATTTAATTCATTTCTGTTATAATCCTCATGAGAACTAAACTTTGAAGGAAAAGTTTTTTTATAGGGCTGATGAAATAAATCACCAATTTTATAATTATAAAAGAGATTGTATTTCATCGGACAATTGGAGAATGTGGAAAATCTTGTTGCCGAAATTACCTCACCAACTAAGCTATCTTTAATTTGTTTCAAATTCAATTTCTGATTGAGCATATCAATGCGTTCTTCTTCATCTACCGAATCATCAGTTTGAATATTTCGCTTTATTGGTATATTAAGTTGAATCTCCTTAGTTGAATTAAAATAATTTTCATTTTCTTTATTGAGGAAAGTTAATTCTCCTTTCATTTCAAATAATTCTTTTGAAAGATCCAGGTCGAGTCCTTCATTAATTAAAGCAGCAAAAGAATTTTTCTTAAAAGATTTTCCATCATCTGTTTGCGTGATAAACAGAAAATCTTTTGCTCTTGTTAAACCAACATACAGAAGTCTTTTTACTTCGGCGACATCCTTCTTCGATTCGATCAGATTATAAAGTCCAACAATCGGTGCTGATTCGTAATTCCCGAAATAATTTTCATTCTGAGGAACTTTGGTAAGGATTCCAAAATCTTTATCAATTGTAATAAACCTTGCTTTTACTTTATTTACTTTTGTATAATCATTACACCTATATAAAAAGACAGCCGGGTATTCCAATCCCTTTGCCTGATGTATCGTAAGAATATTAACTCCATCATTTCCAGTCTCAATACCTGCCTGTGCTTCATCTTCGGTTTTTGAAATAGCATTGTTTAAAAAATATACATAATCGTAAAGTGTGTTAAATTCTTCATTGAAGAATTCATTTGTCAGTGAGATAAGTTTATTAAGATTAGAAATTTCCTGATAACCATATACCCGCGAAGCGATTGTTGAAATAAAATCTGATTCATTTAAAATCTTTCTCAATAGTGTGGAAATATTAATTCTATTTGCCAGTTTCTTATTTTCATTTACAGTTTTATAAACTTCTGCCCATGCTACTTTACTTTTCTCAGAAGCTGCTATTAATTTTTCCCAGTAACTTCTGCCTTCAAACAATGACAATTCAAGAATATTTGAATCAGAAATATTAAAGAACGGAGAACGCAGGATTCCAATCAATGCACCATCATCTTTATCATTTAACAGAAAAGCAAAATAGTTATAAATATCACTTATACTTTGCTGTTGATAGAACCCGGTCCCGCCAACCAGGATAAAAGGAATATGATGTTTAATAAAAGATTTCTGTAACTCAACAAAGGAAGATCGCTTTCTAACAAGTACTGCAATATCATTCCATTTAGTAATACCTTCTGAATTTTCAGATTTAAGATCAATAATTCTCCGAGCAACAAGATCAGCTTCACTCTGATCATTACTTTGAGCAATCAAAAATTCAACTTGCCCCTGAAAATTATCAGAACGTGCACAAACTAAATCAGAAGGTGCTACTTCATTAAAAAAATCGCGTGGTTCTTTAAAGAGAGTTTTAAATACTGAATTCACAAAGAAGCAAATTATCGGTGCCATTCTGAAACTATCTGGAAGCGACAATAAAGAATCGTCACCGTGCAGTTTTTGAATATCTGTTTTCGTTTTGTTAAAGACCTGCAGTTCCGCATCACGGAATCGGTATATGCTCTGCTTCTCGTCCCCAACAATAAAGAGATTACCTTTTCTTAAATCTTCAAGAAGAGGAAGAAAAATTTCATACTGGATTTCGTTTGTGTCTTGGTATTCATCGACTAACAGGAATTTATATTTACCAGCCAATGCTTGTTTTACAGATTCAATCTTCAACAATTTTCTTGTTTTGAGAAGAATATCTTCAAAATCGAGCACACCCAGTTCGGATTTTTTAGTTTCAAATACAGTAAGAACATTCTGAAAAATATGTATTAATGCCAAACCATATTTTACTAATTCATTCTCAACAGTTTCATGATTTTCATTAAATTGAATCTCATCAAGATCACTGAAGAAACTCTCTACTATATCCACTGAATTTTGAATACTGTTATTTCTCAACGAAGTAGTCAGGTAATCGACTTTACGCACACTTCCATCTTTTGTAAGGATTTTATTTCTCAATCCACTTAATAACCTGAATAATTCAACCTCATCATTTGTATATGTTAATTCAACCAAGATGTTTTTTATTTCAAGTGCCAATTTATTCTGGGAATTATTCTTAAGAACTTTTTCGTTCGTAAGCTTTAGATGAGTTATTGCTAGTCGTATATTTTTTTCAAATACAATCTTGAATCCAGATTTAAAAAGTTCGAAGAAATTCTTTGCAATTTCAGGTGCATTTGCTGAATAAATTTTATCGATAACATTTAAAACGTTTTTTCTTCTGTTTATGAGCTCGATTAATTGTTGTACCAGAATTGTTTTAGAACCTAATAGTCGCACTAAAAGTTTTATTTCAGATTGTACCTCTGAATTTTTAAACATTTCCCTCAAACTGCTCTCAATACTTAAATTAATTAACTCTTGGGTTTTTTGTTCGTTTATAGGGATAAAATTTGCATCGATCGATGCCTCGACAAGAAATTCTCTTAAAAGATCTATACAGAACGAATGTATTGTGGAAATTTTTGCTGAGACAAGCTGCTTCCTGATTTTTCCTATACGCTGCTTAAGATTTAAATCACTTGAAGAAATGAATAGACTATTCAATTCATTAGAAATTCTTTTATAAAGTTCTCCGGCTGCCTTTTCGGTAAATGTTATCGCAGCAACCTGGCTTAAATTTGTCTCTGTATTTAGTATAATTTCAAGATAGCGCTGTGCAAGTACAAAAGTCTTTCCAGAACCGGCATTAGCAGTTAGTGAGATTGATCTGTCAATTTTTAGGGCGTTGCTTTGATGGGGAGTAAGACTGATCATATCAGGCTGTTTGTAATGTATTTTTTATCGGGATTTTAATCTTAAAAATAGTCCCCTCATTAGTAGACGAAAGCAGAATTATTTCTCCATTTGTATTCTCAAGAAATCTTTTAATCAGCTTTAATCCAAGACCAAGTCCTTTTTCTTTTGTACTGAAGTTAGCCTCAAAAACTTTACTTTGATTTGCCAGAGCAATGCCTTTACCATTATCAATAACTTCAATTATTATATAACCATTTTCAACCCTTAAATTAATTTTAATTAGATCGGCTTGCGCTTGCAACGAATTCCGGATGAGATTAATGAACGAACGACGCATCTGTGAGTTATCGGATTCCACAATAACACTTTTAATCATCGGTTGAAATTCAATCTTTACTTCTTCATCACTGAAAATGTTAATTGTATCTTTTATCACAGGAATAAGATCGAATTCTTCCAACTTGAGACTCGGCATTTTTGCAAATGAAGAGAACTCGGATGCTATAAGACTCAGATTATCAATTTGATTAAGTATAGCTTGCGAAAGCTTTTTAAGTGTTTCCGAGAAATCAGTCTTTTTATCGTTAAATGCTGCAACCAATTGCTGAACTGAAAGCTTCATCGGAGTTAGTGGATTTTTTATTTCGTGAGCAACCTGTTTAGCCATTTCCTTCCACGCATTTTCTCTTTCAAGTTCAGCTATATCGTTCTGATTTTTCTGAAGCTCGTTTGTCATAGCATTAAATCCTTCGAACAATTCCTTCAGTTCACCTTTTTCTTTGTTTTGAAGTTGAACACTCAGGTCTCCCTGTGCAACAGCGTTTGTCGCTCTTGTTAGCTTTCTGATCGGCGAGGAAATCTGATTAGCAAAAAGAGTGCTTAAAATAGTTATAATAAGTACAGCAAATGAGTAAACTCCGAATAAGAAAACATCTGCATCTACAGGTGAATAAAATAACTCAATCTTATTAAAAGCATCATTTACGCCAATGATAAAATTTTTATTATCGATATTTATCTTTCTGAAATATGCATCATATTTATAATTGTTTATAGATTCTTCGGTCAGATACTCCCGGTAGCTAAGGTAATTTAAATTATAGTGAGCATCAGATTTCAACTTACTTGTCATTAACCCGTTATCGTAATATTCCCTTCGTGAACTATATATCATATCGGAGTTATCATAAATATTGAAAGCAATTCTGGATTCTCTCCCTGTATTTTCGAAGATAGAAAGAGGGCTTCTTTCCGGATATTTATCTTTTTGAGCTTTCATATGATTTTCTAAATATCCTGATCTTCTGCTTAGCTCATTAAAGATTGCTGAATTGGTCCTTTCCAGAACGACCTCCCTGTTGTAAACAGCGAGTGCCACAATTGGAATAATTGAGATTAGTAAGAATGCACCTAATAGTTTAGTTCTGAATGAATATTTTAATCGAAGAGATCTAAACATGATTAGAAGAATAACAAAGATTAGTATGAATATTGAGTGAATAATAAAAATTTTAAAAAAATTATAAAGACTCCAGGTAATTTCCTTATCTTTTATAGAAACAGCAGTGGTTTTACTTACCCCTTCAACGTCAGTCTTTAATATATATGTTATGTAATCCTCCCCATAAAGAGAAATATTAGCCCAGCCATCATTATCAGGAGATAATTTTACTTTAAAGATTTGTTCATTCTGTTCCTTAGATGGAAAGATATTCCCCCTTACCTGAATAACTTTACCGTCAGAATACTCAAAGATTTTTACAAGGCTCAAATCTATTACCGAACCCAATGCAGCTTTATTTGATTCTAAAAAATCAGGAAATTCTGGTGCGCCAAGATTTTCTATATTAAAATTTGCTGCAACAGCGACATAACCCGATGTAATGTTATTATTTTTAACAGGAACTATACCAGCGAAACTAACTCCATTATCAGAGGATTTAATTTCCTCAACATTTATTCCTTCTTCATTTTTATTGAGTAACTTCACATAATCTATATTCTCATCAAGACCAACATTAAATCTTCCAAGAACACTAAAGTTTCTGTTAAAAATCAAAATTTCTGAACTTAACGATTCTCTCTGAAGTGAACTTTTACTCCATGTCAAAAATGCTTCTGAATCAAAATTAGAATTTAATTTGTATAAAGAAGAGACTAGTCTCTCGTTCTTAAATGAATTGCGTAAAGTTTCATCAACCAGGTATGATAAGAGTTCCCTGTTGGCTCTATTCACTTCAAATGCAATTACCTTTAGTGACCTTCTTTCAAGTTCTAGATTAAAATAGTTTAACATTGATATTGTGATAACAGAAGCTATTAACGATGAGTAAACAACAATTATTGAAATATTTTTTTTTCGAAAAGCAATACTTGCAATTACAAAAAAAATAAGTGAAATAAAAGCAATGCACATTAATGGTGTAATTAATGGTTCAGACTGGTATAGGAAGAAAATCAGACAGAAAATCTGGATAAGAATAAATAAGATTATAAATTTTGTTACAGATGTATCCTCACCAATCAGTTTTGTGAATTTTCCTATTAAAAGAATAAGAGATATTATGACAAAAATTGATGCTAGTCCGAATATCAGAACATTTAAATTCATTACCACCGCAGGAAAACTCGGAATCAAGTCCGGTTCCTTAAAGTAACGGATCGTTGAGTCGAATATCACACTTTTAATCGAGGCAGCTAACCCACGAAGGGTGCCGAATGCAATTAGCGCGATTAAAGGTGAAGAAATAATTTTAATTATGAAAAAACGGTTTGATTTTTTTTCTCGTGAGTAGATTAAAATATATTGAAAGAATTTTAATCCAATAATCAGAAGGAAGATATTTGTAACGATAAATTCGATGGGCGTTTTAACTATGCCCCAGGCAAAAGTCGAAGAGAAATAAGAGGGATCAACAAGCGGCCCATCTAAAAACCTGGATGGAAAACCTGCCAGGAAAAATAAGAATCTTAAAGCAGAAAGATATATTATTAACACGATGAATCTGACAGATTTCCATTTTATAGTTTGAAAATCAGATTTTAATCCAAGGGTTAAAAAAATTAAACCTATTACTAATAATAAAATCTGTATCTGGGTCGATGTTTCTTCAATCTGTGATACTTCAAAATTTAATGAAGGCTTAAAGAAACTTACCATTCCAATTTTGCTTTTATTTGAATTGAGTAAAATTATAGAATGAACTCTGCCGTCTTTTGATGGTTGAGAATACGGATCGTAATAAACATTAAAAAGAGTATTAAATCTGTTTGCAAGTTCCTCACTAAAACTGACTTCATTGAAAAATTTATTCTGCAAGGAATAATTTTTCTCTATAGGTGAACTTATAAGTAAATAGAAAATATCTGATTGAACCTTTACAGTATCGATAATATTGAGATATGTAATTAATGGAGAATTAAAGAAGTGAACTTCATTCAAGGGATAGACAAATGGAAAAATTTCCTCCTGCTTGATTGCAATTATATTATTCCACGCAATTATTTTTCCGTTTGGGGCAACAACCTCCACCGAATAGTCTTTGTTGATTTCACTGTTTGCCAGTGAAATTAAATCGCCGTATTCATAATCTGTGGTAATTAAAGTTTTATGAAGCTCATTTTTTATCCTGTTTTTTGTTTCAACTAGCCGGTTTTCTTTTCCTGATAGTACTGCTTTAACCCCGTTCTCAATTTCAAGTATTTTATCAGACAACTCCTTATCCCAATCGGACCTTTCTTTTTCAATCAGGACAGGAGAAATAAGCCCTACGAAAAAAATTAGTAGTAAAATAAAAAAGACGATAGCAAAATATTTTCTATCGCCTTTAAGATATTCTGATATCTTATTTTTCATTAATTAATTGAAATTTGAGTGATATACCATTTACTGCCTGCTTTACTGAGAGTTATATATAAGTGCGCAACTTCCCTTTTCCCTTTTTTCTCAAAATAGTATTCACCTTTTCCATAAGAAAGTGAACCTTCAGTATTTTTCTCTTCGAACCTAAATGAGACTACTTTATATGAATTAAAAAAATCTTCTAAGATGTAGTAAGCCTGATTAGAAGAATAGTAGCCATTTACTCCATTTATTAAACTGATATATGGTTGTGAAGAAAAATACTTTGAAATTGTCTGCATTTGGTTATTTACAATTCCTGATTCAAGTTCATCAAGAATAATTGATTGAATTTTAACTTTATTTGTGGAGTTAAAATTTTGCTGCAGGTTATTATGCTGTGGAAAAAGAGGGTTAAAAAAACTTAATAATGATAAAATTGCAATGATATATAAAAAAGTAGTCTTCATTTATTACTAATTTAATTAAATCTTAACCATAAATCTATAAAAAGAAATGGGGCAGATGCCCCATCAGCTTATCTTTTACACTCTTTCTGAAGTGGTTTTCTTACTCCAGGTGTGCCTGAAGGTTTTAATTGTCTTTCACCTTCAACGAGCTGGTAAGCCCAATCGAATACCACTCGTTCACTAGTAATTTGAGAAATCCTGATTTTTGCGTAGTGATTATTCCATGTCCAGATAACATAAGTATGACCAACTTTTGCAATAGCATCCTTTGTCGGTGACCAACCTGAAGTTGGAGCAAAAGGAATATCATAAATATCATTTGTCGGACCCATATCCTGAATATCTGTATCACTATATACATCTAGGTAAAAGGTACCCTGGTAATTTTCGAAGAAGAAATCCGCATCGATACTATCATATGCAACTACTGATTCTAGTGCGAAGGAATAACCGGAGTTATTTGGAAACTGTCTGTAATCGAATATTGCGACGTTGAAATCTTCCGGTCTAGCAGTTGAGTAAACTACATCAATGCTTAAATCACTTTCATTACCATTATAGTCATAAGCAGTGATTGCATAAAAATATTTTTCTCCGTTAACGGCATCATAATCAACAAAACTGCAGGATGCTGATGAACCAATTATATAATACTTCCCATCATAATCGTCGCTGTAATAAATATTGTAACCAGCTAAATCAGATTCCCTGTTTTCATTCCAATAGAGGTCGACTCTGTTATCGCCATTTAAAACATTTACCCCGGTTGGAGGAGCAGGTGCGACGTTATCGATGACATATTCGGGCTCATTAACACCACAACCGGTAATTTGTAATAATAGAATTACTGCTGCAATTAAAGTTATAAGATTTTTCATTTTATCACCTCTTTTGTTTACGCAATTAGTAAGCCCAAATGAGGTGCCATAAAATGTCATATGAATTCTATCTAAAATGATAAAAAACGAAGATTTTACGTATAGATTATTAGACAGGTAGTCTATCTAAAATTAAGCACTAACAAGGTCAATCCACTGGTTATCAGCATACATTTTTTTTCTATTGATAACGGCAATTGCTTTCCCTGTGAGTAGTCTTTTATCAAATGGGGAGTTTTTTGATTTGCTTTTGAATTTGGAAACATCAACTGTCCATACTAAATCAGGATCAATAATTGTAAAGTTGGCTACAGCTCCAACTTCAAATTTTGGAATAGGAATATTAAGAATTCTGCGCGGGTTGATTGATAATTTATTTACTAGTTCTTCAATGCTAATTTTATTTTTATGTAACAATTCTGTAGACGACAATCCAACAATCGTTTCAAGTCCCACTATCCCATTCGGTGCAAATTGAAATTCGGTTTCTTTTTCTTCAATTGAATGAGGTGCATGATCTGAAGCAATGCAGTCAATAGTTCCGTCTTTTATTCCTTTGATTATTGCAATAATATCATCCTGAGTTCTCAGTGGAGGATTCATCTTAAAATTGGTATCATAAGATTTTACTGCATCATCTGTTAGAGTGAAGTGATGTGGAGTTACTTCTGCTGTAACTTTTATTCCTTTTTTCTTTGCATCTCGTACAAGGTTCACAGAATTTTTTGTACTGATATGTGCAATATGTATTCTTCCTCCAGTGTATTCAGCCATTAAAATATCTCTGCTAACTATTATATCTTCCGCAACAGAAGCCAGTGCCGGAAGTCCAAGCAGCGTTGAATTGACTCCTTCATTCATTGCACCATCAGCCAGTGATTCGTCTTCGCAATGTTCAATAATTGGAGTATTGTACATGTTTGCATATTCAAAGGCTCTTCTCAGAACAGCCGAAGTTCTGATGGCCACCCCGTCATCTGAGAAAGCAACTGCACCAGCTTCAACCAACTCTGCCATTGGCGATATTATTTCACCTTTGCGCCCTAAAGAGGCTGCAGCAACCGGATATACATCAACTAAGTGATTTGCTGCTTGCTCTTTAATAAACTTAACCACTTCTGCAGTGTCAATATCAGGCTCAGTGTTGGGCATACAGGCAACTCCGGTAAAACCTCCAGCAGCAGCACTATTACAACCTGTAAGAACTGTTTCTTCATCCTCCCTGCCCGGTTCTCTTAAATGAACATGCATATCGAATAAACCGGGGACGAGGATTTTGCCTGAAAAATCAAATTCCTTTGCCCCTCTAATTTCAGCTTGATTTAACTCGCCAATTTTAGAGATTATTCCATTATCAACAAGAACAGAGGTTCCCTTTAAATTTACTATATCTTCCGGATGAATTATATCAACATTTTTTAAAATTATTTTCATAATGAATCTTCTAGTTTAGAGTTCCGAGTAAATATAAAACTGCCATCCTTATAGCAACACCATTTGTAACCTGGTAAAGAATAATCTGGCTGGAGCCATCTGCGACTTCAGACGATAATTCAACACCTCTGTTTATTGGACCGGGGTGCAGTATTAAAATGTCCTTACCAATTTTATCTAATCGTTCCTGTGTTATTCCAAAGTACTTTGCGTATTCTCTGATTGATGGAAAATATTCTCTTGCTTTTCTTTCAAGTTGAATTCTTAATACATTTAAAACATCATTCTCCTGAATTGCTTCATCAATATCATAAATAACGTCTACTCCTAAATCTTTAATATCTCTTGGAATCATAGTTGAAGGACCGCAAACTGATACTTTTACTCCCATCGTCTTCAAACCAAAAATATTGGATAGAGCAACCCGGCTGTGAGCAATATCTCCAACTATGCAGATCTTTAATCCTTCAAGACGACCAATCTTTTGCCGGATTGAATACATATCTAATAAAGCCTGTGTCGGGTGCTCATGAGTTCCATCACCAGCATTTATAATATTTGAATTACAAATTTTTGTTAAATATAACGGTGTGCCGGCAGCTGAATGTCTGACTACTACCATATCGACTTTCATTGCTTCAATATTTTTCATCGTGTCCTTAAAAGTTTCTCCCTTGCTAACACTACTGCCGGAAATAGAAAAGTTAATTGCATCAGCAGATAATCTTTTTTCTGCAAGTTCAAATGAAATGCGTGTCCTGGTGGAACTCTCGTAAAAAAGGTTGACTACGGTTTTGCCCTGAAGCGTAGGGACTTTCTTTATTGGTCTTTCAAGTATTTCTCTGAAGGTATTTGCTGTATCTAAAATTGTTTGAATGTCTTCCTTTGGAACTCCTTGTAAACCGAGTAGATGTCTGCTTGATAAAGCCATAGTCACTCATCCTTCCCATCAATTTCAATCAGGTATATCGCATCTTCTTCATCAACTTCGGTCATTCTAACTTTTATCTCTTCATTTTGCGAGGTGGGAATGTTCTTGCCAACATAATCAGCCCTAATTGGGAGTTCCCGATGCCCTCTGTCAACCAGAATACATAGTTGAATTGATGCTGGACGACCCAAATCCATTATAGCATTCATAGCTGACCTTACAGTTCTGCCTGTATAAAGCACATCATCTACAAGTATTATATGTTTCTCATTGATATCGAAAGTGATATCTGAAACTGAAACTTCGGGTTGTTTTATCCTAGTTCTAAAATCATCACGATAAAGTGTTACATCCAAAACACCTATTGGTAAATCCGCACCGTCTATAGTTTTCAACTTATTATGGATTCTTCTGGCAAGAAATTCACCACGCGTACGCATTCCCATTAAAACAAGATTCCCAGATCCTTTGTTCTTTTCGAGAATTTCGTGAGTAATTCTGGTGAGAATTCTTTCAAGACCCTCCTGGTCGGCAACTTTTGTCTTAATCTTCATACAAAAAAACCTCCTGAGCTTTGTCTCGTGGAGGTAATGTTGTTTTTAATTTTCATTTCCTTCTCCATCTCTCTGGATAGAATTAAAGGTTAGTGATTTATTATTATCTGTTCTAAATTACAAAAAAACTTAAGGAGAAAAAACTATTTCAAGTTTTATAATTATTTAAAATAGAAAAGGAATCATATTTCAGATTCCTTTTCAAAAAATATTGAATATTTAATTATCCAAATTATTTAACGTGAAATTCAACTCTTCTGTTGTAGAATCGGCTAACCGGATCAGATTCCTTGAATAACAATTCTCTCTTACCTTTACCAGCGGTTGTTAATCTGCTTGCATCAACACCTTTAGCAATGAGATATTTCTTTACAGCATCAGCTCTCTTAAGTGAAAGCTGATCATTGTATTTATCAGAACCAATCTGATCGGTGTGACCCTGTATCTCAACACTTACGTCTTTATGAGAGAGAAGAATTGCAGCAGCATTATCAAGAATTGGATAAGACTCTGATCTGAGAGTAGCTTTGTTGAAGTCAAAATTTACACCCACAAGAACCCATTTGTCTTCGACTTTTGTTGGGCCCATGCATTTTTTGACAACTTCGCATATTCTATCATAGTCAACTTCCGTAGGCATTGTTTGATATCTTCTTACTATATCTTCAATCTTGTTATAATCAACTTCAGCTATACCAGTGTAAAGCTTGCAATACTTTGAAGGTGCACCCTTGCTGAAGTAATAGAGTAATCCGAGTTCTGCATGTACCCAACTATCGTTAGAATTTCCACCAAAGAAGCTACCACCAAAGAAACCATCTTGACTACCATCCCTGGTATCTCTGCCATCTATTTTGCTGTTACCCATGGTATGATATGTGCCTTCACCACGTAACCTCCAATCTTCACCTATTTTTATTTCTATACCAGCACCAAGATTAAATTGTGCAGCAGTATTAGATTCTGCATCGAGTTCGCTAACAGTAAATCCACCTGAGCCATCAGCCCATCTAGCATTTTCAGGTTTATTATAATTTATACCTATACCCGTTACCAGATATAGTACCCATGGTTCGCAAGGATTGAAGTAATAAATAAGATCAAGATCTCCTGTAATCATATTGTTTGTCACATATTCTTGGTTATTTGCAGCATAATTCTCATAATATTGTGCTGCAACATGGTTATATGCAGCTTTTATTCTCGAGGCAACGTGCTCTGACCAGTTTCTTTGAATCAGGATATGACCTCCATAAAATTCACTGGTATTTAATGCTGCACCATTTATACCTACATACATTGGGTACGTAAAACCAAATCCAAATCCCCATGCATTGCATGCTACAGATCTGTCAAGGCAAGATTCGTCTTGCGTAACAGATTTTTCTTGCGCAAAAGAATTACTCATCAAGAGTAAAACTGCAGAAAGTGAAAGAATACTGAATAATTTTTTCATTAAGAGACCCTCCTAGTTTGTTATAGATATTTATTATTTCCTATTTAATAATTCACTAAAAGTGAATAACCGTTTTTCAGGTGTCTATTAAAATATTATAAAAATTATACAAAAACAATAATTTTATGTGTTTAGCGCTTTATTTATAAATGATATTAGTATCAAAAATCTTTCCAATGCAATCTACATTTTTTAGCTATTTTATGCCAATTATACTATTTTTTCGACCGTAACTTTTGCTAAAGTGCAAAAATACTTTGTACGGGGTGTAGCGCAGCCCGGTTAGCGCGCTTCGTTCGGGACGAAGAGGTCGGGGGTTCGAATCCCCCCACCCCGACCACCTACAATAATATAAAAAATAAAAATCGTTCGCCAGATTTTTATTTTGAATTTTTATCTTTAATTACTTCAAATAATACTTCAGAAAAAACCAATTCATTTATATAATGCCCTGACTAAATCCCCACCTAATGAAACAAACGGAATTCAATCCCCTTTAGTTCCGAATAATCTGTTTATAAATTGATAATTTGCAATAAGTTTTTATGTGTATGGAGTTAAGATAATTTGTAAAATCGAATTAGACTTGATGGAGTTTTTAGGGAGATTAGTTTTAGATGCAATTCATATTAAGGTTTTGCATTTTATCCCTTAACCGATTCTAATTTTTTATTATTTTTGATGGTGGTTAAAAGATTTCAGCTTTCATCCTAAAAAAGATAAAACCAAATCTGTGAAAAATAAAACATTAATCATCTGCTGTTTAATTGTACTAGCAGGATTTACATACTCCCAGTCAAATTCAGATTCACTTTATATTTCCTCTCAAGATTCCATCTCTTTTACAGAAATTAATATTCCTGACGCAACTCCTCTGACTGCTGGTTTTAATTTTATTTACGGTTTTGCTGTACCTCACGCCAAGGAAGTGGTAAATATTCGCGGAACGCATCCTATAGGTTATGAATTAAATTTCGACTACCTTTTATATACACGTGAAGTTTGGGATGACTGCCATTGTTATCCCAGATTAGGTTTTCATCTTGCCTTTTACGACTTCGATATAAATGAAATATTCGGATACGGTTTTGAAGGTGGGATTGACTTTACTTACTTTTTTGGATTGCTATCCAAATTTAATTTTCTTGTAAAAGGTAAAGCAGGATTATCTTATTTGACAAAACCATATGACAAAGAAAACCATCCGAACAATATGTCCTATTCCACACATCTAAATTATTTACTTTCTGTAGGTGGAGGAATAAGATATGCTTTCAGTGATAATGTAGAAGCTCAATTTTTAGTAAGCATGAATCACAACTCAAATGCTGCTATTACTGAACCAAACGGCGGAATAAATTATCCAGCACTTAGCTTTGCTGTTGGTTATACTTTTGAACCAATTGAAATAAAACCAAGAACACATCCAGATCCATATTTGAATGCAAAGAATAAAAAAAGATGGGACATTAGTTTATTTTGGGGAATTTCAGCAATGCCCTTTCCTGATGAATCTCAAATGCCAATGTTTGGTATTAATGTCGTAAGAAGCTGGCAAGTGATGAGATTTGGAGCGGTCACTGCAGGTGCTGAAGTGGAAATGAATGGCAGAGCAAGACTCCGAGTTCAAAGGGGAACAATTGAAGACCAAAGTCCCTGGCGAGGTTCTATTCAAGGAGGATGGGAGTTTTTAATGGGGAAGACAATTTTTAGTATTCAACTTGGTTTGTATGTATACCGACCCTATAAAGAAAAGGATGATTTTTATCAAAGATTTGGTTTAGTCCACCGGATATTTGATCACTTTTATGCGGGAATAAACTTCAAGTCTTATCGTCACTGGGCGGATCATCTGGACTTTAGGCTCATTTTTAGTTTTTGATTTGCAAACACCTAATTTTAGGTATTACTTAAGATTATTTATCAATCAGTGAATAATAATGTGGAGATAATTTATGGCTGTTAAATTAAAAGGAAAAAGCTTTTTAAAACTTCTTGACTTTACCCCAAAGGAAATCCGTTACTTACTCAACCTTTCTAAAAAATTGAAAGCAGAAAAAAAGAATGGGAAGGCAAAGAAAAAATTAAAAGGAAAAAATATTGCGCTGATATTCGAAAAAACATCTACACGTACGCGTTGCGCATTTGAAGTCGCTGCTTTCGATCAGGGAGCAAATGTTACATATCTGGGACCAACCGGTTCACAAATCGGACATAAAGAATCGATGAAAGACACAGCAAGAGTTCTGGGAAGAATGTACAATGGGATTGAATACCGGGGCTTTGGACAAAAAATAGTTGAAGAGCTCGCTGAATATTCAGGTGTTCCCGTTTGGAATGGTTTGACAGACGAATTTCATCCAACGCAAGTTCTGGCAGATTTACTCACGATGGAGGAACACTCAAAGAAAAAATTAAATAAAATTTCTTTTTGTTATTTAGGCGATGCACGGAATAATATGGGGAATTCCTTAATGGTTGGTGGGGCAAAAATAGGTATGGATGTCAGACTTTGTGCACCAAAGCAAAACTGGCCGGAAGAAGAACTTGTTAAAAAATGTAACTTAATTGCAAAAGAAACCGGCGCCAGAATTACCCTTACTGAAAATGTAGGCGATGGAGTAAAAGGAGTTGATTTTCTTTATACGGATGTTTGGCTTTCACTTGGTGAACCTACAGAGAAATGGGAAGAAAGAATTAGGCTGATGAAGCCTTACCAGGTAAATATGGATGTTATTAAACTAACTGGTAATCCAAAAGTAAAATTCCTACACTGCCTGCCAGCATTCCATAACAGGGAGACAAAAGTTGGAGAAGAAATTTATCAAAAGTACGGTCTAAATGGAATGGAAGTTACTGAAGATGTTTTTGAATCGAAGCATTCAATAGTGTTCGATCAGGCAGAGAACAGGCTGCACACAATTAAAGCTGTGATGGTCGCTACTTTAGGAAAGTAGAATTTTAAATAAAACAATTATTCGTCTTGGGTTTTAGATTCCAGAAGATTTATCTGGAAATCTAAAAGTCTTTTTAATGCTTTGAAGGGTGCGTTAGAACAAATTTCATAAAACAGGAATAAAGCTTCTTCAAGTTTTGCTAAAGCTTCATCATTATATTTAGGTTCAGTAAAGTATTGCCAGTCTTTCGAAAGGTATTCTTCTAATTTTATTCCCTTTTCTTCGGCTATAAAAGAAATATATCGTTCATCTTTTAAAATCTTTTTAAGTTTACTTCCGAAATCCGCTTCTTTTTCCTTAAGTGTAATCATCTTGTTTCTTATCTGACTGAAAGATGTAACACGCCAGATAAACTGCATCGAATTTATTAAATCCAAATATATCTTAAGATTTTCCTTATCCTCCCTTAAAAGGTAAAAATAATCCTCATAGCATTTTAATAGCTCCTCATTGTGTCCTGAAACTTTAGCAAGATTAAGGTAAAATTTGAAAATTTTTATATCAAGATTATTGATCTCTTTATGTAAAACCTCGTGCCGCTTTTTTAATTCTTCCAGTAACTCATTGCTTTCCTCTGATTGATATTTTACACCATCGTAATCAAAACTATCGGCTGCAATTTCTTTTTTGGTAATACTTTCCAATGTTTTCAAATCTCTATCCAGTCCACTAAACTGGTGTACTAAATCCACATTTTTATCGGTAAAAATTTCCTCAAATTCCTTAAACTCTTCTTGATTTGAAGTCTCAATTGCCTGCTTGATATCAAATACCGAAATATCTCTGAGTTCATAAAAGTGGTTGTACTTTTTATCAAACCTATATTTATGAACTTCTTCTGAATACCTTTTTTTGAAAGCTTTGAAGTCTAATATCACTGGTGTGTCGGAATACTGCCAGTTTCTAAAAAGTTTTTCAGTTAATTTCTTTTGCAGATTATCTCCATCGGAGAAAAGATTCCATGCCGAACCACCTGACACAACGGCTTCCACATTTAAATCCTCCAACTTTTTTACTCTGTCAAATACAGTTGGATGAGAAGCCCACTGGTCTTTAATTACTAATTTTGATCTGTTGAAACGGTTTATTATTTCTTTGCTGACGTGGGGTAAATCAAATTTAATTTCCATACCAAATTTTTCTGCATAACTCATCATTACATGATAGTGCTGAGGATATATGTTTTCTGTCTTAACATTCTCCGAAACACGATTAAAATAAAACTGCCAGATATAATTGAAGGAATCCATTGCTAGACTTGCACGAAGCAAAGAAGTTATTGCAGGCACTGACCCTGCAACTCTTGCAGAAATTTCGTCAGCGTGATTTTCCATCTCTCTCGATAGAGCCATATAGCTTTTTGAAACGATTTCATAAGCGTTCCTCAAAATCCATCGAACAATTCTTGAATAAAAAACTACTATCCATGCCAAGCGAAAAATTGTCTGAAAGAAATTTTGTAGTAAAGACTGATAAAACTGTTCATCTATAAGCATTTTATAAATGATCTGATTTTCGATATAGACATAACTATATACATTCAGACTTCTCTGTGTAAAATGACCGAACTCGTGGGCAAGAATCGCTTTAAATTCGCTTTCATTTACAGAATTAATTAACCCTAGACCGATAACCAGGTTTTCCTTACTTGGGAAAAAAAGGTTACGGAAATTTAAGTCGTAAAAAACCATTGCATCGACTCCCGAAGCAACGAAAACTTTTTGGGGGAAATTAACTTCAATTTGTTCAGCTATTGACCCAATTAAATCAAAAAGTTTAGGTTGTGCTTCTCTATTTATTTCAATCCAACCAGAACGGTCTACAGTAGACTTTCTGAAATAAAACATTATTAAAAAAATTAAAAGAATAAGTGCTATCAGAGCAGTTGTAAGACCTAAAAAAAATAAATACTTATTATAGTAAGACTGCATAAGTGCATGTGATGCAATGAAAAGAAAAATTATAAGAAAAAATGACAGAAGGAGGGTTAGTAGGTAAACAAAAATAAAAAATAAGATAGCAAAGAGAGCTCTTATTGCCTGATTCCGATATTCTGCTGAGAAGCTTTGTTTCTTCTGCATTCTGGCAAATTAATTTAAGTAAATTTTGAACTCGCCATAAAATTACAAATAATATTTAATTAAGATGTAAAAGTTTTCTAAGGATTTTATAAAAAGGGTAAAAAAGTTACTAAAAACATATAACGGATAAAGAGAATTGTTTAATGAGTTAATTTAAAAGAGAATATATAGGCTCTACTGATAACTTCCATCTTTTTTTAGCCAGAAGGAAATTCAAAATTCAGTTAGTATTTTTCTTATCAGCAATGAAAAAATTATTTTTTCTGATCTTAACCTGCTCACTTCTTGTTTACGCGCAGGGTACAGAGTCAACAATTCAGAACTGGTTTGATTTTACGAGCAGCTATACATTTGATAAGCAATGGAAAGTTTATGGTGATGTGGGTTATAGAATTATACTCGGTGATAACGTGATTAATCGTTTCTATGTGCGTCCGGCAGGCTCTCTGCAAATAACCGATATTCTTACTTTTCACGCTGGTATTGGTTTATGGTCAAGTCTTGTAGATAATAAAACAATATGGGAAATCAGACCATTTCAGGGAATACAAATTAATTGGCCTGTAATTTTTTGGCTGCCTCTAACTAATTACATAAGGTTTGAAGAAAGATTTTTCAAAAGTAATACAAGCAATACTTACATATTCAGATGGAGATATCAACTAGGTACTAGAATCAAGTTAGATCAGACTCAAACCGAAAAACTTTTTTATATTCCTGTTCAGATTGAGTGGTTTGCAAATTACAATAGTGACTATAACTTCAAGGCAAATGAATTGCGTGCAGCTGCAGGATTAGGATATGTAGTTGATAAATCCTGGAGGTTTGAGTTTAACACAATTTTACAGAATACAAAAGCTTCACTGGATGAGATTTATACTTTTTATGATGTGATTTTCAGATTCAGGGTGTATAAAGAGTTTAATCCATAATATCCACATCGATTAATATTTCTTTAAATGGTTTCGGTTGAATCTTGAGTTTGATAAGAAAATTTTCTGCCACTATTTTATATTTTTTCTATTGTGCAGGAAGTTTTGAGAATAATTTTAAACCAACTATCCCGGCAATAATCAGAAAGATGCATAATATCCGTACAAATTCCTTCGACTCACCAAAAAGGATTATACCGAGTAATGCAGTACCGACTGCTCCGATACCTGTCCAGACAGCATACCCGGTTCCAATGGGAATTGTTTTAACTGCGGTAGATAAAAAGTAGAAACTAATTATCATAGCGATAACTGTTCCAATACTGGGCCACAGTTTGGTAAAACCGTTTGTATATTTAAGTCCGATTGCCCATACTACCTCAAACAAACCGGCAATAAAAAGATATATCCAGGCCATTTTCCCTCAACAAAATTTTATTGGCAGTTAATATAACAATATTGTTTTTCAACCTGCGCATACTACTTTATTAGATGTCATTGACTATTCCGTGACATCATCATTTGTTTGTACAATCACGGTACGACCTTGACTGACTAGGCATTTCTATCCTGCGTAAGCAACTTTTAATTTTTTATGGTCGAGGGCTTTGGCAAGTGCAAAATCCTCCTCCGTTATTTTTTCCTCATCACCGTAGTAGTTGTGCTCAACGCTGTCTTTCATTAAGCCAGATTGAAGAGCAGTTGAAGAGAGAACTTTCAAATCCTCGACAACCAGATTTGTGTGATCGTTCACATCCACTCTGCCGGAAACCAGATAAGGTCCCATCGATAAGGTAAGCTCTGCAACACGGTAATAAACTCTTGGAAAGATGACAGCTTCAAAGGTTCCGGTAAGGTCCTCAAGCGAAAGGAATTTCATTATTTCTCCCTGCTTTGTTTTTATTCTTTTAGAAGTCATATACCAGCCGATCATCTTTACTCTTCGTCCTTTGTTCAGTTGCATATCTTTTGCAGGAACAATTCCTTTCTGTTCAATCCATTCTCTGAAGAAATGAAGCGGATGACGTGTAACCATATAACCGAAAGTTTCATATTCTTCTTTACAGATTCCGGCAAGTGTATAGTTCAGATCAGTTTTAACTTCTTCCTCGAGAGCAAAAGTTTCGCTCAGGAAAAGATCGTTGTAACTCTCTTCTATTATTTTTCTTCGATGAATATAAATATCCAGCAGACGAAGCAGTGTCGGTCGTGTTTGTTTGAAACATCCCATCGCACCGCATTTAATAAGCAAAGCAGTTTCCTCATAAGCAAGTTTTGTGCGGACAAGAAAATCTGCCAGTGAAACATACTTGCCGTTGTATTTTCTTTCCTCAATAATTTTTTCAATTGCACTGTAGGAAAGATTTTTTATTGCCTTCAGACCAACACGGATGCTTCTTCCCTTCCCAACATATTCTTTGTCACTTTCGTTAATTGAAGGAAGTTCGATCTTCAAACCCAAACGCTTTGATTCTTCAATGTATACTGCTGCAGAATAAAATCCACCCCCGTTGTTTAACACACTTGCCATAAACTCAGCCGGGTAGTGAGCTTTGAGAAACGCAACCTGGTAAGAGAGCAAAGCAAACGATGCACTGTGCGCTTTACAGAAAGAGTAACCTGCAAAAGATTCTATCTGTCTCCAGAGTTCTTTGCTCTGGAAATCGGTTAATCCTTTTTCTTTGCAGGAAACAAAAAATTTATCAATAATCCTCTGCATTGCATGGTGCGAGCGCATTTTGCCGCTCATTGCTCTTCGCAGAAGGTCGGCATCTTCAAGACCTAATCCGGCAATGTGATGAGCAACTTTGATTACATCTTCCTGGTAGATCATCACTCCGTAAGTTTCGCCGAGATAAGTTTCCATTTCGGGCACAAGATATTTTCTTCGTGAAGGATCTTTGTGACGAGCTATGAACTCCTGCATCATTCCGCTTTCTGCTACACCGGGACGAATTACAGAACTCGCCGCAGTAAGCATTTCAAAAGTTTCAACATCAAGTCTGCGGAGAAGTGAACGCATTCCCGGCGACTCAATATAAAAGCAGCCAATAGTTTTTCCCGAACGAATTAATTCTTTTGTAGCAGGATCGTTGAAGAGCATGTCGAAATCGAAGATGTCAAAATGAATGTTA
>Ga0307423_1000345_pt1 | contig 31459 bp, 28 predicted proteins | sample SalMarWE160310MG_FD_202154 | JGI IMG/M metagenome (GOLD analysis project Ga0307423, IMG submission 202154) | Salt marsh sediment microbial communities from the Plum Island Ecosystem LTER, Massachusetts, United States - WE1603-10 | ecosystem: Environmental > Aquatic > Marine > Intertidal zone >... | reverse complement strand
GTCCGCTAATCTTTGCCTGATCAATTCGAGTGAGAGAATTCCTGATTTGTGAAGACTTATAGCATCGAAAATGATTCCCTCAAGCTCACGTATATTTCCAGGGAAATGATAATTACTTAATAAGATATACAATTCCTTTGGTACACTTGGTCTTTTTTTACCCAGGTCATTAACAGCTTTATTTATAAAGTGATCTATTAGATATGGAATGTCGTTCTTTCGGTCTCTTAACGGTGGAATAATTATTTGATGAGATTTCAGTCTGTAATATAAATCCTGCCTGAAAGTATTATCTGCCTGCATAGATTTTATATCGTGGTTTGTCGCAACTATTACTCTTGCATTTGATAGTCTGGCTACGTCAGAGCCGAGAGGATAATAATTCCCGTCCTGAAGCAAACGTAAAAGCTTTACCTGAGATTCAATACTGAGATCACCTATTTCATCCAGGAATAATGTACCACCTTCAGCCTTTTCAATTAATCCTTTTCTTTCTATATCTGCTCCGGTAAAAGCTCCTTTCTTATGTCCGAATAATGTATCTGAAAAAAGATTATCATCAACACCGGCTACATTCACTGTAACAAGTTCTCCTTTTCTTCCGCTTGCTTTGTGAATTGCCTGTGCGAAAAGTTCCTTACCGGTTCCTGTTTCACCGGTTACTAAAACAGGAAGTGTAGTCTTGGCAATTGCTTCTATATATCTGAAAATCGATTCGATACTTGTTGAGTTTGTTATTATATCGCCAAATATTTCAGGATTTTCGATATTTGTTTTTAGAAGCGATTGTTTTAACATTTCATTTTCACTTCTTATCTCAGTGAGTTCCAGGGCTCTTCTAACAGAAGTTACAAGTCTTGTATCATCAACCGGTTTAACTACATAATCAAGCGCACCTTCTTTCATACAAAATACTGCACTATCAACATCATTCACTGCAGTTATTACGATGATAGGAATGTCAGGATACTTGCTGGTTATTGCCGGAAGCAGATCGAGACCTGAAAGATGCGGCATATTTATATCAAGCACCACTAAGGAATATTTCTTTTTATCCAGATGTTCTAGAACATTAGTGCTGTCTTTACAGGTTTCTATATTTTTTATCCCGTTGGATGATAGTGTTAGCTCTGCACTTAAAAGAAAATGTTCTTCATCATCAACTATCAAAATCGGGTTACCAGGATAATTCATTGGAGCCATATTCAATTTTCACAAATTATTTTATGAGCCTGCATTTTCAGTTTTGTTGTTGGAGATTTTTTCTGGTGTATTAACCAAATTATCATTTTCTGTTACGGGAAGCGAAACATTTACATTTGTACCCATATCAGGTTCACTGCTTAACGATAAAGAGCCGCCATGATTTTTTATTATAGCATAAGACACGGATAATCCTAAACCTGTTCCGCCGATATTTCTTTTTGTCGTGAAAAAAGGATCCATTATATATTTCAAATCATCTTTATTAATTCCGATTCCCCTGTCTTCGATATTTATTCTAACCTGTTTACTTTCCTTATGAAAATAAGATTTTACTTCTATTTCCGAGTTATTATCTTTCAACGACTGACACGCATTACTTATTATGTTTATTACTACCTGTTCCAGTTGTTGTGCATTGCCTTTTATTAAAGGAATATCCTTTCCGTATTCAACCTTAAAATTATTTGAAGATTTTTTTATCAGGTTGTTTGTGATAAGAATAGCCGTCTCAATTACTTTATTAATATCAACGAGTTCATTAAGATCTCCGCTGTCTGCAGCGGCATATTCTGTAAGACTTTTTGTGATGGTTTTTATTCTTTCGGAGCCTATTTTTATCCCTTCAAGAGATTGATCGATTTTTTCTATGACTCTACTATAAAGCATTCCAGCGAGTACGAAATCACCGTTATCATTATAGTAACCGTCAAGAATAGGTTTGATATCCTTCCAGATTTTAGAAAAAAGATGAATATTGAGAAGAATGAAGTTGTTAGGATTATTTACCTCGTGCGCAATACCCGAAACTAAAATTCCCAATGAAGCCATTTTATCAGCCTGCTGCAACTGACGATTTTTGATCGCATTATCATACTCAGCTCTTTTCAAATCAGTAATATCATTGATAAGACCATCATAAGCAATGGGATTGCCTTCAGCATTCTTTGTAACAACGATTTGATTTTTTACCCACCGCGTTGTTCCGTCACGGTGAATAATTCTGTGTTCAATCGGTTGAACTTCTTTGCCCAAAAGCGCCAATTTTGCCTGCTCTAATACCATTTTACGATCTTTATTATGCACCATCCTGTACCATAATTCAGGATCTTTTACATAATCTTCCGAAGAATAACCAGTGACGGAAATACATCCCGGACCATGCATTGTTTCAACAGCGGTGCCGTCCTCAATTTTTACAGTATAAATATAATCGGTAAGGTAATTTATTAGATTTTTGTACCTTGTGGTTATATCTATATTTTCCAATTAATTCGTCCTTTTAAAAAACGTGATACATAGAGAGCTACATAATTTTATGCAAATATAAAAAGAAATTATTTAGTGAAATTCAGTAGTGGAAAGTCATCTTTAGAAAGGTTAAAGTTCAATCAAGAAACTGATTTTGCTTCTTGATCTAAACAGTAGTAACAAGATTCCTGCAGAATGACAGTAATTGAGAATCAATTGTTAATTGTAATAATCCTGTTTAACCACGGGAATGCCTGATACTACCACAAATGATGAACATTTTTCTTAATATATTTTTCGTAAATGGATTTAACATTGTTCATCGATTGTTCTGACAGGGCAGGGAAGTCCGATGCGCTAATATTTTCTTCAGCCTGGTTTGGTCTTTTAGCGCCCGGGATTGCACATGTAACCGCATCGAACATCAAAATCCATTTAAGTGCAAATTGAGTAAGACTCATCCCCTTCGGGCAAATAGCTTTTAATTCATCAACGGCTTTAAGACTTAAATTATAATCCACACCAGAAAAGGTTTCTCCTTTATCAAAATCCTCACCATTGCGGTTAAACTTGCGATGATCGTCATCTTCAAATTTGGAATCTTTAGTGAACTTGCCTGTTAACATTCCCGATGAGAGAGGAACTCTTGCTAAAATTCCCACCTGCTTTTTTTTTGCAAGATCAAAAAACAGATCGGCTGGTCTTTGACGGAACATATTAAAAATTATCTGTACAGTTTTTACGTTAGGAAATTCTATTGCCTTAATAGCTTCCTCAATCTTTTCTACACTTACTCCATAATGTTTTAGCTTACCCTCTTTAACAAGACTATCTAGCACATCGAAAAACTCCGGGTTATAAAAAACTTCTGTTGGCGGACAATGAAGCTGAAGTAAGTCGATTGCCTCAGTGTCGAGATTTTTCAAGCTTCTTTCAATAAATAAAGTGATATTCTTTTTGTTATAACCTTCGGCATTATGCGGATTCAATCTTCTTCCGGCTTTTGTAGCAATATGGAATTCTTCGGTTCTTTCTTTTTTTAATTTAGCAAGAAGTTGCTCACTTCGTCCATCGCCATAAACATCCGCCGTATCGAAAAAATTAACTCCTAAATCAAGCGCTTTATTCAAAGCGGCAAGAGATTCGTTATCATTTACATTTCCCCAGGTGCCGCCAATTGCCCATGCACCGAAGCTTATTTCAGAAACTTTCCAGCCTGTTTTTCCTAAGGTTCTGTAATTCATTTTACTCCTCTATCTAAAATTTTATTAAAGCTTTGATTACACCATTCTTATAATTTGAAACTATATCGAATGCTTCACCTGTTTGATCAAAGGTAAATTTATGTGTAATCATAAAATCACAGGATATTTTACCTGATGATAATAAATCTATTACTGGTTGAATTGATTTATTTTGCCGTCTTACATTTTGAATTGTGATTTCCTTACGTCTTATTTTATTGATGTTAAAAGATATCCTGTCTTCTTCGGGAATTCCAACTATTAAAAGCATTCCACCTGGTTTTAAGATATCAATTCCCAGATCGAGTGCTTCCTGTTTTCCGCAGCATTCAAATACGATATCAAATTGATCAGGGTTTATATTATTTAGCTCGGAAACAATATCCTTTTGATCGGGATTTCCAGCCCATATTGCCCCGGCTTTTTTTGCAGCTTCCAAACGGTAATTGAGTTTATCGGTCACAAAAATATTTTTGAAACCATGAACCTGAAGTGAAAGCATAACTCCCAATCCGATTGGACCAACACCCAATATTGCAATTGAATTAGTTTTATCAAAGCTTTTTATAAACTGTGAAGCATAGTACCCAATAGATACGGGTTCGACCATAGCTGCTATATCCGCATCAAGTTTTTCAGGGATGGGGTAACAATTCTTTTGAGGCATAACAAGATATCCTGCAAGTCCGCCGTCCAACTGACCGGGTGCGCCAAGAAATGTTTGATTCAGACAGGTATGTTCTCTACCGGCTAAACATTGTGAGCACTTATGACAGGAAATAACAGGTTCAATTGTCACCAAATCGCCCGGGTTTACTCTTGTAACTTTCGTTCCAATTTCTTCAACTATTGCTGAGCATTCGTGACCGATAGTAAAAGGAAAATCTACTAATTGATCTCCAATCTTTCCTTCTTTATAATAATGTATGTCCGATCCACAAATTCCGATGGTATTGATCTTTAATAGAACATCATCGTCATTTACAATTTGGGGTTTAGTGGATTCAACAATCTCAAATTTCCCAATATTTGTCAGGTTAACTTTTTTCATTACTTCTCCGATGTAAATCATATTGAGTTTGTCGAAGTACTACAAGCAGACTTCGACAGGCTCAGCCTAACATTTGTTTTCAATATACTCCCTCACATCAACAGTTTGCATTCCTGCTTTTGCTGCCGCTTCTAATCCGGGATCGCCGTCTTCAAATACCATACAATCTTCGGGATTTACTTTTAGTCTTTTCGCTACCTCATAAAAAATATCCGGTACGGGTTTTGGCTTAAAAGGATCGTTCGCTGTTAATATTGTTTTAAATAAATGAAAAATTCCTGTTACTTCCAATTCTTTTTGAACAGTGTCATGTACACTTCCTGATACAACAGCCAGAGGCAATTTCCCAAAATATTTTTTTGCAATTTCAACAATTGGCTCGATAGGTTTGACAGTATCAATATTTTTAAAATAGTGTTCGTGTTTCTTTGAAACAATCTCTTCAGGGTTCAGATCCGTATCAAATTTTTTATTATACAATTCTATTATCTCGAGTTCTTTCATTCCTTTTAAAGAATAAAGAAAATCATAATCATACTTTGCATTAAAATACTTGAAAGCTTCTTCCCATGCTTTCATATGAAGCGGCATAGAATCTACCAGTGTTCCATCGCAGTCAAAGATGAGTGACTGAATATCATCATTAATACTGATTTTATTCACATTACTTAACCAACAAAAAAGAAGCAACAACAGCAAGAACAAAGCCGGCAAGTTTTGTCATCGAAATTTCACCATTCATAATTACCTGGTAAACCGCAGGAACAACAGTTTGTATAAGAATCATTAAAACAACAAGAATTCCAACTGATTGTGGAGTAGCTTTAGACAGAACATTATTGAAGAGAAGCAATCCAGCCGCACCAACAATACCTGCTGCAACCGCCCAGATCCAATAGGAATTACCTATTTGTGAAAGATTTGACACAGCAAATGGAGAAACGCTTAACAGCACGACAGATGCAAAAACAAAGCTTGCGACGTTTCCTGTTAAACCACTTCTGTTGATAAATAATGGCCAGATGCCAAATAAAACGCCTGCAATAATTGATTTGAATTCTAAGCTATCCAATTAAACTCCTTATAAATTTAATTTATTATTCCTACTTGAAAAATTGTCTAAACCAGTTTTGACTTTCAATTAAATAACGGGTATGTTGTTCAACACTGGATGTTAGAGAATCAAAGTTTTTTCCGCTACCTTTCGAATTCTTAATTATTTGAAGATTTTCATCGTTGAACATTTCTTGTTCGATTTTTTTCAGCATTTCAATTGATTCTTGAAAAGTAAATCCTTGCATATAATGTTCGGTTAAAGAATTATTATTCTGAGCGTATTCTGATAATTCTTTAAGAAGTTCTTTATTTCTGTGTTTTGCTGATTCGAAAATACTTAAAAGATATTTTTTATTTTCGGTGGGTTCTTGAACATATTTATGCCAATATGCGAATATTCCAAGTAAAGCGGCTAGGATAGTTATGAATACAATTAGTATTTCCATTTAGGATTATGATATACATTAACTTTTTAGTGGTACACATAAGTTTCTAGTAATATGCTTCATTCCATTTCAATTCTTTTTTGAACTCAGAAATTTTTGTTGAATCATCTATCAACAAAAATTCTATTTCAAACATTTCGGCAAAGTCTTCAAGGTATTCGGAAGTCAAAGCTTGGCTGAAACCTGTATGGTGAGCACCACCGGCAAGTATCCAGGCGTGAGCAGCAATTTCAAGATTAGGTTTTGGAATCCACAATACTCTTGCAACAGGTAATTTGGGGAGAGGTTTATCGGGGGGAACAGCAGTTACTTCATTAACAATCATTCTAAATCTGTTTCCCATATCAATCATAGTTACATTTATAGCGGGTCCTTTGGGAGTGTTAAAAACCAAACGCGGCGGATCTGCTTTACCGCCGATAGATAAAGGATGAATTTCAAGCTTCGGTTTTCCATCAGCAATTGATTCACAAATCTCGAGCATATGCGCACCGAGAACTTTTCCGCCTTCGGCGGACTGCTTAGAATCAAAATGATAGGTATAATCTTCCATAAAAGAAGTTCCACCTTTTAATCCTGAAGCCATTACTTTCATTGCCCGGATAAGTGTAGCAGTTTTCCAATCACCTTCAGCACCAAATCCGTAGCCATCAGCCATCAATCTTTGAACGGGAAGTCCCGGAAGTTTTGTTAGTCCATGGAGATCTTCAAAAGTATCGGTAAATCCTTTGAAGTTTCCTTCTTTAAGAAATTTTCTCAATCCTATTTCGATCTTTGCAGCATCAATCAATGATTGACGCTTTTCCCCGTTCTTTTTTAATGAAGAATCCAGCGTGTACTTACTCTCATATTCGTCAAGTAGTTTGTTCACCTGTGCATTGGTTGAGGCATTTACATATTTAACAAGATCGCCAACACCGTATCCATTTACAGAATAACCGAACTTTATCTGTGCTTCAACCTTATCACCTTCGGTAACCGCAACTTCTCTCATATTATCACCGAAGCGGGCAATTTTAGCTCCGTGCCAGTCAAGTTTCGCGCAGGCTGCCCTAGACCAAATTGCTAATTTTTCGTGTACATTTTTATCCTGCCAGTGTCCAACAATAACTTTTCGCGGTTTGTTCATTCTTGAACAGATAAATCCAAATTCCCTGTCGCCATGTGCAGATTGATTCAGATTCATAAAATCCATATCGATACTGTTCCACGGAATATCTCGATTGAATTGTGTATGTAGATGAACGAAAGGCTTTTGCAAAACCTTTAATCCGTTTATCCACATTTTAGCAGGGGAGAAGGTGTGCATCCATAAAATTAAACCAACGCACTTTGGAGAGTTATTCGCTTCAAAACAAACATTGTAAATTGAATCGGGAGTTGTTACAAGAGATTTGAAAACAACTTTAACAGGAATTTTATCCGAACCGGATAATCCTTTTACAATTTCTTTAGAATGTTTCTCAACTTCTTTTAATGTTTCTTCGCCGTAAAGGTGCTGGCTGCCTGTAACAAACCAGACTTCATATTTTTTTAAGTCAATCATTTTTTCTTACCGGGTTTAATTTGTCCATAATATGAATTTGGACCGTGTTTACGCAAATAATGTTTATTAATAATATGTTCTGGTAGAGCTTTTAATTTTGGGTTAAGTTGCAAAGCAGCGAAAGCCATTTCTGCAACACGTTCAAGTACAAGATTATTTTTTACAGATTCAGCAGGAGAACTGCCCCATGTAAAAGGTGCGTGACCAGCGAGAAGTACTCCCGGCGTTACAACAGGATCTAAACCTTTGAACCTTTCAACAATTAATTTCCCTGTATTCAGTTCGTAACCCTCTTCAACTTCTTTTTTTGTTAAAAAACGTGTTACAGGAATTGTTCCGTAAAAATGATCTGCGTGTGTTGTACCGTAACAAGGAATATCTTTACAAGCTTGCGCAAATATTGTTGCATAGGTGCTATGGCTGTGTGTAATTCCGCCGATGTTTTTGAAATTCTTATAAAGTTCAATATGCGTTGGAGTATCAGAAGACGGTCTTAATTTTCCTTCGACAATTTTTCCATTTAGATCGAGGACGACCATATCCTCAATTTTTAGCTTATCATAATCAACACCACTCGGTTTGATAACAACAAGATTTTTCTTTCGATCTATTCCACTAACATTTCCCCAGGTTAATGTAACCAAATTGTATTTTACTAAATTCTGGTTGGCTTTTAAAACTTTTTGTTTTAATTCTTCGAGCATGGTTTTCAATTTATTACGTTGAACACCTATGGTGTTCTAAAATTATTCGGAAGATTCCACTTTTTACAAATATTGAATTCCTAACGGAATTCTCAAGAAGACAAAAATTATTCTCTCAACTACTTTTCTTTACGAACCTGATCACGAATATCTAACAAATCCTTCATTACATTGTACATATTGCCATTCCATTCTTTTGTTCCAAATCCATCGTGCAATTGTTTATAAATTTTATAAAGCTTTTTGTATACCAAATGATTCTGTTCAACGGGTTTATAAACTTTACTTATTCCAGTCATAACTTCCTGAGCTTGCAGCACATCATCAAATCCACTTACCTCTTTACCGGAAGATACAGCTCCGAATATCGCAGCACCTAATGCTGGTGTTTGTTTACTCTTCGAAATTTTCATCGGGCGTCCAGTAATGTCTGCATAAATCTGCATTATCAAAGGACTCTTTATTGCAAGACCTCCGCAGTTTACCACTTCGTTTATCTTCACACCGTTTTCTTCAATTCTATCAATGATGGCAAGTGCACCAAAAGCTGTTGCTTCAATTAAAGACCGATAAATTTCTTGCGGCTGAGTATGAAGTGTTTGTCCGAGAAGTAATCCTGTTAAACGAACATCGACTAAAATTGTGCGGTTTCCGTTATTCCAATCAAGTGCCATCAAACCGGTTTCTCCCGGTTTTAATTCAGATGCAGCTTTTCCAAGACTTGCAAACTTCTCATCCTGAGTATTACCATATTTTTCAGGAACAATATTATTAATAAACCAAAGGAAAATATCTCCAACTGCGGATTGTCCTGCTTCGATTCCGAAATACCCATCCATCACAGAACCGTTTACTATTCCGCAAACACCAGGAATATCGGCAAGTTTTTTAGTATTGGGAGAAACCATGACATCGCATGTGCTGGTACCGAGAATTTTAACAAGTGTTCCTGTTTTTATTCCCGCACCAACTGCTCCCATATGTGCATCGAAAGCACCTACGGCAACAGAAACATTAGTAGGGAGTTCTAATTTATTTGCCCACTCTTCAGAAAGATATCCAACTCTTTCTTCAGCAGAATATGCTTTGTTAATAATTCTGTTTCTTATTTCTCCTAAACCGGGAGAAAGTTTTTCCAGGAATTTTGAATCAGGCAAACCTCCCCATTGACTATTGTACATGGCTTTATGTCCTGCAGCACAAATGCTTCTTTTATGATTGTCTGGTTTTGTATCTCCAACAAGAACTGCAGGAATCCAATCACATATTTCTACAAAACTGTATGCTGAGTTAAAAACCTCCTGGTCTTCTTTTTCACAATGAAGAATTTTACTCCAAAACCATTCTGAAGAATAAACTCCACCAATTTTTGCCAGATATTCCGGATGTTCTTTTACAGCTAATTCCGTTACATGATTAGCCTCAGCGTGACTTGTATGATCTTTCCATAACCAAACCATTGCAGAGGGATTATCTTTAAACTTATCAAGAAAACACAGTGGAGTTCCTTCACCATCAACAGGCATTGGGCTGCTGCCTGTCGTATCTACTCCGATACCTATTATGTTATCTGGTGAGAAATCTTTATCAGAAGCTTTTGCTTTTTTAATTGCTTCTTTTATTGTTACTTCAATTCCCTGAAGATAATCGGCAGGATTTTGCCTTGCTAAGTTAGGATCGCGGGAATCGAGAATTACACCCGATTCCCCCGATGGATAATTAAAAACATGAGTTGAAAGTTCATTGCCATTACTAATATCAACAATTAAAGAACGGCAAGAATTAGTCCCAAAATCAAGACCGATTGCATATTTACTCATCGTTTATCAGCAAGTTTATTATGACTTTCAACTTTATATTGATATCAACCTGAAAAATAAACATAGATTGCAATTATTATGAGTACAAGTACAACAGATGCAATTACATCCCTGGCGTTCCAACTGCTGCGTGAATCTTTTTTATGTTCAGCAGTAGTAGTTGCATAAGTTAAGCCTTCAAGTTTTTCATAGGCAGGCTCATTTGTGAAGTAACTGACAGCAATCATAACAATTATACAAACAACGAAAATCAATAAACTGTAATACTGGAAGAAAATATTATTTACGACCCAGAAGAAGGAACCTTCAGTATAAGAAAAACCTGTTGACATCTTAACCGGTGTATCAATTGCAAGTCTGAATAAACCCATAGCAAATCCTACAAGCAATGCAGACATACATCCTTTCGCATTTAACCTTTTCCAGAATACACCAAGGAAAAAGACAACAAAAATAGGCGGTGCCAAATAAGACTGAACATTCTGCAGATAATCATAAAGACCTCTACCTCCCTGTATAACCGGGATCCACAATAACCCGATAAGCACCATAACTGTTGTTGCTACTCTTCCTACCCATACAAGACGATGCTGTGAAATATTTGGACGAACTCTTGAGTAAAAATCCATAGTAAATAATGTTGAAGAAGCATTAAAAACTCCTGCAAGGGAACTCATTAAGGCTGCCAGGAGACCTGCGACCACAATACCTCGTACACCTATTGGTAAAACATAGGCAACTAAAAGTGGGAAAGCCTTTTGGGCATTATCTCTTATTAACTCGCCGCTACTTCCGAAAAGTTCATGTTGTATTTGAGGAATAACTCCATTCTTAGCAATTGCGAAACATATAAGACCGGGTATGATAAAAATGAAAACAGGAAGCAGTTTAAAGAATCCTGCAGCAATTGAACCACGTCTTGCCTCTTTTTCATTTTTCGCACTTAAAGCGCGCTGAACGATATATTGGTCAGTTGTCCAGTACCACAAACCAATAATAGGAGCGCAAAACAACATACCGATCCACGGATAATTATCATTAAAATACCAGGCCATTTTCCCAGCTTCTTTTATCGGTGCCCAACTGCCTTCAACACCGCTAGGAACTAGAGGTTTCCAAAGATTAAGCATGTCAGATCCAACAGTATCACGTAAAACACCCCATCCACCTAAAGCCTGCAACCCGAAATAAGTTACTAAAATAGAACCAATGATAAGAATGATTGTTTGTAAGGCCTCTGTATATGCCACTGCACGCATACCACCGAGGATAGTATAAAGACCGGTTAGTACAATAACCAGAATTGAACCAACCCAAAAACTATCAAGACCTAAAAATGAGATATCAGGTAGTAAGACGCTGAATACAATTCCACCTGCAAAAATTCCTACGGCAATTTTTGTTAGAACATAAGCTACTAATGATATTAAAGAGAGTAAGGTACGGTTACCCGGAGAAAAACGTTTTTCCAGAAATTCAGGCATTGTGAAAATTTTTGAGCGCATATAAAATGGAACCATCACCCAGCCAAGAACCAATAAACACCAGGCGTGAAGTTCATAATGTGCCATAGCAACACCATCAGTCGCACCTGAACCGGCTAATCCTACAAGGTGTTCCGATCCAATATTAGATGCGAATATCGAAGCACCTACTATAAACCACCCAAGGTGTCTACCCGCAAGGAAATAATCTGCTGCGTTATCCTGCCTTCTTTTAATTACCCACCAGGCTAAACCAGCAATTATCGCAAAGTAACCGGCTATTATTAGCCAGTCAACAGTAGTTATTGTACTCATTATCTACCCTCTGCTGTAAATGTTATAAGATTTTTGTTGCCTTTATTTTACCGAAAATTTATAAATTGTAGTCTGTTTGTAAACTTCACCGGGACGTAATACCACGGAAGGAAAGTTTTTCTCATTGGGTGAATCAGGATAATGTTGTGCTTCTAAACATAACGCTGTTCTATATTTATAAACAGCTCCATTTTTGCCGTCAACCCCATTAAGGAAATTTCCCGAATAAAATTGTAAACCAGGCTGGTCAGTTAGCACTTCCATAAATCTCCCACTTGCTGAATCATAAAGGGTTGCCACTTTCCTTACTATACCTTTTTTATAATTATTTAAAACCCAGTTATGATCATAACCTCTTCCAAATTTAATTTGTTGATTATCATCATTTATATGTAATCCGATAGGAGTGGGTTTGCGGAAATCCATCGGTGTGTTTTCAACAGGTGCAATCTTTCCTGTAGGAATCAATTCATTGTTTACCGGTGTGGTTGAATCTGCATCTATTGATAATTCTTCATTTAGAATAGTGTTATTGAAGTTTGCGGACAAATTGAAATATGAATGATGTGTAGGATTAAAAATAGTTGGTTTATCTGTTGTTCCTGTGTAATCAATTTTAAGTTCGTCGTTATTTGTTAAAGTATAAGTAACAGTAGCCTTAACTGTTCCGGGATATCCTTCATCTCCATCGGGACTGACCAGAGAGAGTTTAAGAGAAGGACCTTCTTTACTTTCTACCGGTTCAGCACTCCAATATGCTTTAAAGAATCCTATTCTTCCGCCGTGCAAAGAATTCCTTCCATCATTTATCGTTAACTGGTATTCATTCCCATCTAAGGTAAATTTTCCTTTGTCTATTCGGTTACCGTATCTGCCAACAATAGCACCAAAATAAGAATTATCATTAACATAAGCTTTTAATGAATCGTATCCCGTTACAATATCAGCGTAGTTTCCGTTTTTATCAGGCATTGTTAGTGAAACCACCCTGGCTCCGTAATTAATAATTTGGACCTGGGCACCTGAATTATTTTTAAGTGTGTAAAGATAAACTTCGCGACCATCGTTAAGCTTACCGAATAGTGTTTTTTCAATCATCTGATCTTTCCCGTTTATTGAACAAGAATTGAAAATAAGTAATAAGAGTGAAAGCAAACAAATAATGTAAAATAGATTTTGTTTTTTTGGGGCCGGATTAAGCTTATTCATTTTAATATCCATATTTGTTTATTCTTGGTTAGACTAATTTATAATATTCAAAACTTAATAGCATTATGTTTAAGTAAGATTTTTTTGAACTAAAAGGTAATTTTTTAAACAAATCGTTAACTGATTTATTAAGTAAAAGTTTTATTTTGTTCTAAAGCAAGTGTCCTGTTATGTCGTTTTTACAGTATGAATATGCATATGATTAACACATCCAAATTAATTAAACGATAACAGGTAAGCAAACTAAATCTTCGCAAATGTAATATTAAATAGAGAGTGTAAAAGTAAGTTAGGATGAATAGATAAATCATCCAAAATTCTTTTAATAGTGGAAATAACTTAAAAATCTAAATTCTGAGGTTATGACTAATTTATTTTGCTGCCTTTTTGTGCATAACCCATTAAAGAACCGGTTACTACTTTTAACGGAAGTCCACAGCCAGAACCAACAAATCCAGGTGCCGGAGAATTCAAATTTTTTTCCCACCATTCTTTGTCAAAAAAAAGTGAAACAAGAGTTAAACTAGTAGCTTCGTGAACATACATTCTGCAATTATCCCGCAAGTTTGGCCATACTTCAAGCAGGCAGGGTTTTAATGATTCAACATAATCGGCATCAAAAAAAGAAAGTACATATTTTTTGTTGAGATCTTTGAGTGAGTCTTCAAAATATCCAACCCTGAATTCACACACATTGATATTCCCAAACTGCGAAATGTTATTTTTTACTTCGTCCAGAGAAGTAGCGAATCGACCCTTTTCATAGTGATCGTAGTGATTAGTATATAAATTATAATGAATTTTATCTTCTTCATTGGGTTCTGGCAGACCTTCAAAAGAATCACAAACTACTAATTTTCTACGGGTAATTGAACAAAGAATAGAAAGAGTTACCGAACTTCCGCCTTTATAACAACCGAATTCTATTACATCACCGCTAACAGAAGAGGGAACCTTAAGAATTGATGAAGCCATTTCGATATGTTCAAGCCAGGTACTTTCTGTAGGAACTTTCTTTATATTTTTTTTAAATCTCCTGATCAACTTAAATTTTTTGGTAAAACCATAACTATATGAATTGCCAACTTCACTATTAATCAGAAATTGTATTAAAAAAGGTAGGGCGAAAATGACATCAAAGAGTCTACGATATGTTTTTTTTAATTGTTTATAAATTTTCATTTTAATTTACTTCTATTATGCTACAATATTGTTAATGTAATTTTCATAAAAATCTGATTCAGATAACCTCTGAAGATGATTATTTGAACAATCTTAGTGCCAGAATCCCGTGTTTCACTTTAATAAAGAATTTTTATTAAATGTATGAATAATAGTACTCCTTTGCCAAGTATTAATTCTAAACAAATATAAAATATCGGAAATTTTTTTACTATAAAACTATTTCCTTTGCCCAAGTAGCATCAATAATCATTTAGCATTGTTTATTGTATCAGGGATTTTACGGTAATAATACAACATTAATCAATAATAATACATTTGAAATAAAACTCTAAATAATATTTTAGTGTGATCAATTTTAATTAATGAAGAAAATTTTATTTATCAGTTTTTCTTAACATTTGTCGGCAATTGATTATTCTAAGTTAGAAAGCTGGTATAAATATTGTCAGGAACAACAATTAGCGCAGAATATTAATCAATCATTAAATAGGGGATATTTATGGAAAGTGATGAGTATTCATCGGAAACCAGAGTAGCATCAGAAGAAAAATGGTATAGCTACTTAGAGCAATTCGATGATGCAAATTTATATCAAACAATAGCATACGCTAAGAATTCAAAAAGGGGCAAGAATTTAACTCATTTCATTTTGAAAAATAGAAACAAAGTTGTCGCGATTGCACAACTCCGTCTTTTCCTTATCCCGGTTATAAAAAAAGGAATCGCATATCTGTTAAGAGGTCCTGTTTGGAAGTTAAAGGACGAAAATGAAAACCAGAAAATTCTGGATAGAATGTTAAATGCTTTGTACGATGAATTTGTCATAAAAAGAAAATTAGTGCTTATTATTGCACCGAATTTATATGAAGAAGACGGTAAGGATTACGATTCAGTATTTATAAGAAATAATTTTAAGTTAAAAAAGTTTACCAATAAAAGAAGGACAATACTAATTGATCTTTTAAAATCAAAAGAAGAATTACGAAAAAAATTGAGAAGAAGCTGGAGACAGAATTTAACCAAAGCAGAAAGTAATGGTCATATTTTGGAAAGAGAAGGTAATAATAACTTTTCAATATTGAATGAAATTCATGGCGAGGTGGTCAAAAGAAAAGCTTTCAGAACAGATTTAACTGTCGATAATTTTGAAAAAATTCAAAATGATCTGCCGGAGAATTATAAACTTGATATAATGCTTTGTAAATCTCACGAGGAATACGTAAGTGGATTGATTGGTGTTACAATTGGAAATACGGGACTTGCTCTTATTGGCGGAACTACAGCTGCAGGTTTACAACACGCACCTAATTCATATTATCTATTAATGTGGAATATGTGTGAAAGTGCCCGTGCTGCCGGCTGCCGGTGGTTTGATCTGGGGGGGATTAATCCTGAGACGAATAAGGGGTGCTATCAATTCAAATCCGGAATGAGAGGTAGGGAAGTAACTTATCTTGGTAATTATCAGTCTTCAAAAATTGGTATTAGTTGTATGGTGTGTAAGATGCTTGATTTATTTCTCTGGGTTTGTAATAAATTAAGAAGTTGAAGGAGTTTTCCATTCAAATTTCGAATAGTAATCCTTAACATCGAAAGCCTGTCATCCCAAACTATCTTTCGTTAAAACTTTGGATAGTAAAGCAGAGCGGAGAGGGCGGGATTCGAACCCGCGATACCCCGTTAAGAGTATGACGGTTTAGCAAACCGTTGGTTTCAGCCACTCACCCACCTCTCCAAGCTGAAATGTTAAATATTGATGACAAAATATAGGGAAATTTAACTCACTATTACAATTATAGTTTCATACTCCTTTCTTTTATCCCCGAAGCTTTTTATAACCATATACGATTAAAAACAGGACAAACATTGTAACTACTGCTGCTGGTCCACTTGAAAAATCATAATTAAACGCTAGAAAAATAGAAATTGGTGGAATGATGCCACCAACAATAACAGCAGTCAGAAATACGTGCGATACTTTTTTAGAAAGCAGTAAACCAATTGAAGCGGGGATGATTAAATATGCAAATGTAAAAACATCGCCAACAAATCGCGTCGTTAGAGATATTCCCATTCCAACCACTATATAAAAAACTAGAAGCCACAACCTTGAATTAATCCCATGAGCACTTGCTGATTCCGCATCGAAAGTAACGAACTTAAGCTGCTTCTGAAAAATTGTAAATACTAATAGTGTGAAAATGAAAATTCCTGCGAGTGTAAAAAATTGTGATTGTCCGATGAATAAAATATCTCCTTTAAGAATCGATTCTACTTCCGATACTTCGGCAATAGGACTTTTCTGAATGAACATAATTCTAAGTGCAACAGCAACAACGAAAATTATTCCGAGTATTCCATCCTGGGTCAAAACTTTTTGCTGGTATGTCTGAGAGAAAATCAAAACTACAATTACAGCGAACAGCAAAGAATAAAAAGCCGGTTCAAAGTTGTGAAGAAATGAGTGATCACTTATTGTTATTCCGAGTATCGATGCAATTATTCCTTCGATATTAATTATATGAAGAAAAGAAAATGCAACGCCTGCTACTGAAACCTGTGTTAAAGTTGCACCGAGAAAAACCACGCGCTGCGATACAACGAATGTCCCGAGAAAACCGCATATCATTCCTGCTAAGATTCCGCCTGAAATTGCATAAGGGAAAAGTTGAATTACCTGGCTGACAGTTTCCAATTTTTAGTTCCTGTGTTTTGAAGTTATTACATATTCGCCGTTAATTTGATTTACATAAAATTCCGATGAGTAAGTCTTTTGAAGATTCTCTTCCGAAAGTACATCGTCGATATTTCCAAACTGAAAGAAGGCTTTATCCATCAGAATTAATTTCTTAACACCGTTAGCAACATCGCTTAAAAGATGGCTAACTAAAAGTATCGTAAGCTTATCGTCATCGTGTAATCTTGAGATCAGGTCGAGGAGTGAATAATGTGAAGGTGTATCCATCCCGTTTGTAGGTTCATCGAGGATAAGTATGCCCGGTTCTACTGCAAGTGCACGAGCAATTAATGTTCGCTGTCTTTGTCCGCCGGAAAGGCTGTTATAATTATAATTTTTAAGATGCTGAATTCCTACGTGTTCAAGACTTGCATCCACTGCATCGTGATCTTTCCTAGTTGGTTTTCCAAACACTCCCATCAACGAATATCTTCCCATCATTACAACATCGTAAACAGTGTAGGGGAGAAGAGGCTGAACGGTATCACGTTGCGGCACATATCCGAACCTGTGTGAGTTTTTTTGAATCGTTCCTGATAACGGTTTAAGATTACCGAGCAAGGTTTTTAGAAAAGTAGTTTTACCCGCGCCGTTCGGTCCGACAATTCCTATAAAATCATTTTCGGTAATGGCAACATTGATGTCTTCAATGATTTTCTTCTTACCATAACCGATGGTAACGTTTGTAAATTTTAATATTTCTTTTTCCATTTTGATTCTATAATTATGACTTATGTTTAATTATCATAAAAATTAACTGTTACTTACAATTTGATCGACAATGTAATCCATCATTTTGAAATAGCTATCGATGCCTTCCGTTCCATACAATCCAACCGGGACTTTTAACACTTTTACACCGGTTATCTGTGCAATCTGGTTCGGTGCAGCATCGCTGTAATAATTTTCCATAACGATTAATTTTATACCGCCTTTTTTAATTAGGTTTATTACTTCGGCATTATGAGAAGGCGTCGGCGGGATACCCGGTTTTGGTTCAACATATCCAGCTATTTTAATTCCGTATTGCTCAGCAAAGTAAACCCAGCTTGAATGAAAAAATACAATCGGCGTACCTTTAGCCTTAGCCATTTTCTTTCCCCATTCCGTAATCTTTGCATCGAATAATTTCATATAATCGTTATAATTTTTTTCATAATAAATCGCGTTACCGGGGTCTTGTGTTGATAATGCATCAAGTACCTCTTTCGCCATAATTTTTACATCGAGGGGATCGAGATAGTAATGTGGATTTCCGTAAGGATGAACATCTCCGTAACGCGCATCCATTTTTGTCGTTGGGACTTCCTTCTTTTCGATATCCTGTGAAAGATCGACGATCTGGATATTGTTATTTCTCGATCCATCAATCAATTGTGGTAACCATTTTTCAAGATCGAGCCCGATCTCAAAAACAAGATCGGCATTACGAAGCTTGAGCATATAGCTCGGCATTACTTCAAGAAAATGCGGGTCCTGGTTACCGCGGCAAAGATAATTCACTTCTACTTTATCTTTACCAATATTTTTAACAAGATCATAAATTATAGTTAGCGTTGCAACAGCTTTAACGTTGGCAAAGCTGATACTGCTAGTGATAATTAAAATTGAGATCAATAGTTTTTTCATTTTTTTACCTTTATTAAAATTTTATCTGATTAAAACGGATGCGCTTTATGCGGTCCGAGTGAAAATATCATTTGAAGCGTAACCAATGTTGAATTATCTCTTGAAGTTCCATCGGCATAATGATAAAACAAATTTCCAACATTCAATCTGAAAGCGAGAGTATGTTCGATTGGATAATATCCGAACCAGGCAGTTAACCCTTGTGTGCTATTTTGGTCGTCGTTGGATAATGTATTGTATCCCGGCTCATCACCGACTATACCGTTTGTATAATCGTACTTTAAGCCGAAGTCGTACATCTTTTCAAAAAGATAGTCGATTGAAATAAAAACACCATAAGTGTTGATCGTTTTTATTTCCTGAACAGGAGAGTTGATTCCGAAATTATCCGCCCTCATTACATCACGATGATTAAATATTCCTTCTCCCTGGATTGTTAAGGCAGTGTAATCATCGGGTCTGTATTTGTATTTGAAATCAAGACCGACATAAGCGTAATTCAAAGATTTGTTCACTAATGCAGCAGTTGTATCTCCTGATGTATTAATATCAACCTTAGCATGAACTCCATAAGAACCATCCAAACCAACTCCTAAGTTGCTGTAATCGCTAAGTGAAAAGAATGTTCCAAGTCTTCCAACGAATATCGGACTTCTACCTCTATGATTGGCAATTTCCTCTTGTGTTGGTTCTTCCAATTCACTATTTCCAATTGCATCACCTTTGAAAATGCCAAGATCAAGATTTGTGTAAAATGTTTCAGTAGGTACAATAAAACTGAAGTTGAAACCAATATCATTAAATCCTTCAGGACCAAAATATATCTGATGGAACAGAGGACGACCAATGAAAGCCCACGCATGTGGATGAACAATATTCAACTGACCAAACCCGACAAGATATTTACCTGCTTTTATTTGGGCATCAAGTGGAAGTCCCCGGACAATGTTTGCGTATAATTCTTCTACAGAAAATTCTCCATTTTCATAAGCAATATTTCCTGTTGCCCGAGCATAAGGATTTAGATAGCCATCCACAAAAAGCTCCATCTCTGGCATCTCAAAATTTAATTTCCCTTTTTCCGGCGAGCCTTTTGTAAAATCCATAGTGGAGTTAAAGGTACCGATAAGACTAATATCGGGATTAACGTTAGACTGTGCTTTTATATTTAAGAATGAAATTAATAGTAAGGATGTTACTATTATATATTTGTGCATAAATACTCCTATTTCCTGAAATAATTTTATTGAAATTGGATAACGCAAACTGATGGTTTTGTATACCAATTCCCTTAGTTATGAAAAATCAGGAATAGGAAGGAGGAGCCCGAAGCTGGTTGCTGGATGAAAATGTAGAGGATATTAATTTAGTTGAATCAAGAGGAGAAAAATTTTCAACCCTATGGAAAAAGTAATTAAGTGAAACTTCGAATACTAAATTAAAATTATGAAGCTGAGATATATTGTGTTGTACTATGCAATCAAAACCGGAGTTAACATCAGTATTAAATAAAACCGATTGTGTGCTTTCGGTTGCAAAGGTTTTCGGCTCATTTAAATCGTATTTATGATGATGAATAATTCCGAGAGTAATTACAATGAGATAACAGGCAAGAATCACAGAAGAAATTCTTCTATTATATTTTTCTATCGAAAACATCATAATTGGCAACAAAAATCTTATAAATATTGTTAAAATTCAAGGCGGTAATATTATTTTGAAAAAAAGCACAATCTATTTTTATGAAGAAAAGACACAATTGATTATCTAAACCGCTTTTGATAGATTGAATAACAAAAATTTAAGCGATTTCCATCTATGAATAAATTTGAGGGCGTGGATTATTTCAATATCGACTCTTTATTGAGTGAAGAAGAAATAATGATCCGAAATACCGTCCGCGAATTTGTGTCCCAAAAAGTTATCCCGAATATTGAAAAACATTTCAGAAATGGAACATTTCCAACCGATCTGATTCCAATTATGGCTGAGATGGGCTTGCTCGGCAGTATTTTTCCACAAAAATACGATTGTACAGATCTTAATTATATTTCGTATGGATTAATAAACCAGGAACTGGAACGTGGCGATAGTGGATTAAGAAGTTTTGTATCGGTACAGTCTTCACTCGTTATGTTTCCAATATTTAAATTCGGAAGTGAAGATCAAAAAAATAGATGGCTTCCTCATTTAGCTCAGGGAAAAAAGATTGGCTGTTTTGGATTAACTGAACCAGATTATGGTTCTAATCCTGCCGGCATGGTTACTAAAACTGAAAAAACAATAGGTGGATATATCCTAAATGGTGCAAAGATGTGGATCACGAACGGATCCATTGCGGATGTTGCGGTTGTTTGGGCAAAGCTCGGTGGAGTAGTAAGAGGATTTTTAGTTGAAAAAGATTTTAAAGGATTCACCGCCCCTGAAATGAAAGGGAAACATTCACTGCGTGCATCAATTACATCTGAGCTAATTTTTGATAATGTTTTTATTCCCGAGGAAAATCTTTTACCGAAAACAGAAGGATTAAAAAATGCTTTAATGTGTCTTGATCAGGCACGCTACAGTATTGCCTGGGGAGTTGTTGGTTCAATGATGGCTTGCTATGATACAGCTTTGCAATATGCAAAATCAAGAATTCAGTTTAGCAAACCGATTGCGGGATACCAGTTAACGCAAGAAAAATTGGTTTTTATGCTCACCGAAATTACTAAAGCACAATTGCTTAATTTGCAGCTTGGAAAAATGAGAGATAAAGGTACAGCAAGATATTATCATGTTTCTTTAGCTAAAAGAAATAATTGTGAAAAAGCTTTGGAAGTTGCAAGAATGGCAAGAGAAATTCTGGGTGCAAACGGAATAACCGATGAATACCCGGTTATGAGACATTCAGCTAATTTAGAATCAGTTAAGACTTATGAAGGTACTCACGAGATGCATACGCTTATTGTTGGAGAAAATATAACCGGAATTTCTGCATTTGAATAAAATAATTTTAAGAAAAATTTATAATATTAAACTATGATTGATATACAAAAATTAAAAACAGGTTTAACATTCGATGATGTTTTATTAGTGCCAAATAAATCTTCGGTTCTGCCAAGAGATGTTGATCTGAAAACATTCTTAACTTGCGATATAAAGCTAAACATTCCTATTATTTCTGCTGCTATGGATACAGTTACAGAATCCGATCTTGCTATAGCAATTGCAAGAGAAGGTGGGATAGGTATACTTCACAAAAATATGAGTATTGAAAAACAATGTGAAGAAGTGGATAAAGTTAAACGTTCTGAAAGTGGAATGATAAAAAATCCGGTAACTTTAACACCCAATAAGACGATTAAAGATGCATTAGACCTGATGAAGAAGTACAGAATTTCCGGAATTCCTGTGGTTAACAATTTGAATAAGCTGGTTGGTATTCTAACAAATCGGGACCTCCGGTTTGAACCAAATATGAAGCTAAAAGTCTCGGACCTGATGACAAAAGAAAACCTTATCACAGCTTCAGTGGGCACTACTCTGGAAAAGGCTGAAAAAATTCTTCAGAGATATAAAATTGAAAAGCTTCTGGTAGTTGATAAAAAAGGTATCCTCAAGGGTTTGATAACATTCAAAGATATTATGAAAAAGAAAAAGCATCCCAATGCTTGTAAGGATGAACTCGGTAGATTAAGAGTGGGAGCAGCAGTTGGGATCACGAAAGATACAATTGAAAGAATAGCCGCTTTATCTAAAGCCGGCTCTGATGTTATTGTAATTGATACTGCTCATGGACATTCAGCAGGAGTAATTAAAACAATAAAGGAAGCAAGGAAAAAATTTAAATATGAGCAGCTAATAGCTGGTAATATAGGAACTTACGAGGGTGCTCTTGAACTGGCAAACTGCAAAGTGGATGCAGTAAAAGTTGGAATTGGTCCCGGTTCAATTTGTACTACAAGAGTTGTCGCAGGTATTGGAGTTCCTCAAATTACTGCGGTAAGTGAAGCATACCGTGCTGTGAAAAAGTTTGGAATTCCTGTTATTGCAGATGGTGGAATAAAACAAACCGGAGATATTCCAAAAGCAATTGCGGCAGGAGCATATAGTGTTATGATCGGTGGTTTATTTGCGGGTGTGGAAGAGAGCCCGGGAGAAAAAATTCTATATGAAGGAAGAAGCTTTAAAAGCTACAGAGGAATGGGTTCGTTGGCAGCTATGAAAGAAGGGAGTAAAGACCGTTATTTTCAGGATGTGGAAGATGATATAGCAAAGCTGGTACCTGAAGGTGTTGAAGGAAGAGTTCCTTATAAAGGACCTCTTGAAGATACTATTTATCAGTTAGTTGGCGGATTAAGAGCCGCAATGGGTTATTGTGGTGCAAAGAATATTAAGGCACTCCGCGAAAAAGCAAAATTTCTTCAAATCACTTCTGCCGGTATGAAAGAAAGTCATCCGCATGATGTTATTATTACTAAAGAAGCTCCTAACTACCACGTTTAGTATGTTAATTAAAATTAAGGAATTTAGTTTAAATGTATAAAGTTCTGGTAATAGTTTATAATTTTCCTCCGATGGGTCTTAGTAGCGTGCAAAGAACCATGAAATTTGTTAAGTATATGAAGAATTATAATTGGGAGCCAACTGTTATTACTTCTGCCGGTGGAGAATTTATTGTCAAAGATGAATCATTGCTGCAGGAGTTAAAAGAAAAAGAAATAAGAATTATTCGAATTCCCCATAAAACTATTTTTTCAGGTTCATCACGTGATGGAAAAATCAAATTAAGAAAAGAACTTTATAAAAAATTCTTCAAGAATTTAGTTCAGACTTTTTTTATTCCTGATAGTAAATCAGGTTGGGCTAGAAGGGTATTTCATAAAGCAGATGAAATGCTTAAAAAAGAAAATTTCGATGCAGTTTTTTTATCGGCTCCTCCCTTTTCGGTATTTCATGCCTTTAGCCAGCTTAAAAAGAAATATAACATTTCACTTATTATAGATTACAGAGAATTATGGAACAAGAGTTATTTCTCATTTTATCCGACACTTCTTCACAAAGTTTTAAATAAAAAAATGGAATATAATATTCTTAAAGCTGCAGATTCAATTATAGTATCCAACCGGAAAATAAAAGAAAAAATTCTCAACTCTTACCCGTTTCTTACATTCAACGATATCCTGATCATCACAAACGGTTATGATCCTGAAGATTTTGAAAGAGCAAAAGTAGTTCCCAAGCACAATAACCGGATGATAATTATGTATTCGGGGATTTTCCAGATCTATAATACACCTAAGTATTTCTTCGAAGCATTTAAGAGACTAAGTATTGAAAAACCGGATGTGGCAAAAAATATTGAATTACATTTTCTCGGATTTATTAGGAAAGAAAATAAAAAACTTATCAGAAAACTTAACCTTGAGGAATTTGTTGTTGATCATGGTTTAGTTAATCATTTAGAAGCTGTTTCTAAATTGCTTAGTGCTGACGTTTTATGGTTAAATGTCTGGAAAAAGAAAAATATTGACGCATTTATTCCGGGTAAATTCTATGAATATATGGCTACCAAAAAACCGATAATTGCTTGTGTGCCGGAAGGAGCCTCAAAGATTGCAGCGCAGGAATATGTGGCATCTTATATTTGCAGCCCAACGGATATAAATGAAATTAAGGAAACTATACTTAGAGTGTACGAGGATTTCAAATCCTCAAAATTCACACCTGTTGAAGAGAATACAGTAACAAATTTCAGAAGGGACTATCTGACGGAAAAATTAACAAAAGAATTCCAGTTTTTAATCAAGGCTGAAATACAATGAATGTAGCATTGATAGGTTCAGGCGGACGTGAGCATGCTATTGCTTATAAAATTTGTGAAAGCAATTTGCTCACAAAGCTGTATATACTTCCGGGAAATCCAGGTACTGCAATATTAGGATCCAATGTAAAAATTGATATAAAGAATGCTCATGAGGTTGTGTCGTTTTGTAAGGATAAAGAAATAAAACTTGTTGTTATCGGACCCGAACAACCACTCGTTGATGGTCTGGCGAATGTTTTAAGACAAAATGAAATTCTCGTATTCGGACCTGACAAGGAAGCAGCAAAAATTGAAGCTGAAAAATCTTTTGCTAAAAGTATTATGGAAGCTGCACGAGTACCAACAGCAAAATATATAGAATTCGATGCAAGTAAATATGATCGTGCAAAGGATTTTCTTAAACAAAAAAAATATCCTTGTGTAATTAAGGCGAACGGACTGGCTGCAGGCAAAGGAGTAGTTGTTTGCAATTCTGCTGAAGAAGCGGAAAAGACACTTCGTTCTTTTTTTATTGAGAAAATTTTCGGTGCATCGGGAGAAAAAATTTTAATTGAAGAGTTTTTAAGCGGGGAAGAAGCTTCAGTTTTTGCAATTACAGATGGAAACGATTTTATATGTTTACCTTCATCTCAGGATCACAAAAGAATAGGGGAGAACGATACCGGGAAAAACACCGGTGGAATGGGAGCGTATTCACCTGCTCCGATTGTAACACCTAATATTATGGAAGAGATTGTTGTCAGGATAATTGCGCCAACTCTTAATACATTAAAAAACGAAGATAAAACATTCATAGGTTGTCTGTATGTAGGTTTGATCTTTACCGAAAAAGGTCCTAAAGTAATTGAGTTTAATTGCCGTTTCGGTGATCCTGAAACACAGGCAGTTCTTCCTCTTTTACAAGGAGATTTTTTAAGATTACTGTATTCCGCTGCTGAGGGAAAAATCGACAAAAATATTATTAAGTATAATGGCGGCGCTTCAGTTTGTGTAGTTGCTGCTTCTTCCGGTTATCCGGATTCCTATAAAAAAGGATTTGAGATTACTGGATTAGATAACTTACCGGACGATATAATAGTCTATCATGCTGGTACGGCTGAAGCCGATGGAAAAATTATTACTAATGGTGGAAGAGTTCTAGGTGTAACTTCCGTTGTGCCTGAGAATGATTTAGTTAAAGCCAAAGCTAAAGTCTACCAAGCCCTTGAACAAATTCATTTTGAAAATATTTACTACAGAAAAGACATAGCTGATAAAGCTATAAGTGAAGAGTTATAATTTCTGATTAAGATCGGAATTTTTATTTCTTTTTTACTTTTACACGCAAAAAAAGTAGCTTACTATGCGAAATAAACTTTTCACAATTTTGATTTTTTCATTTAGCACAATTGTTTTTATATCCTGTAATCAAACTTCCGATACAGGAAAACTGAGACAGGAAATAATTGATTCAGATAGAGCCATGTCTAAGCTATCTGTGGAGGAAGGCTTTCTTAAAGCATTATTATTCTATGCCGATGATGATATAATAAAACTAAATGACAGACAATATCCTGTTATCGGGAAAGAAGAATTTATAGAAAAAATAGGAGATAATGCCGGGCCAAAAACTTTAACCTGGGAACCAATAAATGCAGATGTTGCTAACTCTGGTGAGCTTGGATATACCTGGGGTAACTGGAAGTTTGTTCGATCAGATACAACTTATTATGGTAATTATTTTACTGTATGGAAAAAACAAAAAAATGGGAAGTGGAAAGTTGTTCTTGATGGAGGAAATACAACTCCTCCGCCAAAGGATTTAAAGCAGTCATATGGAATTGATATAAAGTAAACGGATAATAAATTTTCTCAGAATAAATTATGGATAGTTCATAAAATTTTTGTGGATTTAGGGAATAAGAAAAGACATTTGAAACGAATGTGAGAAATTAGGATTTGGTCTTCTTAAGCAATGAAAAAAAATCAGAATCAAATTTTATAAGAATTAATCCTAATATAAGTAAAACTAAATCTTCAATTATTTTATAAACTCCTATCTTTGTTCCGCTCACTGTACCGAAGCAGCCGCAGTCGATATTTAGACCTCTTATAAGACTAATTAAAATTGCTATGATAAAAACGAGTAGTATTACAGAGATTATAAATGAATTTTCTTTCACTTTTATACCAAATAAAAGTAATATTCCCGTTATGAGTTCAATCCATGGTAAAGTAATGGCGAAGAGATTAACAAAAGATATTGGAAGAATTTTGTAATTATTTATTGAGTTCGAAAATCCACCGGGATCAGAAATCTTCTTTATACCTGCATAAATGAAAATTATAGCCAGTACAATTCTAAACAAGAACAATAGATATTTATTATTGATAAGACTTTTCATTTTAGTTTTGATCATTTCCGGACTCAACAGGATAATTTGCATTTTGCCAATCGACCCAACCGCCATAAAAGATATATACTTTTCCATATCCATTATCATAAAGCTTATCGCTTAGCATTATACTTAAATCGCATTCCTTGCCATCACAATAGGCGACCAATGGAGTAGTTAATGGAATTGTGTCCAAAACTGATTTGTATTTTTCAAAATCGTAGTATGGTAATGACACAGCACCTTTAATATGAGAGATTTCATATTCCGGTATATCTCTCGCATCTAAAAAAATTACTTTCTCATTGTATAACTTATATGCTTGTTTAAGAGTGATTGCAACCGGTTCTCTTGATTCATCGTTTAGGTACTTTGTAACTGCTGATTCACTATTTCCTGATTTATTTTTCACAACAGAAGAATTAGTATCCCGTATTAATTTTCTTTCTTTTTTTATCCACGGAACAGCTTCAGGATTAAGATAGTTAACCAACAATCCAATGATACAACTAGCAATTATAATGTAGAAAACCGATTTGAAATTTATTCTTGGTCTAGACAATTCAATTTTAACTATGTGGTTTATTGTGATCTTTAAATGTTATTAATATTATAAATAACATTATTAACCATATTCTATAAATAAAATTAGCTGATTGATAAAACTATTGCAAAATTGTCTTCTTTAAATGAAACAGGGGTGTTACATACAATCAAATATCTGGTACTAATTATTAAAGTGCCTAAGTCAATGAAATATCTGGTCATAGTAAATTGAACAGAATTTTACGGCTGCAATGGATAGATTCTGATCGTATAAGCAAATTGATATTTTAAACCGGAAAAACATTTTGTTTTAAGCAATAATTGTTGTCTTTTTAGATTAAAATCTGATAATTCACTAAAAATTTAAAGGTTTTTCTAATATATTTGAACTTAAATTTAAAAGAGATAATCAATCCGTAAAACTTTGTTTTAACTTTTCTTCAGAATTAAATTTATCAATATTAATAAAATGAAATGAGTTGTTAGTGGAATTTTTAGAGAAAATATTTAATGTAAAAAACAAAGTTGCAGTAATAACCGGTGGAAGTGGAGTACTTGGCGGTGAAATAGCTCAAGGTTTGCTCAGTGCGGGTGCTAAAGTTATCATTCTCGGTACTAATGAGAACAAGTTGAATCAAAAATTAAATTCTCTTAAAACTATCAGCAAAGATATTACAGGATTGAAATGCAATGTACTTGATGAGGAAAATATAAGAAATATAAATAGACAGGTACTGAATAAATATCAGCATATTGATATACTAGTAAATGCAGCTGGTGGGCATGTAACAAATGCAGTAATTGGCATAGATCAGAGTATATTCGATCTTAGAATTGAGGATTTCGGAAAAGTTACCGATTTAAACTTATACGGAACTGTTTTACCGACTTTAGTTTTTGGAAAATCTATGACAGAACAGGGGAAAGGTTCAATAATTAATATTTCTTCTATGGCAGCTCAGAGGGCAATTACACGAGCAGTTGGATACTCTGCAGCTAAAGCAGCCGTTGAAAATTTTACACGCTGGATGGCTGTTGAACTTGCTCAGAAATTTGGAAATGGAATAAGAGTTAATGCAATTTCTCCGGGATTTTTCCTAACTGAACAAAATAAATCAATTTTAACTAATGAAGACGGTTCTCTCAAGGAAAGAGGAAAGACTATATTAAACATAACACCATTTAATAGATTTGGTAATCCCGATGAACTCATAGGCACGGTACTATGGCTTGCGAGTGATGCATCACAATTTGTTACCGGTACAATAGTCCCTGTCGACGGAGGTTTCAGTGCATTCAGTGGAGTTTGAAATTTTCCATGTATTGTATGTGGAATTACTAATTGTTGAATATCTTAGCACATAAAATTAATAATTTATAATTTTCAATTGAATAGCGATGGCATTTGAACAAACCTGGAGATGGTTTGGTCCGAAGGATCCTATCACATTAAAAGAAATAAAACAAACCGGTGCAACAGGAATCGTTACTGCTTTGCATCATATTCCTATTGGTGATGTCTGGTCTGCTGACGAAATAATAAAAAGGAAAGATTCAATTGAATCTGAAGGATTAACCTGGTCAGTTGCAGAGAGTGTCCCAGTTCATGAAGATATAAAAAAGCACAAAGGTAAATTTCAGAAGTATATAGATAATTATAAAGCATCTATTAATAACCTGGGTAAATGTGGTGTTGATATTATTTGCTATAATTTTATGCCTGTTCTTGATTGGTCCCGCACTAATCTTAGGGTAGCGCTTAAAGATGGTGCAATTACAACAAAGTTTGAATCAAAAGTATTTGCGGCTTTCGATCTTTTCATATTAAAAAGAAAAAATGCAGAAAAGGATTACAGTAAAAAACAAATCGATGTGGCTAAAAAATATTTTGAAAAGATGGATAGTGAACAAAAAGAAGAACTTAAACAAACGATTCTTTATGGATTACCAGGTTCCCTGGAAGCCTTTACATTGGATGAATTTCGATATGCTCTAGATGAATATGATGAAATCAGTGATAAAGAACTGAGAGAAAATCTATATTATTTTATCAAAGAAATTATTCCTGTAGCAGCAGAAGCTAATGTTCTAATGGGAATTCATCCGGATGATCCACCATGGTCGCTTTTGGGTCTTCCCAGGATTGTTGGAACTAAACATGATATTCTAAAAATATTAAATGCAGTTGATTCACCTTCGAACGGAATAACTTTTTGTACAGGTTCATTCGGAGCCGGTTATAAAAATGACCTAGTTGATATAGCAAAAACTTTTTCACATAGAATTAATTTTCTTCACTTACGTAATTTAACCAGGAATGAAAATGGTGACTTTACAGAAGCATATCATTTAGATGGAGATATTGATTTGTACGGTGTAATGAAGACGCTTCTTCTGGAACAACAAAAACGAATCAATAAAGGAAGAAAAGATATCCGTATGCCAATGCGTCCTGATCATGGACATTTGATGATACCCGAACAAAGTAAAAGAGGAATCTATCCAGGTTATTCATTGTTCGGAAGAATGAGGGGTCTGGCTGAATTACGTGGAATGGAATTAGGAATACTACGTTCTTTAGGAAGCTAACTATTGGAGTTAAAATGAAAGTTGTAACATTCGGGGAAGTAATGCTAAGACTTGCTGTACCTCAAAATTTAAGGTTTTCACAAGCGGTTAATTTCAAGGTAAGCTTCGGTGGCGGTGAGGCTAATGTTGCGGTTTCCCTTGCTAATTATGGAATTCCTGTTGAGTTCGTAAGCAGAATTCCTAAAAATGATATTGGTGATGCCTGTATTTTAAATTTAAAAAAATATGGTGTTGGGACAAAACATATTTTAAGAGGTGGAGAAAGGCTCGGAATTTACTTTTTAGAGAAGGGATCGGTCAGCCGGTCAAGCAAAGTAATTTATGATCGCTCACACTCTTCGATATCACAAATTGAAAGAGATACGCTCGATTGGGATAGTATTTTTAACGGTGCAAACTGGTTTCACTGGACAGGAATAACACCAGCCATTTCTAAGGGAACTGCCGATGTCTGTCTTGAGGCTATAACAATTGCTAATAAAAAGGGAATTACAGTTTCATGTGATTTAAATTTCAGAAAAAAACTATGGAACTACGGCAAAAAAGCAAATGAAGTTATGCCAGAATTAGTCAAAGGTTGTGATATCATTCTGGGAAATGAAGAAGATGCTGAAATGAGTCTTGGGATTAAACCTGAAGGTGTTGATGTAACAGGCGGACAAGTCAGTTCAAAAGCATACCTTTCAGTTTCAAAAAAAATTATGGAGCGTTTTCCAAAAGCAAAAAAAGTAATTACCACTCTTAGAACATCTATTAGTGCAGATCATAACAAATGGTCGGGTGTACTTTATAACGGCGAAGAATTTTTCAAGGCTCCTATTTATGATATTACACATATTGTTGATCGGGTAGGAGGTGGCGATTCATTTATGGGAGGACTAATTTATGGTTTACTCACATATAAGGATGATGATCAAAAAGCACTAAACTTTGCTGTTGCAGCTTCTTGCCTTAAACATACTATTCAGGGAGACTTCAATTTAGTAACTGTTGAAGAAGTAGAAAAGCTTATGTCTGGCGATGCATCAGGCAGAGTATCTAGATAAATTAATATTTAAATTGATATATTTTATCTAAAATGAATTCTTAGCAAAAAATATTGATTAACTCATCTCGATCTCTTTAATATCAGGTACTAATATATTAATTATAAATAATGCTGTCAGATAGAGTGATCCTGCAATTATAAACAGGATTAAATAACTACCTGTATATTCCAAAATAAAACCTGCGGCGGTTGCAATAAACATACCTCCGATT